>Ga0187894_10001178_pt1 | contig 34309 bp, 32 predicted proteins | sample GBC1701081metaG_FD_136650 | JGI IMG/M metagenome (GOLD analysis project Ga0187894, IMG submission 136650) | White microbial mat communities from a lava cave in the Kipuka Kanohina Cave System on the Island of Hawaii, USA - GBC170108-1 metaG ...
CCGGTGATCTTGAAGAGCCCGTTCAACTCGGGCTTCGGCACGTTCTTGAGCTCGATCGCGTCGCCGAGTTTGAGGTCCGGATTTCCCAGCACTTTCAGACTGCCGTGCGAAGCCTGATCCCTGAGCGCGCCGAGGACTGAAGTCGCCAAACTGTCGGCTGCATCTTTCGTTCTGAGCGCGCTGTCCTGAATGGCCACGGTCCTGACACCCTGGCCCAGCTCGCCCCGAAACGAAGACAGGTCTTTGGCGAACCAGTGCCACGTGTCCGCTCCCTGATTACTCGACGGACTTTCTCCGTAAACCAAAAGGTGATCGCCGGGTGGATGCGTATTGCTCAGACGTAGATCGAGGATGTCGATGCCGTAGTACAGCGTGTGATCGGCGCTTGTTTTTTGAAACTTCGCGAGCGTGAGCTTGTTGTCCGCATTGAAATAGACGTCAAGCCCGTCTCGTTTCGCCAACTCGACAATCTGTCGCAACGTGTTTCGCGTCTGGTCGGCGACGAAATAGGAGTACTTACTACCAGCGGCAATGTCGCCGGCAGCGATCTGCGCCTGTGAGGCAAGGTCTTTGACAATCTGGTCCAGGCTTTGGTTTTCGTAAACTTGCGCAACGCGTGAGGTGGCTAACTTCCTCTTTCCCGTCGCGCCAATGATGGTGGTCCGGCCCAAAGACGATTCGATCGACTGGACCTCCGTTGTGATCACCTTGCCGGAGCGATCGCCCGCAGTCAGTTCAACCGTCAGCGTGTCGCCATGCTTGATCGGGTTCCCGCGCACTTGCACTGAAAACGACTGTTCTGCGCCCCCGCCAAAACCAAGCGCTTCAGTAGCCGCTCCAATCGCCTGTTCCAGTAAGCCCGGTTGCGGCGCGGGTGGAGCGTAAACAACCGCGCGCGCAAAGTCGTGGCTCGAGTTCATCGCAAGCCGCGTTTCCAGCGACAGCAATTCAGTCTTGGGATCATTGGCCGAATCGACCGACCAACCCGCAACCGTGAGCTTGTAAGCAATCTTGTTCATCAGTTCCTATGCCAGGGTGCGGCGTGCGCCGTCAGCAGCCTGTCGCACACCCTGATCGGCATGACTTCTGCCAGTTTCTTCGAGTGCGGCGATCGCGATTGGACCACCCAGCCGGCCCAACGCCTGGACCAACGTGAGCGCCATCTGCTCCGGCTGTTGGCCGCGCAGCAATCCGGCGAGGGCTTCACTGGCGGATGCGTCGCCGACAAGACCAAGACCACGAACTGCGTGGCGACGGATCGCTTCGTCTTCAGTCGTATCGCGCAGCAAAGCCAGCAGCACCGGCGTGGCGCGACGGTCCTCGAACATGCCGAAGGCCACTGCGGCGGCAGCCCGCACATCGGAAGAGTTCTGCTGGTTGGCAAGCACGGATTGCACTGTCTGAAAAGTGCGTGGATCCTTCATCGTGCCGAGCGTGCCCAGGGCGAAGATGCGCGCCGGCTCGCTCGTCCTGCTTCCCACCAGATCGTTGAGCGGCATGACGCTGCGCGGGTCGCGCAGCGCATTTAGCGTTTGGCCGATCGTTTGGATTTCTGCCACGTCAAACGTTTCTTTGCTCTTTATCAGCATCTCCAATAAGCGCGGCACAATTACTGTTCCCAACTCGCGCAGGCCGCGCGTCCGATCGCCTGGGCTGAAGGTCGTACTGATGGGCAGCGTCAAACTGCGTGGCGAAGGAAACCCCTGGACCATGCTGGTTACTTGCTCAAAAAGTTGGCGGTTATCGAGCCAACCGATCACGATCTGGGCCACTAGTTGCTCCCGCCAATCCGCTGCCTCGAGCTTGGCCTGGAGCTGAGGCCGCACCGCAGCGCCCAGCGCGATGATTGCGTCACGAGCCACGACGTATTCAGTGCTCTCGCGCGTCACGCACGTTTGAAAAAGTTGTGCAAAGTCACCATTCGCCATGGTTGTTTCTACTCAGCGCGCTTACGGGTTGTAGTGGTCCCACCAGTACGGACCGGAGTAACCTGGGGCCGCCTCCGGTGGGGTGCGTACGACGTTTGTGCCACAGTGAATCTCGCCAAACTGCCGGTGATACGTTTCCCAGTCGTCGACCCAGTGCACAGTCAGACCGATATCTTCAAGCAAAACCTGAACGCAGGCTTCGAAGAGATCGACGTTGTTTTCGGGTATCCAGATTCGATCCCAATTCTTTGTGACCGCACCCGAGGTGAACTTGTTTCTATTCTTTGTATCGTCCCGAATGCTCACCTCGGTCACGCCAAAAGTCGCGGCGAGTCCATCAGCGCCGCCGATCCGAGTACCTTTCCGCGCCCAGAAAAAGTGGCCGACCAACGGTGTCAGGCGCGCGAGGGTGACGCCATTCACGTGAGCGTTAGTGAGGACGGTGACGGCGTCAGCCGGACTCATGCGCGGGCCGAAAGGCCGGTTAACAATCACGTGTCGCTCGAGCGTTCCGTTCTTCAAGTGCGGAATCACCTGGAGATTGATCGGGTGAGGAAAGAACGCCGAAGTGCGTCCGGCGCCGCCGCCGACTGCCGCCATAGCGGCATTAACCATATCGAAATAGATCGGCAGGTGGACGACGTCGGCGGCGTCTAAGTGGAGCCCGGTACGGAGGCGCGTCTCGATTGGCGCAAGCTTTTCGATCTGCAGCGTATCGTTCCCGGTTCGATGGTCGGAAAGGAAATCGTGGACTGTTATCTGAGCCGGGACCTCAGAAAAATGCTCGCCAGGAAGGATGAGCAAACGCTTCTTACCCCGGAACATCTTCGTGACTGGCAGGCCACTGCTTTCTGCCGCCGTCAGAATGTCCGTGGCCAATTGCGTCGAAGACATCAAGAGCTTGAAACCCTTCGCCGCATTTGAAGGAACAAAGATCGCCACTTCGTCAACATGGCCCACGTGTAGCCAGGAGGTGTCGAAAGTCAGGATGGGCTGGACCGCCTGCGCCTCAAGGAAATTGCGAAAGATGGGCTGCGCGATGCGCGCCTCGAAGAGTTTCAGATCCACTCCGTCCTTGCGAAGGAGGAGCATCGGCTCTCCAGGCATGCCGGTCAGGTTAATCAGCCACTCGTTGCCTGGGATCCGCGGGGTGATTCGCGGCACCGACAGCGGTACCTGCAGCGGATGAGCCTTGCAGAAGAAAAGTTCGAGCGCCTTGCGGATTCGATCGGTGCCCGCCCCGCCCAGGTTGAAATCCGCTATGAGAGCCGGATCGTTCGGCATGGTAAACAGCACCTCTGATCCCTCTACAACTTCGAGTCGGCCGCCGCTGAGTTGCACCGTCAGCCGGGCCGGCGTACGCTCAAACTGCAAGATCCATTCACTTCCGGCCGTGATGACGACGATGTTGCGGATCACCAGATCGAGTCCGTGCAGGAAGGTCTCCTGAATTCGCTCTGACGGTTGGCCGCCAAGATCGAAGTCAGGGACCAGAGTTGGATCGATCGAGAAGAGAAACTGATCGGCGCCGGCGGGATTGAACCGATAGACGTTAAGATCTCCGCTCTCCAAGCGGACCTGTATCGGATTACCCGGCGGTGAGCCGGCGCCGGTAAACCCGATTCCCCATTCACTACCTGCCGTAATGATGGTGATCGTAGTAAGCCTCATCGAGACACCGTGCGCTTCAAATTCTGTCCGCACGGCGGCCGAGGCCACTCCACCGGCGTCCAGATCGCCGATGATGCTCGTGCTCAGAGTCGGCGCCAGTGGCTGCAGTCCCTCGCCAAGCAGCAGCTTGCCAAAGCGGGCTATCGTTTGGGGTGGAATTGCCAACCCGGCAGGACCGGCGGCGATCGCGCCTGTGTCTTGCATCACGGGCGGCGACACTTCCAGGTTGCCGCCGTAGTTAATGGGATCGCGTTGTTTGTTTAGATTGTTGAAGAGCGCCATGTCCGCGCCAGGCATTTCCTTGTTCACAAACCCTTCAAGTCCGCGTTTCCGTGGCACGTGAATAGTCATCGGCGTCCACGCATGCGGCGCCGCGCAGTAGCCGATCTCCATCTCGTCCTGGATCCACTGGTCGTTGCAATACTGGGCGCCATCGATGAGGTACAACTTCTTCGCCGCGTTTGCGTCACCAATCGGCAAAGGCTGGTGCGGCACATAGTCGATTCCGCCGCCCGCAGCAGGACGTGTTTGAAAGGGCACGTCCGCGGTGCCAAAAACAGCAACCATAGCGTCGATGAGATCGGTGACGGTTGAGTGGTTCGAATGCACGACGCCGTCGCGATCGACAAACTCTTTGAGGTAGACGATATAAAGACGATTGGCGGGCTGAAGATTTGAGAACATCAGCCACGGCGCGACGGTGAACAAAGCGACGTCGCGCAAATTGCGCACTTCGGCTCCGCCGTCGCGATGGATTAACTCCAACCAAACATCGCTTGGTTTACGACTCGGCACTACCGGCGTGACCCCATCGCGACCGAAGGGTGGCGCCACTGTTGGCGCGCTGAGGCGAGGATCGCCAGCCAACGTCAAACCTTCGACCCAGAAATTCAGGTCGCCGGTCTGCGCCGCCGGAATTGTGTAACTGCTATCACTGGCGCCACCGGCGTTGGCTCCCATGCGACGCGGCCACGCGGGCGCTTGATCGGGCGGGTGAGCTTCAAAGATGCGAACGCGTGCTGCGTCCTGGGCGTGCACGTTCAATTGCATTTCCCACGCGGGGGCGCCCGTGCGCGTTGGCCTTTCGATACTGAAGGGACTCAAGTCCTTTCGATCGTCAACGCTTTCGATCGTGTTATTGGCCAGTGCGTCAAGGAGGGTGGAGCGATCGGGAAGCGGTGTTGGCAGTGGAGTGGCGATCGTCTGCTCGAAGTCAAGGTTCGGCAGAATAATGGCTCCGGGACGGCGTAGCCGGCCACAGCGATCAACAGAGGGAAGTGGCGCCTCGATGTTCTCGACAGAAGTGCGAGTGTGACTAAAGTCGGCCCGAATCCTGCCGGAAAGACCAGTGACGGCCATTTCCTGCTCGATGCGCGCCAGCACTTGTGCGTCAGTAGTGGGACTGTTGTTTTTCAGGTCGTCGAACCACTGCGCGGCAGCGTTCAGCAAACCACGATCCGGCCCAGTCGATTCTTTAGTCAGCGCGTCCCATTCGCTGATAGTGCGGTAATCGAGGTTCCAGTCTTTGAAGATCTCCTTGACGCTGTCTCGCAGAGTCGGATTGCTCGCGTCGTAATTGACAGCGGCCATCGCCAACAGACCTGCAAGGCGCGCAGCGTGGTCGATGAGATCGTTCATCTTGTAATCGGTGCGACTTGACGATTGGCTCTTTTCTTTTCGTGCTGCATCGTCGCGTTGGCGTACTGAGCTCCAGGGAGACGCTGCGGCGGCCTCGGCGTAATGCTCACGACCGTCTGTCGTGACAACGCCCTGGTTGGTATTGCTGAAGAGTTTGACCGGGAAGCCGGTGGCGTTTGCGGCCGTGAAGTGTCGCGTACCGTTCGTAGCAACCGGCAGGAAGCGATCCACGTGATTGGTATCCGTGCTGGGCCAGCGGGCACCGGCCACTTGCTCCAACACGTAGTCTTCGAAGAGACCCCATTTCCATGCCGCCAGGATGAAGACCGTCGGGCAAATCAGTCCTATCAGGTAATCCCAGCCACTTCCCGTGTCTTCGGTCGTTACCTCGTCATCATTCTTGCGCGCGTTTTTGGCGCCAAAGACGATCAGAAGCGAAACCAGGTAGGTGCCGAAGCTCGCTACCTTCACGGGCCAGAACATGGTGAAGGCGAGCTTGTCGCCTTCTTCACCGTCCTCAACCGACTCCATGTCGATCCAGAAGGTCTTGAGCAGCTCGAGGAGCAGCGCGACTCCGAATCGCGGCCAGCGAACGTATGGCTCCTGTACGACCGGATCTACATTGCTGAAGAAAGCGCCGCTTCGATCTGCGGCGCCCGCGATATCCAGCGTGCGGTCAAAGACAAACGAGAGAACGTCGAGAATACCTTTGAAGATGACGACGAAAGCTTTTCCTCCCGGGCGTTCGGTTGCGCCGATCGCTCCCGGGCCAAAGATTCCATCCCAACCAAGCGGAAACTTGGCTAGCCAGGTGAAGGGGTAGTAGACCACGCCGCCCCAGCAGTTAGCGTTGCTGAGCATGTCGTGCCATAAACGTTCGGTCCCGAACCCTTCACCCCTTCGCCAGGCATCGATGTTGTACGTAGAAGTAGAATTCCAAACCAGCGCGACGCTGACCATGCCACCCGCAAGAACAAATATCCCCAGCATCCACTTGTACCAGTACCAGGGCGATTGGTCGTAACCGACGCCGATGGCCCAGCCTTTGGTGTTGGCATACCCGTCCTTGATGAAGTCTTCGGTAATCTCGGGCGCGCGACAGCTAGTGCCTGCACAAATTGCCTCCCTCGGTCTGGTGCCGCCATAGGTGTCAGTAAATGCCTTGAGAAAAACTTTCGGCAGCTTTTCAGTGTCTCTGGTGAATTCGCCGTTGCCGAGGAAGTAGTCTTCCCATTCCTGGCCCTGATGCAAATGATCGCGCTGGAAAAACCCGTGCGCCACACGCGCATCGAGCTGAACTTTGAATGTGTGTTGATCGACATGGTCGGTGTTCGTGTCGGACCAGGCCCACGAGTTGATCGCTGGCTGCAAGACAACATCGGCAGCCACGCCTGCAAGATGACCCAGCGCATACGAACGCATCGCCCGTTGTTGCTCGGCATTGAGTCCGACGCCGGTGTCGTTGAGCGCCTTGATGAAATTGAGCACAAACTCAGTCGAGTTTGCGTCGACGTATGCGCGCCGCGGCGCGCCGAGTCGCATCGTGCGGGAAACCCAGTCGCGGTTGAGCGCAAAAACGTAGCCATTGATCGGAAAGTCCATACCGATCGCGCCGATCATTGCGTACTTGGAAAGCCCGTTACCCACGTCATTCCCGATGTTCGTGGCCGGCAAACGTTGCGGTGCTGTCGGGTCAACGCGGATAAGTGAGCGCGCAGTTTGGGCCAACTCGAACAAGGTGTCCTCAAGGTCGGTGAGACAAGCACCGGCATTTCGCCGCCGCCCCAACCCGGCAATCAACTCACCGAGCCAGATCTCAGCTTTAATCAGCACCATCAGATGTGTGAGATAACCGGCCATGAATCACCCAACACTTACACTCACTGAAACACTCGCGCCCGTCGCGGAATCAAGCGTGCCGATCATTCGATCGAAGGAACCGTCAATCTCCTGTAAGCCCTCCACCAGTTGCACCTGCAACTCGCGCAAACGATCGAGAATGGGACGAAAGATCAACTCGACGTCGAAAGCCACCAATAGCTCGCCGATTCGCGTAAACAACTCCCGCAAACTGGGCAGCAGCAGATCGCGCGGACTGATCGCGCGCAGCACGCCAATCACGTCGTCCCGATATAACCGCCCGATCTCGTCGATAAACTGCGCGGGATTGAGCCGTTCAAAGAGTTCGACTATCCGGCGATAGGTGGCATTCATGGCCTCGATGATCGGACGCGGATCGAATTGGTTCAGCGTCGCTTCCACTTCGCGAAACACTCCTTCAATTGCTTCTCGCAACGCTGAGATATCCAGCAGCTCAATTGTGCGTTTCAGGCTGAGCAACGTTTCTCGCGCTGGTTCGATCAGCAGATCGCCAAACAACCCTTTCGCCTTCGCGTGCACGGCAGCGGTGATCTCCTGTAGCTCTGCGCGCCAGCGAAGGGGATCGATAATGTCCAGCAAAGCGAGCAGTAGATCTTTGAAGCTGCCGTCGCCGCGACCCGGCATCAGCCGGCGCACCGGCTCACGCAACATCTCTTCGATCAGGGTCATTGGCGAGAGCAGTTTGCGTAATGCTTGTGCAGTCGCATCGACCGTGTTCAGAGGTTGGGCGAGACTGCCGGCCAGCGTAGTGAGCGCTGCTGCTCGCTCCGTAAACGCCGTTTGGACCCGCGAGACCCGGCCGGCGAACGGCGCCAGCACCAACATCGGATCGAGCAATGCCACATCGGCGGCAAACTCGACTTGCACTGGACCGGCGGCACCCTGAACGCTCAAAGCCGTCTTCACTTCGAGGTGCCTGGCCCGCAACGTCTGCAACGCTGCATTGAGGTCCAGTCGTCCCAATTCCGCCGCCTTGTCTTCCAGCAACCTTGGCAAAGCGGTCATCCGCGCACTTAAACCACTCGACGTGGTGGAGACCAACTCAAACAAGGCCTTGACACCGTCGCGCGCGACGTCGAGGCCAAGAGCAGCGAACAGCTTTTCCAATGCCGCACTCAGTGGCGCCGTCAGCGCACCCAGATCAAACTCCGAAATTACCTGGCGAAACTCCGCCACGGCCGGTTCAATCGTGTCGAAGAACCTCACCAGATCGATGTTTTCCAGGAGCTCTTGCAGTGGGCCTACCGCGAGATTGAGAAACGATAGGATGTCGTCGATGCGCAGCGTGGAAATGATTGTTTGCCGAACTTCCGCGAGGGCTTCCTCCACGGGTGCGAGGAGCCGTGCCGGGGAGAGTTCGTTGACCTGGGCCATGATGTTGTCGAAAAACTCGGTCACGAACGACAAAGTCGCAGTGGGATCGAATCCATTCAGCGCGTCGCGAGCAGTGTTGAAAGCCTCCTGGACGGGTTGGAGTAGTTGCGCCGGATCAAACCGCTCGAGTTCAGCGATCAGCGGATCGAAGACTTCGGTTTGAATTCCCTCAAGCAGCGGTGTGGGATCGAGTTCGTTAACCCCGGCGACTACCTTGTTGTATTCCTCTTTGAAACGTCCTAACGCTTCTTCGTCCACGGCGCTGAGAATCTCGTCAAAGGTCGTGTTCAGGGTGGTAGCGATTGCGCCGATGTCGATCTGCCGCAGAAACGTGGTCGCTTCCTTCAGTTTGTCTTTCAGATCGTCAGTCACGAGCAGCGGCGCTACCGTGCTCAACACGTCGACGATCGTATCGATCACGCTGACCGTGGCATCGATTACCGGCGCAAACTCGATCCTTCCCAACTCGACTGTGATGGGTTGCAGGACGCCGTTAATCTGATCGACTACGGCCTGAATGTTGAGTTGGTCCAGCAAGTCAAAGAGCGCTTGAAACACTTCTTCGATTTGCTTCTTCAACCCGTTTTCGGGATCGAGAATGAAGTTCCGAGCTTCATCCAGGGCTCCTTTAACCTGGTTCAGCGCTGTTTCAATATCGGTCCTCACGGTGGTAAAGATGCGGTCGAGATCGTTCAACCGGCCTTCCACCTGCGTCAGTCCCTGGTCGAAGGCGCCGCGAATCGGACTCAGGTCGATCTGCCGGACCGCATCCTGGACCGTTTGCAATCCGGAGCGCACCAAACCTTCGACTTCGACTTTGAACTCTTCGATTCGTTTGAAGGGTTCGGTGATGGTGTTGGTGAAGTCCTGCATCACCTGAACCAGGCCGGCGACGTCGAAACGGTCGAGGGCCGTCTTGGCCTGTCTCAATCCTTCCTGAAACTGGCTGTGAAACTGGTCCAGGGTGAGGTCACCGGTAAATACCAGGGCGTTCTTAATCCGCTCGAATAGGGCGCGCAAGCTGTCGCCTACGGTTTCGATCAGATGCGGGTCGAGATTTGCCAGGCTCTCTTCGATCGCCTGCATGGCCGGCGCCACCTCTGAAGGATTGATCAGGACCAGCGACGCTTCGCTAAACGCCAAGTCACGCGCCACGCGACTCGTGTAAGCGGCAAAGACTTCGTTTGCGACTCGCAGCCGGTCCCGAACTCCGGCAACGCTCGCGGCGTCTGCCAAATTCATGGCGCTGATCTGCGCCGACAGACTCGCCGGCCCACTGCCGTAGGCATCGATGACGGCGCGGAAGCGACTCTCAGTTTCAGAAAGCACAAACCAGCTGCCTGCTTCCTGGACCTGCGTCTCCAATCTCGTTATCAGTGTGCCGGCCGAACTGACCGCTCCGATGCCGAGAACCGTATTACCGACTCGCTCGCGCAAGATGGTCTGTATCCTCAAGAGCAGGTCGCTCATCTGTTGTGGCGCTTGCGCGATCTCCCGAGCGCCGAGCAGCTCGCCAAGCGCCACGAGCAGGTTCACAATCTCCGATTGCTGCAACGCATCGGAGATGGTGTTGATTGGTTTGAACAGATCTTCGAGAAACGCATGAGCGTTGGCCGTGGACGGCGAGCCGATCGCACTCAGTATCTCCTGAAGCCGCGCCAACTCTCCCTGCACGTCCGTCTCCAGAAACGTCCGCACCCGCGCGAGCGGCGCTGTGAGTGGACCAGCCAGATCGGCCGGATTAGGGAATCCCTGTAACAGCGACGCGGCGTTGGGAACAGCGATGTTGGACCAGGTTGAGGTGTCGGGCAGGGTGAGGTTGAAACCGGTGCTCAACTGACTGATCCCGCTGGTGGGCAGACCCGGGATCTCGAGCCGGCTCAAGCGCTCGCCAAATTGGCCGAGTAGTCCGCCGACATCGGCGGGGTTGGGAATTCGCGCAGACAGCGAAACAGTAGCACCGTTACTCATTATCTTTATTCGATACCGAAGATTTGACTGAGCGGGGCCATCGCTCCACCCAGCCCTTGAGTGGCTGACTTCACACCGTCCATCGCGCCCGTGAGCGGGACGCTTGGATCTCCAATGTCGGGGATCGTGACCAGGTTATCGAGCAGATCCATCACGCCGAGAGCGGCTAAGGCATCGCCAAGAATGCCGGTATCAAGCAGGCCGGTTGCCGGCGGTTCGGGAGGTTCGGTGTATTTCCGCAGCTTGATCGCATAGCGAAAACTGTCGGGCGCGCCGCCGATCTCGGCAACTTCCAGATCCTGGATGACAACGTCAGTGACGTCGGTCGCCGTGTTAATGTCGGCAACAAAGGTGGTCTGTTCTCCCTTATTGAAGATTTCTCTGATGCTGGTGAGAAAGTCGTCGCGGGTGTCGTCACCGGCTTTGGTGCCGACGATGACGATCGTGTTTGGGACCGAGCCCATGTCCTGAAAATAGTTTCCGGCGAGGCCTGGCACGCTATGTTCGGCCAGCGCGCGGCTTTCCGACGACTCGATGTACTCGATGCCGTCCAACTCGAAGTCGCCCAACATTGGTTTGACTTTCATGTGATATCTATCCCGTGTTGCAGTGCTTGATCGTGAAGGATTTCGGCGATGCGATCGCCGAGGTTGTCGTAGGCCGGGGCGTATTGGTTCGCGTGGTTGACTTCGATATTGAAGACGTTCTGGATCTGACGATCGAGCTGTGAGCTCAGACGCGCCGGTTTTTGCAAGGGATTGGTGGCGTTAGTTAATGAGCGTAGTTTTTCCGCGACGTCGCGGCCGACGAAGTTGGGCCACGCGGGTGGCGCTGCGCGTTGTTCAGGCTCCGAAACGGAAAAATCGACCGTGCTTGCGGAAGTTGCGGTTAATGGACCTTGAGTAGGCGCCGAACCGGTATCGTGTCGTTCACGGGCCGATTCCCAATAGCGTTTGAGACTACTAATGAAAGCCGGCGCCAATCCTAACTGCTTCGCACTCGAAGACACTCGCAACTCGGTCATGCTCTTTCCCGGGACCGCAGGCGTCTCGCCTGCCCGGTATCGAAGGAAGCCGGTGGCGGTTCCTTGCAGGCGAGACGCCTGCGGTCCCGGGAAAGAGACGCCTTTATTGTGGACGGTAGTGTTTTGATTAAGAGGTAACGTTCTCTCAGAAATGGGAACTATAGGGCCCCCGGGAAACGTCGACTGCTTCAACCAATCGACCAAAGGAGAAAAATTCTCAGAGTACTTCGCAAGAGGGTCTGGGGTTGAAGGTAACGAATGTTTGCGTCGAGGTTGCGAAATAACCGGCGCTGGCCCTGGAGGGACGATAAGGGCTTCTCGCAACTGCGAGCTCATCACGCCAAAAATGTCACCGCCAAAAACCGACGCCGGTATCCGCACTCGCAACTCAGCCGGACCATCGAGAGCAACCAAAAGCGAATTGATCGCGACAGTCTTCTGCCGCAGCGCCGAACGCAAGCGTCCCGGTCCGGTCAGAGTGCCTAAGACAGTGTTTAGTCCAGTCATTGCTTGTTCTGATTGAGCAGCTCGAGATACCCGAGTATCTGGCCCACCGTCATCTCTCTCACTTGCTGCGGCGTCCAGTTGAACTCCTTCGCCAACACAAAAAACGCGCGCACGATCGGCGACTCGACAAGCTCTTTCATCTCGTCTTCCGTCGTGCTCAAACCACTGATCCGGTTGATCGCATCAACCAGGAAACGCACCAGGCCACTGTGCATGCCCGCGATGTCGCTCTGCTTCAACGCCGGCTCAACCACCGCTTTCTGAATCATCAGCACCGACGTCAGCACCTCATCGTCTTTCGCGCCCTTCGCGATGAGTTGCACGTCTTTCACCGTCAGTGGACGCAGTTGAATCTTCTTCCCTTCGTGGCCATTTGCGCGGCCGTTCTCCAGCGAAGGACTCAAAATCTGCGACGGGATCTCGACTTCAAAAGTCATTTCCCTGCCGGCCAACAACTCCTCGGCGGTTACAAACATAAAAACCTCTCCGAATGCTCGATTCAGGCTAGACAGCCGTGTCTTCGGCGGATATCCGCTTGGCTTTGAACGACAACTTCTCGAGGACAAAGTCGTCTTCCGGAAGGTTGAATTGCCAGGAACTGAAGATGACGCCATAAACGGTCAACACACCGTTACCCGCATCGCCTTCAGGCTTCAGGTTGTCGAGGCTAACCTTCATGTTGAAGCTCGGAATCTTGAACGGCGCGGTCTCTTCACTCTCGGCGTATTGGCCCAACATCAGCTTCAGCATTGCGCCGTTGATGAAGGCCCGATCGACCGTGCCGCCGATGGAAATATTTCCGGCGCGCAGTTCCTTGGGTGCGTGAGAACCCAGCTCGTGAAACGCCTTGATGTCGATCGAGACCGACAACGAAACGTTCGTGACCCGGCCCACGATTCCACCTTCACCAAAATAGTCGGCAAAAACTTCCGGCGTGATTCCGTCCGGGTCACTCAGCGTCAGTACTCCATCAGTGCCATAAAACGTGTTCGTATTGAACATGACAGCTCCTTTAACTCAGGTTCATCACAACCCTGATCACATCAATGCTGAACGTCGGGTTGAGGTCCATCGTCACTAACACTTCGCCGCGGATCTCCATCGGGCGATCGGCAAACACAGTGAGCTTGTAGCCGGTCAGAAACTCACGAGTGAGCAGATCGGCGAGAAAGCTATCGAGCGTGGTGCGCAGGTTGTCGCGCACGCGCTTGTTGTTGAGTTTGCCGATGTACTGGTTGGCGCCGAGACGTGTGCCTTGTTTGACGTAGTCGACGATGCGGCGCAACGTGATCTGCTTGAACGCTTCGTCGTCGGTGGTGATTCCCTTGACGACGCGAATGCCGCGTTTCTTTTGCAGCACCAGCACACGATTGAGGACCAGTGACTTCAAGTCGCCGTAGTTGTAGAGACTCGTGAGTGCTTCCACGCCCGCGACTGTCTTGTTAGTCAAACTGATGTGCGGCGAGAGCGAACTGAGTTTTCCGGCAATGACCGCCGCGGAAAAATAAGGCGGCAGATCGATCACCGCGCCGGTTTCCGGATCGGTTTGTCTGATTCCCGGCGCAACCAGGATCACGCGTTTATCGGCGACTTCGTTCGCGTTTTCGAGAATCTTTTCCACGTCGCCGCTGTCAGCGCCGATCACGGCGATGCGCTCGCGTCCGAGGTTCTCGGTCTTCTCGACGTGCCCGATGACGTCCGCTTTGATCTCCGAAAAGTTCATGCCCGCCACGACCACGATCTGCACGTCCTGTTCGACGAGCCGATCGAGAGCAGTTTGATACAGCGCTTTCGTAACGGTGCCGTTCGTGCCGCCGGAAAACGCTTCGAACCGCGTCGTCACTTTCGGCAAGCCCTGTCCGGTTGTTTCTACGACCTCGACGAGTCGCGACGGGTTTCGTTCGTCACGCAGGCGCTGCACGAGGTAGGAAACACTCGGAACTATGTAGACCTCTTGCAGGTTTCCGAGACGAAGCGTGACTTTGCGTAGACTCTTCTGCGGCACAAAGTAACTCGCGCGGATCTCCGCGGCCCCTGACGGCAATGTATTGAAGGTGAGCGTGCGATTCGCGGGATTCAGTTGGACCACTTGCGACGAAGCAGCAGACGACTTGAGCTGGTACTTGGTGAGAATTCCATTCTCGCGCACGGTGATATTGCCGACGCTTGCCTGCGCGGCGCCGTCACCGTTTCCATTCGCCGGCATTGCGACTTCCTGCGCCGACAAAGCCAGCGTGCCGTTGCTGCGCACGATCAGTTCGTTGGCAATGTTCTCCTGCGCTTCGCCGGGCTCGATCCGAATTTGCAGACGATTGCCCGCGGTGCCGGGTGTCTTGGCCTTCAGCGTGACGACCGGAACGTCGCTCTCGTTGACGATCGAGAACGTCGCCGCCTTCGCGCTCGCTTCATCAAAGACGCGTTGCGCGTAAACGGTGCTGGCGCCGTTGTCGAAGAGCAGCTTTAGTGCCCTGACGAGATTCAGGTTGTCGCCAGGGTTGTTGGGGTCCCACTCGCCGGGTCCGCCGAAACGCGCGCGGCCTTCTTCGTAACTGCTGAGCGTCTCGATGCGCGAACTTCCCATTTCGGCGGTGCCGATGATGCCGATGTTGCCGGTCGGAATCGCGCCGATCGTCAGGAGTCCTTCGGCACGCACTTCGATGTAAGTTCCTGGAAGAATTGTCTCAGTGATTACTTCTGCCATGTCTCATTCCTCTGTTCTCGTGTCGCTTTGGGGTACAAGGCGTCACGGAACTGAAAACTGCTCCACGATGAAATCGTCCATATCGATGTCGATGCGTTTGATGGGAATGCCACTGCTCAACTCGCCGCCATCCTCGGCCTCAAAGGTGAACCGGTATTCCAGCGTCTGCACCCAGACGGGAAATGCCGAGCCGACAACCGGAACGTGCGAAAGGTTTTCCGCCGGCCGCAGCGCCACGGGCTTCAGATCTACAAATCCTTTGTTTCGTAACAACGAGCGATCTGTTTTGAGCTTGTCTTGCAAACGGCGAGCGACTTCTCGCGATTGGTTGATGGTATTGGCCCACACCTCCATTGCGAGCTGACCGCGAAAAGTATCGCCGAGAATTTCGTCGCGCCAGGTGACGGTCCAATGCGAGATTTCGAGTTTGTCGTTCAGGGTCTGTGGGGCGCCGAAGATGATCTCGGCGGTTGCGGTTTTGACGGTGTACTCGGTCGGCTGCGCGGGCTTGTCCGTGAAGGTGTAGTTGATCTGGTTGTTCAGGTCGGTGACGTTTTTGATCGAGATGTCGCCGGCGCCAAACTTTGTCGTGGCTGCACCTGGATTGCGCTTCAGCGGCAACGGCGCGATGCGCAGCGTTTTGAGGTTCGCGGAGAAGGTATCGACCGAAGGAGCAACTTGGACAATGCTCGTCGATTGCACGATGGTGTCGCCCGCGCGAACGAAGCGGCCGAGGCCCGCGCCTTTCGACTGATCGAGCTGGAGACTAAAAACAACCGCCGGCACTTCAACACTTGCGGCCGGTTTCTTCGGCCCCAGGCGATCGGCAGACAGCAACGGATCTGAGCCCGAGGTCAACGCTTCGACTAGTCGATCGATTACCAGATACATCGTTGCGCTTGAGAACTAACTGTTACTCGCTTTCCTCGTCTTCTGCTTTGTCGTTCACAAAAGTCAGCGCGTCCGACTGCCGATCGGTGTTGAGGCGGAAGATCGGATCTGCGCCGGTGATGGACTCTTTGTTCAGGTAGCCGAGCCTTACCAACAAATCGAGAGCGGCGCGCGTGTCGTGGAGGGCGTGATGAATCATTTGGTCAAGCAGGCGCCAGCGAGTGATGCCATGTAGATCGTCCGCGCACTGCGGGTTCCGTAAGAAGTAGGCGAGGATCTCCCGCGCGAGGTTCTCGCTCTCTTGAGACGTTGGTTGAGACACCTTAATGGTCCATAGTCGACGCCTTAGTGACTAAGCAAGAACAAAGCCACGGATCTGGGCTTTGATCGCTGTGCGGTTTGTTGGATTTTTGCGGGATTGGAACTTGTGAGGTGGGACAATCGTGACCCGGCGGTGGGTTCGCAGCTACCCACTGGGTTCAAGGGCTACCGCGAAGAGTTTTTCTTTGACACGGCTCTACCGGGATATGGCGGATATACCCAACTCAAACTCTTCCCACTGCCATTGAGCGGGCGGCGGAGCCGTGACGTTCCATTCACATTGAGCGGGCGGCGCCGGAACACTCCATTCACATTCAGCGGCGGAGCCGGAACGCTCCACTCACATTGGGCGGCGGTGTCGTACTACTGCTAGGGCGAAGCCGAGCGTCAGCACTCGATGCTGTATTTCTTTTTGAGACGTCCAAAGGCGCGGCGATCTTTGCCGGCTTCGAGGGCGGCGTGGGTGACGTTGCCGCGGTGTTTTTGGAGTAGTTCTTCGACGTAGCGCTTTTCGAAGGCTTCGATTGCGCGACTGCGGCCTTTGCGAAAATCGTCCGAGGGATCTTCGGGCACATCGTCAGGCACAGATGAGCGCGCGGAGAAGGAGATCGCAGACGGAAGTATGTGCGCGCCCTCGCTCAACACTGCCGCACGTTGGACCACGTTCAACAGTTCACGCACATTCCCCGGCCAGTCATAAGCTTCCAACTTTAGCAGCGCCGCGTTGGTAAACAACTTCGCGCGCAGATGATGGCAATGAGTGCGCAGAAAGTGTCGCGCGAGCAGTGGAATGTCAGTCGGACGTTTGCTCAGCGGCGGAAGCTCCACGCGCAGGACGTTCAGTCGAAAATACAAGTCAGACCGAAACTGCCGCTCGCGCACGCTACGTTCGATGTCGCGATTCGTCGCCGCAATCACATTCACATCCGCTTTCAAGAAACGATCGCTGCCAAGCGGTCGATAAGTGCGCTCCTGAAGAAAACGCAGCAGTTTCGACTGCGCGCCTAACGACAACGAATCGACCTCGTCGAGAAACAGCGTGCCGCCGTTTGCCAGGCCAATAAGACCGTTCTGATCCGCATGTGCGTCCGTGAAAGCTCCGCGCGCGTGGCCAAATAGTTCGTTTTCGAAGAGATGGTCCGGAATCGCGCCGCAGTCCAGAGCGATAAACGGATGGCCCCGCCGTTTGCTCAAATGATGAATCGCGCGCGCGCACAACTCTTTTCCCGTCCCCGTCGGGCCGGAGATGAGGACCGGCAAATCACTTTTAGCGATCAACGGTATGGCGCGAATCGCTTCCCGGAAAACCGGATGCTCACCGACCAACTGTTCGAGGCCCAACGCTTCAATCAGCCGTCGATGCGCAGACTCAAACTCTCTTTCGTGTGCACGTTCTCCTAAAATTCGTTCCACGCGCTGGCGCAATTCGCCGTTGTGAAAGGGCCAGAGCAGAAAGTCAGTGGCCGATTGGGAAACAAGTTTGAGAGTTTTGTCGTCGATCGTTCGCGGAAGAATCGCCAGCACCGGCGCCTTTAAGTTGTTCTTCGCCAGCCACTGAAACAGCTTAAGCGCTTGCGCATGGAGTGGGACGGCGGCAGCGCAAATCAGCGGTGTTTCAGATGCTGATAAGCGATCGATATCGAGTTGTTGCCATTCGACTCTGGTCCAGTTCATGTTCAACTGGCACGACAACTCGTTGAACTCGTCGCTGATAGCGTGAGGGCTTTCGATAAGCAACACTGGTGACGTCACACCGAACCTCGGTTTTTACGTAAGCTGATTTGTCGGGCACCGGACCTGCTAAACGGGGGTTAGACTGGTGCCAAGGAAAACAAGTATTTGGTCTAAAGCAGATTTTCCATCAATGAGACATGGGCAATTCTTCGGGAGATAATCATCGGTCCGCGCGAGGCTTGCGGGTTGAGTTTGGAAAGAACTAAGAATGTGCCGCAATCTACTCCGGTCCAACCCTTCTGTCAATAGTTAAAGTGTGTCGATTCTGTGAAAACTACATCCCTGGTGGTTCGGTGAGGCGAACGTGTTATGATTTTGCCACCCTGTTCTGACTGCTGCACTCCAACGATCCCGATCTCTTTCGCGAAGGAAGTAGGTCTTGAACGTGGTGGCGACCTAAATTGAAGTTCTTCATCCACAGATTACACAGATTCTATAAATCAATCTGTGTAATCTGTGGATGGACAATTCCCTGGAAGTTCGCAAGAGGCTGGTAGAGGATCATGCGTGTGGACTGACCTTCATAACCCTAATTCCGGTAATAATATAGTTGACTGACCAGAAGATGAGACCTAGAAGAAAAAGCGGTAAAGGTACACGACGTAAAGAACGCAGATAGCCTCTTTAGTGAATCGGGCAATTGAGGCTAATACTAAGTACAGATTGTCACTTGCAGGAGCATATTTGGCCTCAAGACTTTCATAGGCGCTTTCTGGACGATGTGGTATTAAGAACGAGATCGTGCTCCCGACATACAGCACAATATTTACGGCTATCGTTAAAGCAAGTACCACCAAAAGCGCAACACCGAGCCACCAAACATATCCTCCGATAAATCTCACCCAGAAGGTTGCGATGCCATAAAACAGGATGTTTTTGATAGCGTTGACAAGAACGGTTGCACAGCCTTGCTTTGCATCCATTTGCTGCATGTCGATTAAGCGAAGCCTTCGTTGACTGACCGGAAGTTCTCGTTACCACTGCTTGCCAGCGTTCGGTCGGATCTTCAATCAGTTAATATTTCTATCAAGAACGGGCGCACCATTTCATAAATCAAAATCAGAACCCCAAGTGCGCCAAGCGCAATACTAGCGTAGAAGGCCCACGCCAAAAGCGCAACGTAACCCATGCAACCGCGCATGAGCAGATCGTACAGTTTGCCTCTTATGCCACTCGTTTTTTCTTTCCCGCCTTTTTGTGCTTCTGATACTCAGCCTCACGCTTTTCGATCTCACTCTTAGGCACGGCGATCAGCGCCTTCGCTAGTTTCTCGAAGCGTTGATATTCATCTGATGGCGGTTTCGATGGTTTGCTTCGCTTCATGATTAAGTCTTTCCCGGCGGCTGTAAGTTCAAACTCAATTGTTTTTGGTAGGGCTTCTCAATCCTGAGTCTGTGCCCTGCAACGTTGCCATTCAACGGCAATAGCTTGCCTTTCTTTTTCTTTCCGCTACCATCGAGCGTATAAAAAACATCAGCCTCGTAAATGATCGCGCTCGCTAAATGCACAGAATCAGCCGATGAAAGTTTTACGCCTCGCTGGTCATAGTGATCTCTAATGTCATGGCTCAACTTGCTAACTCTCTCATCATGGTTGATCCATTCGACATTGCGCCGCTTAAATAAGTTGTCAAATTTATCCTGCGCCACTTTCGGCATTCTGCTATCTAACACTTCCGTTCGCGTCATGATCGACGTGACCAGAATCGCTTGGTTGTTCGCAACAAGTTTGGCGGTTTCCTCAATCCCCTCCATAACACCGGGATCTAGCTGATCATTCTGCAACCATGCGAGAAAGATACAGGCATCCCAGTAGATGATGTCTCTATCGCGTCTCATCTCTTAACGATCGAATGAAGTCCGCCGAACTTTTATCTCCTGTAGCGTTCGGCGCTATTCCCCTCAAGTCATGGAGAGTTGGCAATTGATCCTCGGGCGGCATTACTTCTATGTCAGCTACGTTCATCGCATAGGGAAACTTCTCCAAATGCTTGTACCGTAGGTCGCCAACTACGCGAACATACTGATCGATTCCCCGGATCACCTTTGGCTTTAATTCAGGCCCAAAATCGCAATCTACCTTCGTTGGTCCAACCGTAGGATAAATATGAAAACGGTTTATGTTGCGATGCAGGTTTAACCATTCCAGCATTCCGTACATGGAGCCTTTTGCTAGTTCGTCGGGGCCAATAATTTTCGCAATTCTAGTTGCGAATCTTTTGTCTATAGCAATGGACTTATTGCCACTGTGCTTGATCGCAACTGCGCCCACATGCTGCTTTAACATGGCGGTCAATCCCTGATAGGACTGGAGCGCAGGCAAGTCGGCGCGTGCTGGTCTGCGACCTCGCGCCACTTGGTTGAGATTAGTAACGAACTGTCTTACAGTCCGATCTCCTAATCCGCTTGCATCATCCGCAATTTCGACTGGTTCAATAACTACTGTGGCAGGACTGGAGTAAGTGAGTTCTACTATCTTGTAGTAGAGCGCCGGATCGTCACTGTCGCTAACTAATCGCTCGGTTTGCTTTAGGGACGTTTTGATCGCTTCAAGTTGCTTAATGAAGTCGGATAAGCGGACGCGCCCCTTATCCTGTGGAGAGCCTTCGATAGTAACGGTGATCCTTCTTGCCATTTAGCCCGCCTCCGGTGTATAGAAATAGCGGGCCACTAACGCGCAATGTATCCCGCACCGTCGCGTGAGTGACAAATTGAAGGAATTATGACAAGGCCGTGAGTTGGTGCTCACGGCTTTCGTCATTTCATTTTCTTTCCTCGATGCTGTCTTGCCTACCTCCATCCCTAGTATGAGGGTTGACCAATAAGCTGTTTGTATTCAAGTCGCTTTCCGACGATCTGCGTCAACACTTCAAAGAATCGATCCGCGTCGTTACCTTTGCGGCGATTGAATCTAAACGCCTGTTCGTCGAGGTAGCGAAACAGATGGAATGGCTCAACCGAAACGTAAGTGCCTCGAAGCGTTCTCTTGAGCAAGCTCCAGAAGTTTTCCACGCCGTTGACGTGAATCTGGCCGTCAACGTACTTCTCAGCATGATTGATTACGCTGTGAATGTAATCGTAGTTGAGATCGTTGTAGGATCGAAGCGCGTCACTGTAGACCATCGAGCCCTTTTCGATGTGAGTGTCGATCTCCCGGCGCAAGGACTTTCGCTTTGTGTTCGGCACGACCGCCGTTCTCACTTCGCCATGTCTTTCGAGTAGGCCCATAACAGCAACCTTGCCCATGCCGCCAGTGCCGTGAATCTTGCGGGCACGTTCGGATCTGTGCATGTTCCGCGCCTTTCCGCCGATCCAAGTTTCGTCAACTTCAACGTGTCCGCCCAGCTTCTCAATGCTGCCGTTCTGCATGGCTAAACGGATGCGGTGCAGCATGAACCACGCACTTTTCTGTGTGACGCCTAGCGCCCGGTGAATCTCATACGAACTGATTCCGTTCTTGGCGTTGGCTATCAGCCAAATCGAGGATAGCCACTTGTCCAGACCAAGCGGGCTATCCTCGAATATGGTTCCGACCTTTAGTGAGAACTTCTGTCTCGGATGCGCCGTGCGGCACTTGAACAGACGCGCCTTTTCGAGATAGATCACGTTGTCCGATCCGCACTGTGGACAACGGGGCTTTCCGTCTGCCCAGCGGGCCGCTATCATAAAGGCATTGCAGTTCTCAGGCTTCGAGAAGTGAATGATTGCTTGCTGTAAGGTTCGTGGCGTTTCCATAGTGAGGAGAGATTACCACGACTAGCGCGGTCAGTCAAGTATATTATTACCCTAATTCCCGGCCGCATTGTTCCCTTGCTTCCGAGGGCGCCGTCGTATTGGAGTACGCTCGTTCAGCAAATCGGGGTGCCTGGACCTGATTCGATGCGCGAGATTTTGATAACTGATTCCTAACAGGTTCGCTGCGTACACAATGCGGCCGTCCACTTTGCCGAGTGCCTGGCTTATCAGATCACGCTCAAACTTCAAGACTTCATTGGTCAGGTCTCGCGGGAGATTGAAAAGGGTCCTTGTTTCCTCTTTAGCTTCCTTTTCACGTAGCAGCTCCAAAGCTAATTTTGTTCCGGCTGCTTTGAACCGCAGTAACAATTCCTCACTCTGACTATTCGATAGCCAATCTCCCGCTTGCCGGTAGGCGTGGGCCAAAGCATCAGGCGCTAGCTGGTCGATTTCTTCGATCAATGTTAGTGATGCTATTCCGGCTTTACTTAGCACATCGATCTGGTGCGCTATTTCGATGGCTTCCCGAAAGTTGAATTCCGCCTTGTCGCTTTTGCCGAGCCGGGCTAACGCAATACCGTGAGTGATCAGCGCGTCAATCAACAAACCTTGAAGGCCGCTTCTTCTTAAACTCGCAGCGGCGGCTCGGGCCACGGCTTCAGCTTCCGCGTGTCTCTTTTCGGCGATGAAAACCTGAGCCCGCGTGTCATCAATCTGCGCGACGACAACTTTGTTACGGACCAGTAGCGCCAAACGCCGCGCTTCCTGTAGGTACCGATGTGCCTCACGAAAACGGGAGAGTTTACAAAACAGAAATCCGAGATTGTTGTTTACATCAGCACGAAACAGAGTGTTACGGGCTAGTTTGAATTCCAGCTCCGCGGCTTCGTATTCACGGATTGCCCGCTTGTAATAAGCTTCCCGTCTGTATGAGGGAGCAACGTTGCGCAACACCATTGCCAGTTGATTGTGATAGAAACCTTTGAGACTGTGGCTGGTGATCTTCCGAAACAGAGTGGCGTTATCAGTGAGGACCTTCATTGATTCGTCGTAGCGTGATAGTGACCACTCCACGACTGACAAACCTAACAGCGCATAGGCCCGCGCATTCCCTTCGAGGATCAACTTTTCCAGCGCGTCAGTGAACCAGATCCTGGCCTCATCAAATGAACCCGCTCGCCGGTAACAGTAGCCGATCTCTGTTTGCACTTGCGCGACTTTCTTCGCGTCCGTTTCAGCTTCAAACAGTCGCATACTTTCGGTAAGTAAATCTCGGGCCCACTCATCGGCTTCTTTGATCTGATTCTGGCCGCCAATCCAGCTAGTCAGGATTCCGGCACAAAGCAACAGTTCGGCAGTCGCGACTGGATTGAGTCCTTCGGTGTCAGGCCGCTCACCCAATTGCTTCCAGAGCGGGCGCATTACTTCGCGGGCTGCGTCAAACTCGCCTCTCTCCTTCAGTTCCAATGCGCGGTCACACAGATACAATGCCCTTGCATTGGCGGGAAGGTGCGAGGTGTCCAGCTTCGCCAGAGTATTCATTAGACTTAAACAGCCTTTCGAGAGAAAGGGAGGAAAAATGAACTGCAACACGGATATTAGTTTGTCTCGCCGGGACTTGCAAGATCTACCGTATTGTTGTTATTGGTTTCAATGTAAAAAAGTTTGTATCACCCTAGCCTCCAACGGGAGTAAATATCAATGAAACGAATAATTGCGTTGCTCACTTTAACTTGCGCTCTGTCTGTTTCGTCAATCGCCGGAGAGATACCGACCTGTCGGCCCCTCGTCGCAACGGGTGGGGCGCCAACTGTGGGCGCCAAACCTGTAGCGGGAAATATCCCCACTGAGAATTCCTCAACAGTGTCGAGCGATGCCGAGTCGAGCACCTTAATAACTGTATTGCTCACGGTCTTTAGTCTAATAGGTCGTTAACGGATCCCTTCTTTCCGGTCAGATACTGCCACTCGGCAGGAGGGTGAGGTCTGTCTATTTTCCGTATACAAATATATTTGTATAGGTCTGGATCAGACCGTTGTCAGCCGCGATCTTGCGATGCTCTTTTGGCGACAGATATAAAGCTCGCACGTTGCCGAAGTTCTGTGACGTGAAAGAGCTTTGAGCAGCCCCACACTCCGCCCAGCGTGTGGGCAGGGGCGTCGCGCCTTGAGGAGGGCGCGGCGCCCTTAATACTTTTGCTCCCCGACACGCTTACCGCTCAAACTCGAAAGATGTTTCTGCGCGCGCTCTGAGGCTTGAACTTGATCTGCGTTCCAAGGAACGCGACAGAATTAGTGATTAACCTCGCCCCAGTTGTAGCAACGCCAAAGAATTCTGCTCACGGGATATGGGACGCTGACTATCTATGTCTACCTGACTGGGCCACGCCTCGATTGAACCCCCAACATTCTACCTTGAAACCGATCCGGAGATGAAGTTCCTGAAAAAACGATCCCTCTTCTCTGTGGCTCTGTGTCTCGGTGGTTGTTTTTTTCCGAAGCATGATTGAACCACAGAGGCACAGCGCCACAGAGAAGAGCACTGTTCGGCCCAAACCAGACTCGCCGCCAGTGGATCGCGTGGTCCACGTTGCTGTTAACGAAGCTGTAAGTGCGTAGCTTCGAAAGGTTAAAGGTGCGGTCGTAATCAGTTTGCACTGACTGGGCCATTACGGCTGCGGCGCTGAGTAAAACGAGCACACTACGGCCCAACAAGTTGCGAACAACTCTCATCGTGATCCTCCTAAGATCGGGTGTAAAAAGTTTTAGCTGTCTGCCTCCGACTCACTCCGCCCTTGCGGACCTCCGATGGCAGTCTTGAAATACGCTCTTAACTGTGCGAGCGGAGCTGCGGCAGAAACAAAGCCGATGTAGTTATCCGGTCTCAGCAATACGCTGAAACGCTTGTCCGTGCCGAAGATCTCCGTGACGCTGTTGTTAAGAGGAAAGACGTGGTAGTCAACCAGATTCGGAAACTCGTGCTCGATTCTTTCGCGCGCGTGCTCCGGCCCTTCGACCTCATTGGCGCCCTTATTAATAAAGGCCAGCAGATGAAACTCGGGCGCATGCAGCCAGTCGTAAACGCTCTTGCCGTCAACTAAAAAGTAAGGCATGCGATCGCCGGCTTTGATTGCAAAGTCTTCGCCGGTCTCGACGCTCAACGAACGGTCGCGATACGTGATGCCGGTCTGTGAAATGAGCGGAAAGATAAACTGGTTGACTGACTCCAGACCGACAAGAAAGTTTGCCACGTAGGGAAAGACGTAGCGGCGCGTGAACGAGAGCAGCCAAGCCGGATTCACCAGCAGATCAAACATGCGATCCGTAGTCTCCAGCAGACGCTTCGCGATCTCGACGCGCTCTTCGTTATAAGTGTTGAGCAGTTGCGGCTTTGCCTCGCCGCGCAGGACCAGCGCGAGCTTCCACGCGAGGTTGTAACCGTCCTGAATGCCGGTGTTCATCCCTTGCGCCCCCGCCGGGGAATGAATGTGGGCTGAATCGCCGGCCACGAAGCAGCGGCCTTCGCTGAACTTGTTAACGCGCCGCGAGTGGACCTTGTAAGCCGAAAACCAGTTTACTTTGTAGATCTCGAGCCGGAGCTGAGTGTCCGCGAGAATCTGTCGCTCGATCGCCTCGTACAGCACTTCGCCTTCCTTAAGATCAGTGTCTTCCGGGAAGGCGCCGACGATGCGGTAATGATCTTCACCCGGCATCGGGAAGAAGGCCGTTGACTGGTCTTTCGCGAGACACGCCGCCAGCATGTCGTGTGGAAACTCCCACTTGATCTGCACGTCGGCGACATAGAAGAGACGCTCAAGCGTACTGCCTGCAAACGTCAACCCCAACTCTTTGCGAACGAGACTCTTCGCGCCATCGCAAGCGACGAGATACTGCGCCTCTACCAATTGCTGCTCGCCCAACTGCTTCTCGGCGCTTGCCTGTATGATAGTGCCCGCTACCCCCGCGCCGTCCTGCGAAAAGTCGGTAAGTGTCGTTTGCCACCGGACGTCTTTGCCGTGGCCTTTAATAAATTCGTAAAGCAGCTTCTCGTGTTTGCTCTGTTCGACGATCAACAGGAACGGATACGGACTCAGGCCTTGTCCCAACTCTGACAGTGGAACTTCCGCGCGCGCTTCGCCGCCTTCGATCAGGCGCACTCCCTTAACGACCGTACCGAGCGCAACCAGCCGATCCGCAAGATCGATCTGCTGGTAGAGTTCCAGCGTCCGCGCCTGCACGCCGATCGCTTTCGAATAAGGCGTGATGCTCTCTTTCTGATCGACGATCACAAACTCGATGCCGTAGCGAATGAGTTGACAGGCGAGCGCTAATCCGGTTGGACCAGCACCAACAATCAGTACCTCTGTTTTAGTAACTCCCTGGTTCATGCTCCTCCTCCCGTGCAAACGACGGACCACTGAGATCCTCAGCGAACTGTTGCGCGCGAATGCGCAGCATGTCTTCTTTGCTTTGCAACTCGATCAATTGTAGTCGCAAGTCTTCCACTGTTTCGGTTTTTTCAGTGCGTTCCTGAGCAGCCACCGCTGAATGCAGTAGTACCAATAAGGAGAGCACCAAAATTGTTTTCACTTTCGTCTTCATCATAACTCCTCGGCGATGAGTCATAGCAAAAGCTGCGCCGAAACTGTTTCGGCCAAATCTCGCGATTCGGTTTCGGTTTCAACGCGATATTTGGCGTTCGACGGGATATTTGGCGTCGAAACCAAAAGATTCGCAGAAGAAACGGTGGACCCCATGAATAGACTAATACTTCTACCGCTCGTACTTTTTATTACCGCCCACGCCGCGCTGGCCCAGGACAACGGCAACATCCTGACGCTGAACCAGGCCATCGAGCTCGCGCTGAAAAACAATCGCGACGCAAAAAAACGCCAAACTCGAAATCAACAAAGCTGAAGACAAACTCGGTGCGTTTCGCACGCGTCGCTTGCCTTCTTTCAAAGTCAGCTCGCTGATTTCGCAGCCGCTCAGCACCTTCGACACAAACTTCGAGAAAGGCATCTTCGGCACTTATCCGGGCATTGGGCCGGTACCGGCTGCAGACACTGTAATCACGTCATCCACGAACACGACCGCACTTATCGTCGGCCAGGTTAGTCAACCAATAACCCAACTGCGCCGCATCGGCTTGCAGATCAAACAGCAGGAGCTGGCCGTGCAGATCTCAGAGACGCAGTTGCACGCCACCGAACAAGCGCTCGTTAATGAAGTGAAGCGCGCTTATTACGCGATTCTGCAAACCGAAGAGATGGTGGTCACCACGGGCGTCACGCAGGTGGCCGATGGTGAACAGGTGTTAGTGGTCCAGTAATCTCCGTGTCTCCGTGTCTCCGTGTCTCCGTGGTTTTCACCACAAAGGCACAGAGACACAGAGAAAACCGCAAAAATCGAGCTCGACGAGAACTTGAAAGAGACCGGGAAGGAACTGGACGACATCAAGTTGAAACTTGATGCGATCCACGATCTGCCGAGCGGCGCTGGTCCAATCAACTTCATCAAGGACTTCGACGGCATCAAACCCACACGCATTCATACCGAAGCACGGGTCACGCTAGACAAAGTCGGCGACGCGTTCTCGATCACCATTCACTTGAACGCGAAACTGCTGAACGCAGGTTAGCCGACACGATCTGTTGTAAAAGCAGCGGTAGTATTACCAGCAGCGGTAACACGAGCACGAAAGCAGAGTGTTCCCAGAACGCAGTACCTCGCCGGTAAGAACCGTTGAGTAACGGAATTCCGAGCGTAATGGCGTAATAGATTGAGAGTGGAAACAGCGACGCCAGCGCAAAGCTTCGCGGTTTTGCCGTTTCAAATCGCTCGGTCAACACGAACAACAACATCAGAAACAGAAAATAGATCACGATGCCTTCAAGCCGGTGCAGTTGGTTGTTTGTCAACCACGTTACCCACGCAGTGTCAGCCCGCCTCCCCAGTGCGAACCAAATGCGTGTCGTGTTTGCCGGCAGAGTCACAACGTACGCCAGCATCACGGTAACGGGTAGAAAAGACCAACTGACCGGCTGAAAGCGCCCGCGCCATAAACGCCTCAGCGCGAGCATCAGAAACGCGGTGATCAGAAAGTTGACCCCCGCGCATGGAACAGCGATCACAAAGCGGTGATCGCTGCTCATGTAACCCGCATACGATTCAAACTCAAATCGCTGTCCACTCAACAACTCCACGAGCGCTGTCGTCGGCGCGAGTATCCACAGCAGATCATCGGCGGTCGCAGATGAGTAGAACGCCTTGAGCCCGAGAGCGCACAGCAACACCAACGACAACTGTGCGCTCCAAATCACTTTCGGTTTCATACAAACCGCCGCCTTCGTTTGAATATGATCGCGGTCGCGGCAATCATCAGCGCCGCGGCAATCAGGAAGATGAGTTCCGGTTCGCTGCCGACTTCCGTTCCCCCACCGACAGCCAGGTTGCTGACTCTCAAGGGCAACGGCAGCGGCTGGTTCACGTCCTGCGCCGATCCGGTCGGATTGGTTACCACTTCACGCACCGCGATGAACGACGTGTAGCGAGTCAAGAGGTTGTATTTCAAACCCAGTTCGGTAATCGCTTTCTGGTTCTCATCTCTGGAATCGGCGTAATCAGACAGCTCGGCAATTCGTGAGCGCGCCCACAAATAACGCAACGCGCTATTCCCTTCCTCGGGCTGCGTGTTTGCCACGTCAACACGTGAAGTGAAAATGCCCTGACTATTCTTTCCGGTAAGCTCGATCGTTCCGGTCGCTGGTCCACGCCATTTGCCAAACAGAATTATCGGCCGTTGCGCGAACAGGTCCGGGAAATGAGCCGGATTCACGTCGTAAACGTCGAAGCCGTTCGCCTGCACCTGAATGTCCGTCAGCACGGGCGACTGCACGTACTCGCGAAACTTGTCCGCCACGCCTTCGGCTTCGTCTTCTTCAGTAACGATGAACGGTTCAGCCATGCCGGCTTTCGCCACACCTTCGATCAAGTAACGATTGACCGACGTGCCAATGCCAAACGCGAAGACGTTGCAACGATTCAGATTGGAACGAATGTGATCGAACACGCCCTGCTCTCCGGCAACGAAACCGTCAGTCACCAGCAACAGACTGCGCGAAATTCCTTCCTGTCGCGGCAAACTCATCGCCTGTTGCATCGCCGCGAGTAGTTCCGTGCCGCCGCTACCGCGCTGTTGCTCGATCAAACCGATCGCCCGGGCGATGTTCTGTTGATTTGCCTCGAGCGATTGTGGTGAAAGCAAGGTTGAATCGCCGGCAAACAGAACCACGTTGAAAAGGTCAGTCGGCCGCAACTTCCCAATCAGCTCGCGAAGCAGACGCTTCGAGGTATTCAGCGGAAAGCCTTCCATCGAACCCGAAACGTCCACCACGAAGATGTACTCACGCGGCGGAATCGTGTCGGTTGCTACGCGCTGCGGCGATTGGGCCATGTAGAGAAAGAAATTCTCGTCAGCGCCCTGGAAGAGCAGCAGGCCAGACGCGATCTGATCGCCCGCCAGGCGATAGCGCACGACGAAGTCGCGATTGCCCTGAAACGGATCCGAATCGTCGAGCTTCAACTGCGCGGCGCCATTGCTCTGCCACTCCGGAAAAACTTTGTGCGATGGACACGACACATCATAAATCGGTAGTCCGGCTGCGATCCGCGTAGAAATGTGGAGCTCACTTGCCGGCTTTTGTCCCTGTCGCTGGTACGGAGTCTCGACAAAGCCGTCGGTCTTGCGGTTCGTGCTTCCCGGTGACGCATACCGTGGTCCAACAACAGTCGGAAACACGAATTCGTAAACGTTATCTGTGGGAACGAGGAGCTCGGTGTAACGCAGTTCGATCTCGACCTGCTCCTGCGGCATGATGTTGGCCAAACTCATCGAGAAAACGTTTGGCCGCTGCTGCTCCAAAAGCGACGCGCTCTTCCCTTCCTCTTTCGCCTGCTCGAATTCTTTCTTCGCCTGTTCGCGCTCTTTAATCCTGGCCACGATGATCTCGTTGCCTAATTGCATGCGCATCGCGTAAACGGCCGCTCGCGTCGAAGCCGGGAAAACATAAGACGCGTTGATCGGACGCACGCCTTCGTTACGATAAATTTGCCGGACTTTTACGTCGGCAATCACACCTGAGACTGAAATATCGACTCGTGTGTCTTTGAGCGGCAGTTGATCGACGCTCGGATCTCCCTGGACCAGGAAGTATGGAGCGAGCGTCTTGTCTGCCTCTCCTCCCGTCTCCTGCGCCCGAATCGAAGTGAACGAAACCGCAACCGCCAGCAACGCAAAACACATGTACCGCAATTTGACTTGCATAAGATCCTCTCCGCCTTTAAGGCGACTCAAACATTCTGGGCACTGGGCCCACTTTAAAACGCGGAGATACTATGAAAAGGAGGCTCTTGGACTAATGCTACAGACCACAGGCAGGCACCGTACCGACCACAGTCGGCAGGGCGTAATAGGCCGGGTTTTTGCGGGTTGGCTCCGTGTGTCTGTGTCTCTGTGGTGAACGTGGGTAACAACCACCGAGGCACAGAGACACCAGAGAACACGTAGATTGTCGAGGGTTTTGACTTATGTTTACAGGCCGTTTGGCGCCAACGGAAGAGAGCGGAGACGCTTACCGGTCGCGGCGAAGATGGCGTTGCTGACCGCTGGAGCCAGTCCGACAATCGGCGTTTCACCGGCGCCCGCCGAAGGAAGATCTTTGCGATTCACGAGCACGACTTCGATCGGCGGCACATCGCTAAACCGCGGCAATCGATAGTTCTTGAAACGCGGATTGAGAATCGTTCCATTCGCAAGCTGCGTGCCGGTCCACACTGTCAACTTGTTATCGACAAACTCCGCGATCGCCGCACGCGGCTCGAGCGGCGCGTGCGCGATGTAAGCTACGGTGTAGGTCTGTTCGTGAGTCTTGTCCGCGGCGGCGAAGCCATCGGCGACGGAACCAACCGGACGGCCGCGTCCTTCTCTCGCGTTCTTCCGGAAGTAGTCGAAGAGTGTGGCGTTGTCGGGCTGTGGCTCAGAGCTTGTTTTCCAGCGCATTGTGGTCGTTTTCGCGACCCGTATTGCATTTGGTTGATCCGGCGCTGCAAGACCGAGGAAATTTCCGTCCCTCACCAGTTGAATACCTTTGACCTCCGCAACGGCTGAGCCTTCTGAATCAAACGTCATGTTGACTTTCGGCGGCCGCACCACGGCGCGCCTTCCTTCTGTCCTGACGCCATTTGAATGGCGGCGATGATGCGGAGGTAGGCGCCGCAGCGGCAGACGTTTCGATCCATGTGCTGTACGATCTGTTCGCGCGTCGGCTGCGAGTTCTTAGTGAGCAGTGCGACGCTCGACATGATCATGCCGGGCGTGCAGTAGCCACATTGCATCGCGTCGGCTTTTAAGAACGCCTCCTGCACCCGATGGAGCTGGCCGTCTTTTTCCAGTCCTTCGATGGTAATGATCTGCTTGTTGGCGACTCTTCCGACCGGCGTGACACAGGAGCGCATCTGCTGTCCTTCTACCAGCACCGTGCACGCACCGCACTGCGCTTCACCGCAACCGTACTTCGTTCCCGTCAGGTCGAGATCGTTGCGCAGCACACTCAACAAACTCGTTTGCGAGTCGACATTAACGGTCAACTTCTTTCCATTGACAGTCAGCGACGTGACATTGCCCATCTTTGCCAGCCTCCGAATATCGTGTGTGTTTGGCTGGCATTGTAACTGCTGGAGCGTGAAGGCGCCTGGCTGGTTTGCGTCTTTACTCCGAGTGGTTCTTGTCGCCGTACCCGTGTCGCCCCTTGCACACTTCACACACCGTCGGCTCTTCCGTGTTGTCGATTCGATGTTGCACCGGCGTCAAGGTCCGCAGGTACGCGAAGATCGCTTTCAGATCCTCGTCGGTCATGTTGCGGAAGTAACCCCACGGCATGACCGAGTTCAGCTTGCGCGCGCCGACCTGGCCCGTGCGCAATGTCTTCACAAACAACGCTTCGTCGTAATACGAAATACCGGAAGCATCCGGCGTGATGTTGGCGCTGGTGACTTCACCCCACGGTCCTTTGAAGCGCAAGCCGCCGGCAAACGCGAGTTGCATCAACGGCTGTCCCTGCTTGTTCATCGGCGTGTGACACGACATGCAGTTGCCCAATGTCACGAGGTACTTTCCACGCTCCACCGGATTCGACATGTCAGGCCCAGCCACAGGCGCGGTGATCGGCTGGTGCGGCGGCAAGCTGCCTTTCACCATTTCGGGCAAAACCGTCTTCGGCACGACGTTGCGCACCGGATTAATCGAGCGGATATAGACCACGACCGACGCGAGATCTTCGTCAGACATCTGGCGGAAGTTCATGTAAGGCATCATCGGAAACAGCCGCCGGCCGTCGTGACCAATGCCTTCACGAATCGCACGCGCAAACTGTTCGTCGGTCCAATTACCAGCGCCGGTTTCGCGATCCGGCGTGATGTTGGGCGCAACCAACCACTCCATTCCGTCTTCGATAAATATCGTTCCGGCGCCCTTCTTTCCCTGTTTCGGCTGCGCGCCCGGTCTTTCCCAATCAACTTCCGAGTGACACTGAAAACAATGAGCTGGTCCTTCGACGAGGTAGCGTCCGCGCTCCAAGCGCGCCACCGTCGGGTTGAATTTCAACGGAGCCACGCGCGGCGTTGTGACGCCTTCGCGCGTTGTGTAACCCACTGAAAGAAATATCCCCACCAGCGCCAGCGCGACCAGCGACAGCTCGATGGCCCATTTCCCGCGTTGCCGTTGCATATATATCTCTCCGGTCTCCTGCCATCCGAGTCCTAAAGGAGCAGTCTCGCGACTGCTCCCAACTCAGATAAGCGTAAAACCGGAGCGATTTGTGTCAGGGATTTTTAACGGAAGCTATCCGTAGCGCGGATGAGCGCGTCCATGATGCCGGGTTCGAAGGCGGCGTGGCCCGCGTCGGGAATGACTTTCAGTTCCGCTTCGGGCCAGGCACGGTGCAGGTCCCACGCGCTCATAAACGGACAAACGATGTCATAACGGCCGTGCACGATCACGCCCGGGATGTGGCGAATGCGGCCGACGTTTTCAAGAAGGTAGTTATCGGTTTCGAAGAAACAGTTGTTGATGAAGTAGTGACACTCGATGCGCGCGAGCGCGAGTGCCTTTTCGGGCTCGCTGAACTCATCGATCAGATTCTGATCGGGCAGGAGCTTCAAGGCGCTTCCTTCCCAGATGGACCAGGCACGCGCCGCCTCCAATCGCACCGACTCGTCGTCGCTCGTCAGGCGGCGATAATAGGCGCGTGTGATGTCGCCCCGTTCCGACTCGGGAATGATTTGCACGTACTTTTCCCAACCATCGGGGAAGATTGCGCTCGCTCCGTTGCTGTCTTCGTAGAACCAGCGATTCTCCACTGGACGGCACAAAAAGATGCCGCGCAAGACCAGTCCGCGAACTCTTTCGGGATGCCTTTCCGCGTAGGCGAGCGCAAGCGTGCTGCCCCACGAACCGCCAAACACGAGCCACTGATCGATGCCCAATTGCTCGCGGATGGTCTCGATGTCCTGCACCAGATGCCACGTGGTGTTGTCGTCGAGTGAAGCATGTGGAGTGCTGCGGCCCGAGCCGCGCTGGTCGAAAAGGACTATCCGGTAAGCGTTTGGATCGAAGAAGCGGCGATAGTCCGGCACGAGTCCGGCGCCTGGGCCACCGTGCAGAAACACAACGGGCTTGCCGTTCGGCGTGCCGCATTGTTCGTAGTAAAGATCGTGAACAGCGGACACTTTGATGTACCCGCTGTCGTAGGGTTCTATCTCGTCGTAAAGGGTTCGCAGTGTTTCCATATTGCCGCGATTATCGTGTCAGAACACGCCGGACTGCAAACGGAGTTGGACGCCAAAGTTTCGCCACGGCTCGCCGCCGGGGCCAAAGGCCAGACCAGGGGCATAGCCCCTTTTCTTTTTTCAAAGGTCCTCCGGCGAGGCAGAGCCTCGCCTCACATCCGGCGGCGGAGCCGGGAGCGGAACTACTCCCTGTCCAACTACTCGCCGCTTGGGGTACAGGTGACAACTCTGCCCTCGACAGACTGCTTCCTCTCGTCCACGCTGAACTGCGCCGCATCGCACGCCGCCAGATGAGCCAGGAACGCGACGGCCATACGCTGCAAGCAACAGCGCTGGTCAACGAAGCTTACTTGCGGCTCGCCGGTCAGGAAGGATTTGAATGGCAGAACCGCGCGCACTTCTTCGCTGTCTGCTCGCAATTGATGCGTCACGTCTTGATCGATCACGCACGTGCTCACGCACGCGACAAACGAAGTGGCAGCGTTCGAAAGCGTGGCTCTATCGCCTGATCACTGAAGGAACCTCAGATGAAACCCGACCATTGGCGAAAAGTTGACGAACTCTTCGACGCCGCGCTCGAGCACGATCCGAAAGATCGCGCCGCTTTCCTCGATCGAGCCTGCGGCAACGACCGCGAGCTCCGCCGCGAAGTCGAAAAGATGCTCGCCTTCGATCGACAAGCCGAGGACTTCATCGCAACAGACGTGTTCCACGTCGCCGCAAAATTAATTACCGAGCCGCCAACGGAAACACGGTTAAAGAGATCCGCATCGTTCACTTCTGACTCGATCGACGACGCCAGATTCATCCCCGGCGACGTTCTTTCCGATCGCTACCGCATTGTTGGACTGCTGGGCCGCGGCGGCATGGGCCAGGTCTATCGCGCCGACGATCTCAAACTCAAACAACCGGTCGCGCTCAAGTTTCTGCCTCAGTCTCTCACTGCAAACGGCCCTGCGCTCGCTCGCTTCTACCGCGAAGTGAGCGTCGCCCGGCAGATTTCACATCGCCACGTTTGCCGTGTTTACGACGTCGCCGAGTTTGCCGGACAACATTTCATCTCGATGGAGTTCGTGCGCGGTGAAGAG
>Ga0187894_10001180_pt1 | contig 34273 bp, 32 predicted proteins | sample GBC1701081metaG_FD_136650 | JGI IMG/M metagenome (GOLD analysis project Ga0187894, IMG submission 136650) | White microbial mat communities from a lava cave in the Kipuka Kanohina Cave System on the Island of Hawaii, USA - GBC170108-1 metaG ...
CAGCGGGTCGGCAGCGCGCTGTTCGAGAACGCCGCCTTCCTGATGGGGCCGCACCTGGCGGGCATCGCCGTCACCGGCATCGACGCCATCCCGATGCCGAGCCGGCGCGGCGCGTGGGCGATCTACAACATCTTCGACACGTCCGACGGCGAGCAGATCTTCCTTGGCGTCACCAGCGACCAGCAGTGGGAGCGGTTCACGGCAGAGTTCGGGCTGGCCGCGCTCTACGCCGATCCGCGGCTGGCGACGAACTTCATGCGCGTGCACGAGCGCAGCTGGCTGATCCCGGCAATACAAGCGGCGCTGAGGCCGTTCACCAAGGCCGAGATCGTCGAGCGCTGCGTGCGCATCAACGTCTCGATCGCGCCGGTGGGCAAGCCGGCCGAGCTGTTCGACGATCCGCAGCTCAACGCGCGCGGCGGCATGCTCGACGTCGCCATCAAGGGCCCGGACGGCGTGGTGCGGCCGACGCCGCTGCCGGCGGTGCCGGTCGAGTTCGGCGACGCGCGTACGCGGCCCGGGCTGGAGCGCCAGCCGCCTGATATGGGCGAGCACAACGGCGAGATCCTGGCCGCGGCGGGCTTCAGCGCGGCCGAGATCGAGCAGCTGGCGCGCACGGGCGTGATCGCGGCGGCGGCCAGCGAGCACGAGACGAGCCGCGCCGAGGCGGCACCGGCTTGAGCGAGTCCATCGTCCCGGGCGAGATCGAAGAGCCGCCCGGAACGACAGGACTCACCAGGACTCAAATCGCCTTGGCAGCGGCGACGTCGTAGCCGGACTTGAGCGCGTTGTCGAAACCGCCGTCCGCCTTGCGCGGCTTGTACGACAGCTCGATGCGGGCGAAGTTGAGCGAGATCTTCTCGCGCGGCAGACCGCCAATGCTGCGGCCCTTGCCGGCGCCGGCCTTGCCCGACGCCTTGTCATCCGGTTCATCGCCCTCGCCCGTGTGATGGAAGCCCGTGACCAGCACGTCGGTGAGCTTCACCGTCTTGAACTCGTCGCTCGAGTTGCCGCGGCTGATGACGTACTTGAACTCGAACGACTTGAAGTGCTTGCCCTGGAAGAAATGCGACGTCAGGTGCGGCGTCGCGCGGTCCAGCACCTTCTCGAACGTCACGTCCTCCAGGATCACCTTGCCGCCGCCGGCGGCCGAGCCCGCCTGCGTGCCGACACTGACCGAGCTGGGATTGGTGCCGCCGAGATCCAGCGAGAACACCTGGACGTGCTTCTTGTACTTGTCGTCGGTCACGTCGCCGTCGACGCCGTCGATCTTCAGATAGATGTCCGACATGCCTCTCCCCCTGCGCCGGCGCCCGAAGTCGGTCCGGGGCACTTCCGTCGGCTGCCTTCATCAACATCCCTGGTTCGGGGTTATTCCGGAGTGAGGGAACGTTTTTTTCGACAGATTCGGTCACTGGCCCGTTGCGGGCCGTTCCGTCGTCTCAAGCGACCCTTCCGCTTCGATCGGGGCAGGCGCGAAGACCCTGCCCTGGCCCGGCGAACGCGAGGTCAGGGCTTCGGTGCTATCTCGGCGACCAGGGTCTCACGTTCGATCACGGTCAGCGAGTCGCCCGGCTTCACCCGCGGCAGCGTCGCGCGCGCCGTGGGGTCGACGATGTTGCGGTTGTGAACTTCGCCGCCGCCGGCCGGCACGAGGGTCATGGTATTGGCCTGCAGGTCCGTGGCGAGGACGGTGTAGTTGGCCACTTCCTCCCGGGTCACGACACCGGACGGGTTCTGCCCCCTGGGTGCGCCGGCGGCGACAAGCACCTCGCGCGGCGCCGGGACCCTTGTCCCCCCTTGCGAGAGGACGTACGTGGTCCGCTCCTCGTACAAGGCGTTGACGGTATCCCCGACCTTGATCCGATCGAGATTGCGGACCACCTGGCCCACCGAGTAGGTGCCGCTGCGGCCATCCGGCGTCCTCAGGCTGATGGTGCGCGTGCCGAGGTCCAGCGCGGTGACCTTGGCCTCGCCCCGGTACGACCACATGGTGGACAGTCCGGTGACCGGCGCGCCGCTTCGACCCTGCGCCCACGCCGTGTCGGCTCCGATGAAGGACAGGCCTAGAACGGCAACGATCGCAAACCGGATGGACGGGATGGCCATGACACCTCTCCTCGACGCCGGGCGTGGCTCCGCGAGCGGTTGGTGCGGGTGAGCCGCCGTCGATCAGCGCATCGACCGCCGGGCGCGACCTGATCTCCGCGACACCGCCGGCAAACCATGGCGGGTATCATGGCCCCTCAGCTATCCGAATCCCGAACCGGCGCGGCGGCGCGAGGCCGGCCATCGGCGGCGCACTCCCGGCGTTGACAGTTTTGCCGGCGCACCGCTACCGTGCCCGGCAATGCAGGAGGGCTGCCGATCGGTTGTCCCTCGGCGCCGTGATGCGCCCGCCGGCGATGGCTGGACCGTCGCAGGAAACTGCTGCGCCCCCAGGGAGGACGTTCATGATGCCGGTTAATCGTGCTGTTTCGCTGCGCCTTGCGTGCTGTCTTGCGGGGGTGGCGCTTGCGCTCGCCGCCACTGGTCCTGCTCGCGCCCAGGACAAGGTCGACGTGATCTTCAGCGCCGGGCCCACCGGCGGCAGCTGGACGCCGATGGCTGCGGCGGCGTCGCAGATCATCAAGAAGCGCTATCCCGAGCTCAACGTGCAGGTCGAGCCGGGCGCGGCGCTGGTCAACATGGAGAAGATCCGCGGCGACAAGGCCGATATCGGCTGGTCGATGACCACCGTCATGGCCGACGCCCGCACCGGCACCGGCCAGTTCGAGGGCAAGAAGACCGACAAGGCGCTTTACGTCGCCAACTTCTATCCCAATGTCTGGCAGCTGGTGGTGCCGGCCGACAGCGGTATCAAGAGCATCAAGGACCTGAAGGGCAAGCCGGTGGCGCTGCCGGCGCGCGGCAACACCAGCCTGACGGCCGGCTGGGAGTACCTGCTGAAGGTCAACGGCATGACGCTGAACGACCTCGGGCCCAAGAGCTACGGGCCGGTGGCGTCCAACGCCGAGGCGGTGAAGAATCGCCAGGCAATGGCCACCGGCTGGTTCACCGTGGTGCCCGGCTCCTTCGTGCTCGACCTCGGCTCGGCGATGAAGCTGCACATGATCGGCGTGACGGCGCAGGAGCTTGCGGCGCTGAAGAAGCTCAACGAAGGCTTCGTGGCCCACACGGTCAAGGCCGGCACCTACAAGGAGCAGGGCATTGCCGAGGACGTGATGACGTTCCAGTCGCCGACGGTGATGATGGCATCGTCGCGCACCCCGCCCGAGGTGATCTACAAGATCACCAAGGCGCTGATCGAGGGCCGCGGCGAGTTCGCATCGGTCGTGCCGACGATGAGCGGCATCACCGCGGCCGAGATGGCCCAGACCTTCGACATGCCGCTGCATCCGGGGGCCGAGAAGTACTACCGCGAGGCGGGGCTGCTGAAGTAGCCCGGAGCCCGCGCGGTGCGCACGCTTCCCGGCTACGCCGGCCTCGTCGTCGGCGCGGTGGCGGTCGCGATGGCCGCCTACCATGTGTACGCGCGGCTCACCGTCTATGCGCCGGACCAGCAGGCGCTGCTGTTCGTCACGCTGGCCTTCAGCCTGGTGCTGTCGTTCCTGCTGTGGCCGCGGCGCAAGGGCGACACGCCCGACCGCGTGCCGTGGGTCGACCTCGGCCTGGCGGCGCTGTCGCTGGGCGTCGTCGGCTACATGTTCGTGCGCTACGAGTACGTGGTGAACCGCTTCCCCACAGCCCATCCGCTGGAGCCGGCGGACATGGTGGTGGGCAGCATCGCCATCCTGCTGGTGCTGGAGGCGGCACGGCGCACGCTGGGCGCGGCGCTGTCGATCGTCGCCATCGTCTTCCTGGTCTACGCGATCCTCGGGCCGTGGATGCCGGGCTGGCTCTACCACCGCGGACTGAGCCTGGAGATCATCATCGACCAGTCGTACTTCACGACCGAGGGCGTCTTCGGCGTGCCGATGACGGTGGCCGGCACCTACGTGATCCTGTTCATCATCTTCGGCGCCTACCTGGAGAAGTCGGGCGCCGGCCAGTTCTTCACCAACTTCGCCAACGCCATCGCCGGTGGCGCGCGCGGCGGGCCGGGCAAGGTGGCGGTGGTGTCCTCGAGCCTGTTCGGCACCATCTCGGGCTCGGCCGTGGCCAACGTCATGGTCGACGGCTGGCTCACCATCCCGATGATGAAGAAGACCGGCTTCAAGCCGGAGGCTGCGGCGGCGATCGAGGCCGTGGCCTCGACCGGCGGACAGATCATGCCGCCGATCATGGGCGCCGCAGCCTTCGTCATGGCCGAGTTCATGGGCAAGAGCTACACCGACATCATGATCGCCGCGGCGATCCCGGCCCTGTTCTATTACGGCGCCCTGTTCGCGGCGATCCACTTCAACGCCGTGCGCTCCGGGCTGAAGGGCCTGCCGCGCGAGGAACTGCCGGTCCTGGGCTACATCATCGTGCGCCAGGCGCACCTGTTCCTGCCGGTGATCGTGCTGCTGGTGCTGCTGCTGTACGGCTTCACGCCGACCTACGGCGCCATCATGGCGACAATCGGCCTGATCGCGATCTCCTGGCTGCGGCCCGCGACCGGCCTGCGGCCGAAGGCGTGCATCGAGGCGCTGCGCGACGGCGCGGTGCACACCGTGCCGGTGGCCATGGCGTGCGCCTGCGCCGGCATCGTGATCGGCATCGTTCTGCAGACCGGCCTGGCGCTGCGCTTCACCGCCTTCCTGATCGACTTCACGTCGGGTTCGCTGCTGCCGGCGCTGTTCATCACCATGCTCGCCGGCATCATCCTGGGCATGGGCATGCCGACGACGCCGGCCTACATCATGCAGGCGGCGCTGCTGGTGCCGGCCATCATCAAGCTCGGCGTCGAGCCGATGGCGGCGCACATGTTCGCCTTCTACTTCTCGTGCCTGTCGGCGGTGACGCCGCCGGTGGCGCTGGCGGTCTACGCCGCGGCTTCGATCGGCGGCGCCGACCTGTGGCGATCAGGCATACAGGCCGTGAAGTTCGCCGCCGCCGGCTTCATCGTGCCGTTCTTCTTCATCTACAACCCGGCGCTGCTGTTCGCCGGTCCGTGGGAGGACATCCTGCGCGCGGTGGTGACCGGCTCGGTCGGCGTCGTGGCGCTGGCCGCCGGGCTGGAAGGCCACTTCCTGCGCCCCGCGTCGTGGCTTGAGCGGCTGCTGTTCGTGGCGGCGGCGTTCCTGCTGATCGATCCAGGCACTGTGACCGACGTCATCGGCGTGGGGCTTCTCGCGGTCGGGCTGGCGCTGCAGAGGATGCGCAGCGCACCCGCGGTGGCGGCAGGCGGAGGCGCGCCGTGAGCCGCGCCCAGCTCGTGGTGCTGACGCTGATCGCGGCCGTGGTGCTGGCCGGAACGGTGGCGTACGGACTGCTGCGGCTCTACGCCGCGTGAGCCCGGACGCAGACGACGAGGGGGATGGCAGGCCCGCGTCGTCCTCAGCGCCGAATACTTGGCGCAAGGGCTAACTATCTGCCACCATGTGCGGGACGCCCGCGCCGCGCTCAGCTGCTGGTGGTCTGCGGCGTAATGTCCACGACCGCCCAACCCTGGCGCTGTCGTTGCGGCTGCAAGGCAACCCGGTAGGCGTGCCTTTCTGTACCGGAAACGAAGTTCACCTCCGCCTGCCACTCGCCGGGACGTGCATGCGATGCCGTGCATGTCGCTCCGCGCAGCTCGGTGACGTTCATCGCTTCGCGCACGGCCTGCCGGGCGAGCTCGCAAATCCTGTCCTCCGTCGCCGGCGGATCGGCGACCGATGGGGCTGGTACATCGGCGGGGCGGCTGCGCGAGCCGGTCATGAAGTCGCCGAACGAGCCACATCCTCCAAGCGCGAGGAGGCTCGCCACGATGAATGCCTTGGTCAGCGGTGCCGGGTTCGTTGTCATTGTCCGGGATGCCTGTGAACGCCGCGGCCATCGGCCGGCACGGCCTTGCGCAGCCTCTCCGGCGTCACGCCGGACTTTCCGCTCATCGCAGGTACTTGCGGCGCTTTGATGGCGCCGACCGCGGCGGCGCGGCGCACGATCCACAATTGTCACAGGAGCCCTTGTCCGCCATCGCGCGTTGCGCCCCGAGGATCGCCGCACACCGTGACGGTGGAAGTCGTCGGCTCCGACCGGGAACGTCGTGGGACTACATGCTGGGCTGCCCGCGATGAGCGGGGCACCCCTTGGTGCCTGACTGGAAACCTGGGGATCGCTTCATGGTGAGCACAGGCACAAACGCTTCGCGTTTTGCCGGGTCGAACCGTGAAGCGCCACACCTCTGCCCGTGGGAGGCCTTCATGGTTCGACAAGCTCTCCCTGAAGGCTACCGGAGCACTGGAAGTCGTCCGTTGTGCTGAACTCTTTTCCAGTCGCCCTATGATGGAGCCTGTAGTTCCTGGTTGTAACAGGCTCCAATGAACTGACAGGCAACATCTGGTGACGCTAACAGGCGCGCCGCCGCAAGAAGCATGACTCCTATGATAACGACGCGGTTGTGCAGGGCGCTGTTATCCTCTTGCCGCCTGACTACAAACGCAGAAAGCGGGGCGGTCCGACGCCATGTCCTCGGCGTCCTCGATCGAGGATGGTTTCCTCTTCACCGTGGCGCGGTACGCGGTCCACTTCGTGGCAGGCACAGCCGCGCGCGAAGCCCTCATCCGGCCGTCGCTGGCGCGACGGCCACCTTCTCCCGCATGCGGGAGAAGGGTTCTACTTGGCGCCGAAGGCGCGCTTCAGCTCGGGGACGAGGTCGGTCTTTTCCCAGGAGAAGCCGCCGTCCTTTTCCGGCTTGCGGCCGAAATGGCCGTAGGCGGCGGTGCGCTGGTAGATCGGCTTGTTGAGCTGCAGGCCACGGCGGATGTTGGTCGGCCGCAGCGGGAAGGTGTCGGCCAGCACCTTCTCGAGCTTGCGCTCATCGACCTTGCCGGTGCCCTGCGTGTCGACATAGAGCGACATCGGCTCGGCGACACCGATGGCATAGGCGACCTGGATCAGGCAGCGGTCGGCCAGGCCGGCGGCGACGACGTTCTTGGCGAGGTAGCGCGCGGCGTAGGCAGCCGAGCGGTCGACCTTGGTCGGGTCCTTGCCCGAGAAGGCGCCGCCGCCGTGCGGCGCGTAGCCGCCGTAGGTGTCGACGATGATCTTGCGGCCGGTGAGCCCGCAGTCGCCGTCGGGGCCGCCGACCACGAAGTTGCCCGTGGGGTTGACGAAGAAGTCGGCCGCCTTCCTGGGCATCCAGCCCTCGGGCAGCGACTTCGCGACATGCGCCGCGATCATCTCCTTGACCATGCCCGAGTTGTACTTCCTGCCCTTGCCGTTGGCCTCGCGGTGCTGCGTCGAGACCACGACCTTGGTGGCACCCACGGCCTTGCCGTCGAGGTAGCGCACGGTCACCTGGCTCTTGGCGTCGGGCTGCAGGTCAGGCAGCTCGCCCGAGCGGCGCGCCTTGCTCAGGACCTCGAGGATCTTGTGCGAGAAGTAGATCGGGGCCGGCATGAACGAGCCCTTCTCGTATTCCTCGCTGTCGCGGCAGGCGAAGCCGAACATCAGGCCCTGGTCGCCGGCGCCTTCCTGCTCGCCGAGATTGCCGCCCTTCTTCTTGGCGTCGACGCCCATGGCGATGTCGGGCGACTGGCCGTGCAGCAGCACCTCGATGTCGGCGCCGTGGAAGCTGAAGCCGTCCTGGTCGTAGCCGATGTCGCGCACCACCTTGCGGGCGATGTCGCTGATCGCCTCGCGGTTGACGATGGTGTGCTTGCCGTACTTCTTCATGAACGGCTCCGACGCGCGGCCCTCGCCGGCGACCACGATCTTGTTGGTCGTCGCCAGGGTCTCGCAGCCGAGCCGCGTGTTGAGGTGGCTGTCGTCGGCCCAGCCGTGCTTGATGTCGTTGGCGATGAAGGCGTCGAGGATGGCGTCGGAGATCTGGTCGCAGACCTTGTCGGGGTGGCCTTCGGAGACGGATTCGGAGGTGAAGAGATAGTCCTTGAGCGCCACGGCGCGTCACTCCTTCTTCTCGTTCTGGACCGGGGTGATCGGCCGGCAATAAGCCGTCGACCGCTTAGCCTGTGGTGACGCGGCGGCAAGGGGTCCCGAACTCCCCGCGGCCACCCCGGGGACCCCGGCGCGGCGGCCCTAGAAAGAGCCAAACGGACGGAAAATCAAGCGCCTTCACGCCGCGCCGGGCGGGCGGGCAGTGATTTTCAGGTGGCCGGGCGCTCCGTTTTCCCGGCCCCCGCCGCCCGGGTTCAGCGGCGCTGGCGCCGTTGTCGCGCGCCTGACGCAGGATTTTCGGGCTGACGATGGTCGAGGAGCCTGGCCTGGCATGAGAAAAGCCGTTCGCGCACGCCTTCCCGCAGCGCATCGCTGACGATCCCCAGCAAGGCCACAGCCAGGCCGTAGCCCAGCTCGGCTTCGAGGTGATCGCGCCTGGTGTTGCGGGAAATCCACACCGCCACGGCCCGCACGACCACCTGCCGCACAACGGCCGAGAACAACGGTGCGCTGATCCGCCGGTCGATGGCACCGCCGGCGATGGCTTCGTCCACCAGCTGTCGCCAGAACGCGTCACGCCTCGGGTCGGCGACCAGCCGCAGCTGCGTGCCGGCAGTGTTGAACACCTCGCTGTAGAGCGTCCGGTAGAAGGCCGGGTCGGACAGCCAGAAGCTGACGCTCAGCCGCGCGGCTTCGAACAGTTTCGCGATCGGGTCGGCGGCATTGCTGCCGTCGAGCGCCCGCCGGAATGCGTCCAGGTCGGCATCGAGCATGGACAGCAGGACCGCCTGCTTCGATCCGAACAGGTTGTACGGCGTCACATGACCGACGCCGGCTTTCACGGCAAGCGCCCGCATCGACAAACCGGTGCTGCCGGTCTCCGTGATCAGCGCGCGGGCCGCCTGGACGATCTTCTGGCGCAACAGTTCCTTGCGCCGCTCGCGCGCCCCGCCGTGACCCGTGGGCCGAGGCCCGGCCTTCGGCTCTTCATCAGCCCCGCCGCGGTTTCGAGAGGCGTTGCCCGTCCTGCCCATGACAACTCCGATCGCCGCAGAAACGTTAACACACGGTCGTTCCAAGCGGCCGGCTTGCCGGGCCCGCTCGCGATGCCCGGTCCATGCATTTGACAAAGACATAACGCGTTATATAAATTTTCGGCACGGTATTCGTGTGCGCGGACTCGCCCGCCGGCACGCTCGATGTCCGCGACGACCGGTCGCCGTGGATGAGCAGACGCGGCAGCGATGCGAATTGCGCGCTCACCCGATCAAGCAACAAGCAGGAGGAAGCATGCCCACGCTCGACCGCCGTTCGCTTCTGGTGGGTTCGGCCGCCGCGACCGTCGCGCTGGCCGGCGCCGGCGTGGCGCGCGCCCAGGATACGCCCGGGGTCACGGCCACCGAGATCCGGATCGGCAGCACGACGTCGCTCAGCGGTCCGGTATCGATCCTGGGCGTGATCACCAAGTGCGAGGAGGCATTCTTCCGCATGGTGAACGACCGGGGCGGGATCGCCGGCCGCACCATCAACTTCATCTACTATGACGACGGCTTCAGCCCACCCAAGACCGTCGAGCAGACCCGCCGCCTGATCGAGGACGACAAGGTGGCGTTCCTGTTCAGCATGCTGGGCACGGCGCCCAATTCCGCGGTGGTGAGATACATCAACCAGCGCAAGGTGCCGCACCTGTTCCTGTCGGTGAACGGCGACAAGTGGGGCGACTACAAGACCAACCCGTGGACGATGGGTTTCGCGCCCAACGCGCGGACCGAGGCGCAGATCTACACCAAGTACGCCCTGCAGCAGAAAGCCGGCGCCAGGTTCGGCGTGCTGTACCAGAACGACGACCTGGGCAAGGACTTCGTCGCCGGCGTGCGCGACGTGCTGGGCGACCGCTTTGAAAAGACCGCGACGGCGGTGTCGCACGAAGTGACCGATGCGACGGTCGAGTCGCAGATCATCAGCCTGCGCGGATCGGGGGCCGACGTCCTGATCTCGGGCAGCACGGCGAAATTCGTGTCGCAGTCGATCCGCAAGGTCCACGACCTCAACTGGACGCCGCTGCACTTCATCGCCAACGGCGCCTCGTCGGTATCGGGCACGATCGCGCCGGCGGGTCCGGAACGCGCCGTCGGCGTCGTCTCCTCGATCTACATCAAGGATCCGGCCGATCCGGCGTGGGCCGGCGATGCCGGGCTGGCCGCCTATGCGGCGTTCATGCAGAAGTACTTCCGCGACGGCAACCCGAACGACTTCTACAACGTCTACGCCTACACGGTATGCAGCGTGCTGATGAAGGTGCTCGAGCAGTGCGGCACGACGCTGACCCGCGAGAACATCATGCGCCAGGCCGCCAACCTCAAGGACGTCGAGGTCGGGACGCTGTTGCCGGGCGTCCGCGTGAACACCAGCCCGACCGACTACCGCCCGCTGGAGCAGATGCAGCTGCAGCGCTGGGAGGGTCAGTCCTGGCGCCGCTTCGGCAGCATCATCGAAGGATCGAGCGTGTGAGGGGGTGTTACCTCTCCCGCCATGCGGGAGAGGTCGGCGCGTCTTCGCGCCGGGTGAGGGTTTCAACCACAGGCTCCTCGCGTGAAACCCTCACCCTCCCATCGCTGGCGCGACGGCGGGCCCCTCCCTCTCCCGCGCAGCGGGAGAGGGGTTAGCGCTAGCGCGGCGCCATGCGGATGGCGCCGTCGAGGCGGATGACCTCGCCGTTGAGCATGCCGTTCTGGACGATGTGCATGGCCAGCGCCGCGTACTCGGCCGGATCGCCGAGCCGCGACGGGAACGGCACCTGGGCGCCCAGGCTCTTCTGCGCCTCTTCCGACAGGCCCATCATCATCGGCGTCAGGAACAGGCCGGGCGCGATGGTGCAGACGCGCACGCCGATCGAGGACAGGTCGCGGGCGATGGGCAGGGTCATGCCGACCACGCCGCCCTTGGATGCCGAATAGGCCGCCTGGCCGATCTGGCCGTCGAAGGCCGCGACCGAGGCGGTGTTGATGATGACGCCGCGCTCGCCGCCGGCCAGCGGCTCGGCCTTGGACATCTCCCACGACGCCAGGCGGATGATGTTGAAGGTGCCGATCAGGTTGACGGTGATCACCTGGGCGAACATCTCGAGAGCATGCGGGCCGGTCTTGGAGATGGTGCGGGCGGCGCGGCCGATGCCGGCGCAGTTGACCACGACCCGCGGCGCGCCCAGCTTGTCGACCGCTTCCTTCACCGCCGCCTCCGAGACGGCGCCGTCTGCGACGTTGCACTTCACGTAGATGCCGCCGATCTCGGCCGCCTTCTTGCGGCCCAGCTCGTCCTGCAGGTCGAGGATGGCGACCTTGGCCCCCGCCGCCGCCAGTGCGCTGGCGGTGGCGCCGCCCAGCCCCGAAGCGCCGCCGGTGACGATGGCGGCCTGGCCCTTCACATCCATGGGTGTTCCCTTTCCGTAAGCTGACTGCCCCCGAAATGATCGCGGCTTGTAGCAGATCGGTCACGGGGAGGCGAGGCACCGGGGCGCCGGCCATTTGTCCTGCGGAAGGCGGCGATCGAGGGGTTAGTTGGCGAGGAAAGTGCTGATTTGGGTCGCACATTGGCTTGACCGGACCGCGCGGCTCCTGCCGCGCTCATAGCTTTGCCGGGGCACGCGAAGAGCGCGGCAGGAGCCGCGCGGTCCAGTCGTGCCGACGTGCGAGCCTGTCAGCACCGGGTCATCCGGTCACTTTACAGACAGCCCGCTGTGTCCGACGGCAAAATGCCCGGGATGACAGCAAACCACCGGCCGCCTATAGTGCCGGCGGCGCGCGGGTGTAGCTCAGTGGTAGAGCATCGGCCTCCCATGCCGAGGGTCGCGGGTTCAAATCCCGTCGCCCGCTCCATTCTCCGGACCCGTGTTCGTGCGGTGGGCCTGCCGTCTTTTCGCGACCGCGAAATGACTTTTGCGTCAGATGTGCGAGCGGCCTTGATCCCGCGCCGGCATTTTCCTAAGTCGTGCCGTTGCCGTGGCCCCCGGGGCCACTGGCCAAGCCTTGACCGAACTACAAAACCGTCGGGAGACGTCATGCGTATCGCCACCTTGTCGCTGCTGCTGGCCGCCGCCCTGGGCCTTGCCAGCCCCGCCGTGCGCGCGGCGGATCCGCCCCCGCCAGGCCTGTGGCTGACCACCGACTTCCCGTCCGCCACGGCGCGCGCAGGCGAGGTCACGACAATCCGGCTCAAGCTGCAGAACGCCGGCCTGAAGCCCGAGGTCGTGGCCCTTGGCCTGAGCGGCGTGCCCGAGGGCTGGAAGATCGATCTGATGGGCGGCGGCCAGCCGGTGAGCGCCGCAATGCCGGCCAGCAACGAGAGCGTGACGCTGAACCTGCGCGTCGAGGTCCCGGGCAACGCCAAGACCGGCAGCTATCCCATCGTCATCCAGGCCAAGACGCCCGGGGGCACCATGGCCGAGTTGCCGATGAGCATCTCGATCGGCACCGAGATCGCCGGCAAGCTGTCCCTGAAGGTCAAGCTGCCCGAGCTGCGCGGCAACCCGAAATCGAGCTTCGACTACGAGTTCACCGTCACCAACGACTCCGGCAAGGCGCAGACCCTGCGCTTCGGCGCCGACATGCAGAAGGGCTTCACGGCAACCTTCACCCAGGCCTACGGCAGCACCGAGCTCAGCTCGCTGCCGATCGAGATCGGCGAGAGCAAGGACCTGAAGGTCAGCATCAAGCCGCCGCGCGACGTGGCGGCCGGCTCCTATCCGGCGCGCCTGCGCGTCGAGGCCGAAGGCGTCAGCGCCCAGACGCAGGTCGCCCTGCTGGTGCAGGGCCAGCCGACCCTGCGGCTGACCGGCAAGGACGGACGGCTGTCGGGCGAAGCCCAGGCGGGCACGGCCTCGCCGTTGACCCTCGTGGTCAGCAACGAGGGCACGGCGGCGGCCGAGGAGATCGAGCTCAGCGGCAGCCCGCCGCAGAACTGGAAGATCGAGTTCACGCCCAAGACCCTCGACAAGCTGGCCCCCGGCGAGCGCAAGGAAGTGGTGGCGAACCTGACGCCGTCGGAGAAGTCGCTGGCCGGCGACTACCAGACCACGATGCGGGCCAGCACCAAGGGCGATACCACCTCGTCCGATTTCCGCATCACCGTCTCGACCTCCACCGTGTGGGGCATCGTCAGCGTCGGCATCATCGCCGTGGCGCTGCTGGTGCTGGTCGGCGCCGTCACCTTCTTCGGCCGGCGGTGACGGTGCGATGACCGACACCGTCATCGAGGCGCGCGGGCTGCGGAAGGACTACGGCGCCACCGCCGCCGTGGCCGGCATCGACCTCGACATCAAGCGCGGCGAGATCTACGGGCTGCTGGGCCCCAACGGCGCCGGCAAGACCACGACGATCCTGATGGCGCTGGGGCTGACCGAGCCGACCGGCGGCACGGTGAGCGTGCTGGGCCACGATCCGGTGCGCGATCCGCTCGCGGTCAAACGGCGCGTCGGCTACCTGCCGGACGCCGTCGGCTTCTACGACAACATGACGGCACGCCAGAATGTGCGCTACACACTGCGGCTGGCCGGCATGGCGCGCGCCGAGACGGAGCGGCGCATCATCGACGCGATGGCCCGCGTGCGCCTGTCGGACGTCATCGACAAGCGCGTCGGCACCTATTCGCGCGGCATGCGCCAGCGCCTGGGCATCGCCGAGATCATCGCCAAGGACGCCGAGATCGCCATCCTCGACGAGCCGACATCGGGCCTCGACCCGCAGGCCACATTCGAGCTGCTGGACCTGATCCGCCACCTCAAGGCGGAGGGCGTGGCGGTGTTGCTGTCATCGCACCTGCTCGACCGGGTGCAGAGCATCTGCGACCGCGTCGCGTTGTTCAGCCGCGGCATCATCGCGCTTGAAGGCACGGTCAGGGAACTGGGCCAGAAGGTGCTGGGCGCCGGGCATGCGGCGCACGTCGAGGCCAGCGGCGTCGACGTCGAGGCCAAGCTGCGCGCCGTCCCCGGCGTGCAGAAGGTCGAGAAGGACGAGCGTGGCTGGAGGCTGATCTCCGACCACGACGTCATGGCCGAGGTCGCGCAGACGATCGTGCAGGGCGGCGGCAGGCTGCAGCGCCTGGCGATCGCCGAACCCAGTCTCGAGGCGATCTATGCCCGTTATTTCGAGGAGCATCGCGATGCGGCGTGAGGGCTCTCCATTCACCGGCGTCAGCGCCGTGTTCATGAAGGAGTATGCCGACCACATCGGCAGCGCCCGCATGCGCGTGCTGGAGTGGCTGGTCGTGCTGACCGGGATCGGGGCCGTCGCCCTGTCGATCCGCGACTTCAAGGGTCTGGTCGAGTCCGACCGTTTCCTGTTCCTGAAGCTGTTTTCGTACGCCACCGAGAGCATCCCGGTGTCGTTCCTGTTTTTCGTCAGCTTCCTGGTGCCGCTGATGGCCATCGGGCTTGGTTTCGATGCGGTCAACAGCGAGTTCAACCGCCGCACCATGAGCCGCATCCTGGCGCAGCCGATCTATCGCGACGCGCTGCTGCTGGGCAAGTTCCTCGCCGGGCTGGCGACGCTGTCGACCGGCCTGGTCGCGCTGTGGCTGATCGTGATCGGCGCCGGGCTGTTCACCATGGGCGTACCACCCAGTGGCGAGGAGGTGGCGCGCGCGCTGGCCTTCCTCGTCGCGACCATCGCCTATGCCGGCGTGTGGCTGGCGGTGGCAATCCTGTTCTCCGTCATCTTCCGCTCCGCCGCCACGTCGGCGCTGTGCGCATTGGGGTTGTGGCTGTTCCTGACCCTTATCTGGCCGCAGCTGCTGGTGCCGATGGTGGTGCAGCTGTTCGTGCCGCCCGACCCGGTCGCCGTGCAGTTCGGCCAGCCCAGCGCGGCGCAGCTCGAATGGGCGATGGGGTTGTCGCGCCTGTCGCCTTTCACGCTGTTCAGCGAGGCGGCGACGGCGGTGCTGCAGCCCTCCACATTCACCCTCGGCGTGGTCTTCCTCAGCCAGTTGCAGGGGATGCTGCGCGGCACGGCACTGCCGCTCGGCCAGAGCCTGCTGATCGCCTGGCCGCAGTTCACGGCGCTGATCGCCGCCGTGATCGTCCTGTTCGCCATGACGTACGTCGTCTTCCAGCGCCAGGAAGTGCGGGCGTAGTCCTGGCCATGCAGCAGCCGGTCCGCATCGCGCCCTCGATCCTGTCCGCCAATTTCGCGGCGCTGGGGCGCGAGGTCGAGGCCATCACGGCCGCCGGCGCCGATTTCATCCATGTCGACGTGATGGACGGGCACTTCGTCCCCAACATCACCATCGGCCCTGTCGTGGTGAAGGCGCTGCGGCCGCACTCGGCACGGCCGTTCGACGTGCACCTGATGATCACGCCGGTCGACCCCTACGTGCCCGACTTCGCCGCGGCCGGAGCCGACATCATCTCGTTCCATCCCGAGGCCGGCCCGCACCCGCACCGCACCATCCAGCTGATCAAGTCGCTGGGCAGGAAGGCGGGCCTGGTGCTGAACCCCGGGACGCCGGCCGGCGTGGTCGAGCCGGTGATCGGCGACATCGACCTGGTGCTGGTGATGAGCGTCAATCCCGGCTTCGGCGGGCAGAGCTTCATCGACAGCCAGCTCGCCAAGATCGCCGCCCTGCGGCGCATGATCGACGCCACGGGCCGCGCCATCGATCTGGAGGTCGACGGCGGCATCAACCCGCAGACGGCGCGCCAGGCGATTGCCGCCGGCGCCGACATGCTGGTCGCCGGCACCGCCGTCTTCAGCGGCGGCCCCGGGCGTTACGCCGCCAACATCGCGGCGTTGCGGGGGATGTAGGGGATCACCCTTTCCCCATGCGCAGCATGGGGAAGGTGGCGCGCAACGCCGGACGGGGATCAGCTGTCATCCCGAGCGTAGCGTGGGATCTTCCGCGAGTGGCGCACCGTGCGTCTGCATCAAAAGATCCCTCGCTACGCTCGGGATGACAGTTTGTCCCCTCTGTCCTTCTCAGACGTAGTGGTCGAAGACGTAGGCGCCCTGGATGTCGTTCCAGGCCCAGGCTTCGCCGACATGCTGGCCGCCGCCGTTGATGCCCGCCAGCCATGACAGCTCGGGTGCGCGCAGATCCGGCGCCTCGAGGTCGACGCGCGCGCAACCGTCAACCGCGACGTCGACGTGCACGGGGGCGTCAAGCGTGCTCGGCACGAACGCCGCCACGTCGCCGGCCAGCGATGCCAGGCCCACCAGCGGGTCGACCAGGCCCTCGATGAACACCGCGGCTTCGGCTGCCGCCGCGAAGGCCGGATGATCGGCGGCCAGGTACACGCCGCCGTTGGCGCCGTCGAACACCAGGTCGAGGCCGGGCGCGCCCAGCCCGATCAGCCGCGCCGCGTCATGCACGGCGCCCGACCAGTCCTCGATGCCGTCGGCGGCATAGAGCGGGGCATCGACGGGCAGGGTCACTTCGACCAGCCCGCGCGGACGCAGCAGCAGGTCGAGCGGCGCGGCATCGTCGAGCGCCAGCGCCGCGGCATGGTCGAGGGCGGCGTCGGCAACGGCCATGCCGCCGCTGCCCGTGGGGATGGCCATCGGTGAAACCGCCGCGGCATCGATACGGCCTGCGAACGAAGGCCGTGCGACGCTCTGCGCGGTGGTGACGGCCGAGGAGGGGGACTCGCTCATCACTGCACCAGGGCCGCGCGCGGCTTGGGGCACCGCTTGCGGCCAACGGCAGCGCCCTGTGAAGGACGCCGCCTATATTGTTGTTACTATACGTATAAACGCTAGTGTCGGGATCCGGTAGTGATTTTTCAGTGCGGCGCCGGATGTCACCGACATCACACAGCCGGGCCTGGCTAAAGCGCGCCGCTCTCGTTGCCTTCATGGTGAGCTTGTCGAACCATGAAGGCGCACCCGGACCGCGGTGGGCGCTTCATGGTTCGACCCGGCAAGACGCGAAGCGTCTGCCTGTGCTCACCATGAAGCGATTTCTCCGTTTTTCGGTCAGGCCTCCTACAGCACCCGGCCGTCGGGGACCCACACGCTCTGGCGGTCCTCGACCTCCAGCACCCAGAGGTCCGGATCGCGCGACACCTGGCGGGCGATGTAGGCGTCGGCATCGACCTCCGGCACGGGCGTCGGCCCGGTCGCGCGTGTCCAGGTCGGTTCCTCGTCGAGCGCGTTGGCCGGCGCGTAGACGATGGTGCCGGCGGCGAAACGCACGACCTTGATCAGCACCGAGCCGGCGTCGGGATCGCCGCGGCGCGCGACATAGGCCGGGATGTTGCGCCGGTCGCACAGCCGCACCTGCGCCGAGATCCATAGCCCCGTGGTCAGGCCCATGGCCATGGCGCCACCCTAGCCCAGCGCCGCGTCGAGGCCGGCGAAAACCGGGCGCGCGCCGCGCCAGCGGTAGCGCACCAGCATCACGCCGTGACGCGACAGGGCGGCGAGCGCCGCCAGCGCCGGCGCCTCGGGCACGACGAGGATGGCACGCGGCATGTCACAGGCGGCGGCGCTGCGCATCAGCAGCCGGCCGACCGTGCGCTCCAGCGCCCCCGTCGCGATGGCGGTCTCCAGCTCGATCACCCGCGCCGCACCGCCGCGCGCAGCGAACAGCGATTCGCCGCCAGCGGCGTCACCGATCAGGCCGCGCCGTGCCAGCTCCTCGCCCAGCGCGTCCAGCACCAGGCCGCGATCGCACAACGCGGCGAGGGACGCGGGATCGGCCGGCGGTCCGTTGGCGGAGTCGGGACCGGCTGCCGCTTCCGTGGCCGCGACCAGCGACGCCGGCATCGGTCCGGTGCCGTCGACCCCCTGCCGCTTGTAGTCATGCACGGCCTGCACGAAGCGGCCGACCTGGCGTGCCAGCCGCGGCCCCTCCAGCGGCGCGATCAGCAGCAGCTCGCTGTCGCGCCCATCGGGCCAACGCGCCGCCTGCCAGTTGCCGCCGGCGAGGAAGGCGCGGAAAGCCTGCCGACGCCGGCCGCTGCGGCTGCCGCCGATCTTGCCGCTGTGCGCCAGGTAGAGGCCGCCGCCGGCATCGCGCACCAGTGCCGCGGCCAGCCGCCGGTCGGCGCCCGAGACCGGCAGGTTGATCTCGCAGGTTGCGCTTTCGCTGTGCGTGGGTTGGCTGGGCGCATAGCCGAACATCAGGCTGTGCCGGCCGGTGGCGGGCGACGGGTCGTGCCGCCACCACAGGCGCTCGTCGCGCAGCCAGACGATATCGCCATGCACCGCGCCACCGCCGTGCCAGGATATGGACACGCCGCGGACCGGTATCCCCGCCAGCCGCCGTCGCAGTCTTCGCATCGCAGCCGCGATCGGCCCGGCACCGCTCACCACGTCGAGCATCGCGGGACTATAGCGACGCCGCCGCGGCGGAGGGAAGCGCGCTGCGGCCCTGGAGGGGGTGTTGCGCCCGACTTTTCGCCGTTCTGAGCCAAGAAGGCGTGCTGTGCCGATCATCCGCGGTGGTCCGAACGTGGCGCCGCTGGAAGACCTCAACACAGAGGCACAGAGATCACAGAGCAACACAGAGCAAGATTCTAGCGCGCTTCCGGCGCGCTAATCCCTCTTTCCTCTGTGCGCCTCTGTGATCTCTGTGCCTCTGTGTTGAAGCCTTCTTGCTTTGGGTCGATCACGCCCGGTCGGGAAAGATCGGGATGCGGACGTTCGCTGACGGGCGGTAGGACATGCCCTCCAGCAGCGAGTCGGGATTCAGGCCAGCGGTGATCAGCGCCGCCACGCCGGCTTGCGCGATCGCCGTCGCGATGCGTTCGCCGGGACAGGCATGCACACCGGCGCCGAATGTGAAGCAACGCGAACCCTTGCGCTCGATGTCGAATCGCGCCGGCTGCGGGTTGGCCGCCGGGTCACGGTTGGCGGCGGCCAGCACGACCAGGATGGCATCGCCGGCTTTCATGCGCTGGCCGGCGATGACGCCGTCGCCGGCCACGAAGCGTCGCGTGTTCTGCACCGGCGCATCGTGGCGCAGCACCTCCTGCACGAGGTCGCGCAGCAGGGCCCCATCGTGCTGGACGCGGACGTGCACGTCGTGGTGCCGCGCCAGCGCCACCAGGCTGTTGCCGATCAGGCCGGCTGTCGCCTCGTAGGCTTGCGACAGGAAGCCGATGCCGTTGGCGACAATCACGTCGGCGGCGGATCGGCCGACGTGCCGGGCTTCGTGTGCCAGGCCGGCGAGGATACCGTCGCCGCCCGCCGCCAGCATGTCGTGGAACAGCGTCAGCAAACGGCTCGCCGCCGCGTTGCCGCGTGCCAGCTGGCCGGCGTCGGCGGCAGGCGCGATACAGCGCACGAAGTCGCCTGTCCACTGTGCCACCTCGGGCAGCCGATCATCCGGCACACCCAGCAAGCCGCCGATCACATGGGGCGACAGCGCGAAGGCGAAATCGTTCACGTCGCCGCCTCCGGGCGGCGCCACCCGCCCGCCCGACAGCAGGCGCGCCCGGCGGTCGGCCAGCACCATGACCGCCCCTTCATCGACCGCGGCCAGGGTCGCCGATATCGCCTGCTTGAACGGGCAATGGCCGGCGCCGTCGTTCATGCGCACGAGATGGCGGAAGATGTCGCCCGCCGGCGTTCCCGGCAGCGCCGGCGGCACCGGCTCGGCCGGCGGACGCACGCGGCCCAGCTCGCTGCCGAGCACGGATGTTACCGTGTCAGCACCGGCCGCGATCCACAGGCCGAGCCTGTCGTCGAAGTGGATCGGTCGCCGCGCCACGAGCCCGGCATAGTACGCGTAGGGATCGTCATGCGTGACCGCGGCGATCGGATCAGGCGGCAGCGTCATCATCGTCCCCTCGTGGCCGTCCGCCGGCGCACCGCCGCGCGGTCATGTCATCGGCCCATGTGGCCATTGTCGCCGGCAGCGTCGCGATGTCGTGCGCCAATGGTTCGGCGCCTGTCGAACCGGGACTGGCGATGCGCCCGACGTCAGGCTTTCGCCGGGTCCTCGATCGGCCGCAGGTCGCCCTCGACGTCGATTTCGGGAATGCCCTGGCGGCGGGCCATGGTGGCCAGCCTGATGTAGCGCTGGCGGAAGGCCTCGATGTCCTGTTCCGACAACTCCTCGAGGTTGAGCAAGGAGTTGTGTGCCTCCCCGGTGGCCCGGATCAGCTCGTCCAGCTTGATGTGGATAGCGGCGGTATCGCGGTTCTGGGTGCTCTGGATCAGGAAGACGACGAGGAACGTCACGATGGTGGTGCCGGTGTTGATCGTGAGCTGCCAGGCATCCGAGAAGCCGACGAATGGTCCGAGGCCCGCCCACGCGATCACCAGGAGGCTGGCCAGCGCGAACACGACCGGTTTGCCGACGTAGTGCGCGATCCGACTCGCGAAGCGGGTGAACCAGTCCGCCTGCTTCATGGCAGCATCTCCATCGCCAGCAATCATGCTGAACGAAGGACGAGGCGATGCGGTTCCGTCGACGCCGGGTGAAGGAGTGGGGCCGCCGATCGGCCTCCAGGACATTCGCATCAGCAGAATCTGTGCCGGCTCAGCTTCGCGCCCTGTGCGAATGCCCTCTGGTCAGCCGCCCAGGCTGCCGGCGCGGGCGATGGCGGCGCTGAAACCGTTGAGCGAGACGCTGAAGGTGACCGGCTCGCCGCCCCTCAGCGTGACGGCATTGACGACGAGCGTCGTTCCCTTCTTCAGCGCGTCCGTCATCGCGGTCGGGAAACTGACCGGCGCCAGGCAACCGGCGGGAACGCATGTGGAGAAGCGCATGGCCGGCCCGAAATCCTTGTCATCGACCTTGAGTTTCACGCCGGCGTCGAGGTTGAGGCCGAACGGCAGGAGCAACGTGCCTTCCGCCTTGCCGTCCTGCGGCGCCCGCAACTCGATCGCGAAGCTCCGCTGACCGGTCTGGCTGTTGCCCTGCGATTGCACCAGCACGCAGGCCTTGCGGTTGTCGACGATGCGGCAGTCGACGGTCCAGTCGCCGTAGGTCTCGTTGATCGCGGTCGCGCCGTGCGGCAGCTGCACGGGCGGCGGCGCGGCAGGCGGCGCGGCGGGCGGCGTGCCCGGGGTCCGTTGCTGGGCGCCGGCGGCAGCGGCCACAAGGCCGACGACGGCGATCGAGGCGATGGTGGTGAACGATTTCAGGAGGGACATGGGTACGGAGATCCGATTTTTGACGCTTTCGTTCCATCGTGGCGGCGACGGCCGTCACGCGACGCTTCCGCAGGCCGGACGAGGGAGCCGCCGGCACGGCCCTGCTCCGCTTCGCGTCGCGCGGACGGATTTCCTGCGTCAGGTCGGTGGCGACGATCCCATTGTCGGATAATGCACCCTAACCGAACTAAGAATTAGTCGCAATTCGAGATTTCTCGCGCCGTCACGCACGCCTGAGGCGGAAGATGTGCCGGATTCGACGCCTGCTGATGGGCCACGGCGCCCTCGACAGCGCCTTCACCGACGCCGTCGTCGATCACGTCGTGCAGGGCATCGGATGGAAGCCGGCTGTGTTTCGGACTGCGCGCGTCCACGCGCGCACCGGCACGCGGCGCCGGCTCATGAGCGCGCGTGGACGCGCGCGGTCCAAAACGAAGATGCCTTTGTGCGCGCAGGTCGCGCCTCGCCGAATCATCATGACGACGGCCGACCGGTAACCGCCGGCGTCAAAAACTGGTGCGCCCGTTCCCGGGCTTTCACGGGAACGGGCGCCGCCTGCGCGCAACGCTCCTGACGAAACATGCTCCAGACAGCTCCTCGAGAACGTTCCCGCCACCGGGGTTGTCACGCGGCGGTTTGGCCAACGCTGGTGGCCTGGCAAGGTTCCCATCAAAGCAAAATTCGACCGCGACCCCGGACGGGAACCCGGCCGAAGGCTGGCGCGTTGGTGCTTGGGGTACCCCATGGGTCCCCCGTGTCTCCCGAACCCCCAACTTTCGCCCCGCCCGGTCAAACGTGGCGGGGCCTTTCTTCCGGGCGCCGCCATGGACTCCAGCGCATATGCCGAGCTGAAACCGGCAACGGTGGTGGTCAGGGATTTCTACCGGCCCGCCGACCTCCAGCCGGACGCCGAAACGGCCGCACGCGCAGCCATACCGCGGCAGCTCACGTTTCACCTCAGCTATGGCGGCAGCGCCGACCCGGCATCGGCGCTGTGGGTTGCCGTTTGCCCTGATGTCGCCGGGTTCGTCGCCGAGGGCACGGCCTTGGGACATGCCGAGATCGGGTCGGCGATCCTCGATCAGCTCGCCGAGTTCCGTGACCCGCAGCCCTGATTCAGTGGCTATGGTGCACCGCGGAATGATCTTCGGACGTCATTTGATGCTTCGGGTATGCAGTTTGCTGCGACCATCGGCAGACCGGCCCGAGACTGGTCAAGCCTGTCGAATGACGATACAATAGCACATTATCTCAATGTCTTACGCGACGCCGGCAGCTCTCCCTGGAACGCTGCTGCGCAGGCCGGTGCGACACACTTCCGTCACACCGGCGCATGAAGATGCTGGCATGGCCTTGACCCGATATATTGCAGCGCACAAATGAACGCCATGGCGGTCCGGCAGTCCATGTCCGAGACATTCAGGCACTGGGCAGACCGCTGGCGCGCACCGGCGAGGCCCCGGCCGGTGCGGCGCTTGTCGCTGGCCCTGCAGGGCGGCGGTTCCTATGGCGCCTTCACCTGGGGCGTGCTGGACCGCCTGCTGGAGGACGATGACATTCTCATCGACGCCGTCAGCGGCACCAGCGCCGGTGCGGTGAACGCCGTGGTGATGGCGTCGGGCCTGGCGCGCGGCGGGCGTGCCGCGGCGCGCGAGGCGCTGACGCGCTTCTGGCGTCAGGCCAGCACGCGCGGCTCCCTCAGCCCCGTCACCGAGTCGTTCATGCCGCCGTTCGCCGGCGCCGCCCGCATGGCGTTCGACCTGTCCAGCCGCCTGTTCTCGCCCTACCAGACCAATCCGCTGGATCTCAACCCGTTGCGCGACATCCTCGCCGAGGCGATCGACTTCGAGGCCTTGCGCCGCCGCTCGCCGGTGCGCCTGCTGATCGCCGCGACGCATGTCAACGAAGGCCACACGCGCACCTTCACCGAGCGCGACCTGACCCTGAACGCCGTGCTGGCCTCGACCTGCCTGCCGCTGCTGCATCGCGCCGTGGAGGTCGACGGCGAATGGTACTGGGATGGCGGCTACACCGCGAACCCGCCGCTGCTGGCGCTGATCGCGACATCGCGCGCGCCCGACCTGCTGATCGTGCAGCTGACGCCGATGCGCGGCACGGAGCTGCCGACGACGTCGCCGCAGATCGTGCGGCGGCTGAACCAGATCAGCTTCAACGCGCCGCTGCTGCGCGAGCTCGACGCGCTGGCGACGCTGGGCTCGCTGTATGGACGCACGCTGGCGCTGCTGTCGCCAATGGCGCGCCGGCTGCGGCGGCTGCGGCTGCACCGGATCGCAGCCGAGAACGAATTCGCCGAGCTGGACCGGGCAAACCCGATGAGCCTCGACTGGCCGTTCCTGGTCCGCCTGCGCGATGCCGGACGCGCCGCGGCCGACGACTGGCTGGCGCAGTCGTTTGGAGATGCGGTAGAGACGCCGTCGCTGGCGGCGACGTGACCTGCGCGACGCCGCCGCACATGGTCGCATCGATATCGGACCGAGCCATGCCCGCAACCACGGACGACTGGCGAGGCGGGAAACTGCCGCGCGACAGGATCCTGGAGTCGCCCGAAGCCCGCGCCACGGCGCTGGATGGGCTCGACCTGTCGCAGGCCACGATCCGCAACGGCCGGTTCGAGACGGTCGAGTTCCGCGACTGCGTGTTCGCCTCGGCCACGCTGCTCGACACCACCTTCACCGCCTGCACGTTCCAGTCGTGCGACTTCACCGATGCGACGGTGGCGCGGTGCCAGTTCGTGGCCGAGGGACGCGAGTCGGTGCGGTTCCGCAAGACCACATTCCAGCGCACCGCAATGAAGGAGAGCCGCCTGCCGCGGGCCGCCTTCGAGCGCTGCAGCCTCTTTGGCGCCTCGTTCGAGGGCTGCGACCTGTCGGGCAGCACCTTCACTGGATCGACGTTCAGCAAGGCCTATTCGCGCAAGGTCGTAACGACCGAGGTGACGTTCCGCCAATGCCGCCTGCGCAATGCCGACCTGCAGCGCGCCCATCTCGAAGGCGCCGACTTCAGCGGCACGTCGCTGGTCGGCGCCGACCTGTCGGAAGCCACCCTGGCCAGCGCCAACCTGCGCGATGCCGATCTCGCCGGGGTGCGCTGGGTGGGCGCCGACCTCGGCGACGCCGACCTGCGCGGCGCCGAGGTGAGCGGGCTGGACCTGCTGGTGCTCAAGGCGTTCGCGCGGGTACGCATCTCGCCGGGACAGCAGGCCGCGCTGCTGTCGGAGCTGGGCGTGCAGATCGAGCCGGATGAGGAATAGCCGGGAGCGCTTGGGGTCACTCCCGTAGCCTTCATGGTGAGCTTGTCGAACCATGAAGCGCCGCACGGCTGTTCGTGCGAGGCCTTCATGGTTCGACAAGCGCACCATGAAGGCTACTGACGTGACGCGCCCGCAGCCCTTGCTCCCGGTCCCGCGACACGGCATGACAGCGCCCCTCTGACCCCTGCCCCACCATGGCCGCCCCGCCCCTCCTCGCCCTGCGCGACATCCGCTACCACCTCGCCGACCAGACCGTGCTGGATGGCGCCTCGTTCGGCGTCGGGCCGGGCGAGCGGCTGTGCCTGGTCGGCCGCAACGGCGCCGGCAAGTCGACCCTGCTGCGCATCGCCGCTGGCCTGCTGAAGGAAGACGGCGGCGAGCGCTTCGTGCACCCCGGCGCCACGATCGCGTGCCTGGCGCAGGAGCCTGACCTCAACCTCGCGCCAACCGTCGGCGCCTGGCTCGCCGGCGGCCTGGACGACGGCCACGGCGCGGTTGCCCCGGACGACTATCGCGTGGCGCAATGGCTCGAGACGATCCGGCTCGACGGCGCGCGCGACACGGCGAGCCTGTCGGGTGGCGAAGGCCGCCGCGCCGCCATCGCGCGGGCGCTGATCGGCTCGCCCGACATCCTGCTGCTCGACGAGCCGACCAACCATCTCGACCTGCCGACCATCGAGTGGCTGGAGGAGACGCTTGATGCGTGGCGCGGCGGCTTCGTGCTGATCAGCCACGACCGGCGGTTCCTCTCCAACCTGTCGCGCGCCGTGCTGTGGCTCGACCGCGGCATGGTGCGCCGGCTGGACGAGGGCTATGCGAAGTTCGACGCCTGGTCGGAGGACATCCTGGCGCGCGAGGAGGTCGAGCGGCAGAAGCTCGACCGGCTGATCGAGACCGAGACGGTGTGGTCCGTCACCAGCATCCGCGCCCGGCGCACGCGCAACGAGGGCCGCATGCGCCGGCTGCGCGAGCTGCGCGAGACGCGGCGCAGCCTGATCGCGCAGACCGGCCGCGCCACGATGGAGGCGGGCGCGGCCACGGCGTCAGGCACGCTCGCCATCGAGGCCAAGGGCATCGCCAAGCGGTTCGGCGAGCGCACCATCCTCAAGCCGTTCTCGACCCGCATCCTGCGCGGCGACCGCATCGGCATCATCGGCCCCAACGGCGCCGGCAAGACCACCCTGCTGCAAATGCTGATCGGCGAGCTGGAGCCCGACGCCGGCAGCACGCGGCGCAGCCCGACCCTGCAGCCGGTGGTGATCGACCAGCGCCGCGCCGCGCTCGATCCGGCGCAGACGGTGTGGGCGAGCCTGGCCGACCGCAACGACCACATCCTGGTGCAGGGCCAGCCCAAGCATGTCGTGAGCTACATGCGCCAGTTCCTGTTCAAGGACGAGCAGGCGCGCCAACCGGTGGGCGCGCTGTCGGGCGGCGAGCGCAACCGCCTGCTGCTGGCCAAGGCGCTGGCGGCGCCGTCCAACCTGCTGGTGCTGGACGAGCCGACCAACGACCTCGACGCCGACACGCTCGACCTGCTGCAGGAGACACTCGCCGACTACGACGGCACCGTGCTGCTGGTCAGCCACGACCGCGATTTCCTCGACCGCGTCGTGACCTCGACCATCGCGCTGGAAGGCGACGGCACGGCGATCGAGTACGCCGGCGGCTACAGCGACTACCTGGTGCAGCGCGGGCCGCGGACGGTGCCGACGAGTCCGGCACCGCGCCCGGCCGCGACCCCAGCGAAGACCGTGCCTGCTCCGCGCGAGCCCGACGCTCGCAAGCCGCGCAAGCTCAACAGCAAACAGCAACGTGCCCTGGACGAACTACCGCGAAAGATCGAAGCGCTGCACACCGAGATCACGGCGCTGGGCACCGCCCTGGCCGATCCCGATCTCTATCGCCGGGACGCCGATACATTCTCAGCCAAGACCGGGCGCCTCTCCGCAGCGCAGGCGGAACTCGACTCCGCCGAGCACGAATGGCTGGAGCTGGAGCTATTGCGTGAGGAGTTGGCCGGCTGATTGTCAGATGCGTGCCTGCCAACGACGCGGATCGCGCCGACCACGCACGCACGCATGCATGATCCAGCTCGGCGTCCGGGCGAAGGACAAGTCGCCTCACCCGAGGCGTGACCATAGTCTGGCGCGCACTTCGTCCCACGGAACGGCCGATGCCGGATCCTCGGCATGCTCGGCCATCCGCCGCTCGATCTCCGCCTGCTGTGCGTCGGTCAATGGCGGAAGATTCTCGGGCGTAGCGGCGACGCTATCCCACAGATCTTCGGCAAGCTGCATCCGTTCCTCCGGACTCAAACGGAGCAGCTCCTCCAAAAGGGGCTTGTTCATGTCGTCAACCGTTCATCACGCCGTGACAGGCTAGCGAAGGGAGTACCAAATGGCAATGCGCAACGGAGCGTAGGGTTGCTACCGGCAAGGTTAGTCGGCCTATCTTCAACGCCTCATGACTTGTTCGAACACCGCACAAGCTCCTCCACTCGGGGCGATCACGGGTGACCGGGTCAGGCCCTCTCCCACCGGCTGATGTTGCGCGTGGCATCATGGCCAGCTTGATGGCCCTGTCGCAGAGTGGTAGGATTTTATCCTACCTTTCGCAGGAGCGTCCACCATGGAACCCGCGGAGAAAATCAGCATCACGTTGCCCCCGAGCATGGTTCGCCTTATTCGAGACAAGGTGGACTCGGGCGCATACGCCTCGACGAGCGAGGTGGTCCGCGAAGCCATGCGACTTTGGCAACGGCAGGAAGAAGAGCACGTTGAGCGTATTGCCGCAATCCGCGCGCGGATTCGGCGTTCGCTCAGGGATCCACACCCCGATCTCTCGGCGAAGGCTGCTCGCAAGTGGATAGATGATATGAAGGCTGCCGCTAGGAAAGCGGCGGACGATGACACATAAGGTCACATTCAGACGGGAAGCGCTGCGGGACCTGGGAGACCTTCATCGATTCATCGCCACGGAAAGCTTTGAGCGGGCAGATCACTACGTTGACCGAGTCTATGACGCCTGCATGAGTCTCGCGCAAATGCCCTTGCGAGGTCCGGCACGTTACGACCTCGCGCCAGGCATTCGCATCCTTACCTTCGAGAAGCGTGTTGTCATCGCGTATCGCGTCATCGGAAGGCGCGTACGGATAGTCAACGTGTTCTACGGCGGCCGGAACTACGAGCACCTTCTACGCAAGGGCCGATAGACACAATCCATTCGGAACCACTACCCATCGACCCGCCGCCCGATGTTGCGGGTGGCGTACATCAGGGCCGAGAGGATCGCGAACAGGGCCAGGCTGCCACCCAGCAGCGACCAGCTTTCGGCCTGCAGCAGCAGGTAGAGGTAGGCGAACAGGGCGCCGATGGCGCCGCCGAAGACGGCGGCGAACACCGGACGCCGGGTGGCGCGCCAGGTGTAGAGCGAGGTCTGGATCACGACGACGGCGGCGGCGACGGCGTAGGCGGGCGTGAAGCCGATATGCTCGCCGGCCGACAGCAGCAGCAGCGGGAACAGCGCCATGGCCGCGCCGCAGAGCACGTACTGGATGGGGTGCACGGCGGCGCGGCCGGCGATCTCGAACGCCAGGTAGAGCGCGAAGGTGCAGCCAATGGTCAGCAGGCCGTACTTCAGCATGCGGTCGACGCCGCGGTAGGGTGTCACCGGTTGCACGAGCTGCACGCCGAAGGCCGACTCGACGAGGCGCCGCAGCAGCTTCGGCCGCGACTCGTCGGCCGAGGTGGCGATGGCGCCGAAGCCGCGGCTCAGGATCGACACCTGCCAGTGGGCGTCGAACTGCGTGTCGCCGATGCGCTGCTCGACCGGGCGGAAGCGGCCGTAGAAGCCGGGGTCGGGCCACGGTGCCGCCAGCTTCACCTCGGTCTGGGTGCCGGCCGGCGCGAAGCCGATGCGCTCGCTGCCGTTCAGCCGCAGGCGGATCTCGAACGGGACACCCTCGGCCAGGCGGGCGGGGTCGATGGCGCCGACGACGGCATCGATGGTGTTCTCGCCCTGCGCCGCCGGCTCGAAGATGACGGCCTTGCCGTCGACCAGCACGGTGTCGAGCCGGATGCCGCGCAGATCCCCGGCGCTCAGCCGCAGTTTCAGATCCTGCCAGCGCAGGTTAAACGGCATGCCGGCACCGCCCGGCGGCGTGCGGAACCGGCCGCGCAGAGTCGCATCGAGCGTGTAGACCACGGCCTCGAACATGCCGCGGTAGCGCACCTGCGGCGCCAAGGCGGCCTCGATCTCAAGGCGGTCGGGCAGCAGCACGGCCTCGTCCTTGCCGCGCGCCGAGTCGTGCGGGATCAGCAGCAGCGGCCCGGTCAAGGTCTGCGGGCCGCCCCAGGACGAGGTGATCTCGTGGCGCGTCTGGTCGAGCAGGCGGGCACGCTCCCCCGCCACGCCCTCGATCGGCGCCAGCGGCAACGCGTACATCAGCGCCAGGATCGCCAGCCCCGCCATCTTCAGCGGCAGACGCAGGCGGGCCGCGAACGCCATGAGCCTGTCCCTCACCGCCGGCCAACCTGCCATGACCTGCTCCAGCGGGCTGGGGCGCGGCGATGGCGGCGGCCCGGCCCAGGGACCGGCGGGCGGGGGCGCGGACGTGTCGCTCATCTCTGGCTCCGTCTTTCCTCCCTTCCCCGCTTGCGGGGAAGGTGCCCGAAGGGCGGATGGGGAGCCGACGTGGTCTCAGCAACGAAGACACGAGTCCCGGTTACAAAGACCACGTGGGCTCCCCTCCGCCCCTTCGGGGCCCTCCCCACTGCGTGGAGAGGGAAGAGGCGGGCGGGACGCCCGCGCTCCGAGAGAGGATCGGATGACCCCGTGCGGACGCGCCGGCTGGTCCGTGGCGCGGCGCCGGAAATGTCGTGCAAATCAGGTGCAGCGGCTGGTTGCAGCCTTCCTTTCGCCGCCAACAGCGCAGACAATGTGCGCATGCCCAAGGTGCTGGTGGTCGACGACGACCGACATATCCGCGACGTGGTCGCCTTCGCCCTGCGCAAGGAGGGCTTCACCGTGGCCGAGGCCGGCGACGGCGCCGCGGCCCTGGCCTCGGCCGAGCGCGAGAAGCCCGACCTGCTGGTGCTCGACATCCTGATGCCGGAGATGGATGGCACCGAAGTCTGCCGCCGGCTGCGCGCGACGTCGCCAGTGCCGATCATCTTCCTGTCGTCCAAGGACGACGAGATCGACCGCGTGGTCGGCCTGGAGCTGGGCGGCGACGACTACGTCACCAAGCCGTTCAGCCCGCGCGAGCTGGTGGCACGGGTCAAGGCGGTGTTGCGCCGGCGCGACGGCACCACAACCACCCCGCCCGCTGCCGAGGAGCCGCCGCCGCACCGCGTGCTGCGCCGCGGGCCGCTGGCGCTCGACCTCGATGCCCATGTCGCGCGCTGGAACGACACCGCGATCGAGCTGACGGCCACCGAATTCTCGATGCTGCGCACACTCGCCGAGCGACCGGGCAAGGTTTTCACGCGCGACAACCTGATGGAGCGCGCCTACGACGACCGCCGCTACGTCAGCGACCGCACCATCGACAGCCACGTGCGGCGCATCCGCGCCAAGCTGGCGGCCGCCGGCGGTGCGCCGATCGAGACCGTGCACGGCGTCGGCTACAAGCTCGCGGCCGCGACTGCGGTGTCGTGAACGATGGACAACCGAGGGCGCGTTAACGTTGACGCACGATAGCGCGAACGGACCGCGCGGCTCCTGCCGCGCTCTTCGGTTCTCGGCGGCAGACCATGAGCGCGCCGGGAGGCGCGCGGTCCGGCCTCACCGCTGTGTTTAGCGCCTCCCAGTGGCACGCCCCCAGCGCATGACCGACCGGCGCTGGCGGCCGCGGCTGCGGACGGTCCTGCTGGCGGTCAATCTGGCACTGCTGGCGCTGCCGCTGGCCGGCATCTGGATCCTGCGGGTCTACGAGAGCGCGCTCATCCGGCAGACCGAGTCGGAGCTGATCGGCCAGGCGGCGCTGATCGCGGCCCAGTTCCGCGGCGAGTGGCTGGCCGCGGCGCCGCCCGAGGCGATCCGGGACCTGCCGCGCGCGCAACGGCCGCCCAGCGCGGAGAGATGGCAGCCGATCCCCGCCAGCCTCGATCTCGCCGACGATCCGATCCTGCCGGGGGCGCCCGCCGCCACGGCGCCGGCCGTCGCGCCGGAAGCGGTGGCGATGCGGGTCGGGCCACCGCTGCGCGCGGTCCTGCTCTCGGCCCAGCGCCACACGCTGGCGGGCATGCACATCGTCGATGCCAACGGCATCATCGTGGCCAGCACCGACGAGGACGCCGGCCGCTCGCTGCTGGCCCTGCAGGAGCTGGCGGCGGCGCTGCAGGGTCATCCGACGTCGGTGCTGCGCCGGCGCGGCACGGAGCCCTATCCCGGCATCATCGACTGGTCGATCAGCCGCGTCGCCGGCGTGCGCGTGCATGTCGCCGTCCCCGTGACCGAGGGCGACCGCATCCTCGGCGCGGTCCTGCTGCGCCGCACGCCACGTACCCTGGTCCAGGCGCTCTACGGCAAGCGCTACCATCTCGTGGCCCTGGCGGCGCTGCTGCTGCTGGCCGGCGGCGCGCTCGCGGTCTTCACGGCGCTCACCGTCAGCCGGCCGATCCGCGGCGCCGTCGAGCAGGCGCGGCGCGTGGCGGCCGGCGAGCGCGACGCGGTGCAACCCCTGCCGCACCGCTACACGCGCGAGGTGGCGGAGCTGTCGGCATCGCTCGCGACCATGGCGCAGACCCTGGAGCGCCGCGCCGACTACATCCGCGACTTCGCCGCCGAGATCGGCCACGAGTTCAAGACGCCGCTGGCCTCGATGCACGGCACTGTCGAGCTGCTGCGCGAGGACCTCGCGGGCATGGCGCCCCAGGACCAGAAGCGCTTCCTCGACAACCTCGCCGGCGACATCGGGCGGCTGGAGCGCCTGACGCGGCGCCTGCTCGACCTGGCGCGCGCCGACGCGCTGCGGCCCACCGGCGAGGAGCGCGCGGCACTGGACTCGATCATCCCGTCGCTGATCGAGCGCTATCGCGGCGAGGGGCTGAGGATTTCCGTGGCGACTCCGGCGGAGACGCTGGTCGCCTTGGCCGACGCGGACAGCATCGTGGCAGTGATGACCAACCTGCTCGACAACGTGCGCCAGCATGCCGGGCCGGCGGCGACGGCACATGTGGCGTGGCGCGCCGAAAGATCAACCGTCGTGCTGACGGTGTCCGACGACGGGCCCGGCATCTCCGACGGCAACCGGGCGCGCATCTTCGACCGGTTCTTCACGACGTCGCGTGACGACGGCGGCACCGGCCTGGGCCTGCCCATCGCCCGCAGCCGTCTGGCGGCATTCGGCGGCGCGATACGACTGGTGCCGGGCGACCGCGGTGCGGTCTTCGAACTGACCCTGCCGTTAGCCGAAACGAGTCTGTCTAGCGGGAGAGAATGAGCGCCTTGGCGAGGAACTCGCGGATGCTGGTCTCGATATCGTGCGTCCTGGCGCTGTTGGCCCGGCGATACCAGCCGTTCATCGTCAAGAGCGGCACCGCCACAGGCGCAGGACTGAAGGAGCGATACCAGACAGCGACCAGAACGTCGCGCCGGGAATCCACGAATCGCAACTCCAGCGGCCCACCGGCAGCCCCATAGTTCTGGCGGTTCTTCGCGAAGGCGCTCGCGCGCCCGACTTTCAGCAGAAGATACTCATCCGGTACCGACTCGACGGGCCTTGGCAGCGGTAGCCGGCTCTCGCCAGTCGGTCGGTCGAACTGCATCAGCGTGCGCCCGTATGCGCCTTTCGAAATCAGGTGCTGGATGCCCGGCACCGTCCAGACTTCATCCATCCCCGTGGTCGAGCCCGACTCGACCACGATCGTTGCCGGCACACGCGTGACAAGTGCCGTCGGCATCGCGCCGATTTCGGCAGCCTCGAGTTCCCCCTCTTTCGACGTTTCCCAGTATGAGTAGGCCCAGTGCGCGAAGGGCAGCGCCGCCAGCGCAAGAAACGCAATCGAACCCGCGGTGCGCCGGGTTACGGCAAGAGTCACGCCCAGCAGGAGACAGAAATGGAGAACGAACGTCGGCAGGACAGCGACGCCCAGCTGCGTCAGGAACACGACGGGCAACGCCGGCGCTGATACTTCCGCCGGCATGCCGGACGCAAAAGTGACGATCGTCAGGACCAGCGCGAGTGCCAGCAGGCTCCTCACCGGAACGGCGGGTGCACCGGCCTTGGCAAAGGGATCGCGCCAGAGGGGCTTGTCGCCGCGAGAAGGCAACGCACACAGAACCCCGACGCAGACCAGCGCCAGGAGCGCGAAGTATGGAAAGGAGCCACGCAGGACGCCCGCCGAGAACGCGAACGACCATGGTGCTGCCGCAAAAACCAGGAACCGATAGTCGGCGACCAGCAGCACCAGGATGACGAGCCCGATCCAAACCGGGATGCCTGCATCGCGGGCACGGCGCATCGAAATTCCGGCAAACGAGAAGACGAACAGGACAAACACCAGCGGCCTGAACGCCGTTGCGGCGACGAGGCCAATGGCCCCGCAGGCGTCCGTGCCGCGACAGCCGGTCGTCGCTGCGACAACCCACGGAAAGCCGGCGATGCTGGCAACAAACAGCCCGATTCTCAGCGCAGAAGCCCAGAAAAACCGCTGGCAGCCGATATGGCCGGCGAACCTGAACATCGGGGCAACCCGTACCAGTGCAACCACGAAACCGTGCGATCCTACAGATTCCCCGCGGAATATGGCATTCGTGCAGGCATGGAAATCCGCTCCGGACGGCGGCGCCTTGACCTTGCCGTCGTTGCACGCTACGTCCGCGCCGCCGCGCCCATGTGACCGTTTCCTCGTCGATCGCCCGCCGACACCGATCGGGACGCCGGCAAGGCGCAATTGGGCTTCCGGGACACAAGCCGCGCCCGTAGTCGGGCGCCGCACAACCGCATAGACAAGACGATGAGTGGAGTTCTCTCAGCTTTTCCCCGCCGACCGCTCCGCATCCTGCGGACCGGCGTGCCGAGTGCGTTCGGACTCGCTCTGTTCGCGCTGCTGATGCTGGCGTTGGCCGGCGGTGCCGCAGCCTGGATGGGGCCTGACATCCTGAAGGACCTGGAGATCCGCAAGGATCTCGTCATCCCTCAGCAGGCCCGGATCACCGAAGGCAGATGCAAGACCAAGCTGGTCCTGGTGACCTGCGATGCCAAGCTCGCCTACAGCGTCGGCGCGAGGCGCTATACGACATCGGTCGACCTGTTCTTTATCGACGTGCATTTCGGAGACTACAGCGCGGGTGTCGTTCGCTCGGCCAGCAAGCCGGAGCTGGCCACGCTGGACATCGGTCTCGACAAGCTCTGGAACCGCATCGGCACCCTGCTTGTCATCGCCGGCTTCTTCCTGGCCGTGGCCGGCGTCCTGGTCATCCGCGCCCTGCAGGCCGCGCGCCTCAAGCGTATCGCCAGGACGACGGATGACCTGACGCCCCTCGCCGTGACGGTCGGCGCCGTCGCCAAGAGCTGGTTCGGCAAGAACGTCGCCTGCTCGTATGAGGCCGGCGGCCGCAGGCACAAATTCTCCGAGCGTCTGCGCAAGTCGGAAGAGCCGTTCCTCCTCGGCGGGAGTTGGGCGCTGGCCGTGCCTCCGGCGAACAGCCCGACGCCGATCCTCGTCGATGAGGCCCTGTCGCGGCTCGATCTGACCGACGCGGAGCGCCGGACGCTGTATGCTGCGCGGGCCGGTCTCGCGCCGGGTGCCTGGCCGCAAGCCACCGCGGCCAACTGAGCCGGCATCGTCTCCCTCCGGTGCCGCCAACCCCCGATTGACCATGTCGCTCGCCACAGTCACGCCGTCCACCGACCCGCTCGCCGGCCATCCCGCCGGCA
>Ga0187894_10001181_pt1 | contig 34243 bp, 33 predicted proteins | sample GBC1701081metaG_FD_136650 | JGI IMG/M metagenome (GOLD analysis project Ga0187894, IMG submission 136650) | White microbial mat communities from a lava cave in the Kipuka Kanohina Cave System on the Island of Hawaii, USA - GBC170108-1 metaG ...
AACAGGTGGCAGTGAAAAATTCCATTCCGTTTTCCATAACAAACAAATTAACCTTTACGCAGCCATACGCGGCTCGGTGACAACACCGACCGCAGGCAAACACCGACCACAGGCAGAAAACTCCATCCGTTTTCCATAACAAACTTTACGCGGCCATACGCGGCTCGGTGACAACACCGACCGCAGGCAAACACCGACCACAGGCAGAAAACTCCATTCCGTTTTCCATAACAAACAAATTAACCTTTACGCAGCCACGCGCGGCTCGGTGACAACACCGACCACAGGCGGAAACAAATTAACCTTTATGCGGCCACGCGCGGCTCGGTGACAACACCGACCGCAGGCAACAGGTGGCAGTGAAAAATTCCATTCCGTTTTCCATAACAAACAAATTAACCTTTACGCAGCCATACGCGGCTCGGTGACAACACCGACCGCAGGCAGAACACTAGTGACTCCTTGCAAACGTGCGCTAACCAGGAAGGAGTAGTATTATTTTCTCTTACTCTTTTCACAATTTGCGAGCGCTTCTAGCGCTAGTACGCGTTGCTTTTCAGCTTCCATCTTCTGATACTCTGCCATCAATCTCTGTCTCTCAGCCTCTTCGCGTTGTTTTTCTGCCTCCATCCTCATTTCTATTGCAAGCGCTGTTTGTTTATCAGCCTCTAACTTCTGAATAAAGGCATATAGTAAAAATATAACAGACAGTAAGGTGGCCAAAGCAAGAACGATAGCGGTGGTTAGTTGCTTTCTTTTTTCCTCTTTTGTTAGCGGTGGTATTTTTTTTAGTTTTTGAATGTGATCTTCCGCGTTCATACTAAATATGGTTAGTCAGACTTTTTCTTCCTTTTCTTTTTGCTTTTACCTGATTGCTCTTGTTGATCCGAGTCACTTTTTGTCTTTGCAGCCATTTCAATTGCTAGCTTTTCGTTATTCTCAGCAATCAGTTTTTGCTTTTGAAGTTCTTCATTTGCCTTTACCAATTGTTCGCGATAATAATCTACTTCGCCTGTATCCAATCTCCTTTTCAATAGCATGATTCTTCTAAACGACTGATCAATTCTTTCCTTACTGATCGTTCCGTCTTCTACAAACTTGCGGATTATCTGGTGTACTCTGTCTACGGTTCGCTCCTGGCTCCCCTGAATGTTATTTGAAAAGGTAAGGATATCAACTCCTGCCTGGATTGCCAATAAGATGGACTCCTCGAGGGGATAATGCTTTGTAATGGCGTGCATCTGCATATCATCAGAAAAAACAACCCCATTAAAATGGAGCTTTTCCCTTAATAGATCAGATGTTATTCTTTTTGAAAGTGTTCCGGGAAGCCCCCTTTCGTCTAAATTTTTATTCACAATGTGGGCAGTCATGATGGCATCTGCATATCCTGAATCAAGTAAGGTTTGATAGGGCGTGAGTTCATTTGCATTCCATGTTTTTGTGACATCCGCAATGCCTAAATGAGTATCGTCTTTTGAGCTTCCATGACCCGGAAAATGTTTGAGTACTGTTATAACTCCCGCTTTTCGGTGTTGCCTGATAACTTCGCGCGCAAAAATTGAAACAGAATCAGCACTTGCAGAAAACGATCTTTCGGGCCTGGCAATAACCGGATTGGTGGGGTTCGATGCCAAATCTACAACAGGAGCGAAATTTACATTGAAGCCAAGGCCCGCTAATGTTGTGGCGGTTATTTCTGCGTAAAACTGCACCGAGTCTATGGGATATTTCCCAAGCCTGGCAGCAGTGACTGATCGCGGAAATCCGTATTTTTCTTTCAGGCGGTTTACTTTTCCTCCTTCCTGATCAATGGAAATAAAAAGGGGAATGGCTGCTGCTTTCTGATAGGCCCACAAAATCCTTTTTAATTCGATATAAGAATTTTTTGCCGGGATATTTTTTTCGAACAAAAGAATTGATCCGATTTTTCCCGACCGTACGGCTTCTAACACATTCGCATCAACTTTCGCATTCGGCAGTCCAGTTAAAATCATTTGTCCTACTTTAATATCAAGGCTATCACGCGTTTGCGCATGACATAGCCGGCTGCATCCTATTAAAAAGAATAAAATCAGGAATCTGAAGGTATGAATTTTCATCACTAGTACTTTTCGTAAATTGATTTTAGTATAATTTCCATTTCACTTCGTACTTCTCGCGCTGGTGCAGGGTGATTATTGCTCATGAAACTAAAAATAAGGGTATTCCCTTTCTTTGTAACCAGATATCCACTTAGGCTGTGGTTATTTGACAGGGTACCGGTTTTTCCATAAATATAGGGTGGATCATTTTTGTAAGAGTTTCGAATCGTTCCGGCTCTTCCGCCAATTGCCAGTATAGAAAATAAACGATCTCGCGGAACCTGAGCATAAATTTTTTCCCAAAGTTTTACCATACTGCGCGGTGTAAATAAGTTATAGCGCGATAACCCCGACCCATCTACCCAAATCGGTTTATCGGGGAGGTCATTCAGATGATTCTTTTCCATAAAATCAATCGCTATTTCGGGTTTTAGTGAATCACTCAATACTGCTGAACACACCAATAATAATTGTTCGGCTATAAAATTATCGCTTTCCTGAATCATGGTCTTATACAGGCTGTCTGCCGGAAGACTGTAAATGGTTTTTAGTGAATCCCATACTACCGTATTAACAATGCTCACCTTCTTCTTCAGTGTATCCATTAATAATTCAGCGGTTAGGCTAGGGCTTGTCTTGAAGGGAACATCCCACTGCTCTGTATTGTTGAGTTTTCTTCCCGGGTTAAAAATAATTTTGTTAGACCCAATCTCACGAATAAGTTCTGACTCTTCTACGCTATCAGCCAATGTAATACCATATGCAAATAGGTGTGGATTAATTTTTAGTGATTTTCCTGTGTGTTTAATTGAAAAGAAATTTCCATAGACCGGGAATGCAGATCGCTCGGAAGAATAGGTGTAATGGTAATCGCTCCACGCCCACCCCGGCCCCAACGCTGAAGTAAAAAAATTATCTTCTGCTAAATAAAGTTGTTTGCTGCTCGTTTGCAGAAAGTCAAATGCTCTTCTGGAGTCAAATGCATCCGGATAAAGAAATGAGGGATCTCCGGTGCCTTTAAAAATCAGCGAGTCTCCTTTTTCAATGTATCGCAATGCAGGAATAGAATCACCCAATACCGTTAAGCTTGTATAGAAAGTAAATATTTTGGTATTGGAGGCAGGCGTAAAATATTGCGTTGCTTGAAAAGCATACAATTCCCTTTTTTTCTCAGGATCATACAACATAAACCCGGTATGATCCTGAAGCTTTTCTTCTAACGACCGAAATTTTTTATTCAGTGCTGTTTTTGAAACAGGTGAACATGCTGCCAGAAGCCCTGACAAAAGAAAGGCATAACGCGTTATCACTTTTTCAGGTACCGTTCAGTTAATATGTTTCGATGATGTGTTTCATGACCCGCAATAATGTACCCCAAATTAATAACGGAGATCAGGTTATTACTTGCCACACCTTTATGCAGGAGCATGTCGGGTGTGAAACTTGCAAAAAGATCTATAGAAGTTGTGCGCAGGTGTTTCATTTCTTGCACTAATTGAGGTAAAGTCCGGCTATGCGCATTTGCCCGGGAGGCGTAGTCATTCTCTTCAAATCCATGAAGTGATGTGGCATCGTTCCGCGAAAACCTCAATGCACGATAGGCAAAAATGCGTTCAGCATCCATCACGTGGCAAATCAATTCTTTAATGCTCCATTTATCCGGAGCATACCGAAACTCACCCATTTCCTCCGGAATCGATAATACCAACCCGGTAGTTTGTGTGCCCGATGACTGGAGTGCTTGCATCACATCCATATCCTGAACCTGATCAACATATTTTTTATAGAAGGCTGGGAGTGTCGCGAAATCCGGAGTTGTTTTCATACATTCCAAAGTAACCAGAAAAATTTGGAATTGACTTATAGTCGGTCTAATTATTGGGCACTATAATCTTAATGTTTGTGCCTTTGTCAAAAGTGCTTTTCACGTTGATGGTTCCCCTTAGTTTATCAACGGCCTGCTTCACAATGTACATACCCAGGCCGGATCCCTGCGATTTTTCAGTAGCTCTGTAAAACATATCAAAAACTTTTTTGACATACTCTTTTTTAATGCCAATGCCATTATCTCTGAAACTAATCTCTACTGCTTGTGGTGCGAGTACGGCATGAACTTTTAAGTAACTCTTTACGGATGGATTATAATATTTATAGGCGTTGGAGATAATGTTGCTCAACACAATTCTTAAGCGCAGCGGGTCCGTTTTAAAAGGTACTCTTTCATTCTTAACTACCACTTGTGCTTTTACAGAAGAAAAGCTGTCGAGGTATTCCAGTTCCTGAATACAGCTTTCAATCATTTCTCTCAGGTTAATTTGTTCATAAATGACCTCGCTTCTGTTTACCCTGGCATAATTGAGCATCGATTTGATGAACTCGTCCAGCTTTTTTACCCTGCCTTCAATTTTGCTGAGGTACATCAAATGGTTCTGTGCTGTGCTCTCGATATGGGCCAGGTTTATCAATCCCAGGATTGAACTTAACGGAGATCGAAGATCATGGGAAGTCTTATACACTAACTGATCCAATTCAAAGTTGCGTTCAGAGAGTTCATCCAGCGTAGCTTTGAGTTCTTCCTCCTGGGCAGCAAGTCGCCAGTTTTGCGATACCAGGCCATCATTGAGTATTCTTAATTTCTCTTCCGCTTTTTTTCGGTCGGTTATGTCGCGAACAAACACAGCAACACCGGTAACTTCATTTCTTCTTCCAAAGATGGGATTGTAAGTGGTTTCAATATACCGGTCTTTATACTTTAGCTGATTGAGATATTGTTCAGAAACAAAAAGTTCTCCTTTCAACGCTCGTGCAAAATCTTTTCTCAGCCATTTATACTCCGGTGTTTTCCTCAAAAAAAGAAGTGAGCTATCACCGATAGAAATATCAACTCCATAAATCAATTTTACTATACGGGCGTGGTTTTTATTAAAGGTGATATACTTAAACTTCGTATTAATAGCATAAATGGATTCACGGGTGCTTTCCATTATTATCCCATCAAAAGCATTTTCCACTAATACGTTCAATCGACTAATGTTGCGATGATTAGTTCTCTTTAAGGTTATTTGATTTTTTTTCTTCGGCATTGGAAGATACGTCACTGCTCAAAAATCTAATGGTGAGCCAGGCAAGTTAAGAAAAATTAATATTGTTGGATCAGGCGGCTGCGAGACACTATTTTTTGGCAATGGCCTTTTTCTCAATAGATTTTAGCATAAACTTTCTTAAAAATCCCTCCACAGGCAGAATTACAAAAGCCACACAAACTTGTATCAGAAAATCTACCACCGGGCCGCTATTGGTGGTGAAGGTAGAACCAGCTGCTGTTTGAATAAATTCTATTAAAATAATGATGGAGAGCAGCGAAAGTAATCTGCTGATCAGGCTGTAACGATGGCTTAGCCTGAAAGACAATAACACAAGAAAGGTAAAAACAGCAAATTCAAGGGCATAAAACCATGTTCTCTTCCAGTATGGAGGAAGCACCTCTACTTTTACCGGATCCATTTCAGTTACTTTGCCAAAAATATCCTTCGACTGAAACTGAAGTGTGTAAGTACCTGGAGGCAAATATGGAAAGTCAATTACGTAATTGGTGTTTGACCAGCCAGACCACTCCGAGTGTAGGCCTTGCAATAAGTAGCGGTACTCAACAGCACTTGCTCCGATGTAATCAGGTTTCACCACCTCAACTTTTATGGAACTGTTTTCCTGATCAATCTCTAGTGAACTTTTCCTGATTCGCAGGGCATCACTTTGCCCTATCCATTTTAAGAATAAGGGGTACGTAGTTTCTACTGGTCTTAACTTTTCACTGTAAAACCTATACAACTCGTTTGTGCCTGTAATAATCCAAACGTTTCCTGTACCCTCATCACTGGATATGTACCGAATATCGTTGAAAAGATTTAGCAGTTGCAGGTTTGCTTTTCTTCCGGCACTGCCCGTAAGGAACCATTGATGTTCATCGCGAAACCAAATTGCTGAACCATTCGCAAAAAAATCTTTGGGTGCGGGCAGGGTGTCATTTTTAAGGAGTATATTTTTATTTCTATCGTAAAAATAGAAACCGTCTGAGGTAGCAATAATAACCTGATCGTTCAAACTCACGCCTGTGGTTTTATCAAAGTTCGGATTAATAATGTCCATACTTTGTGCCACTTGCGTGGTGTCATTCGAATAGGTAAGGCGGTATATCTTATCGAAGCTGCAAAACCATACAGCCTTGTTGCCTTCTTCAAAAATATAATCGATTGGGTCATCGATGTTCTGGATTCCGGTTTCGTCTTTCCATGTATTCTCTTTTTCCCTGGTTAACTGATGGAGTTTATCGTCATAGGTGGAAGCGATGAGCATTTTCTTATATCCTGATGCAAAAAGAAACCGGACGGGATTTTCAATAATCGGCATCGACTGTAATTGATTTACTTCAAAGGCACCATCTAAGCCTGCGGCAATCAGTTTATTCTGCCAATGGATAAGCTGCGTAACCTTGGCCTCGATGCCATTTACTTTTTTATACCCGTAATACGTAGAGCGTAAAATCTTTTTAGTACGTTTTTGCTTTGCTGTTTTAGCGGGTTGAGGCTCCTGTACGGTGGGTTGGGTTACAACTGGTTTTTTTCTTCTCAAAAATTTAAAAAACCCTCCTTTTTCAGGCTCTTCTTTTACTGGAGGAGGTGGCGTAACTGTTTTTTTTGATTGTGCTTTTTTTGCTTTCGGCTTTACAAGAACATCTACATAATAGGTAATATCATCATAAAAATCTTCCGTCTCAAGTTTATAAAGTCCCAGGGAAGTTCCTACATATACATTTTCCTGATATGTAGTGGCGCACAATAAATTTCCTTGCAACCCCGGATAATACCGAAACGAACGCAACGGCAGATAAGGCGCAATCCGTGTGAACCCATACGCATGCGCTGCCCACACATTTTGATTACGATCACTGATGAGTGTGTAGATTTCATTATCCTTTAAACCGGTCGTATAATTAATGATCTCCGCAGTCTTCCCGTTGGCAGGGTTTATAAAAATTATTCCGCCTCTCAGCGTTCCTAATGCCACCAGTTCGGTGTTTACCCACGTGGCATTTAAGATAACGCTTGCATTCGCATAGTTGGCATCTTCGAGTTGAATCTCCCTTAACCTATTGTTTCCCGAGTAGATAAATACGCGGTTATCAGCTGTGCCCAGTACGTAATTGTTTTCGAATTTCGATGAGAATATTAATGCAGTACTATCGGGGAGGGGTAATGTTGATTTTACCAGCTGCTCCTTTTCCAATTTAAATATCCCCTGCTCTTCTGTGCTGACATAGAGAGAGCCCGAGATTTCATTCAGGTTAGAGAATGCCCCGATTGATTCCCCTGAAGGGTGCGAGATAACACTATCAGATGTTACAGAATAGGTAAAAATAGATTTATCGTTTAGGAAGTAAATATTTTCTTCTACAGTTACAATCTGAAATACATACCCGGCATCTGCTTTATCATATATTGGCACAAAACTCTCAAGCCCATTTTCATTCAGGGCTATTTTGCCAAATCCCTTTGAGCCTCCAACATATAATTCACCGCTTTCAGCAAGTTCAATCGTATACACGGCTCCGTTGGTTCGAATAATATCCCAGTTGCGTCCGTCAAACTGCAACACCCCTGCCTGCGTAGCAAAGTAAAAAACACCACGTTTGTCTTGAACGATCTCAAAGCAAACGTTATCAGATTGCTTTTGGCCCGGGGAGAAGTGGGAAAGAAAATAATTGCCCGTTTGCGCATAGCTGGCAACCGAGAGAAAGAGACTTAAGAAAAGTGTGCGAAACTTCATAGGGCAATTTCAAATTTAATAAATCTGATCAGCTTATCCTGCTCCAATTAACCGCTGATTTCCCCGTTTGTTCAATCTGCATTCTGATCACCTTATTTTCACTCTTTTCAAGATTGGGGTCCTCTTCCAATATACGTGTGGCCGATTCACGGGCCAGTTGGAGCAGCGCACCATCTTTTCCCAAATCGGCAATCAGTAAATCAAGCACTCCACTTTGTTGTGTACCCAGTAAATCACCAGGTCCGCGTAACTGCAAGTCAGTTTCAGAAATTTCAAAGCCATTATTGGTACGCACCATTGTCTCAATCCTTATTTTTGAATCGGCCGACAGTTTGAAACTGGTCATCAAAATACAGTAGGATTGCTCTGCACCCCTGCCCACACGGCCCCGTAATTGATGTAGCTGTGAAAGACCAAATCGTTCTGCATTTTCAATCACCATAACAGAAGCGTTTGGAACATCCACTCCAACTTCAATAACCGTTGTGGCCACCATCATATTTGTCTCGCCTTTCACGAATCGTTTCATTTCATAATCCTTGGCATCAGCTTTCATTTTTCCATGCACAATACTGATGGCCTCGTTTGGAAAAGCCCTGCAAATGCTTTCATATCCATCCATCAGGTGTTTGAGATCCAGCTTTTCTGATTCTTCAATGAGCGGGTATACAATGTAAACTTGCCGACCTGCCACGATTTGTTCTTTCAGGAACTGATTTAATTGCAGGCGATGCGAATCAAATTTGTGTATTGTTTTAATCGGTTTTCTTCCTGCAGGTAACTTGTCAATGACAGAAATATCTAAATCACCATACAACGTCATGGCAAGCGTTCGGGGAATAGGGGTGGCTGTCATAACCAGCACGTGCGGATACACCCCGCTATTCTTACTCCATAGTTTAGATCGTTGCGCTACACCAAATCGATGCTGCTCATCGATAATAGCCAGGCCGAGATTTTTGAATTTTACCTCTTCCTCCAGTAAGGCATGTGTACCGATAAGAATATTAAGTTCACCATTTTGCAATGCTTCATGAATTGATTTTCGTTCGCTCTTTTTTGTAGAGCCTGTGAGCAGCGCAACTGTTAACTTCATTTGCCGGGTGTATTTGCCCAGGTTGTTAAAGTGTTGCTGTGCGAGAATTTCGGTAGGCGCCATCAACGCACATTGCGAACCCGTGCCAATGACGATTAGTGTGCAGACAAATGCAACGATTGTTTTTCCGCTGCCTACATCCCCCTGAAGCAACCTGTTCATTTGGATCCCGGATCGCAGATCAGAATAAATTTCCTTGATTACTTTCTTCTGAGCTACGGTGAGTTCGAACGGAAGAAATTCATTATAGAATTTTGTGAGCAGGGATGCATCTCTGAAAACCTGTCCTTTGAATTTATCTTTTCGTATGAGCTTCATTTTAAGAAGCCGCAGCTGGATAAAAAACAACTCTTCAAATTTTAACCGGTGTTGAGCCTGATTTAGTAATTCGAAATTTTGGGGGAAATGAATATTGAGTAACGATTGTTGCTTATCAATAAGTTTAAATTGCGTTAGTATGTTTGAAGGAAGGGTTTCCCGAATCCTTTCTTTGGCCAGAACCAGCAACTCTTGTTGCAGCTTTGAAATAGTTTTGCTGTCGATGTAACGTGTACGCAATTTTTCGGTGAGTGGATAAACCGGATGCAGGTACCCGCCTTTCTCATTACCCGATGTTAGAGGTTCAATTTCAGGGTGAGCAATGTTGTATTTTTTTCCGTATAAAGCTGGTTTTCCAAATACCACATATTCAATTCCCGGTTTAACTTTCTCAAGCATCCATTTGATCCCCTGAAACCAGACCAGCTCAATCATACCGGTATCATCTTTAAATTGTGCAACCAATCTCTTTTTTGCACCTGCCCCAATCATTTCCTTTTTGACTATAGAACCCTTAATCTGAACGTAGGGCATTTCTTCGTTCAGCTCTCTGATCGCATAAAATTTAGTGCGGTCTTCATACCGGAAGGGGTAATATTGAATAAGATCACCAAACGTAAAAATGTTTAATTCCTTGTTCAGCAAGGCAGCGCGTTGCGGACCAACGCCTTTCAGGTACTCAACAGGAGTTTCAAAAAAACTGCGCAAAACAGGTGTGGTGCTAAGTATTTAAAATTAAACGTAACAATTTATTCAGAATGCCCTAATAAACCGCCTTTAAGATTGTGAGTCTAAAGGGAATGGTTACAATTTTTACTACCCGGTTATAAATGCGATATGAAAGCCGAGGCAAAAATTTTCAGGGGGATTGAATTTATCAGCGTAAATGAATTGCCTGCCGACCAGCAATTGTTACTCCGGCATGCTCAACATCCTGAACGGATAAAAATTCTGTCGGAAGGGAAAATCCTAAATAATTGCATTCAATACAACGCTTATAGTGATTGGTATGCTACCGTTTATAAACGCTCGGTGGCGGTATCGAAAAAAACAACATCACAAGAGGCGGTTTTTCAGGTGAAAATCGCGTTGGGAAAGGCTTAAGTTTCTGGCCAAATTCCTCTTTCAGGAACAATTTCCAACACATTTCCTTCCGGATCTTCAAAATAAAACGACTCTGCTCCAGTTTTCCATATCACCGAATCGGTTATTGTGATTCCCTTCTCCCGAATCCAATTTTTTGATTTTTCGTAATCCTGTTCGGCAACTTCAAAAGCAACATGTTGTTTACCTCCGCCATAATGCCCGGGCGGGCTGGTTTTCTTTTTCGAATCATCAGGATTAAAACAAAGCAATACAGAACTGCCAGCGCTGAAAAAAATATGTTTGCCCGGCAAATAACTGATCAATGGCAATTCAAGTATCTCATGATAAAACTTTTTTGCCTGTTCTAAATCATGCAGGTACAAGCAGGTTTCTTTTATCTTACTAAACTTCATTACTCACTATTTGCTGCAGATTGCCTTCTTACAGGTGAGATAGTCGTTCCATAACTCATTCAAAATTTCTGCAGCAGGCTTAATATCGCGAATAGCTGCTGATACCTGGCCTATTTCAAGTTCACCCTGCTCCAAATCACCTTCAAACATTCCCTTCTTTGCGCGTGCTCTTCCCAGTAGTGCTCTCATTTCTTCTATGCTCGCACCACGTTGCTCAGCTTCTTCTACCTTCTTAAAGAATTCGTTCTTGATCAACCGCACAGGTGTAAGTTGTTTCATAGTCAATATTGTATCACCCTCATTTGTCTCCGTAATTTTCCGTTTAAAGTTTGAATGCAAGGATGACTCCTCACTCACAGCAAAACGACTTCCAATTTGAACGCCATCTGCACCTAATGCCTCCATGGCAAGAACAGCCTTTCCGCTCGCTATCCCTCCTGCAGCAAGTAACGGAATGGAAACAGCGTCTCTAACCATCGGTATCAGAACCAGTGTAGTGGTCTCCTCCCTCCCATTATGTCCACCAGCCTCAAAACCTTCGGCTACTACAGCGTCTACCCCTGCGTGTTCTGACTTTTTTGCAAACTTGACACTAGACACAACGTGCACCACTGTTATCCCCCTTTCTTTAAGGAAGTTGGTCCACAACGATGGGTTGCCCGCAGAGGTAAAAACAATTTTAACTTCTTCCTCCACAAGTATGTTCATGATCTTATCAATCTCAGGGTACAGCAAGGGGACATTCACTCCAAAGGGTTTGGAGGTAGCCATTTTGCATTTCCTGATATGTTGCTGAAGTACCGCTGGATGCATAGAGCCAGCGCCTATAAGGCCTAGTCCTCCAGCCTGACTGACTGATGAGGCTAGTCTCCAGCCGCTACACCACACCATACCTGCCTGAATGATTGGAACCTGAATGTTAAAAAGCTTTATAACCCGATTTTCATTGCTATTCATGGGCAAAAAATAGTTAAAAGGCAGCTATAACGTACGCTATGATTCTGAATATCTGACTATTAGAATTAAAACTTTTGTTACAACAACTATTTATACTCACGAAAGTTGTCCACAAAGAATTGATTGATTTTATATAACATATATAATTGATTTTCAGTCATTTAACGCTAAACATTCTGGTAATGTGGATAACTGTTCCATTTTGTGGGATTCTTTTTACCTGGTTTTCAGGGTTTTTGTAACTGCCTGAATTTTAGCCATTTTGCACGGGCTGATTGTAAAACCCTACAATGATCGCTCTGTGGAGGATTTGAGAAAAATTAGGAACTACTTTTGCTACAATTCGTTTTTTAAAATGATATGAACAGGTTTTTAGCTATTATCTTATTAGCAGCGGCCTTAACCGCCCAGGCGCAGCAGGCCGAAGTCGTTACACTGGAACAGTTGCAAGAACTGATTGAGTCCAGAACAGATCATATTAAAGTGATCAACTTTTGGGCTACCTGGTGTGCCCCTTGTATTAAGGAGCTGCCACTATTTGAAAAACTAGGATACGAAAGATCAGATGTAAAAGTCACACTCGTGAGCATGGATTTAGATTTAGATCCTAATCCTGAAAAAGTAAACAAGTTCGTTGCCCGGAAGAAGCTCCAATCAAAGGTTTTGATTCTGGATGAAACAGATCCTAACTCCTATATTAATCAGATCGATAAAAACTGGTCGGGAGCGCTGCCCGCAACCATCATTATTAACGGGAAAACCGGTCAAAGAAAATTTGTTGGAAAAGAACTCCATGAAGGCGAGCTTGAAAAGCTGATTGCCGAAGTACTGTAAATAGGCTATTCACGCAGAAGAAGAAAAAATACACGTTAACAACTAAACAGATTACAATATGATCAGATCACTTTTTTTAATGGCTGCATGCCTGCTGCTGATGGTGGCCGCAAGCCCGGTTAGACTTGGTTACGAAGTAGGCGACACGGTTGCCGACTTTAAGTTGAAGAACACAAATGGTAAAATGGTAGCATTGGCTGACTACCAGGATGCTAAAGGTGTAATCGTAATTTTTGATTGCAATACGTGCCCGTATTCAAAAGCATACAATAGCCGCATCATTGCCCTCAACGCAAAGTATGCTTCAAAAGGATTTCCTGTTATAGCCATTCAACCTAACGATCCTGAAATTTCTCCTGGAGATTCTTATGACGAAATGGTTAGAAATGCTAAAGATAAGAGTTACTCATTCCCATATCTTTTTGATGAAAGTCAGTCTGTGGCAAAATCATTTGGTGCGACCAATACACCACACGTTTTCTTGTTGAAAAAAGATGGTGCTGCTTTTAAAGTGTCCTACATTGGCGCAATTGACAACAACTCAAAGAGTGAGTCAGCTGTTACAAAGAAGTACGTTGAGGATGCCGTTGATGCTTTACTGGATGGTAAAGAAGTTACTTCAACTAAAACTAAAGCGTTGGGATGTACAATCAAGTGGAAGAATGCTTAGTTAAGAGAGCTTTTAAAATAATAAAGGAACCCCGGTGATCGGGGTTTTTTGTTTTGTTTAATGTACTGACACAAGCTTCAGTCCAATAATAGAACCGATCAACAACAGAATGAAAAATACACGCCAGAAATCAGAAGGTTCGCTGAAAAGAAAAATGCCAATAATTGCTGTCCCTACCGCACCAATGCCTGTCCATACCGCATAGGCCGTACCCAACGGAATTTTTTGAATGGCCTGGTTGAGGAAATGAAAGCTGAGGTAGATGCTGATAAAGAAGGCAATCGACCATTTTGTGTTGGTGAAGTTGTTGCTGAACTTTAAACTGGTGGTAAAGCCTACTTCAAACAAGCCGGCAATTACAAGGTATATCCACGCCATGTATATTTCTTTATGTTCAAAATTAACAAGAAGTTGATTTTAGATCCGTTTATTAAGACTTATCTTTTCGGTAACAACCATTTAATATTCTGCTGATAGCTTACCAAAAAAAAATTATACCATGAACATCTTTGCAAAGATCATCGGCATTACCACGTTATCAGTATTCGTCTTCTTTTCCTGCAAAGAAAAAGAAAAGCAATACCCTCCTTTAGTAGAGCCCACATCTATTCTGTATGATTCCTCCCTAAAACCATTTTACCATGGTGTTGCCTCGGGCGACCCGCTGCATGATCGGGTTATTATCTGGACCCGCATTACCCCTGAAGACTCATTGCCTTCTGTTAAAGTTCAATGGCAAGTTTCAGACGATATAGATTTCTTAAGCATTCTTGCTTCTGATACACTTGCCGCCAGTCCCGCACGAGACTATACGGTGAAAGTAGATGTGACCGGGTTGCAGTCCGATAAATTCTATTATTACCGATTCACGGCTCTTGGAAAAACATCTGTAACAGGCCGTACCAAAACAACTCCGGTAACCGCGAAGGATAGTTTGAAGTTTGCCGTAGTAAGTTGCAGTAATTGGGAGTTTGGCTACTTTAACGCATACAGTTGCATTGCAGAAAAGAATTTGGATGCTGTACTCCACTTAGGAGATTATATTTATGAATACGCCCCCGGAAAATACGGTGATACAACCATTGGCCGCTTCAATCTTCCGAAGCATGAAATTGTTTCGTTGCAGGATTATCGCACCCGTCACGCTCAATACCGGCTTGACCACGGATTACGCACAGTAAGTCAAACACATCCCTTCATTACCATTTGGGATGATCATGAATTCGCCAATAATGTTTATAAACAGGGTGCTCAAAATCATCAGCCAGAAACCGAAGGAGATTTCGGCAAGCGAAAAGCTGCAGCAAGGCAGGCATATTATGAGTGGCTGCCCATTCGCGAAGGTGAAAAACTCTTTCGCTCTTTTTCGTACGGTAATCTGGCCCGGTTGATTATGCTGGACGAGCGAATTGAAGGCAGGCAGGAGCCTCCCGCAATACAAGATTCTGCGAATGTTGAGCGCACTATGTTAGGAGCAGAGCAACTCGCATGGTTTGAAAACCAATTGAACGCTTCTTCTACATGGAAAATAGTGGGCAACCAGGTAATTTTTTCCGATATACTACTCAGTGCCGTGTTTCCAAAAATGCCGCGCAACCTTGATTCGTGGGATGGCTACCAGGCAGAAAAGAAAAAAATTAAAGAATACATTCTGCAAAATAAAATCAACGATGTCATCTTCTTAACAGGTGATACACATGCCTCGTGGGCCATTGAAGTAGCTACGGATGTCAGTAAAAATTATAATCCCTTTGCTGTTGAGTTCGGAACAACGAGTGTATCCTCCGCCAATGATAATGAATACCATCCGACCGATACGGTCCTGATGATGGAGAAAGCTCTGTTAAAAGCAAATCCGCACATCAAATACATAAATGATCGTGATCATGGATACATGCTACTCACCCTTTATCCTCAAAAAGCTAAAGCCGAATGGTATTACGTTGAAACGCTTCGTGAAAAAAATACTCAGGAGCATCTCGGCAAAAAAATAGAAGTGGATAAGGGTAGTTATAAATTAAAGTAACTTTTTCTCAGCAATTAGATTATTCCTGCTGTTTTCAGGGAATTCACCCACACTCTACGAATAGAAACTGCCCTAATAACGGTCGTAATGCTCATTTACCGTTATCCAATATGGAAACACATTTGCTTACGTTTATCTTACAAAGCAGGTTATTCACTTTTTTCCAGTTATTTAACCTTCAACCTTATGAAAAAAATACTTGTCGTCATGATTACCAGTATAGTTCTTATTCACATCGCAAATGCTCAGGTGGTTGGAAAAGTGTTTCCCGCAATGGAGGCCGAAACTGTAGAAGATAAAAAGGTAATTCTCCCTGAAGCCGTGAAGGGCAAATATACCTTGTTGGGTTTAGCGTACTCAAAAAAATCGGAAGATGAACTCAACACCTGGTTTCAGCCCATTTTTCAAAAATTCATTCAAAAAAATAAAGGCCTGTTTGAAGGCTTCGGGTATGACGTAAATGTCTATTTCATCCCCATGTTTACGGGAATAAATGCAGCCGCAACAGGAACTGCCAAAAAGAAGGCTTTGAAAAATATTGATCCCAACCTGCTTCCGTACATTTTATTCTATAAAGGCGAATTGAAACCTTATAAAGAAGCACTTGATTTTGAAAAAAAAGACATCCCTTATTTTTTTGTCCTTGGTAAGGATGGCAAGATAATATTCGCCACTTCCGGTAGCTACAGTCAGAATAAAATGGAAGAAGTTGAAGCGGTCCTGGAAGAATAAGTTCAAAAAAGAATTTATAACCTGCACAAAGTTCATCTTATAAAAATGGGTACATTTAATAATGAATGTCATTTCCCTTCTTGCGCTTGCGCTTGCTCCGGGCATAGCCATTGGCATTTATATTTATCTTAAGGATAAGCACGAGCGCGAGCCGCTCGGTTTGTTGATGATCAGTTTTCTCTATGGAGTGCTCAGTACAGCTGTTACACTAGCCATCAGTTTGCCGTTGGATTACATCATAACGATCAATGAACAAAGTGTTGTGCATCAATTTGGCAATGCTTTTTTTAAAGTTGCTTTCGTAGAGGAGCTGAGCAAATTCCTCTTTATTCGTTTCATCTTGTATAACAATAAAAATTTCAATGAACCCTTTGACGGCATCGTGTATGCATGCATGGTGGGGATGGGGTTCGCCACGCTTGAAAATATTATTTATGTGTTTCAGTACGGAGCTCCAACCGGGTTTGTTCGGATGTTTACTGCTGTACCAGCCCATGCCTGCTTCGCAGTGTTAATGGGGTATTTTCTAGGCAAGGCAAAGTTCACGCATCGCAAAGAGATTTATTACAGTGTTGTAGCGCTGTTAGTGGCCACGGCTTTTCATGGTGCCTATGATTATTTCTGGTTTATCGCATACGTTCCCGGCATTTGGGTAGGTGCAATTCTATCGCTTATTGTTGCGATCATCTTGTCGAGAAAAGCTATCCGGCTGCATCAGCAGGCTTCTCCGTTTATTTCCCCGCCAACCGAACGAGGAGATGCTCCCGAAACCCTTAGGAAATAAAAAAGTCCTGCGTTTTACAGGACTTAGTAAGATTGTGCGCATTAATTTGTTACGCGTTCAACTGAATTTCCTCCCCTTCTTTATTCAAAAACTTAAATTCAGTTACCCCCAGCGATGAGTCCGTTTCCAGGTTTACCCAGCGCTTGTATTTGAAAAACCATTTTACTCGCAGAGAAATAATTCCTTTTGTGAAATAGGCCTGTAGGTAAGGATGAAGAGCCAGCACCAGGTACTTTTCGTTTTGCTTTACTAACAGGTGATCCAGCGTTTTCTCAATCAAATCTGAAACAAGAATTGAAGCCGTAATTTTTCCGGTGCCGTTACACGTGGGGCAGGTCTCCTTTGTAATAATGTTTACCTGCGGACGTACACGCTCACGGGTAATTTGCATCAACCCAAATTTAGAGAGTGGCAAAACAGTTGACTTTGCTTTGTCTGTCTCCATTTCATCGCGCATGATTTTATAAATCAGCTTTTTATTTTCGGGGTTGCGCATATCAATGAAGTCCACCACGATGATACCACCCATATCACGCAGGCGAAGTTGGCGTGCTATCTCTTTTGCGGCTTCAATGTTTACCGATAACGCAGTGGTCTCCTGATTTTCTTCGCGGTTCGACTTGTTCCCGCTGTTCACGTCAATCACATGAAGTGCTTCCGTGTGTTCAATGATCAGGTATCCTCCAGCTTTTAAGCTTACCGTTTGGCCAAACGCAGATTTAATCTGCTTTTCAATGCCAAACTGTTCAAATATTTTAACGCGGCCGTTGTAAAATTTTACGATGCCTTCTTGCTCGGGTGAAATGTTGCGGATGTACGCTCTTGCTTCATCATAAATCTTTTTGTCGTCTACGTGAATGTTGTCGAACGATTCATTTAAAAGATCGCGAAGGATTGAGGATGTCTTATTTAACTCACCAATAAGTTTTTCATTGGGCTGAGCCTCGGGCAATCGGGAAATTCCATCTTCCCAGGTTTTCACCAGGTTGCGTAAGTCCTTATCCAACTCAGCTACATCGGCACCTTCGGCTACGGTGCGGATAATCACACCAAAGTTTTCAGGCTTGATAGATTGAATGAGACGCAAAAGTCTCTTGCGTTCTTCATTGCTCGTAATTTTTTTCGAAGCGTTAACAGCTTTCGAAAATGGCACCAGCACCAGGTATCTACCGGCTAGTGATAACTCGCAGGATAATCGAGGCCCTTTTGTCGAGATGGGTTCTTTTACGATCTGTACCGGTAGAAGTTGACCTTTTGTAAGCTGCTGGCCTATTTTGCCATGCTTGTCAATATCCGGTTCAAGCGTAAATTTTTCCAGTTTGCCGTAAATCTTTTTACCCCGAGTCAGCTTCGTAAACTTATTTAACGAACTGAATTGGGGCCCCAGGTCTAAGTAATGGAGAAAAGCATCTTTATCGTAGCCGACATCAACAAATGCGGCATTTAAACCCTGCACCACCTTTTTCACGGTGCCCAGGTAAATATCTCCTACGGTAAACTTGCTTCCCTCTTCCTCCTGATGGAATTCTACGAGCGACTTGTCTCGAAGCAGGGCTATACGACATCCGTCTTGAGTGTTACTAATAATTAGTTCGTTGCTCAAAACGATAAATAGTTAAAATGTAAAAAATGAAATGTGTATAGCTGACATAAAAACTGAACTGGAAGATTATCTTATAAAATAATAAGATCCTTCGCTGCGTTCAGGATGACTACTTTTTCTTATGTCTGTTCTTTCTCAAACGCTTCTTGCGCTTGTGGGTAGCCATTTTGCTCTTTTTTCTTTTCTTTCCGCTTGGCATAGTTTTTAATTTTTTTTCCCTTGCCCTTAAGGAGGGATGTGTTAAACAATTATTTTAAATCCTTCAGATACGAATCAACGGTGGCTTGCACCGCAGGATCCTGATCCATTTTTTTTACTTTTTCAAACTGTTGTTTGGCCTTCTTCTTATCGCCACTGTTCATATACGCAATGCCCAACAACAACTGTCCCTGAATATGGGCAGGGTTAATCGCTACAAGCTCTGTTAACCGTTCTACGGCTCTTTCATACTGCCCCGACTGGATGGAGAGCATTCCCAGGTTGAACATGGCCAGCTCATTCTTAGGGTCATCCTTCAACACTTCGCGAAGCATGGTAATGCCTTGCATGGGGTTGCCTGATGACAAGTACGTCATGGCCATTTTGGTTTTTGCATCGAGGTTCTGGGGGTTCAGCTCCAACACCTTTGCGAATTGCTCCCTGGTTTTCTCCGCTAACAGACCTTGTTTTTCAGCATCAAGGGCAAAGGTGTACGCTTGATAGTAGCCATCACCAGCTTTGAACCAACTTTTTTCACTGTTAAAGAACTGCGCGGCTTGCTCTGCATACCAACCGGCACTATCAAACTTACCGGCTTCAGCGTACAGGCTAGCCAAAGAATCGGCAAAGATAGCTTTTTTTTGGGTTTCAGCAGTTCCCCTGTACGAAGTTCGAAGTTGTGCCATGCGGTCAAGAAGCACCTGCGATACCCCTGCATGCGGGTCAGCCTTCGTTACAGAATCTGAAGTTGTGGCGGTTAACTGACTCTCATTCTCCACAACTACTTTAGGCAGCCAAAAAAGACCTGCTATGAGCAGTGCGCTGATAACAATCAGAATAATGCGGGTTCGTAACATGTATTGGGCGAAATCAGGATTAAGCCTTTTCGGCAACCTGCTTCACTTTTTCGCTGTTCTTAATTTTATTCACGAAAATTTTTGCCGGCTTAAAGCTGGGTACAAAATGTTCGTCAATCACAAGTGCGGTATTGCGGGATATGTTGCGGGCGATTTTCTTCTTTCTCTTCTTGTTTATGAAACTGCCGAACCCGCGGATGTATATATTTTCTCCGCTGGCCATATTTTGCTTGATCACACTGAAGAAAGCTTCCACGGAAGCCGTTACATCAGCCTTGTCTACACCTGTCTTTTCTGCAATTTCGTTGATTACATCTGATTTAGTCACGATCGTATATTTTAAGTCTTACTTTCAGAGGGAGGGCAAATTTAATTTGTGGCTCCACAATTAAAAATGAATATTGAAAAAATCTGATAATCAGGAGGATGGATAGCCGATATTTCTCTTTAAAGCTCGTTGAATGGTATAAATTAAATAAGCGGGAATTGCCTTGGCGGGATATAAATGACCCGTACCGCATCTGGCTTTCTGAGATAATCCTTCAACAAACGCGGGTAAATCAGGGATTACCCTATTACAAAAAATTTATTGAATCCTTCCCGACTGTCGTTGACCTGGCGGAGGCTTCGGAACAAAAGGTGTTACGTCTTTGGCAAGGATTAGGGTATTACACCCGCGCGCGCAACCTGCACAAGTGCGCAAGGGAAATAATGCGCAAGTACAGAGGCGAGTTTCCAACAAGCTTTGAAAAACTTAAAACCCTGCCCGGTATTGGTGACTATACCGCAGCAGCTATTGCTTCTTTTGCTTTTAAAGAACAAGTAGCTGTTGTTGATGGCAACGTATCGCGGGTGCTATCGCGGATTTATGGAGTTGACACACCCATCAATACTCCGGTTGGGAAAAAAACCTTCTTTGAGCTGGCGAACAAGCTGATTCCCTCCACCCACCCCGACCTGCACAACCAGGCTATAATGGAGTTTGGGGCGCTGCATTGTTTACCACAAAACCCATCCTGTGATGATTGCATCTTTAATTCATCGTGTGTTGCCAGGTTAAATTCACTTCAACGGGTATTACCCGTGAAGCAGCGTATTAAAAAAGTACGTAAGCGCTACTTCTATTATGTTGCAATCCAAAAGGGAAAATCCTTCCTCATGAAAAAGAGGAGTGAAAAAGACGTTTGGCACGGACTTTTTGATTTCTACTTAATTGAAAGGAACCGACCTGCTGATGCTGAAAAAATTCTTGATGAGGATAAGGAACTAAAGAAGTTCTGTGGAAGAAAGAAAATAACGGAAATAAGTGGTGTTTATAAACACGTACTAAGCCACCAGATTATTTTAGCACGATTTATTCAGTTGACAATTTCGGTGCGCCCCTCATTGAATGGTTCGGGTTTAAAATTATATTCATTAAAAAAGGTGGCTGAATTGCCAAAGCCCGTGCTCATTAGCCGGTTTCTATCTGATCATCAATTTTTGTAGTTCTCCGTAGATTGGTAATTTCACCCCTCCTGCACCTCCCCCTATAGGGGAGGCCGGGGGGGTTAAACACATAAAAACTATGTCTGGAGTAAACAAAGTCATATTAGTCGGCAGGCTTGGCAAAGATCCTGAAATACGAAATTTCGAGAATGGTGGAATGATTGCTAATTTCTCTATGGCCACATCGGAAACTTTTAAGGACAAAACCACAGGCGAAAAACGGGAAATAACAGAGTGGCATAACATTACTATTGGAAGGCCACAGCTTGCTGAAATCGCCCAAAAATATGTTCATAAAGGAGATTTACTTTTCGTAGAGGGTAAGCTTCGTACGCGTTCATGGGAAAAAGACGGACAAAAAAAATACATAACCGAGGTTTTGGTCGACAACTTCACAATGCTTTCTCCCAAAAAGAGTGGAGAAACTTCCTCAATTGAAGGATATTCATCCGCAGGGAAAAATGAATCTATGCCTTCTGGCTCTGGTGAATCGGACGACCTGCCGTTCTAAAAAAGTATGCGAAACATGTGGAAGGCTTTCTTAGTGGTTGCTCTGCTCATAATTATTCTAAGCAGTTGTCAACAAGATTATCTTCCCAAACCCCTCGGTTATAACAGACTCATTTTACCCGAGCCTGCTTATCATTTATTACCTGACACGTTGCCGTATACTTTCGAATACTCGAGGCATGCAAAACTTTTAGCCGATACTTCCCGGATCAGTGAGCGCTTCTGGATTGAAATTTACTATCCTGAAATCAAAGCCAATGTTCACGTTACATATAAAAAGCTACAGAACAACGAGCAGTTATTAAAGGAATTTATGAATGATGCTTATACCTTAACTGCGAAACATCAAATAAAGGCGTATGCTATTGACGAAACTATTGTGAAAACGCCATCGGGTAAAACTGCAATTATTGCAGAATTAGAGGGTGAAGTGCCCAGTCAAATGCAGTTCACCATTACCGATTCTACAAAGAATTTTTTGCGCGGAGCCCTGTACTTCAATACAAAGGTTAACAATGATTCATTGCAACCTGCAATTGAGTACATGAAAAAAGACATCATACACATGATCAATACGTTTGATTGGCGTAAGTAGTTCTAAGTCTCCCGAGCCTGGAGACTTTGATAACTTATACAGTATTGATTACGTAAAAAAACAGATACTCAATACCATGCTAACATCTAAACGTGCTCAGTTCACAATATCTCCTCAGGTCACCTACTTAAATTGTGCATACATGGCACCCCTGCTAAAGGTGGTTGAGAAAGAAGGTGTTAAAGGAGTCAGGAGAAAAAGAAACCCCGCTAAAATCTCACCACAGGATTTTTTCACTGACACCGGGTTACTCAGGCAAGAGTTTGCCAAACTCATCAACGCGAAAGACCCAACACGAATAGTAACCATTCCTTCGGTTTCATACGGTTTGGCAACTGTAGCCAAAAATCTGGGCATCAAAAAAGATCAGCACATTATTGTGGCCAGCGAACAGTTTCCCAGTAATTATTATCCGTGGCAAGCCCTTTGTGAAGAAACAGGAGCCTCAGTAAAGGTGATTTCACCTCCGGAAGATTTTATTAATAGAGGAAACCGCTGGAATGAAAAAATTCTGGAGGCTATCAATGCAACTACACGCGCGGTCGCTATTGGTCATGTTCATTGGGCTGATGGAACACGTTTCGATTTGGAAGCCATTCGTAAACGAACAAAAGATGTTGGCGCGCTGTTGATCATTGACGGAACACAATCCGTTGGTGCCATGTCATTTGATGCAGAGAAAATTAAACCTGATGCGTTGGTTTGTGGAGGATATAAATGGCTGTTAGGGCCTTACTCTATAGGATTAGCGTATTACGGAGAATATTTTGACAACGGCAGACCTGTTGAGGAAAATTGGATGAACCGGCTAAAAAGTGAAGACTTCTCTGCCCTGGTAAACTATCATACCAACTATCAACCCGGTTCTCTGCGTTACGAGGTAGGTGAGCACAGTAACTTCATTCTCGTTCCCATGATGATAAGAGCCCTTCAGGAGCTCAACAAGTGGGGTGTTGCCCGTATCCAGGAATATTGCAAGTCCATTAGTGCAGAAAGTATTCTTCGTTTAAAAGAGAAAGGCTTCATCATTGAAGACGAAGCGTGGAGAGGTGCTCATCTGTTTGGTGTTCGATTGCCACAGCAGGTTGATCTTAACAAGGTAAAAGCTTCTTTATTAAAGCATAGAATTTATGTTTCAGTACGGGGTAGTGCGATCAGGGTTGCGCCTCATGTTTACAATACAGAAAAGGATCTACACAAGCTGACAAAAATTTTGTTTAAAATTCGTTGATAAAGCTATGCGCATTTTCTGTTTTTCTGCTCTTCTCTTGATCAGTCTCATTGGTTTTTCGCAGACTGATCATGTGTCCAGAATTGATAAGGAGAATCTCAGGAAATCTATTCAATCATTAACTTCTGGTTTGCTGGTTAATCGGCAAACCGGAACCACTGGTCAACGAGAAGCGGCCAAATTCATAGCTGATAAATTCAGGACGCTTGGTTTAACTCCATTTGACTCTGCGGGGTATTATCAAAAAATTAATTTAGTAAACACCTACTGGGGTGAGGTGTACATCATGGCGGACAAACGTAAACTTGAGAACTTTATTCAAATGGCATACATGGGTCATGCAGTACAAAATACAGAAGTTGAAAAGGAAGTTGTTTTTGGAGGAAACGGAGATGACAATCAGCTGAACCAAATTAATGTTGCTGGAAAAATGGTGCTCATTTTCGTTAATAACCTGAGGGCATATTATGAGGTGTCTCAAAAATTAAAAATAAAAAAAGCCTTTGGGGTAATACTTGCTAATCCTGAGATGGCGAACCAATTTGAATCAGTAAAAAATACGTTCAAAGATTATACACTTCAAAAAAGGCTTTCGATTTCCGAGAGAGTTTCCTTTTCAGATACCGTTAAATACATTCCCCAGTTTTTAATCTCTAATGCTGAAGTGAAAACAATTATGAGGGTTTCCATCAGCCGTCTTAAAAAATATATTGAAACGAATTCTCTCGGGTCGTGCCCCACGTCAACAATAAAAATCAAATGTGAAAAATTAAGCGTACCTGTTGAGTCTGAAAATGTAGTGGGAACTCTTCGGGGAAAAAGCGATCAATCCATTCTTCTTTCAGCGCATTATGATACGTACAATTACGCTGGTCAAAATCCAGGGGCTGATGACAACGCTTCAGGGATTGCCACTTTATTTGAACTGGCTGACCAACTTGTAGACGAAGGCACTCCCACTGTAACTATTATTTTTTTAGCAACAACCGGTGAAGAGGATGGATTGCTTGGGTCTGCTTACTATGCTAACAGTTCAGATTTCGTTTCGAGGAAGATTCTGTATAACCTGAATGTTGATATGATTGGACGAACGGATGATAAACATGCTTCAAATACAAAATATATCTATTGCATTGGCAACCATCAGAATAGTTTATTAGATCATGCAATTACTTCGGCTGATAGTCTTTACACAAATTGCTCATTTGACTATACTTACTATAACTCCAATGACAACTCGTTTCAAAACAGGGGTGATCATGCAAGTTTTTTAAAGAAAGGAGTTACCTCAATTATGTTTTTCGGTGGTTTACATGGTGACTATCATCAACCGGGTGATGTTGCTGATAAAATAAACTACAAATTGCTGGAAAGTAGGGCACAGTTAATACATGTTGTTATTTCCCAAGCGCTTAAACAACTTTAAGAACACCTGCTGCCCCTTGACTTCAGGTTTTCCTGATGGCAGCAGAATCGCCTCATCATCATAAATGAAACCCGATTAATGTCTGTCTGGCCATCAGCAAGAGAATGTCATGAACAATTGATCAACAGCTTTACGTCCGTCCGATTCATTTTGGGTACATGAAATTGTCTTTACGGTCAAAAAATAAGTGCTGACTTTTTCATGATTGAAGTACTTTGTAAGTTGAATGAAAGTTAAAGAAAAACATGCGCATTCTAGCTCTACTTATTATCCTGATTGCAGCCCCAACATTGAGTTGTGGGCAATCTTTTACGTTTATCTTTTTGAACACAAAAAAAGATAAGCAAGAACTTCCCCAGGAAGAAGTAAAAAAAATTATGGATGGTCACCTGGCCAATATTGAACGACTGGCAAAAGAAAAAAAACTAGTAGTAGCCGGACCGTTTGAGGGGGGTGGTGGAATTTTTATTCTGAATACTACTTCAGTAGATTCTGCAACCAAATGGCTGAGCACGGATCCGGGAATAAAAGCCGGTCGCTGGAATGTTGAGGTACTTCCGTATCAGCCAAGAACAGGCGGTGCGTGTGCAGTGGGTGAAAACTATGAAATGACAAATTATCACTTTATCCGGTTTACCGCACAGATCACAAAATCAACTGTCAGAAATTATCCAGCTATTCTCAGGCGCCACGATGAGTATATCAAAGAAAAATTTTCAACAACCGGAAACGTAATAACCGAGGGAATTTTTGGGGATGATGGCGGCATCCTGATTTTGAAAGGAGATTTACAAAAAGAAATCTTTGACGCAGACCCGGGTGTACAGGAAGCACTGCTTATGGTTGACATTAAAAAGTTGTGGGTGGCTAAGGGTTCGTTCTGTGAAAAATAATTATTGGTAAATGGTTTCTCTTGATACCGTACGGAAGCTCGCCCTCTCTTTTCCTGAAGCAGAAGAAATGCCTCATTTTGAAAAGGCCTCCTTTCGGGTAAAGAAAAAAATCTTTGCCACGCTGTCAAAGAAAGACAATCGTTGTGTGGTTAAGCTTTCCCCGGTAGATCAATCCGTGTTCACAGCCAACAATAACAAAGTCATTTATCCCGTTAAAGGCGCATGGGGCAAGCAAGGCTGGACCATCATTGAATTAAAGAAGGTAAGAAAGGATTTATTCAAGGATGCCCTCACGACATCATATTGCGAAGTAGCTCCAGAAAAACTTGCCAGCCCGCTTCGGTCCAAGTGACCATCTTTGTACTTGAGCGAGGAAGAACGGGATAATTTTTGCATCTTGCGCCCCGAACAAAAAACCGAACTTTTCGGTTAATAATTAAAAAATTGCCATGGGAAGACCTCCAACACTGCCACTCAAGAAAAAAGACGGCTGGTACCTCGAAATTCGCAATAAAGGTGCAAAATCAGGTACGGTACTCATCCGGGACACTGAAGATGCTATGCATTTGGCTGCCCGGTTGTATCAAAACACGAAAGATGTCATCATTTTAGGCGAACACCGCAACGGGAAGCGCGTGGACGAAGCAAAAAAGAAAAAGAAGGCTTAAGGCTTTTTGGTAAAAATACCTTGTCAGGTTGAACTGTGTACTCCATTCGGAACCAGTTCGGTCTGACAATTTTTTTCACTGCTCAAATTCCTGCAGCAGCTTTTCTACAGACTTTGTCTCGCTATAAAAACCAAGAATTTTCAACATCACCCGGTCTACCAAAGTATCCGGACAAGATGCCCCGCTGGTCAGTACAACATGTAAAGGATTTTTTCGTGGTAAAAAATTCTGCGTAATCCGTTTTTCCTTTTTATGGTAATCAAAATGGTGGATCTCCTGCTTTGATTTGATCTCAGAATCAGAGTTAATAAAATAGGTGGGAAATTTTCGTTCGCATAGCTCAACAATATGGGAAGTGTTTGAACTGTTGTAACCTCCTACAACGATGGCCAGATCGGCTTCCGTTTCTAATAATTGATAGGTAGAATCCTGATTGTCGTTTGTTGCATAACACAACGTATCGCGGGTATCAGCAAAATGTTGTTTTATATTTTCAACTCCATAGTATTGTACCATCAATTGTCTGAAATAATCAGCGATCGCTTGCGTTTCGGTTGCCAGCATGGTGGTTTGATTTACCACACCAACACGTTGCAAATGTTTTGACGGATCAAAACCTTCAGAAAATTTCCAGGCAAACTCTTCGTAAAATTCTTCTTTGCTTTTTTTTCCAGGTATATACTCACCCAATTGACGCGCTTCCTCCATATCACTTACGATTACGGATGGGCCATTGCGTGCACTGTGAGAAAATGTAGCGCGTGTCTCTTCGTGCTTCGGTTTCCCGTGTATGATGATGGTGTGTTCTTCCTTTCCAAGTTTCTCAGCGCGGTTCCAAACTTTTTCAACAAACGGACACGTGGTGTTGTACTTTTGAACTTCAACTCCTTTATCAAGGAGTAAATTTTCAATCTCAAGGGTTGTACCAAATGCAGGAACAATCACGACATCTTCTTTCTTGATTTGACCCCACGGAATAAACTGGGTGCCATCGGTATCGAGAATAAACCGAATCCCCCTGCTCTGTAAATCGTTGTTGACTTCCTGGTTATGAATCATCTGACTAAGCAGAAATACACGCTTATCAGGGTTTTCTTCTACTGCTTTGTAACTGATTTCAATGGCGTTTTCAACCCCGTAACAAAAACCAAAATGACGGGCTATATAAAATTTAACTGGACCAAAGTCCAGCACAGTTGGAGTGAAGTCTTGCTTACGCAAATCCTTTACCCGCCTGGCTTCCTTGATTTTGCCGGTGATGGATGATCGGTAATAGGCAGGAATTTCAAACTTTTTGATAACAACAGTAGTTTCGTCTTCAGTTATCCGTTAATTGCTAACAGTTATCCATTAATCGTTACAGTCAAGTTTAAAGCTAAGGGGGATTATCCGATTAACTATTAACGGATAACGATTAACATTTAAGCCGCCTTGGATAACTTATCTTCTTTCACCTGTTTTTTACGAACCTCTTTTGATTCAATGTCGAAGGTCATAACCTCCACTACATTTCGTTTGATGTACTTTAACACCTCCATCACTTTTCCATCAATTTTACTCCTCACGCGTTCGCCTCTCTTAAACAATCTTCTCATACTTACTTTATTTGGTTTACAATCTGAAAGCATAGTTGAATTCTCTCGGAAAGTCTTCATATGTTCCCGTTAATATAATCAAATCCCCGGCTTTCTTATTTCTAAGCAACTCGTTAAACTCCTTCACCGATTTTATTGGTTTATCATTCACTTTAGTTATGATAAATCCCTCCCGAACATCGGTGTAGCGAGCCAGCTTACCGTTGCCGAGATCTTTCACTCTTACACCGTTTTCCAGGTCAAGCTTCTTCAGGTCATTAACATCAACATCTTCAAGATCAATTCCCAGCGAGGCATATCCTTTCTTTTCTTCAGCCCTAACGGTCGTAACTTCTCCGTTACGAGTTTTAAGCACCACGGGATACGTTATCTCCTTCCCTTTCCTGTTTACGGTGATCATCAGTCTATCGCCTGGGCGATGACGGCCAACATGTTCGATCAATGCAGTGCTGGAGTTGATTGGTGTTTCATCAATCTTAACCACCACATCTCCTTCTTTTATCCCTGCTTCTCTTGCAGCGCTCTTTCCATTTTCCGCAAAGCCCGATACATATGCACCTTCATTGACTTCCAGCGACTGCTGTTTAACCAAATCACTTGTCACGCTCCCCACCGAAACTCCTAACCAACCTCGCTGCACAACTCCGTATTTGATTAAATCCTCAACAATTTTGTTAACAATGTTTGAAGGTACCGCAAAACCATAGCCAGAGTAAGAACCAGTCGGGCTTGCAATGGCCGTGTTAATTCCCAACAGGCCTCCACTCATGTTCACTAACGCTCCTCCGCTATTACCTGGATTTATGGCTGCATCGGTTTGAATAAATGATTCAATGGCGGTATTTCCTTCTGCGGTATTACCATTGATGATGTTTATATTCCTGCTTTTAGCGCTGATGATACCTGCCGTTACCGTAGAATTCAGGTTATAAGGGTTGCCTACCGCAAGTACCCACTCTCCCACACGTGACTGATCAGAGTTTACAAATGACAAATACTTCAATCCTGTTACGTTTATTTTCACCAATGCAAGATCGGTGTCCGGATCGGTTCCGATTACCTCAGCCTTAAATGATCGGTTATCACTTAACGTAACTTCTACTACTTCGGCATCTTGTACAACGTGGTTGTTAGTGACTATGTAACCACTTTCATTAATGATTACGCCTGATCCTGAACTTTGACTTGGTCCAGGTTGATAGCGGGGTCCAAAAAAATCGCGGAAGGGGTCGACTCCCTGCCCTTGCTGCTGCATGCGGCCATTTTGGGTTGACTTAATGTGCACAACAGCCGGAGTAACTTGCCCGGCAATGGCGGTAAAGTCTAACGGAATGGTGCGACCATTTTCATCTGTAGTGTACGACACCTGCGATACCGGAGGCTGAGTTGTATACCCTAACGTTACCGTATCCTTCTTATAAAACTCTAATACACCTACAGTGCATAAACTGCCGAGTATTGCTGCCAGAAATAGTGTTCCAAATCGTTTCATAAACATTCGTGTTTTTTTTAATCAGAATTTGTATGCAAAAAACAGGCAAAACAGCCTGAAAGTGAAATTTTGTCAGTTTTTGACAGTATGAGTGTGTCTTTCTTGATAGTCAACGCCAGCAACCTCAAAGGGTATGAGTAATACGAATTTCCAACCCTGAAGGTTCATCCAGATTTCAGTTCCAAATTGTTGTAACCCGCTTTACGGTATTTCGGCCTCTTTAAAACCCTTCACCAAACTATTATTTTAGGAGCGGCATCTTTTTAGTAAACCGATACGCATTCTCTCCCGTTTTTACAGGTATGTCTCGAAACCTTACTGACTCCCGCAGAAGCTTTTTGAATCGGCTTGATTCATCAAGGCGTGTTCTCAAACGTCTGAGGGCAATCTTTCTCGCCTGGGTGATTTTGTTCCTTGTATATCTAACCTGCTGGTTAGTTTTTTAAGGTTGAAAAGTGCCTTCCTTTTCTCGTACTTGTCGGTATGATCAATGGACAAGTCTTTCTCAAAAAAGGTCGGGATATATCACTGCAGCGATTTCACCCGTGGGTATTTTCCGGGGCCATTGCCAACATGGAGGGAACTGTTGTGGATGGATGTTGGGTAAGTGTATTGAATGCATCCGGAAAAATTTTAGGCCATGGTCACTATCAAAATGGCTCGATCGCTGTGCGAATGCTTAGTTTTAGCGAGGTTATTCCAACTTCCGAAATTTTTCGTGAAAAGATTCAAGCGGCATACACCTTACGACTAAACTGTGGGTTAATCTCAAATGAAACAAATGCCTTTCGATTGATTCATGGTGAAGGTGATGGTCTTCCGGGATTGATTATTGACTGCTACGATAACGTGGCAGTGATGCAGGCACATTCTCTGGGCATGAATGCCGACCGAGAGAAAATAGCGGAAGCTCTTCACTTTGTTCTAAAGGAAAAACTTACCGCTGTTTATTACAAGAGTAAAACAACCTTGCCAGGCAAGGCGCGTGACGAACAACACGATGGCTATTTGTCAGGGATGAGTGTTGTGCCCCATGTGATTCATGAGCATGGAAATAAATTTTTTGTTGATTGGGAAGAAGGGCAAAAGACCGGATTCTTTCTTGATCAACGCGAAAACCGAAAATTGCTTGGAGAGTTTTCTAACGGCAAAAAAGTGTTGAATACATTTTGTTACACGGGTGGATTCTCAGTTTATGCGCTGAAGGCTGGTGCTGAATTTGTTCACTCGGTAGATGCTTCTGAGAAAGCGATAGAGCTTACCCGAAAAAATTTAGAACTCAACGGCTTTGATTCTACTATCAATGCGTGTTATGCGGAGGATACATTCGAATTTCTAAAAGATAAAAAAAATGTTTACGATCTGATCATTCTTGATCCACCTGCATTTGCCAAACACCGAGACGCAAAACATCAGGCCATGAAGGGCTATCAGCGTTTGAATAGCGAGGCTATGAAGGCAATACGAAGTGGTGGAATAATTTTTACATTCTCCTGTTCACAGGTGGTTGATCGGCAGCTCTTCTACGATACGGTTTCATCAGCGGCCATTCTTGCAGGCCGAGATGTTAAGGTCTTGCATCAACTAACCCAACCGCCTGATCACCCGGTATCCATGTTTCATCCGGAAGGAGAGTACCTGAAGGGGTTGGTGCTTTATGTTTCTTAACTGCTGTAAATCAAGAAATTCATATCAACATGACTCACTTTAATCATTTTCTTGTTGCATCATTGCTGCTATTTTGTTCGTGCGGTGTTTTTTTACAAGACCGGGCAACAAAAAATTTTAAAGACCCGGTAACTAAAACAGCATACTATAAGTCCCTGAACAGGTATCAGCAGGATTTCTTTTATCTTAAAACAATTTGTGATAAGTACTTTCCAAAGGCAGATAATTTTTTCCCGAGTGATGATAGAATTAAAAAAGAGCAGGAGATTTTAACCAAATTAGACAAAAACGAGATTACAGATTGGGAATTCAGATTACACCTTAAAAGTTATCTCTCTCATTTTAATAATCAGCATACTCATGTTGGCCTGAAAGGATTATCGGTGACCGGTATCTATCCCTTTATTCCATTCCATACAGACTCGTCATGGTATATTTTAAACTTGACAAAAAACCATGATTTCAGTTTAACAGGGAAAAAAATTATTGCCTTTAATGACGTAAAAATCAGCGAGTACGAAAAGAAACTTTTCGAGTTTGTCTCCGCTGAAAACGAAACGTCAAAACGGGAGAGGATACTGTTCTGGTGGAACAGGCCCACGCTCCACGAGTTTATACATGGCCATAAAATGGATAGTGTTAAACTAACTTTTGAAACGGGGCAACACCTTTGGTTAAAAAAAGTAACTGGCCAAAAGCTTTCATGGCAACGAAATGAACAAGCGTTTGGCGGCCATCCCATTACCAGGTATCGGGATCGAATGTATGATTATCAGATAATTGATTCCTTGAAACTTACATACCTCCAGCTTCACGAATGCTACGATAAAATAGAAATAATGGAAGGGATTAAGTCATACGTAAAACCCTGGCTGCGCCCCATGGCAAATCGCTATGTTAACAAGCAGATCAGCAAAAAGAAGCCTTCAAAAAAGCTGAAGAATTATTTCGATTCTGAACGTCCGGTATTTCATGAGTACGTCAGCAAAATGATTGAGGAGTCTAATCATGCCGGATCAACGAAATTAATTATAGACCTTCGGAACAACAATGGAGGAAGTGAATTGATTTGCCTACAGCTATTGTATCACCTTACCGAAAATGAAAATCTTAAAGATTTTAGCGTGTATGTAAAAAATGGAGATTTTTATAAACATTACTTCGAAAAGGACTATGCATTGAAAATGGATTTCTATCGTAAACAAAACGGAAAAGAGCCCGTTCAGGATTCCCTGTTCTTTGGTGGGTTCTCCAATTCGGAACAATCACTCTTTGATAAAATAACGAACCCTGAGTCGCCTTACTATATTCCTAAAGACCGGCCAGTTTTCAAAGGCAGAATCGCCATCATTGCTGACTATTCAACACACAGCGCAGGTGCATTATTTACGGCCTTATTGCAAGACAACAAGATCGGGTCTGTAATCGGCACTGAGGTTTCTAACAATCCTACCGGGCCAACAACCTGGACGCCCTTTAAATTACCTCATTCAAAAATAGAGGCATCAATTTCTACCCACCTTCTGGTGAGACCAGACTCAAAAAAATCAACCCAATTTATTCCTGATATTAAAATGGAGAAAAGTGTTGATGACATTATTAATGGCAAAGACCCATTATTTGAAAAGGCGCTTGAAATAATCCGCAAAGAGTAAGTCATTAGTTGACCGGTGTAATATCTTTGCGATCCTATTAAATCCTTATGAAGATTTTAGTTACCGGTGCCGATGGTTTGCTGGGGAGCAATTTAGTGCGTGAGTTATTGACGCGCGGTCATAGCATCCGCGCGGTCATCCAGCCGGGTCGGCAACAAAAAACGCTTGAGGGATTGACACTTGAAAAGTTTTCGGGTAATCTGCTAAACTCAAATGAGGTAGTTAAGGCAGGCGAAGGCTGTGATGCCGTTATTCACTGTGCAGCCAGCACCAGCGTGTGGCCAATCCGTTCTGAAATTGTAAATAAGGTCAATATTGAAGGCACAAAAAATATCATCAAGTCAGTTCACCAAAATAAAGTTCAGCGGATGATTTACGTGGGAACCGCCAATTCATTTGGTTTCGGTTCCAAAGAAAAGCCGGGGGTAGAAGGCAATCCGTACAAATCCGCCACCTATGGTTTGGATTACATGGACTCTAAATACAAAGCGCAACAAATAATTTTAAAGGAGGTACAAGAAAATCAATTGCCTGCAGTTATTGTCAATCCAACCTTCATGTTTGGTCCGTACGATTCAAATCCAAGTTCAGGTGCCATGATCGTAGCATTATATAAAGGCAAAGTTCCAGGCTACACCAGTGGTGGCAGAAATTATGTGTGTGCGAAAGATGCCGCTGTCGCTATTGCAAATGCGTTAACAAAAGGTCGTGTGGGCGAGTGTTACATTTTGGGAAATCAAAATCTATCATACAAAGAAGCTTTTGGAAAAATTGCCTCGGCTATTGGTGTGAATCCACCATCAATTTCTATTCCTTCGGCTTTTGCAAAACTTTATGGTCGGGTTGGTTCTCTTATTGGTATTATGAGTGGAAAAACACCCGCGATCAGCTATCCACTTTCACGGATCGCGTGTGATGAACATTATTTTTCTCCTGCAAAGGCAGTGAACGAACTGGAACTTCCACAAACACCTATTGAAACAGGAATCAAAGAGTGCTTTGAATGGTTGAAAGAAAATAATTATTTAACATGAATTCTGTGTCATACTTTAAAAATAAAACAGCGATTGTCACGGGTTCGGGAATGGGGATTGGAAAAGCGATTGCCCTTGAGTTGTGCAAGGAAGGGGCAAACGTTGTTTTGAATGGTCGCAATGCCGAGCGCCTCGAAAAAACATATCAGGAGTTTTTAAAAAAGGGATATAATGTTGTTGCTGTTCGTGCCGATGTTACGAAAAGTTCGGAGTGTGACGTCATTATTCAAAAAGCCATTGACAGCTTTGGTGGCATTGATATCCTTATTACCAATGCGGGCATCAGCATGCGCGAACGCTTCGAAAATCTACAACCAGAAATATTTGCGCAGATCATTGAAAGCAACATTAACGGATCGGCATTTCCGGCATTAAAAGCTTTGCCTCATATAAAAAAAGTAAAAGGCAGCATTGTTTTTATTTCCAGCGCGGCCGGTATGATCGGATTGCCTACTGCGTCAGCTTACAGTGCCGGTAAAATGGCGCTTACTGCTTTGGCCCAGTCGT
>Ga0187894_10001182_pt1 | contig 34231 bp, 31 predicted proteins | sample GBC1701081metaG_FD_136650 | JGI IMG/M metagenome (GOLD analysis project Ga0187894, IMG submission 136650) | White microbial mat communities from a lava cave in the Kipuka Kanohina Cave System on the Island of Hawaii, USA - GBC170108-1 metaG ...
ATCGGAAACAGCACCGAGCCAACCGGCGTGATTCAGCAAGTCGGCTCCAAGGCGCGATTTGGACTATTTGAATTCAAGCCGGCCGGTGATGGAGCCAGGATGCTGGTGTCCCCAGGCTCTCGCCAAGCCATCAATTTTTCGAATTCGGATGTCGAGACCTTCAATACGAATACGGCTGCCATGATCGATGCGGTCCAGGAATCCTTCCCCTCGACCTGGACACCTCTCGCCGAGTCGCTGTATGAAACGGCCCGATACGTGGCCCAAATCAATTCGACGTACGTGCCCGGGTCCTATGTGTTTCCTATTGCCTTTTCCGGAGGCATCTCGAACGGCGTTGCCTTAGCCGCGAACGGCGTCGGGTCCCTCGGCAACGGCGGTTCTGGTACGCCGGAAATTAAAGTATTGACTGGCTCCGAAACTTGTCCGGCCGGCTATATCACCAATGCCTGTGGACGCGATCCCTATTTTCACGGCACGGACCATACTCCGCCCTGGGTGGGAACTTCCCAGCCCGTAAACTGTTGTAAGACCTTTGTGCTTATCTTTACCGATGGAGAACCGACGGAGGATCAAAATATCCCCGCCGGAATACGGACCTATGCGAGCGCGATTTCTGGGACACCTTGCGTGGGTGGAAATGCAACCATTCACGCGCCAAATGGCGTGTGCAATACGAACCCGGCAACGCCGCCTGCCACGCTGCTTGGAGAACACAAGACGGACTATGCAAATAACGGCAGCCATTATCTCAATGATGTGGCCTACTGGGCGCATGTGAACGATCTGCGGCCTTGTACTGGATCTGCCGACGGCACGATTGCGGTACTGGGTGTCACAGGGCATTGCCTGTCGGGAACGCAGAACCTGTCAATCTACACGTTTTTCGCCTTCGGCAACATCTCGGGCAGAGAAATCTTGATGCACACGGCCCAACAGGGGGCCTTCGAAGATGCCAATAACGATGGCCTTCCCCAAGTTACCGAGTACGACAAGGAGAACAACTTCACGGGCGTGGCTACGCCGGACGGGATTCCCGATGCCTATTTCGAGTCCTCGAACGTGGACGACCTGCAAGACAAGTTGCTGTCGACCATCTCGAGCATATTGAGGAAGAGTGCGGCTGGATCGTCGGTCTCTGTACTGGCCACCTCCACGACAGGTGAAGGCGCGCTATATCAATCCTACTTCTATCCCAGCACGATCGAGACGGCTACGTTGAAGGATGTGCTGTGGACTGGCTATACCCAGAGCCTCTTCATCGACACCTTCGGTAATCTTCGGGAAGATACCGACCAAGACCATGTGCTGAAATACACGACAGACAAGATCTTGATCACGCGGTACGACACTATCGCCAATCTCGTCAAAGTCGACTATTACGACGACGTCAACGGAGATGGTCTTCCAGACGATAAAGACAGCAATGGCATCATCAATGGTCTCGACTGTCTTCCCTGCGACAGGCTCCTGAGCAGCATTAAACCTGTATGGGAAGCCGGGGCTCAACTGGCATTGAAGGACTCCAGCACGAGAACGATTCTCACGTGGGTGGATACCAATAACGATGGAATAGTTGATGCCGGTGAACAAATTCCCTTCACGGCGGCCAATGCAGCGACGCTCAGTCCCTACTTGCGGCCCGGTGCCGTGCCATTCACGGCGAGCAACATTATCGAGTTTGTTCGTGGATGTGAACCGTCTGTCTGCACGGCGGGGGGCAACCAGTTTGACCAGCTTCGAGAACGACGCCTCCAGGTGCCGGCTGGGAGCGGCACGCTGAAGACCTGGAAGTTAGGCGATCTCATTCACTCCGCTCCGCAGGTGGTCGCAACCCCGACGGATCGGTACGATTTTAAGTTTGGAGATCTCAGTTATCAGGCCTATCTGACGAAGTATTTTAACCGTCGGCAGGTTATCTACGCAGGCGCCAACGACGGGATGTTGCACGCATTCAACGGCGGGTTTTATCATCCTGGCGACGATCCGACCACAGGGACCTCCGCCAGTCCGATCGTCGAGCATGGATGGTTTACGAGAACACCGACGGATAACAGTGCCGGCCCGCAGTTAGGCGATGAGTTGTGGGGTTTCATTCCCCAGCAGCTCTTACCGCAACTGCAGTGGCTTGCGAGGGCTGATTATCAGCATGTGTACTTTGTGGATTTGCAGCCGACGATCGCGGATGTGCGGATCTTCACACCGGACACAGACCATCCGAACGGTTGGGGTACGGTCTTGATTGGAGGGATGCGTATGGGTGGCAGTTGTCGCGGCGCGGTGTCACCGGCGGCTCCAACCTGTGTCGGTGGAACCGGTGCTCCGCCCATGAGTGTGACCGCGAACTTCGGCAGCGGGATCCAAACGCGCACATTCTATAGCGCCTATTTCGTGCTCGACATCACGAATCCGGAGGTGGCGCCGAAGTTGCTTATGTCCTTTACCGATGAAGGGCTGGGGTTGACGACCAGCCTTCCGAAGGTCGTTCGCGTCAATCCTACGACCGACGGTGAGGTCAGCAACACCAACGCAAAGTGGTATATGGTCGTCGGATCTGGCCCAACCGGGTACGGTGCCGGAGTGACGCAAAGCGCCACAGTCTACGCGGTGAACTTGGCCACCGGTCCTGGGGCGAACAACAGTCTGGTGCAGCGTTTCCCGATCGGCAGTTGGAATTCTTTCATCGGCGACATGGCCTCGGTCGACCGAAATCTCGACTATCGGATGGATGCGGTCTATTTTGGCCGTGTCATTCACGATGGAAGTCTGCCGTGGAGAGGCAAGCTGTATCGGCTGACGCTGGGAGAAACGATCTCCGGGTCTTCGCCGCCAGTCTTTGGCTCGCAACCCGCGTCGGCTTGGGGCATCTCCTCCGGTGGGTTCAGGGCCCCAACCGAGATTCTTGATACATTTACCGGTACCTGCGCGCCGGCACCCTGCGTTGCGCCTACGATCGAGTTAGGGCCCGTCTCAACGGCGCCTGGTATTGCGATCGATGATGCTGCAAAGGTATGGGTCTTTGCCGGGTCTGGACGCTACTACAGCGCGGCTGATAAGACGGATACGGCGACACAGTATTTCGTCGGCGTGAAAGACTCCGTCGTCAATTCGACTTGTACGCAGTCGGACCAGATAAATTGTCAGGACAACGATTTGTTGAATGTCACCAGTGCTACGGTTTGTATTGTCGGGCAGGGTAACTGTGGCCTACCAAGCGGCACGGACCAGGTCACGGGGGTGACAGGCGCCACGTCCTTTACGAGCTTAGTTTCGCTGATCCAGAGCAAGGACGGTTGGTACACGGCCTTGCCTCAGAGCGGGGCGGCGAATGGAGAACGGGTGCTGGCCGGTCCCGTGGTGTTTGCCGGCATTGTATATTTCCCCACTTTCATTCCGACCAATGATATCTGCGCGTCTTCGGGGACGAGTTATCTGTATGCACTGTTCTACAAGACAGGGTCCGCGTATCAGGAATCTATCATCGGCACGACTCCTGGCGCCAGCGGCAACACGAACATCTCCGGCAAAAGTTCGCTTGGAGAAGGGTTGGCCTTCGGCGGTGTGACGCATCTCGGCAGTGGATCAGATGGAGGTGCTCCCACCAAGATCTGTAACAATACCAGTACAGGTGCTTTGCTCTGTACCGAAAGCAACATACCCGGTGGAGGTCCCGGTGTCAGCAGCGGTGTCGCAGACCCACGCAGTCACTTTATCTCGTGGATCTACCAATAGTGCTCAGCAGACGCTTCTCGAGCAGGCTCGGAGCACGGCGTGAGAAAGCCCGTGCTCCGAACAGCGCCAGTTTTTTACGATGGCCCGGCATTTGTCTTGTAATCCTCTCGGTCGGTTGTTCTCTGGAATCCAACCAGTCAGAAATTGCGCCCAATTCCAGTGTCTCTCAGAGAGGAAATCGGCCACCTGTCATTCAGCAGGCCGTGGTTCTACCTGCTCCCCTGACCCTGAGCAGTCCTGTTGCAGTCCAGATAGAGGCCGATGATCCAGATCGCAATCCTCTGACATTTGGCTACCAATGGTTTGTAAATGGGTATCGCGTCGAGGGAGAAACTCAATCGACATTGTCGCCTACATTTCTCAAACTCGGTGACAAAGTTGAGGTAGAGGTCGTCGCCTTCGACGGGCAAACATCAGGGAGTCCCTATAAGACTAAACCGGCAACCGTGGGGAATACTCCGCCGGAGGTGGTAAAGGTTGTGATCGAGCCGACTGGATCGAGCAGAAACGAGATGCGCGCCTTAGTAGAAGGTGTAGATGTCGACCGCGACGAAATTTATTATGTGTATCGGTGGCGAAGAAATGCCGTGCTCGTAGTGGAAGGAGATAATGCGACGCTTGACACAGGGGCCTTTAGTCGAGACGATTCGATCACGGTAGAAGTGATACCTCACGATGTGGGCGGGACTGGAAAATCCAAATTATCGGAGCCTATCGCCTTGGGAAACAACGCTCCCAGGATTACATCCTATCCGCCGAGCACGTTTGAAAAGGGGTCTTTCATGTATGGCGTTCAAGCTATCGATGATGACAAGGACAACCTAAAGTATCTGCTGGACGCTGCTCCATTGGGGATGATCATTAACCCAGTCACGGGAATGATTTCCTGGCAGGTTGCTCCAGATGTGAAAGGAACACATCGAGTTCGCATCGTGGTGAACGATGGTCATGGCGGGTCCGCATTCCAAGACTTTGATCTCTCGCTTGCCTCTTCTCCCAGTGTCAAAAGCTAATTCATTTTTCGCTGGTTATTCTAGACATATTTGCTGAGCGTCTAGTTGTCTCTGCTTTTTGCTTTTTGCTATACTGTAAAGCAACAGATAAGGAAGGAACTCAAACTCAACGCGTGCGTAAACTTAAACTACGAGAAGGCACCAATACTGCTGTTTTGTTCGGTCACCACGACCGGCACCTTAAGCTGATCGAAGAAGACCTCGGTGTGCGCCTCTCGGCGCGCGGCGAAGAACTCACTCTCGACGGTACCCCAGACGCCACTCGACATGCGGAACGTGTCCTCACGGAACTTGCCACTCTTGCCAACGACGGCATGGTCCTTCAGCCGGACGACATTACCCACGCCTTGAGCGCGCTCCGGCAGAGTCCGGGAATTCCCATTAAAGAACTCCTCTCCAACGCGGCGACTATTGTCACCAAGAAACGATTTGTCGCCCCGAAGACGCCGACGCAAAAAGCTTATATCGAAGCCATAGAGAGGCACGACATCGTGATCGGCATCGGTCCCGCCGGCACAGGCAAGACCTATTTGGCAATGGCCATGGCGGTGAGCGCCTTGCTGAAGAAAGAAGTGAGCCGCATCATTCTCGCTCGGCCGGCCGTTGAAGCAGGAGAGAAGCTTGGATTCTTGCCTGGCGATATGTATGCCAAGGTGAATCCCTATCTCCGCCCTCTGTACGATGCGTTGTTCGACATGATGGATATGGAACGGGCCTCGCGCGCGATCGAGCGGGGCGACATCGAAATTGCGCCGCTCGGATTTATGCGAGGCCGCACATTGAACGATTCGTTCGTCATTCTCGACGAAGCGCAGAACGCCACGGCGGAGCAAATGAAAATGTTTCTGACACGACTTGGGTTCCATTCCAAGGTAGTAGTCACTGGTGATATCACGCAGGTAGATCTGCCCCCCGAACGAGTCTCCGGCCTAATCGAGGTTCGGGAGATTCTGCGCGACGTCGAGGGCATCGAATTCGTCTACTTCGACGAGCGCGACGTGGTCCGCCACAAGTTAGTGCAGGATATTATCAAAGCTTACGATCAGCATCAGAACCCCGCGCAGTCTTCCGGTCCCTCATCTGGCACTGGACGTCGATCCTCGCTGGCGCCGCATAATAAGCAACCGAAGCCTGCCACCCCTTCCTCACCGTTCACGGACCCCTGGGGTCAATCGCATTAATGCCGATCCATATGCAGAGTCGGGTCCGACGTATCGCGTTTGATCAGGCGCGCCTGGAACGATCGGCGTCGGCGATTCTTTCCGATGTTGGAGAAACGTCGGCGGAGTTGGGCATCCTGTTCGTGGGCGATCAGCGGATGAGGGGTCTCAATCGTCGGTATCGGGGGAAGGATCGCACGACCGACGTACTGGCTTTTGCTATGCGGGAAGCCTGCACGCCTCACACCTCACACCTCATGCCAGATATACTGGGCGATGTGGTGATCTCGGTGCCCATGGCGACGCGACAGGCGATAGCGGCCAGACGATCCTTGGACGAGGAACTTGTCTGGTTGCTGGTCCATGGCATTTTGCATCTCTGCGGGTACGATCATGAGCGAAGCGAGAAAGAGGCGAGCCGGATGCATCGTCGTGAACGCATGATTCTTCGGTCGATCGTGGGGTTGCCGTAACTAGCAGGCTGCGGCAAGATCATGTTGGTAGGCGAGAGCTTCCAAGGTGAACAAGTGGGCACCACAGGAGAACACCTCTACATGATGCTCAAAAAGACCAGACTTCACACCCGCCAACTCTGGCGCATCGAGGCGCACCGTTCCGTGGGCAAGGCTGTAGCGACTGAAGGCCCGAGGAGGTCTAGACCGGACTTCATCTGGGCCGTTTCTCCTTGCGATGGATGTTGGCGAACAGAAAAGCCCCTCGAACGCTTCCGTTCTCCGAGATTCTCATTTGGTCCGTTGTGGGTCTGGGCTATGCGAGATCAATCTATAAGAAAAGGCCCGTCTTGGCGCGCCAGGGTTGTGCGGGTGAGAAGAGCAACTGTTTCAGCATCCTGCTAGTGAATCGAACGCATCACGAGTATATCTATGGGATGGCTGCAGCGACTGAGTGACGGGCTTACCAAGACCCGCGATGTCGTTCGCGGGTCCTTAGATCGGCTGCTTGGCCGTGCGGCGGATCCTGCACTCTTGGAGGAATTCGAAGCGGCCCTCATTGCCTCCGATCTCGGTGCTCGTGTCGTGGATCGCGTGATGGAGCGTCTCAAAAAACAGCTTCAAGGGACTGATTCCTCACAGCCCGGTCGAGTGTATACGGTATTGCGGGACACCTTGCTTGATGTACTGACGCCCGTGCAAGGGTTGTCGTTGGAGCCTCTGCTCGGGAAAGGTCCCAAGCCCTTCGTCATCCTGGCGGTAGGGGTGAACGGTGTGGGTAAGACGACCACGATCGCCAAAATCGCGCAAAGGCTTGTACAGGCAGGGAAAGTTCCGTTGTTAGTGGCTTGCGATACCTTTCGTGCGGCGGCCATCGATCAATTGCAAGTCTGGGCCGACCGAGTCGGCGTCGATGTGATCCGGCACCGCCATGGAGCCGATCCAGCTGCCGTCGCGTTCGATGGGATTGCCGCCGCGAAAGCACGGCAGGTGGACGTGGTCCTGATCGATACGGCTGGCCGGCTGCACACAAAATCGAACCTCATGGAAGAATTGCGCAAGATCGCCCGAGTCATCACGCAGGAATGTCCTGGTGCACCGCACGAAGTGCTCCTCGTACTGGACGCCACGGTCGGGCAGAATGCGCTGTCCCAAGCTCGTCAGTTTCATCAAGCGGTCGGTGTCACCGGTTTGGTCCTGACGAAGCTCGATGGCACCGCTCGCGGAGGGATCGTTATTGCAATTGCGGAGGAACTCAAGTTGCCCGTGAGACTCATCGGAGTCGGGGAGTCGGTCGAGGATCTGCACGATTTCCAGAGCGATGCGTTCGTAGACGCGCTTCTCGGGACGACAACCGTGCCCTCTGCGTAGCCCCCGGTGAGATCCCGTCATTTTCTTCTCCGCCAGCATCGTCTGTGTTAGGCTGAGTTTCCTAATGAACCAGCAACCTGCCTGCTAGCGCGCCGTGCGTTCCTGTCCGCGAGGCTGAGATATGATCAAGATTTTGGTTATCGACGACGATCGCATGAACTGCGAGCTGATCCAATCCGTCTTTACTCGACATGGGTATCAGGTGCTGTCGGCGACGAGCGGGGTCGAAGGCCTGACCCTCTTCCGCCAACAGGCCCCGCGCGTCATCATTCTTGATCTTCGCATGCCTGAAATGGATGGACTGACCGTCCTTAAAGAAATCCGTGCGTACAATCCCCATGCGCCGGTGATCATCCTGGGCGGCGGAGCGACCGAGGAGCAGGAAAATCAAGCGCGGGGATTGCGCGTCACTGACTTTATCCGAAAGGGCCTGTCACTCGATGTGCTGGTCGAATGTGTCAACCGGGTGGTGCAGCTTCCGGCTAAATCCGTTCCTGCCCTGCCGGTGGGTGGTCCAGCGGTGACCGATACAGGGGAATCGATCCTCGTCGTTGATGATGAGTTGTTGGTCCGCGACTTGCTCGTTCAGTTTCTCAGTCTCCGAGGCTATCGGGCGCTCGGCGTGAAAGGCGGCTTCGAGGCCCTCTCGATGGTGGAACAAGCGCCTCCCGACCTAATCCTCCTCGACCTGCTCATGCCCGATATGGACGGCGTCGAGGTGCTCCGGCAACTTCGCCAACGTGAATACGCCGGCGGGGTAATCATTGTCACAGGGAGTCATGACGAAGAACGCCTCGATGAAGCCTGGGCCGTTGGACCGCAAGAAGTCATCGGGAAGCCGGTTGACTTGGAGCAATTGCTGACCTCCATCCAGCTTGTGCTCGTCTGTCGCGAATGCTAAAAGTCTTCCGATGTCAATCGGAAGCAGGATGATCACTTTCCCCTTTCTCTTTCTCGTCGCGGTCCTCAGCTACGGAACTCTCGATATTGCCTGCGCAGCCGACCTAGCCGTGCCGCGAGTCGTCATTCGGCATCACGAGTTATTCGTCCAGATCGTTCCCGATCAGCATGCCCTCATCGCGAAGGACCGACTGACCCTTGAGGTGCCACAGGCGAATCCGCCGATTCGTTTCTCCATCGCCCCCACCCTCCAGATCGACCATATTGCCCTCGTGCAAGAATCGGCTGGCGCGGAATCCCTGATTCACGATGTGCGGTTCGAACTCGAACATGGTTCTTCGCCGGAGTCGGCGCAACACGTCATTATTCCCTCGCAGGTCGTGGCGGCAGGACTAGTGACGCTGGATGTTCACTACCATGGCGTCATCAACGATCCGCCGCGAGATCCTCGCCATCTTCGTTTTGTGACGCCCAGTGAAACTGCCGGACATATCGGGCCTGAAGGTGTCTATGTGAGCAGTGAAAGTTCCTGGTATCCCGATGTCCCGGAATCACTCAGCACCTATGCGCTGCAGGTTGCCGTGCCAGCTGGGTGGACCGTCGTGACACAAGGGAAGGCCGGCGAATCGCGCGCTTGTCCCGCCGGGTTCTGCCGAGACGAAAAAATAAAAATGGTGATGACGGAATGGGCCGTGACGCAGCCGAGCGAAGCTCTCACGCTCGTGGCGAATACATTTGTCACGACGGTTCGCGACTGGACGGCCAAGACCGGTCAGAGGATTCGGCTCTCGACCTATCTCTTTCCCGATGATGCGCATCTGGCCGAGGAATATCTCGATGCCACCGCGCGCTACCTGGACGCCTACATCCCTCTGCTGGGTCCCTATCCGTTCGAGAAGTTCGCCGTGGTGGAGAATTTCTTTACGAGCGGGCTCGGCATGCCCTCGTTTACCCTGCTGGGAAGCGGCATCATCAAGCGGCATTACGTGCAATCCTACGCGCTCGGCCACGAGATCGTGCATTCGTGGATCGGCAATGCTGTCTTCAATCGCACCGAACGCGGCAATTGGGTGGAAGGTCTAACGACGTACCTGGCCAATTATTACTGGCACGAATTGACGGGCGATCGCGCGCAGTCGAAGGACCAACGCCGTCTGATGGTGCAAGGCTACAATCTCCATGTGCCTCCGGGGCGGGACTATCCAGTCGCGCAATTCACGCAGAAACAGGATGAGCGTGACAATGCCATCGGCTATCAAAAATCCGCCATGCTGTTTCACCTCCTGCGCCAGGAAGTGGGAGAGCAGACGTTCTGGCGGGCACTCATGAGCCTGGTGGCGCAATATCGTGGCAGGCATGCGGAGTGGGGCGATCTTGAACGAGTCTTCGCAGAAGAGAGCCGTCGCGATCTCCGATGGTTTTTCACGCAATGGGTGGAGCAGGATGGAGCCCCAGCAGTGTCGTTGCCGAAGGCCGTTGCCCGTCCGGTGGCAGGAGAGCACACGAAAACCTTTCAGCTGGAGGCCACGATCGTTCAATCGAATAAGCCCTTTCAACTTCCCCTTCAGCTGCTGATTCACATGGAGGGTGACCGCGAGCACACTCTGACTGTGCCACTGCGTTTGCAGCACGAGACGATCTCCGTGACCTTGCCTGCCCGACCGATCGCGATTGATCTCGATCCCGATTTCATGACCTTCCGGCGGATCGCTCGGCAATCGTTGTCGCCGGTGCTTAATCATTATATTACCGATCGGCGGCGATCGGTGCTGATGGCATTTACAGATGAGCCAAACCATCCCTCGCCGTTTCGTGACGTGGTTGCGCGCATCGAAACTCAAGAGCAGCAGAAACCGGTGAGCGAACGAACGGTGATTGCCTCGATGGCCCAGGATGGGCTGTTGCCTCGGGAAGGTTCGGTGCTAGTATTGGGCGGCCCGGAATCCCATTCCTGGATTCAATCGATCCTAGCCACCCACTGCGGTGCGCGTGCGACCCTGAACGACAAGGGTGTCAACGTGATGGGGACCGCATACGAAGGGCGCGGGCTGGCCATGCTGGTCAGTTGCCACCGGGTCGATCGTCCTGGCAGCGTCGTGACGGTGCTGTATGCGGCCGCGCCGCAGGCCGTGACGAAGGTGGCCCGGTTGCTCTTTTTTTATGGGTGGAATAGTTTCGTATTGTTCAAGGATGGAGTGGTGATCACTCGTGGAGAGTGGCCACTCGCGAGCGATCGTACGGAGGTGCATCTCGATGCCAGCAATCCCATTCAGTAAGTGGTGCATGATTGGAGTTGTGGTTTTGTTGTTGTGTGAGCGGACGGGACAGACAGAAGGTCTTACGTCGAAGGCTCGGGTGATTCCCCCTCACCAGGCTGAGCGACACCTGAAGAATATTCGCCAGCTGACGGTGGGCCGACAGAATGCCGAAGCTTACTTTTCCTTCAGCGGGGACAAATTGATTTTCCAATCCACGAACAATTGGATGAAGGATACAGGTGCGGCCATGCTCACACCAGCCGACGCCGGACTGGGTTGTTACCAGATGTACGTGATGGATCTGGACAGTGACACCGTTAGATTGGTGAGCACCGGTACCGGCGCCACGACATGCGGATATTTTTTTCCGGGCGATCGCCGCGTACTCTACTCTTCGACCCATGCGTCGGGGCCGAATTGTCCGCCGAAGCCGAAGCGTGACGGGGCTTACCGCTGGGCCTTGGACGACTATGATATCTATGCCGTAGGCATCGACGGTCAGGAGATGCAGCGGCTGACCTCTACGCCGGGCTACGATGCGGAAGCGACCGTGTCGCCGGATGGCACGACGATCGTCTGGACATCCGTCAAAGACGGTGACTTGGATCTCCACGCCATGAATCTCGATGGCTCAAAGCCACGGCGGCTGACAACCGAGATCGGCTACGACGGCGGGGCGTTCTTTTCGGCGGACAGCAAGCGCATTGTCTACCGGGCGTCACATCCCACCGACCAGGGAGAGATCGACAAGTATAAGGAATTGCTCAAGCAGGGGCTGGTGGAACCGGGGCAACTTGACATCTTTGTGATGAATGCCGATGGAAGTGGCAAGCGATCGGTCACATCGAACGGTGCCTCTAATTTTTCGCCGTTCTATTTTCCCGACGGTAAGAAGATCATTTTCTCGTCAAACATTGAAACGAAGGGCGAAGGAGGGCGGCCAAGTTTTCATCTCTACGCAATTGGTGAGGACGGACAAGGTCTCGAGCGGCTCACGTTCGACGGGCACTTCAACAGTTTTCCCATGTTTTCGCCGGATGGTACCAGGCTGGTCTGGGTATCGGACCGCCAGGGCAAAGCGCCTGGAGAGTTCAATGTGTTTCTCGCCGACTGGGTTCCCTGAAGCCGCCAATCGTTGAACGCGGGTCGCTAAACGTGTAGACCGATTCTCATGGCGCTCCCGCGATTCACGATTCACAGTTCACGATTCACGCCTGTTGCAGCCTTCCTCCTCTCCATTTGTGCGCTCACACTTGCGTTCGTGGGGTTATTCGAATGGGATGTGCCGTTGACCCGGTTCATCCGTTCCCTCAACGATGTTCACGTGGACCACCTCGCCAATCCCTGGCTGGCTCAGTTCAGCGATATCGGTGACCGCCTCGGCAAAGGGGAGTCTCTGGTGATCCTGAGCCTCGTGCTGTGGGCGGTCGGGTATGGATTAAAACATCCGCAGTGGATAGAGGCCGGCTGGCAGAGTCTCATCGCCCACGGTCTTGCCGCATTGAGCGCCACTATCTTGAAACATGTCATTGGCCGTCCCCGTCCCAAGTTTATGCATGCGGGCAACTTCGAGCTTTCTCCAGCCAGCGGGAGCGGATGGGATTCGTTCCCGTCCGGGCATGCAGCGGCAGCGTTCGCGGTTGCTACTGTGCTGGCCACAAAGTTCCCGCGAGCGAGATGGCTCATTCTCGCTACAGCAGTGGCTGTAGCTGCCAGTCGGATTGTCCGCGGGGCTCACTATCTGACCGACGTAGCAGGAGGAGCGGCTCTCGGCTGTGTCATAGGGATGATTGCCGCTCGTCCCTGGCGCGAATGGCGCTCATCAGCTGGAATGGCTGTCAGTCGGATGACGCCATTTTTTGTGGCGACGCTCGCGCTACTCTGGACGATCGGGCATCTCCCGTCGGAGGCCTGGCCCTTCCAACAGCTCGTAAGGGGCGGACTGTTGCTGACCCTGGTGGGACTCGTGAGCCATGTGTTGTGGATGGGGCAGTCATCATGGTGCCCGGCTTGGCTGTCCGGATCGCTCGCTCGGGCTCTCGTGGGACTGGGGCTAGGGATGACGACCGGCTCGCTGTTTGTCACGATCACTGTGCTGCTCGTCTGTGTTGCACATTGGTTGGATGGTCTCCCTGGTCGGATAAAGTCCGTGGCGGAGGGTCCCGTTGGGATATGGGGGGCCATGACGGAGGGCTTGTTCGTTGCGGCCATGCTGCTGGTGCTGGGGGCAAGTTATGCTCTAAAAGGCATCGTGCCGATGTAGCAGAGTGCGGAGCGTGACGCACGAGACTCGCGAGAAAAGCGCGACGTGAAGAGACGAGATTTCCACCTGTCTCGCGCGGCTATCCGCTTAATGGCCGAGAATGGTGGGTGGAGGTGGCGGGGGTACACCTTCTGGAATCATCACCATCGGTTGATTGGCCAGCAGCACGTAGCCGTAGCGTTTGAGAATAGGGACCAGCCTGTTCGCTTCCACCGGCAACTTCGATTGTGCGCTCTCCGGCAATAGGATCATCACTCGCTTTGGCTCTTTCAGGGCCGCCCGTATCTTGTCCTCTTCCCCAATGGGGACAAAGAGTGTCTGGCGTTTCGCGTAAAAAACGGACGACGGCCTCACGGTGCCATACGCAATGAATTGATCCTGGCGAGCCAGATTCAAGCCTGCGGCATAAGCGAGTTCCTGAGGGGGTGCAACCACATAGCGATTGATATGTGGAACCGTGATGACGATCACGATCAGAACAAGACCGGCTAAGGTCGCCCCCGCCGCCCAAAACGCGCCTCCGCGTCGTTCGTCGCTCAATCCAAGATATCCCACCAACGTCATTCCGAGTAACAACAGGGTCGCAGCCAGATAGGGACCGTTGCCGAGATCCACCTGTCCGGCCAAAGGGAACTCCCGCACCATCTTGGAGGAATAGCTTGTGTACAGCGTGGGGAGGCAGGCAAAGCCGATCGCCAAGAAATATCCCACTCCCATCATGAGATGTATGGATCCCCGAATCCCTTTCGTTGTCGGATCGTGTAGACACCGGGACCAGTACGAGGCTGTCAACAGGGCGGCGGCAGGAAACAATGGACCGATATAGTGGGGGAGGCGGGTTGCAGAGGCCGTGAAGAATACAAGGACACCTACAAGCCAAAGGGCGGCGAAGAGGTCGAGTTCGGACGTTCCTGTGTGGTCTGGATGAGCACGCGCCCGACGTACGAGGTACCAATCTTTTAGCGTGCGATAGAGCGGGACAGGAAGGAGCGCACTCCAAGGGAAAAAACCTAAGAGTAGGACCGGGAGATAGAAGAAGATAGTGCCCTGGTGTCCTTCCATCGGACTGAAGAATCGGCCGATCGTATGGGCCTTCGCGCCTGTGGCATAGGCGTCGCCATGCACAAGGAACATGGCCGCATACCAGGGGGCGGCGAGTAGAATGAACAGCAGCATGCCGGCAAAGGGAACCCCCCTCTGCCAGTAGTCGCGCCACCGGCGCGTCCAGGTGAGGTAGAGTGCCGCGACGATGAGGGGCACGGCGAACCCGACCGGTCCCTTCGTCAGAGTGGCGAGGGCCATCCCGATATAGAATGCCCAGATCCATCGGCGTACGCCGCCTGTTCCGTGCAGCCCCAGCCAGAATCCGTATAGCGATGCCGTGGTGAAAAAAATCAAGACACTATCGGTCAGCGCGACGCGTCCGAGTCCGAGGATTTCCAGGTTGAGCAAGAGCATCAAGCCGCCAAAGAGCGCAACGGTTCGATCGCGCTGGTGCACGAGAAACAGGTAATGGATGAGGATCAAGCCCACGCCGAAGAGAGCGGAAGGGAATCGTGCGGCAAACTCATTGACACCGAACAGGCGATACGACTGCTCCATCAACCAATAGAACAAGACCGGTTTCGCGACGCGCAGCTCACCGTTGAACGTCGGCGTCAGGCGATCCCCCGACTCGAACATCTCGCGCCCGGCTTCGGCGTTCCTTCCCTCGTCCCGGTCGGTCAGGCCCATATCGCCGAGCCCCAAGAAGAACAACAGTCCCGACAGGACGAGGAGGGCCAAGAGGAGCAGTGCGTAGGGAGAACGGTCGGTTGCGCTCATAGAAATGTTCGGATCGTGTGGTGACGACATGCGTTGAACGTGATGGATCTCAAAGAGTTATGAGGAGGGGCTGACCGGCCGGTTTGCCTGGCTCGCGCGCGAGATCAGCATCAGATTGCGAATATAGACGATCGACCCGATACTCTGCCCTGCAATGAAGACCGGATCTAGCCGATAGATCGCATAGGCGAGCGTGATGAGCCCGCCGATCAGGCTCATGTACCAAAACGCGACTGGAACCTGACTTTCCGCCTTTTTTTCAGAGGTAATCCATTGGACCACCCAGCGGCCGAAAAACAGTCCTTGGCCGAGAAATCCAATGCCGAGCCAGATCGTCTCGATGCTCATAATGTAGCCGTCATGCGCGATGGGTAAGACGCATGTGAAGCGAGGGATGCGCGAGGCAGCCGATTCTCACGGTCCATGGAGTCTCGCTTGTCGCGCATCTTTCGCACTTCTCGTCTGCTGGCTCGTCACTTGTCGCGGAATGTATATCGCAGCACTCGGGTCTGCATCCACCGCACGGCAATCAAATCGTAGAGAGATTTGAACAATCGGTTGCCCATGCCGTACTTGGAGACGCCGTGAATGCGCGCGTAATGCCGGACCGGCACCTCTGTGACCGTGAACCCGTGCATGAGCGCGAGCGCGGGAAAGAATCGGTGCATGCCCTCGAAGAGGCGGATGCGTTCCAGCACGGGCCGCCGGAATATTTTGAGCGGGCACCCTGTGTCGTGGACACCGTCGTGGGTAAAGAAGTTCCGCACGCGGTTGGCGATTCGAGACGACATTTTTTTCACCAGGCCATCCTGCCGCTCCTGCCTCCATCCGCACACGAGATCGTGGGCATCAGTATAGGGAAGGAGTTTCAAGATGTCTTGGCTATCCTGTTGAAGATCGCCGTCGAGGTGGATGATCAATTCGCCGGAGGATTGATTGAAACCCGCTTCGAGTGCGCAGGTTTTGCCGTAATTTCGATCGAGGTGAAATATCCGAATCTGGGAGTACTGCACTGCCAGACGATCCAGTGTTTCACTGCTCCCGTCGCTGCTGCCATCGTCCACGAAGATGATTTCGAACGGCCGAGTCTGCGAGGCCGCGTGTGAACTCATAACGGTCAGCAGCCCCTCGATCAGCGGAACAAGATTGTCTCGTTCATCCTTGATGGGGACGATGACGGAAGCCCATGGATGGGATAGCACGGCCATGCGGGGTAGATATTCCTGATGCAGAAGGGAGCCAACATGCTCACGTAGGTATTCTACAGAATGCAGAAGAGAGCGTCAAACCGCGTGGTGCGGTCCAAGCGGCGGGCATGAATAGCGAGAGGAATGGGACATGCGAGAAGGGTCTGAGAGGCGAGTGGTGCGAGACACGTGCGAAACGTGAGACAACTAGGGCCGATGACTTTGCAGGTTCATCGAGGCTTGTCAGTCTCACTTTTCTCGCCTCGCGCGCGTTTCACGCTATTCTCCTGTGCCGCGGCGATCGTGAAGCGCATCGTGCCCATCAGACTCATCTCGTTGACCTGTTCTCCCACGTGGATTTCCACTTTGTATCGGCCGGGTTTCCATGCACCCTGAGGAGGAGAGAGTGTGAGATAGCCGCTGTCGTCTTCGAGCGCAATGTGCATCGCATCTTGTCCGATCACTACCGTGGGATCGAGGCCGGCTACCGCTTCAGGGAAGCAACGCCCGAACACCTGGAATCCCTGATAATGCTGGTGAAGGTGGAATACGATGAAGACGTCCTGGGTATCGGGCGCAAACCGGTCGGTCGGTTTGACCGGCACGATCTCGTGCGTACGGTGAAAGCCTAGTTCCTCGTCGAATCCTTCCGCCGTCGTAATCGTGCGGAACAGGCCTTTCGGCGGAGCGTCGAAGTCGTAGGGGACGACGTCTTGTGCGCGGTTCTGAAAATCAGGGATGGAGGAATTCTTGGTGATCGGTAGCTCCGCTGCCTGGAGTGTCGGCAGTGCCGAGAGGGCTATGCCAACGACCACCGCGATTGCCCCTCGCCCTGCCCGTCTCACTCCGTTCGCCATCTCTTCTTGGTACACGGGTCGATGAGAGCTGTCAAGGATACGGGAAGCCGTGAGCATCAGCCTTCAGCAGTCAGTCAAGGGAGGGAGGTGTTCGAGCAGTTCGATCTAGCTCCAAAGCCGATGCCTAAGGCGTATAGTTGCAGGTAAACCCGTTGCGGCTGTTTCTCGCCATCTGCTAAAATCCCCGCTCCTAAAGCTGCAAGCGAAAAGGGTGGGCCGCACGGGATAAGCGCGACTCAAGAAGCGGACGAGTCTCGCTTCTCTCGGACGTCTTGCTTGCGCCAACCAGGATTTTTATGCTGCAAGACGCAGACGCATTACCCCAGCTGATCGGCGACTATAAGCCGGTCGATCAATGGCAAGTCCGCATCAATACGCTCTTCTACCGCTTCAGGGGCGATCAGGTCCGCAGCTTCTACCAAACGTTTGCCTCAGCCGACTATCGGCTCGCTCATGCTCTCGCAGCAGACTATTTCGAGAAAGTCGTGAAGCGTGAAAAATCATGGGGTAAAGGGGTAACGAGACAGCGAGGTAGCACAGAATCCGATTTCACCGATACCCCGGCTACCCCCCTATCCCTTACGTCGCCCCTCACGGTTATGGAATGGGGCCCCGGCAATGGCAACCTTGCCGCCAGTTTCTTGAGCCATCTCAAGGTCATCGATAAAGAAGGGGTGATTTATCCCCGCATTCGATATGTGTTGGTTGATCGAGAACAAGCGGTGCTCGATTCAGCCTTGGCACATCCGGAACTCGCGTCCCACCGCAATCAGGTCGAGACGCATCGGGGGACCGTGGATCGGCTTGACACTGTTGCGGATGACAGCGTGGATCGCATCATCTGTAACGAGCTGTGGAACGATCTCCCGACAAAATTGATGTCGCGCCAGGCGAACGACATTGAAGAAGAGTTCCTTCGACCGAATGTGAGCGAAACGGTGCATGCGAAAATTCCGGATTGGGCGGCCTTTGTTCGGGCGTTCGAAGCCCTGGATATAGAGGCGCTCAAAGGATTCCCCTCCTTCCTCGACGACCTGGTGTGGGAACGTGAATATCGGACCGTCGAATGGAAAGGAGTCCCTTACCGGAAGACGATAGCGGATTTCCTCAAACGTATCGATGAGCGTGTGCTGGTTCCAGTCAATCTAGGGGCTTATGCGACGATCAAGGAGGCCAAGCGGCTGTTGGCTCCGAAGGCCATCGGGTTCAGCAGTTTCGATGCGGGTACAGCCGATATGAAGGTGCTGAACGATCCGGAGAAGCCTTGCTATGGGCAATTTGGCGGGCAACAGAGTTTCATGGTCAACTTTGCATTAGCCGAAGCGGTCACCAAGCAGTTGGAGGCCGGCACAATGACCATAGAAACCCAGCGTGAGTTTGTCGGGCGCAGCTTGGGGACCAACGTCTTGACCCTCATGGACCTCATTGCTACCCATCCTTCCGCTGGTACGAAAATGACACAGTGGGAACAAGACCGCTTGATGCTCAAAACCTTCTGTGCAATGAACGAGACCTATCGGAGCCCCTATGCACGCCAGCCGGACTTCCCCATTCCATTGGAGATGCCGCCAGAGGAGCATGAGTCGCTCCAGGCCCTTGTGCGTTCGCTCACGCCGACAGGCATTCCGGACACCGTCGCCTATCTCACAGAGGAAGAGCTGGCCTTGGCCTCGAAGGACCTCGAAGAGATCGGTTACGATCCTCAGTCGTTCATGATTGCCTTGAGCGCACCACCGAGCCCTGTGGATTACTTTCACTGCTTCGTCCCACCCCGCTGATTTTTCTATGCCGAACAGCCCGATGGCTGAATTTCCCTACTTGACTCAGTTCCAGTTCTTCTATAGCCTTTATACCTTCTCCTCGTATGAGGAAGGTCCCCCCCGGTTGACTGGTACAACACACCAGGGCGAGCTGACTTGGGTGGGGCAAAAAGAGAAAGCGAGTGATTGATGTTTGGATCGTTCGGATGGATGGAATTAATACTGATTCTGGTCATTGTCTTGATCATTTTCGGCGCCGGAAAGATTCCGCAGTTGGGTGAAGGGCTCGGGAAGGCCATTAAAGGATTTAAGAAGAGCGTCAACGAGGCCGATGCCATCGACGTGACGCCTCCTCCGTCCGAAGCGCCTGAAGCGCCGCCGTCGCAGGTCTCGCAAGCGCAGGTCGTCCCGCCGGCCACGGCGCCGGTCCAATCGGGGAAGCAGGGCCAGCAAGGTTAAGGAGACGTGAAGCGTGAGGCGTCAGGCGTGAAGCGCCAAGAGGAATCAGATGTTTCCTTTTTCGCTCTTCGCATGACGCGCGATGTTTTGCGTATGACGAACCATGTTCGGATTGGGCATCGGCGAAATTCTCATTATTCTAGTGATCGCGTTCTTGCTATTCGGCCCCAAGCAGTTGCCTGAAGTTGCTCGTCAGGTCGGGAAAGCGGTCAAGGGGTTCAAGGAAACAGCCGATGATTTGCGAAAGTCGGTCGAGCCGGAGATCAACATGATCCAGCAGGAAGTGAAGATGGTCGAGCAGGATTTTCAGGCCTCGATCAAAGACGCAGAAGACCAGATCAATGCTGTGACGACGCCGGCAGAGAAACAAGCTGATTCAAAGGGGTCAGCCAATCAGGTATGAGCGGGTCGGCGGGAACAACGAGACGAGCACGGCCCGGGCTGTCCACGGCCGACAAATACACCGGGTCGGCCTGATGGCATAGGTCCATTCCCCATACAATGCATGCGATCCGAGGTTCACGGAAGCCACGTCTTCTTCCGTCACCTCAAAATTGATCGGATATTGCGCCTTGTCCAGTTTGGCGTTGACCGTTAGCCCCGCCCTCATTGTGACCACCCCGATTAGTTGCCCAACCATCTCATGACCCACCAACGGCCGCCCTCTGCAACGCACAGGAGAACCGTATGAAAATCATGAGGCAGACCGGATGGGCCGGTCTAGCGACCATCTTTAGTGTGGCCATGATAGCAGCGGGTATGTCATGCATGACGACTCCGGCACACGCTGCGTTTGAAGTGCCGGAGGGCGAAAGAATTACCCATACCCCAGTCGTTGCTCGAGCGATTCCGGACAAAGAGGCTTACGAAATCTACGATCCCAAGATCGGGAAAAACTTTGACATCAATAAATTCTGGATGCGCGCCGACCTTCGCGTGCGGTATGAAGCGCGGAACGGAATCTGCTTCGGGAGCGCCATGGCTGGGAATACTTTTGGGGCCTGCAATTCGTTCAACGGCCAAACCTCTGCGAACGGTACTCCTGGTAAGGCAAACGACAGCTACGCATTGCAGAAGACGCGCTTGGGGTTCGGCTATGACCTCTCACCGGACGTGAATTTCTACTTGGAACTCCAATACGCATCCGTGTGGGGCGCTAATGGGCAACAGGGTACCCCGGTCCAAGACAACCAGAGGACCCAGAACGGCCAGAACTGCGCGAACTCGACTTGTTTCGGGAACGGCGGCGTCTTGGGCGTCCGAGCCGGCTATATGTTGATCCGGAACTTTGCCGGGGCCCAAGGCTTGAGCCTGAAGGCTGGTCGGCAATATGTCGTGTTCGGCAGCCAATCTATATTCGGCGCCTTCGACTGGTCCAACACAGGATTTGCTTTTGACGGCATCATGTTGCAGTACAGCACCAAGGCCTGGGATAGTTGGGCGGGGTGGTTCCGCACTTCTGAGTCCGATCTCGGACAAGGAGAGCCTCTCGGCGCTCTCCATACGAACCTTCCTGTCAATGGTAGCAGCAACCCCACATTGAATAACGGGAGCGCGAACATCGATTCCGACGTGTTTCTCTTCTACAACCAAATCAAGTCAGTGCCGGGGTTCGTGATCGAGCCCTACTACATCCTCTATTCCAACCGGTACAACTCGGGGGACAATCGAAACCAGGGTCTCGGTACACCGAAGCACTCGAATCAGACTCGCCACATGGTCGGAGGCCGGATCGAGATGCGCAAAGGCAACTTTGACGCATGGAACGAAACGATCTGGCAGTTCGGCGAAATGGGCGACACCGGCGGACCCAATGGCGCAGGTTATGGAAACCAAAAGTATCTCCACATCAATGCCTGGGCGACCAGAAACTGGATCGGTTACACACATTACGAGTGGGAATGGAAGCCTCGGTTGGCCTTCAACTTCGACTATGCCTCTGGCGATGGCCGGGCGAACTGTACGATCGGTGGTGACACAGGGTGTAAGACTGCCAACACCTTTGAGAACTTGTGGGGGACCAACCACATCCACATGGGCTACATGGATACCATAGGCTGGAAGAACATGATGAAGCCCTCGATTAACTTGCAGTTTCGCCCGAGCAAGAACGACCACATTGAAATCTGGGCCACCAGTTTGAACCTGGCCAATACCAAGGACAACTGGTATCGCGCCACACAGACTGTCTATGTCTATTCGAAGACAAACAACACCACGAGGCACATAGGCAACGAATTGGATATCATTTGGACGCGCTTCTTCATGGAGGGCAAGTTATCCTTCCAGGCCGGCTATGGGCACCTCTTCGCAGGCGACTATATCCAGGAGAACCTGGGCACCAAAACCGATCAGGATTGGGCCTATGCCCAGCTCTGGGTGAACTTCTAGCAGGATGTTGAAAAAACCCGCCAGCATCTGAAGATCGTTTCGCGTGAAACCTGAAAATTGAAAGGTAGGGTAGCCGACGGCGCTTTCTCTAAAGCTTTTTCCTTTTACGTTTCATCTTTTACGAACGACAAGGGCGGACTTTTTGAGGATCTGCCTGGCATGCGCCTGCTGATCCAGACGGAACTGATATCTAGAGCCCGAGGACTCTCGCTTGCCTGCAGTGAGTCACTTGTCTATACTCTGTTCGCTTTCAAGCCCCACAACCATCCTTCTTTTTGAATAACCTCATTGTGGATGATCTCACTCGACAGCTGAGCGAACAGTTCGGGTTTGCGAAGTTTCGGCCTGGCCAGGAGGAGGTCATTCGCGCGGTGTTGGCCGGGCGAGATGCGATGGCGGTCATGCCGACCGGGCAGGGTAAATCGCTCTGCTATCAATTGCCCGCAACCCTCTTGCCCGGCTTGACCCTGGTTATTTCTCCGCTCATCGCGCTCATGCAAGATCAGGTGGCCGGCATGAGACAGCGGAAGATCGCCGCCGCAGCGTTTCATTCCGGCCTCACCGGGCTTGAAAAGAACCGCGTGATTCAAGATCTCAGTCAGCGGCGGCTTCAGTTGCTGTATCTCGCGCCCGAACGGATGCAGCATGAAGGGTTCCTCCAAATTTTGCGGTCGCTGTGGGTCTCGCTACTGGTCGTCGACGAGGCGCACTGCATTTCCCAGTGGGGCCACGATTTCAGACCCGACTATCTTAAAATCGGTCGCCTTCGCCAAGAACTCACGAATCCTCCCTGCCTGGCTCTGACCGCCACGGCCACGGCCCGTGTACAAACAGATCTGTGCAATCGGTTGTCACTCCGCGACCCCTTCAAATTGGTTGCGGGCTTCCGTCGGGCCAATCTCGCCTTGTCTGCTCGTCTCTGCCAGTCGCGCCAGGAGAAACTGGCGATGTTGGAGCGTCTGGTTCGCGAGACGGAGAGAGGCACGATTCTGGTCTACTGTGCCACGCGCCGGACTGTGGAAGAAGTTGCGGAGTGTCTGGAACAGTCTCACCAGTCTATCGGATACTACCATGCCGGTCTCTCGGATGAGGAGCGGAGACTCGTGCATGACGATTTTCGCCGGGGGACCGTGAGGATTCTGGCTGCGACGAATGCTTTCGGCATGGGGATCGATAAGTCGGATGTCCGGCTCGTCGTCCATTTCGATATTCCGGGAAGTCTGGAGGCCTACTATCAAGAGGTCGGGCGGGCGGGCCGCGACGGACGACCCGCTGCCTGCGTGTTGCTGTTCCATGAACGGGATCTGGCCACGCAGGAATACTTCGTTCAGCAAGCATCCCAAGATTCAGAAGGCACAGATCGCGCCGAGCGGATGAAGACGTTACTTCAAGACATGCTGGGGTATGTGTCGGTATCGACCTGCCGGCAGCTCGCGATTCTTGAGTACTTCAGCGATGAAGACGAGCGGGCCTTGGGCCCCTGCGGTCTCTGCGACCGCTGCGTCGCACCTGTGCGGCAACCGAGTAAGGAAGTCTCCCATGACGATGCCGCTTCCGCGAAGGCCATTTTGGAGACCGTGTCCTGGTGCATGGGTCGGTTCGGCGTGAGTCGAATTGTCGAGATTCTTCGCGGAAGCCGTTCGAAAGCCATGCTGGCCTATGGCGCGGAAGACTGCCCGACATACGGAACCTGTCGCGCCCGCTCGAAGTTGTCCATGACCGGTCTGGTGAGGGATCTGATCGACTCAGCGTATCTTCAGGTCGAAGGCTCGGAGTATCCCACGCTCAATGTGACGCGCAAGGGACGGGAGATCCTGCAAGGGATCAGCGCAGTTGTGTTGAAGCGGGCGGAAGAGCAGCCTCACCCCGATTCACTGCGGACAAAGCCATCCCGCGAAAGGGTGGCGTCTGTGGCTGCCCCACAAGTATCGCCGGCGGATCCACAGCTCTATGAACGGCTGCGGCAACTCCGCAAGGAGCTTGCAGAAGAAGAGGGCGTCTCGGCTTTTGTGATATTTCACGACAAGACGCTGAAGGCCATTGCCGGCTACAAGCCCGTGACGCCCGCTGCTCTATTGGAAATTCCAGGCATCGGCGCTCTGAAGGCAGAACGGTATGGCCGGCGAGTGCTGGAAGTGGTGAATGAAGATACCTAACCATCAGCGATCAGCTGAACGCTATCTGAAATCCACTGCCTGTGCGAAGCGCGCTTGCAGCTCCCCATAGGTCTTCGTCACCGGAAACTGTGGGAACTCCTTGGGAAGGTGATCCGGAGGACAGAAAAAGAACCCTGCGTGGGCTTCTCCCAACATGGGGGTATCGTTGTAGGCATCGCCGGCAGCCAGGACGTGAAAGTTGAGCGATTTGAACGCGGCCACTGAGTGTTTCTTCTGATTCTGCATCCGCATGTGGTAATTGACGATGCGGCCGGTTTGATCGATCTCCAGCTGGTTGCACAAGAGTGTCGGGAATCCCAGTTGGCGCATCAGCGGTTGGGCGAACTGATAGAACGTATCGGACAAGATGATCACCTGGCATCGCTCGCGGAGCCGAGCCACAAAGTCGATGGCGCCTTCCAGCGGGCCCATCTTCGCGATGACGCTTTGGATATCGTGAATGGTGAGCTTGTGCTGATCCAGAATGGCCAGGCGTCGTTTCATCAGGGCATCGTAATCCGGCATCTCGCGAGTGGTAATTTTCAATTCGTCGATGCCGGTCTTGAGCGAGACGTTGATCCAGATCTCCGGCACCAACACTCCTTCCAGATCCAAACACACTATCACAGGTTTTTGCATTCAGGTTTCTCCTTTGAAGTCATATACCATGCCAATGTGACTGAGTGATGAGTGGCAGACCATACTGTCAACATGTAGCAGCTCATCATCGATCACACATCACTTTTTCTGAAACGCCTGGCTGAGAAACCGCCACATGTTGTCAAGGACTTGGTCAAAGAGGGATGAGCCGGGCCAGGTCCGTCGAGATTCTTCTTCGTGCCGCTCGGCCCATTCTAAGGCCATCGGGAGCGGGATGAGTCGGGGCGGAGAGTTGGTCAATGTACCCCAGACCAGTCCTAGGATGGAACTCATTCGCATCGAGACCGGCAGGGGCGTGACCGGATTCTGCACCATATCCTGACAGAGTTCCGCCGGCGAGGTGACAAGAAGTTCCCGGCAGGCGGACGGTCGTGCCTCGTAGATGGAACACATCTCATTTTCCAAATAGGGGCAGGGAATTCGCAGCGCATAGTAGGACCGGTTGATCGGGTCGAGTTCTTCATCCGGCACCGATCTGGAGGCCTCAGCTACGTCGTTAAGCTGATCCCACAGACCTTCGCGCTTCAGGCTATCCTTCCTGTCGCTGAGGCGGTTGAGCAGATGGGTTCGTCGATCTTTCGGCAGCTGCTCCACATACTCTCGTAGCGCGAATGCTTCCGGCGCGGAGAGCGGAACCAGCATGCGGCAACAAGCAGCGCAGCCCATCCGGCAGGAAATAGTCTGGCCTCCCTCGATGGTCTGCCGGACTTCCAGTTGTGCGGCTTCTTCCCCCAGGCGGCGCGTGACCGGGACAATCGCTGTGATGGGGATGAACGCCGTCGGCACGTCGATGGCCGTGGTCAGCCGTCCGGCCGGGGTGTTCAGCGCCACCTCAAATCGTTCGACCATCACAACCCTTTGCCTCGTATGCTATGTCTCATGACATTTTCCTTTCGGCATCATAAAGTAGGCAGGACTTGCGAGACAAGCGAGGGTGGCACGATCCGAAAGTCGGACTTCGAACCTTGCCTGCTCCTGACGTGTGCCGGTTCTTGTTCCCACTTTGATATAGCCGCATAATGTGGGAAAGGAGAACCGTATGGCGTTGTCCGGTCATGTGGTGGGCTTGCTGAAAGAATACATGGGGGACCTGGTCGAGCAGGCGAAGCAAGAGACGGCAGCCCATGCCTCCTTTGGTTTTTCTGCTACGCCCTATCGGTCAGATCAGGCCCTGTCAGATTTGCTGGCCATTCTGGACGATCGTATTGAATCTGAAGGGGTACAAGTCGGATTGCCGGACGGGTTTCTCCACCAGATGTGGGGGCTTTGTAACGACGCCCGTGCCCAGGTGACGGAACGCGTGTGGTTGGATCTGAACAGCAGCGATCAGCCGTCGTCGAAGGCCAGGGTTCGAGAGTTAACCTATCGCGCGCTGCTGGATGTTCTCGAAACCTCAGGCTAGAGTTTCCCTGCCAGCCAATAAATCACAATGCCCGCTACTTCCGCGACTGCTTCCCGGGTGTGTTGCAACGCGATATCGCTCGGTATGAGATCAAACGGGTCAATGTTGTCCCAGTTCTCTCGTGGTAGGTTCTTCGAGGCATAATCGCAGGGCGCCGGCGTGACGCGGAAGCCTTGTTTGGTGAACACCGGGACGGCACGCGGCAGATGGCTGGCTGAACTCACGAGGAGAATCGAAGTGGGCCCGATCAGCCGTTTGGTTCCTGTCGCATTCTCATAAGTGTTTCGGGCTTCTGTATCGGTCATTGTGGCGGACTCGGGAACGCCGAGGCGAGCTGCCCATTGTTTCATTTCGACCGCTTCTGGGAGACCCGTGTCGAAGACTCTGCCGTCTCCTCCCGTCAGCACCAACGTGGGGGCATAGCCCTGCTGGTAGAGGTCCACGCCGCAAGTGGTTCGATTTCTGGAAACGGAAGACGGCCCTGTGGTCGGTCGAAGCGAGCCTTTCTCGTCGACGCCTCCACCCAATACGACAATCGCATCGAAGCGATCGGACGGCGTCAGCTGTGGCGGGTGGTACCAGGCCTCCAGTGAGCCGATCAGCGGAGTGGCGATCAACGGACTGGATAAGGTCAGGAGGAGAAGGAGGGAGGATAGGATGAGAAGGCGCACCCACCGAAGGCGTTTGGGCGAGAACGGGAAGAGGGCCAAGAGTCCCGCCGCGCTGAGCAGCACCACTACCCATGTCAGTGGATAGAGGCCGTACTTGACGAACTTATACAGACCGAAGAAGAATGGAGTCAGTTCCATCGGCAGACCTCAATCAAACACGAAGCGTTGCCGACAGCATACACGGAGTGAGGCGAATGACCAAGCAGGAGGAGGTAAAGAGATGACACAAGGGTGCCGCTATTGGCTGATGAAATCAGAACCACGCACTTTTTCGATCGAGGATCTTGAGAAATCTCCCAAGGGGACAACCTGTTGGGACGGCGTGCGGAATTACCAGGCACGCAATTTCATGCGTGCGATGGCCGTCGGCGACCGGGTGTTGTTTTACCATAGTAGTGTCGAACCGCCGGCTGTGGTGGGGATTGCGGAGGTCGTGCGGACAGCCTATCCGGATGAGACGCAGTTCGACAAGACCAGCCACCACTATGACTCAGCTAGTGTTCCTTCTGCTCCACGATGGGATATGGTGGACATCCAGCATCGCCAGACATTCAAGACCAGTTTGCCGCTCGACAGACTGAAACAGGAGCCTAAGCTGAAGAAGATGGTCTTGTTGCAAAAAGGCTCCCGCCTCTCGGTCCAACCAGTGACGGAAGCGGAATGGGTAGCGGTATTGAAACTTGCCGGAGCTAAGTAGGTTGAGGCAAAACCATGCTGGTACGTGGAGAACTAGATGGCCTGTAAGTTTTGGACAAGAGGAAAGCATTAATGCAGGATGCTCAAAAAGTTCAGACTTCTCACCCACTCAACCCCGGCGCGCCAAGACGCGCCGTTCCGCAGGCGAGTCGAAACCGGAGGCGTAGCATTCTCACCCGCCCAACCCCGAGCTGTCGGAACAGCTCTTTTCCCGTGCGAGCTACGTTGAGGATGCTTTTGAGGGGAGAACTAAGCTGGCGGACTTTTTCAGCAGCCTGCTAGGTCTTGGCTTTGCCGTTATCCAGATGCCGATGCTGCCAGTCGAGCCAGGCATGGCCCAATTCGTGGGCCAGAATGTACCGCCGTCTAGTCAAGGGTAAACGCTTACGAAGATAAATAGTTTTGGTGGCGTCGTCCCAGATGCCATCGGCATTGGGATCCCGACGGTCCATTTCCGTATCGGAAATCTGGTGCACGGAGATCCGATAGCCGAAGGGGAACACGACTCGAGAGGGCATGCGCAACATATTCGCTGCTCCTGGTTGGCTATTAGCGTATCACAAACTCCTTGCCCGCTTCACGATTGATATATTCAACAAAATCAATAAATTACATCGATTTTCACCAGATATTCTGTCGCCCTTGCCGGTCTATCCTTGTCGAAATGTTCAGACAGTTTCCGGCGAGGCCGGGTCTTGGTCCTTCTCATCGATGCTGGTTTCTCATACTGAGGGGAAGACCTTCACCGACCGTCGGCGCGTGCGGCCCGAAGTTCGACGATCCGAAAATCTCGAACTTCGAATCCTTGCCCGGCCTGCTCGGCTATCTTGCAGGAGATAGCCCCTCTTGTTCTCATGTGCGGACCATCGAAGTTCAGCTATGCAAAAAAGTTTTCCGGAGCCTGCTCGGGCGGGAGTATACTGATCGTAAGTGAGGTCTGTCATGCAGCGTGTACTTGTCCTGGGTGCTGGAAAGATCGGATCTCTGGTTGCCTGCCTCTTGTCAGAAAGCGGGGACTATGAGATTGCTCTCGGTGACATCAGCCTCGACACCTCTAAGCGGTTAGTCGAAGACCTCGGTCTCTCGCGAGTGACGCCCCTGCTCCTTGACGTCCGGCATCCCGACGCCATTAGCGCCTATTTGACGATGCATCGATGCGATGCGGTGCTGTCGAGCCTTCCGTACTTCTGCAACCCAGTTGTCGCTGGATTGGCTCGGGAACACCGACTTCACTATTTTGATCTGACAGAGGACGTCGAGGTAACCAATCAGGTCAAGGTCCTGAGCACCGACTCGCCACAGGCCTTTGTGCCGCAATGCGGTCTGGCCCCAGGCTTCATCAGCATTGCGGCGCACGACCTGATCACCCATTTCGATACGGTGGATACAGTCAAAATGCGGGTCGGAGCCTTGCCGGTTCATCCCAGTAACGCTCTGAAGTATTCACTGACGTGGTCCACCGATGGGTTGATCAACGAGTACGGCAACATCTGTTACGGAATTGAAGGAGGGGAAAAGGTGCCGCTCCTGCCTCTCGAAGGGTATGAGACGATCGAGGTGGACGGACTCTTATATGAAGCGTTCAACACGTCCGGAGGATTGGGAACGTTGGCCGATACCTATGCAGGGAAAGTCCGGACCATGAATTACAAGACGCTGCGGTATCCGGGCCATTGCGAGAAAATTCTCCTCCTGATGAACGATCTCAAGTTGAATGAGGACCGTGAGACACTCAAACGGATCCTCGAACGGGCGGTTCCCCAGACACTGCAAGATGTCGTGCTGATTTATACCTCCGTGACGGGGATGAGGGAGGGCGCCTTGTTCGAGGAGAACTATGTGAAGAAAATCTACCCCCAATGTATTAAAGGAAAACTGTGGTCCGCTATTCAAGTGACGACCGCATCGAGCCTCTGTGCCGTAGCCGATCTCGTGCTTGCGGCGCCCAAACAGTACAAGGGATTTGTGACCCAGGAATCGTTTCCGTTACACGACGTGCTCAATAATCGGTTTGGAGCCTGCTACCGATGACGTCCACCACGGAAATCCTGAAGGGGTTGGGTTTGAGCGGCATCAATGCCGGTGGGAGTACCGGGGCCCATTGGTGGGCCTCCGGCGGGGACACATCGCTGCTGGAATCCGTGAATCCGGCGACCGGCGAAGCGATTGCGAAAATTCGACCCTGTTCAGCCGATGACTATGAGTACATCGTGCGGGAGTCCATTGCGGCATTTCAGCAATGGAGACTCGTGCCGGCTCCCAAACGGGGAGAACTTGTCCGGTTGATCGGCACCGCGTTGCGGGAGCACAAGGATCTGCTCGGCTCGCTGGTATCGGTCGAAGTCGGCAAGATCAAAGCAGAGGGGGACGGCGAAGTTCAGGAAATGATCGATATGGCAGACTTTGCCGTGGGCCAGTCGCGCATGTTGTATGGCACCACGATGCATTCCGAACGGGCGCAGCATCGGATGTCGGAGCAATGGCATCCACTCGGACCGGTCGGCATCATTACGGCCTTCAATTTTCCAGTGGCAGTCTGGGCCTGGAACGCCTTCCTGGCGGCCATTGCCGGAGATACGGTTGTGTGGAAGCCTTCACCGAAAGCGCCGCTCTGCGCGATCGCGGTGCAGCACCTCTGCAACCGAGTGATGGAGCAACAGGGTTATCGAGGAATCTTTTCACTGATCGTCACGGCCGAGAAGGCCGTTGCGGAGACGTTGGTCCAAGATCCCCGATTACCATTGATTTCGTTCACAGGGTCCGTACCGGTCGGTCGAGCTGTGGCCACGACTGTCGCACAACGGCTGGGGCGGACGCTCTTGGAACTGAGCGGGAACAACGCGATCATCGTGGATGAGACGGCGGACCTCTCCTTGGCGATTCGCGCTATCGTGTTCGGGGCGGTCGGGACCGCCGGCCAACGTTGCACGACGACCAGACGGCTGTTCGTCCACGAGTCTCGTTACGATGAAGTGGTCGCAAAGCTCATCTCCGCATACAAGCAGATACGCATCGGCAATCCATTGGAGTCAGGTGTCCTCATGGGGCCGTTGATCGATCGGGCTGCGGTCGAGGCCTATCGGAAGACTCTCGAAGAGGTGAAGCAGGCGGGAGGGAAAGTCCTCTACGGGGGGCAGGTACTGGGTCAGCCGGGCTATTTCGTAGAACCGGCCATCGTGAAAGCGGAGAATCGTTGGCCCGCCGTCCAGCGGGAGACCTTTGCGCCGATTCTCTATGTCATGCCCTTTACGGCGCTAGACGACGCCATTGCGCTACAGAATGCGGTACCGCAAGGCTTGTCGTCTGCGATTTTTACGTCCGACGTGCGGAACAGCGAGCGGTTCACATCGACTGTCGGTAGCGATTGCGGGATCGCCAATGTGAATATCGGTACATCAGGGGCGGAGATCGGCGGCGCCTTTGGAGGTGAAAAGGAAACAGGTGGAGGGCGCGAGGCCGGCTCGGATGCCTGGAAGGCCTATATGCGGCGGCAGACGAACACGACCAACTGGGGTCACGATTTGCCGTTGGCCCAGGGTATTCAGTTTGGGTCGTAATGTCCGTGCCTGTGCAACAAGGAGCGTGGACCATGGAACCAGGCGTCGAGTTAGATGCGCTGATTGCCAGGATGATTCAGGAATATGTGTCGCGCAATCAGGCGGCAAAGGTGTTGCGGGACTCCCTGGACGAAGCGGGGGTCGGCTTCTACCCGGTCGCAGACCATCTCACGTTGCGGACGCTGAATATCGATCGGCGCGCGGAGGAATTCACGAAGCTCGGATACGGGTACAGCGAAACGATCGAGTATGAAGACTGGTATGCGAAGGTGTATCGAAAGATTGGATATCCCGCGCTCTTCGTGGATCAAGCCTATCCTGATGATCGGGGCCGTACCAGCATTATCCCTGGCTGGGTCAAGTCGTTCGGCGATCACATATTTCATCATGTGGCGGTGCGTGTGGAAAACATCGAGCAGGCGATTGAACGGTTGAAGGCACAAGGGGTGGTCTTTACCGGTCAGATCGTCGGGGCCCGCGGCGGCCAGTTACGACAAATCTTCACGGCGCCGGAAATGGTGAACGGTCAGCCTTTCTCCGTGCTCGAACTCACCGAGCGCCACCGCGGATATCAAGGGTTCTCGCCTCCCCAAGCAGACAGCCTGATGAAATCCACCGTAGCTCGGTAGTGTCCTGCCCTCCCTCGCATTATTCATAGGCGTTTCCGCGCGACTCGCCAACAAGATCGATAAGATTCCCGGTTAGTAGTTGGTGAAGGTAGAGAAATTTGCCGATTGACTATTTATTATATGTCTAGTATTCTGGACATATGGACATTAAGGAAGCCCTCGCCGCCTTCGATTCTCTGTCGCAGGATACCCGACTGCGGGTGTTCCGTTTGCTGGTCGAATATGGCCCGGCTGGTGTGCCGGCTGGTGCGCTGAGCGAGTCCTTATATATCCCACATAATACCCTGTCGTTCCATCTGTCGCATATGAGCCATGCGAGTCTGGTCGTGTCGCGCCGGGAAGGCAGGTCAGTCATCTACAGTGCCAATTTTGAGTTTTTTTCAGAGTTGATCCGTTACATGGTCAAGGACTGCTGCCGCGTCGAATTTGCCAGCATCCGCGACGACAAAAAACGGAAATGCTCGATCATTGAACTGTCGCACTGTTGCGAACCATAGGAGGACATATCATGAAACGATTTCACGTCCACATTGGGGTGGAAAAACTCGATGAATCTATCCGCTTCTACAGTGCGCTGTTCGGTGCAGAGCCGGTGAAAACGAAACCTGACTATGCAAAATGGTTGCTGGAGGATCCCCGAGTCAACTTCGCGATCTCCACGCGGGCAAAGAAAAATGGCATCGACCACCTTGGCATTCAGGTCGAGGAAGAGAGCGAACTGACAGAGCTGCGCGAACGCCTGAAGGCTGGAGACATGGCTGTGGTGGAGGAGGGAGAAACGGTTTGCTGTTACACCCGGTCGGAAAAGTCCTGGATACAAGATCCCGCCGGCATTCCGTGGGAAGCCTACCGGACGATGGAGGATGCCCAGCTCTTCTCCGGCCATGCCGATCAGGCTGAGAGTGCGTGTTGTACGCCGGAGACGATGGGAGAACCCGCCTGCTGTGAACCATCTGACAAAACTGTTGGGTGCTGCAGTTGATGGAATCGGATCTGCTTAAAGTGCTGGTGGTGTGTACGGGCAATTCCTGCCGCTCCGTGATGGCGGAAGCACTGATTAATACTCTTGCACGTCGCCGGTATCACGCCTGGAGTGCCGGAACCGTACCAGCGGGCTATGTGCACCCGAAGTCAATTGAGACCTTACAGCGGCATGGTATCAATCCGGGGCATCCAAGCAGCAAGTCATTGAATGATGTCGCTTGGCAACCCTTCGATCTCATCATCACGGTCTGCGATCAGGCGGCGGGCGAAAGTTGCCCATGGTTTCCCGGTACTCCCCAGAAACTGCATTGGAGTACCCCTGACCCGGCGAAAGTAATTGGGAAAGAGGGTGAAATAAACGCGGCGTTTGATCAGGCGTTTTTCATGCTCAAGAACCGCGTCGAGGAATTAATGAAATGACCGCAGCTGCGAGCAAGAAACTCAATCTCTTTGAGCGGTATCTCACCCTCTGGGTCGCCGGCTGCATGGTGGCGGGGATCCTCATCGGAAAGGCCCTGCCAGACTTCGTTCAAACCTTCCGTAGCCTGGAATTCGGCGAGGGGAGCCACATCAATTTCCCCATTGCCGTGTTGATCTGGCTAATGATCATTCCGATGATGATGAAGGTGGACTTTGCCTCCGTGCGTAACGTCGGCAAGCGGGCGAAGGGCCTCGCCGTGACGTTGGTGATCAACTGGCTGGTGAAGCCGTTCTCGATGGCGTTCTTTGCGTGGCTGTTCTTTCGATACGTCTTTTCCGCCTGGGTGACTCCGGGGGAAGCCGACCAATATATCGCGGGTTCGATCATCCTAGCGGCGGCCCCCTGCACCGCGATGGTGTTTGTCTAGAGCTATCTGACGGACGGCGATCCCGCCTACACCTTGGTCCAAGTGTCGGTCAACGATCTCATCATGCTCGTCCTGTTCGCGCCGATCGTCGGCTTCCTGGTCAGCGGCGCCTCATCGCTCAGCGTTCCGTTCGAAGTCCTCTTCTATTCAGTCCTTGCGTTCATCGTGATCCCATTGACCATCGGAATCGCGGCGCGGATGTGGTTCATCGGTCAGTACGGAAAAGACTGGTTCGAAGCAAACGTACTAGCCCGGTTCGGCCCCATCAGCATGGTGGCGCTGCTGCTGACGCTGGTGCTGATCTTTGCCTTCCAGGCAGAGAACATTACCGGGAAACTGTGGCATGTGATCTTGGTCGCCATTCCGATTTTGCTGCAGGTCTACCTGAACGCGTCGCTGGCCTATGGGTCGATGAAATGGCTGAAGGTGCCCTATTCGGTCGCGGCTCCGGGCGCATTAATCGGAGCCAGCAATTTTTTTGAATTAGCCGTTGCCACGGCGATTGCCTTGTTTGGTGCTGAGTCGGGTGCCGCATTGATGACTGTGGCCGGCGTGCTCGTGGAAGTGCCAGTGATGCTCTCCACCTTTCGGGTCTGCAACCGGACCAGGCATTGGTTCCCCGCAGAGTCTCTAGAAAGAGACGGACAGCCTTCCCAACTCGCTCACGCTCGAGAGCCCGCTACACTTCTGTAACTCAGCTCACAATTCCATTCTTATGCATGATGAAAGGAGGTCCAATGAAAACAATAGCGGTCAGACCTAGTCTATGGTGTGTCGCCCTGCTGGGGGCTCTTGTTTCCACTAGCCCATCGGCCTATGCCGACGAAGCGATCACGCTCGACCCCGCCTTGAAAGGCTACGCCAAAGTCAGCGGGGTATCCGGCAATGTCAACAGCATCGGCTCGGATACGCTCAACAATCTCATGACCCTCTGGGCGGAAGGATTTCGCAAACAATACCCCAACGTCAAAATCCAGATCGAAGGCAAGGGCTCAAGCACC
>Ga0187894_10001183_pt1 | contig 34201 bp, 16 predicted proteins | sample GBC1701081metaG_FD_136650 | JGI IMG/M metagenome (GOLD analysis project Ga0187894, IMG submission 136650) | White microbial mat communities from a lava cave in the Kipuka Kanohina Cave System on the Island of Hawaii, USA - GBC170108-1 metaG ...
GGCTTCCTCCCGTAAAGGTCGTAATACTCATCCGACCAGATCAGCTTGTCGTCCTTGATCCGCCACTCCCACGTCCCGGCCCGCCCCGCGGTCAGCGAAAGTTTCAGCCGCCGCTCGCTTTCGCGCAACGCTTCTTCGGCCAGTTTACGTTCGGTAATGTCGGTAAACATCCCCATGGCGCCGACGATCACGCCCTGCATGTCGGATACCGGGCTGGTCGAGGCCAACACCTGCAATTCGTCGCCGTCTTTGCGCCGGAACTTGAAATCGAACTCTTTGTAACCACCTCTCAGATTGTCGTTGAGGTGTTCGACGATTTTCGGTATGTCCTGCTCGAAGCAGAACTCGGGGACTTTGCGCCCGGTGATCTCATCGGCGCTGTAACCCAGCAGATTGGCCATCCGTTCGTTCACGTAGAGGGTGTTCGATTCGGCGTCAACCAGCCAGATGCCTTCGTTGGCCGTTTCGATCAGATTCCGGTAACGCCCCTCGCTCGCCATCAGAGCCTCTTCGAACTGTTTACGCTCGGTGATGTCCTGAACCGCCGTCACTGTGCGGAGTGGGCCTCCCCCGGCGTCGCGCAACATCCTGGAGGTGATCAGCCCCCACACGACCCGGCCGTCTTTGCGCACGCACCGTGTCTCGGTAGTGTGTTCATCCACCTCGCCACGCAAGAACCTTCCGACGGCCGTCCACTTCTCTTCGCGGTCGTCCGGATGAGTGATGTCCTCAAGCTTCATCTTCAGCAGTTCCGCCTCGGAATAACCGAGCCAGTTACAGAACTCGCGGTTGGCGCGCAGGAAACATCCCGTCAAAGGGTCGATCTGTAAGATGCCGATGCCAGACAGATCGAAGATCGTGCGGAACAACTCTTCGCTCGCATGCAATTTCTTTTCCGCCTCTTTGCGTTCGGTGATGTCGAACGCGACGCCGATGACGCGCGCGGCCTTTCGCCGCCGGCCCTTGCCGGTGAACAGGGTCTTGCCTCTGGCTTGCGCCCAGCGCACGCTCCCATCGGGACGCAGCGCGCGGTACTCGATCTCGAATTCCCCATTGCCGCGTGAGTCGAGCGCCGCCTCGGCCACTCGCATCGCTTCTTCGCGGTCCTCGGGATGAATAAACTCGATCAGTTTATCCATCCTGACGGCGTCGTCGCCGGACAGACCGAAGATCTGTCTCATTTCCAGCGACCAGTAGTTCTCGCCGGTCTGCAAGTCCACACTGTAAAGGCCGAAGCTGGCCGCCTGCGCAGCCAGGCGCAACCTCTCTTCGCTTTCGCGCACAACCGCCTCGGCGCGTTTGCGATCGGTGATGTCCAGGACCACGGCGCCGATCCCCTGGACGCTGCCGTTCGCAGCCTTGACCGGGTAATAGCTCGCCAGCCAATCGCGCTCGATTCCGGGCGCGCGCGGGGTGGCGCCGCGGATTTCCAGGTTCATGATCGGCCGGCCCGTTCTGATCACCCGTTTGAAGACCGGTTCGATACGATCGGCCAATCCGAGGATTACCTCGCGCACCGTGCGGCCGAGCGATTGATCAACCGGGACACCATTGATCTCCGCCAGCGTCTGATTGATCCGCATAAACCGGAAGTCACGGTCAACCAGGGAGAGGCCTATGGGCGTAGCCTGATAGATGTTCTCAAGCTCCACGTTCTGCCGGCGCGCATGCTCCTCGCTCTCGCGCAGCGCCTCTTCGGCGCGTTTGCGTTCGGTTACGTCGAGGTTAATCCCTCCAAAGCTGATCGGGCGTCCGGATGGGTCGCGGCGCACACGCACGAAATCGAGGATCCAGCGCTCCCCGCGTTCGGGGTGCACGATACGAAACTCCTGCCGCATTTCGTTATGGTCGGAGTTGAGCAGCGAGTTGTTGCCCTCGACCACGCGCCGGAGATCCTCCGGATGAACGCGGGTGGCCCACAACTCGTTGGTCGCCTCATCGGTCTCGGAAAAGCCGAAGAGCGCCCGGTACTCTTTGCTCCAGTATGCGCCATAGGGATCGAACCTGACTTCCCAAACACCCGCCTGCGCGCCCTCAAGAGTCAGCCGCAGCCGCTCCTCACTCTCGCGCAATCTCTCCTCGGCGCGCTTGCGATCGGTGACGTCAATCGTCAGCCCGTGCATTCGCGTTGGCTGCCCCGCTTCGTTGTACAAAGTATGGCCGATGTTGCTCAGCCAGCGGACAGCGCCCTCGGACCTGAGGACGCGGTATTCGATGTAAAGGTCGCGCCGTTCGGCCAGAGTCTTTGCGATGTCGGCCTCGACCCAGTCAATATCTTCAGGATGCACACGGGCGCGCCAGGATTGATAATCCTCTTCGATGTTGTGGGCTTCCATAAGCGAAGAGGACGAGATGGGAGAGCTGAGACGATTGGGCGTCCAGACAATGACGCCGGAGGTGATGTCCCAATCGAATGATCCGGCGTTGGCCGCTTCCATCGCCAATCGCAACCGCTCCGCGTTCTCGCGCAGCGTCTCTTCCGCCCGCCTACGCTCAGTTATATCCTGCGTCACGCCCAGAATCCGTCGCGGCCTTCCGTCCGTGTCACGCATGAAGACCAGATCGCGACTGGCGAACCACCGCCACTCCCCCGAGCGGCGCTTCACCCGGCACTCCACCTCTAACACGGAGCCGTCAGGCGCGCTCCCCTGCCTCTCCAAATGCTCGTAAACGATTTCCAGATCTTCGGGATGTATGATCAGAGGTAAGATCTCCGATCCAATGGCCTCAATCTCGCCCATCGCGTAACCGAGCAGAGACGCCAGTTGGGGATTCGTGAAGACGGCGCGCATTTCTCTCAGATCGAAGATGTAGATGCCCAAGGGGACGGCGTCAACCAGGCTTTGAATGAACTTCTCCTTTTCGCGGAGCTGTTCTTCAGCCTGTTTGCGGCTGGTAATGTCGCGCAAGGCGATAGCCCATTCGCGGAATTGCTGCCGATCGTCACGGATCGGCGCGCCAGTGAAGTGCAGCCAGCAGTATTCGCCGCCGCGCGCGCGAACGCGGAACTCAGTCTCGAATGGCTCCTGTTTGGCGATAGCGTTCCGCCATGTCGCGGCCGTATTGTCGTAATCGTCCGGATGCACGCATTTCATCCAGCCGCGGTTGCGCGTCTTGTCCCACGTCTGTCCGGTCAACTGCTCCCACCAGTCGGAGCCGCTGTCGGGATTGCCGCCGGTCGCGTCCGTTATGATGACGACGTTTGAGGATGTGCGAACCAGCAGCCGGTAACGTTCTTCGCTCAATCGCAACGCCTCTTCTATTCGCTTGCGCCCGGTGATGTCCACGTTCACGCCGACGATGCGCGTCGGCCGGCCCTCCTCATCACGGTGGACTACTCCCCTGGCCAGTCCCCACCGCACGCCGCCGTCATCGCGTATCGTGCGGAATTCCACCTCATAAGGCGCCTCGCCGCTGAGCGCGCGATTTCTGACATTGAGGACGGATTCGCGGTCGTCAGGATGCACGAGCGCGAGAAAAGCTTCGTATGTGCCACCGAACGATCCTGGCTTCATCCCCATCATCCGCTCGCCAAAATCCGGCCAGATGACGTGTCCGGAAACGAGATCGGTCTCCCAGACGGACATTCCGGCGGCATCCATCGCCAGCCTCAGCCGCTCTTCGCTCTCGCGCCGCGCGTCCTCGGCCTGCTTGCGGTCGTGAATATCCGTGACGACGCCGAACCATTTGGCGACGCGGTCTTCGGCGTCGCGCACCGGTGTGGCGCGCACCAGGAACCACCGATACTGGCCGTCGCGTCGCCTGAGACGAAGCTCCGCCTCGAATCCGCATCCGAGTTCGCTGACGCGAGTCCATTCCGCAAAACAACTTTCGAGGTCGTCCGGGTGAATCACGAGTTGCATCCAGCCGCTATCCCGTCCGGGCAAGACGCCGCAATAGTCGACCCACTGCTGGTTGTGGAAGGTGATGGTCCCGTCCGGTTCCGCCATCCAGATGATCGAGGGGACAGTGTTGGCCAGCGTGCGAAACCGCTCTTCGCTCTCGCGCAACGCCTCTTCGGTCCGTTTGCGTTCCGTGATGTCGTTCGAGAGGGTGAGGATGCAGCGCTGCCCGTTGAGTGTGATGATCTCAGCCGACATCAAAACCGTCTTGACCTCGCCGCTCTTCGACCGCAGTTGGATTTCCAGGTCACGGAAATAACGATCTTGAAACGCCCGAAGCAGTTTCTCCCGGCCATCCGGCTCGGCGAATATTCGCAACTCTTCGGCCGTGTGACCGATCATCTCCTCGCGCTCATATCCGGAGCCGCGCACCACGGCGTCGTTGACATCAATGTAGCGCCCCTCGTCCAGCGTGGTGATCGTGATTCTGTGCGGGCTGGCCTTGAAGACCTTCGAGAACTTCTCCTCACTTTCACGCAACGCCTCTTCGGCCCGCTTACGCTCAGTGATGTCAACCTCCACGCCGTCCCAGACGATGGCGCCGTCTGAGAGGCGGCGCGGAGCGGACGATTGCCGCGCCCAGCGCAGTTCGCCGTCCGGCGTAAGGAACGGCGTGTCGAACTGGAAATTGGTCAGGTCGCGCTCCGCGGCGTCTTCGGCCTCGATCATTCGCGCGCGGTAATCCTCCGGTATGAGGTTGTAGAGTGTGTTGGCGTCGGCCATCGCATCCTCGGCCTTTACGCCTCTGAGCCGCTCCACGCCGTCGCTGATGTAAAGGAAACGCCGGGAGCCATCCGGGTCGCGTCGTAGTTGATAAATCAGCCCGTCGGAAAGATTGGCGGCCAGCGTACGCACCCGCGCCTCGCTCTCACGCAGCGCCTCTTCAGCCAGCTTGCGTTTGGTGATGTCCGTGGTGACGCCGAACATCAGGGCCGGGCGTCCCTGCTCGTCGCGCAGCGTTACGCCGCGCGAGTCCAGCCAGCGCAGGGCGCCGTCAGGCCAGGTCGTGCGGTATTCGATCTGAGCGTCCTCGCCGCGGCGGATCGCCTCAATTACGATCTCTCCGCGGGGGCGGTCTTCCACAGCCATGGTTTTCAACCAACCTTCGACAGTTGGCGTGAAACTGCCGGGCAGCCGGCCGAAAACCTCATACAGTTCATCGGACCACCTCACTTCGTCGGTCATCAGATCCCATTCCCAGGCGCCGCCGTTCATAGCGGCGATGGCCAGCTTCAGGCGCGATTCGCTTTCGCGCAGCGAATTTTCGATCTGCTTGCTCCTGGTGATATCCACCGCGCTGCCGATAATTCGTGTCACACGCCCCGCGTCATCGCGGATCGGCTTGCCCTGAGCCAACCTCCACAGGTATCGCCCGTCCTTGTGGCGAATGCGGTATTCGAGCGAATAGCTATCCACTTCGTCCGTCTTCTGACTGCGCACTATCTGATCGAGCGTTTCGGTTACGCGCTCGACGTCGTCGGGATGAATCTGCCGTGTACACCAGTCGTGGGTTTCATCAACTTCACCGTTGTTGTAACCCAAAATCGAGCTGAACCCGACGCTCCGTTCGATATGGCCCGATTCAATGTCCCAGTCGTAAACGTAACCGTTCGACGCGGCTTCGGCGATGGTGAAGCGCTCGTTGGCGAGTTTCAGAGCGTCTTCGGCGCGCCGGCGTTCTTCCACCTCGCGCTGCAGATCGGCGAGCTGTTGTTCGAGCATGAGGTTCTTGATCGCCAGCTCGCGCCGTTGCTCCTCGACCTCGCGCTGCAGGGCGGCCTTATCGAGGGCGTTGGCGACGGCGCGATCCAACAGTTCGGGAGTAATCCAGCTCTTTTCCAGAAAATCGTGCGCGCCGTACTTCATCGCATTCACGGCGATCTGCGTGTCGCCAATTTCGGCCAGCATGACCACCGCGCAAGGCAAAACTCCCGATTGGTCGGCGAGCGCCTGCAGGACTTCCAGCCCGTTAAGATCAGGCAATCGGAAATCGAGCAGCACACAATCCGGGGCCCGGCGCCGGAGCGTTGCCAGCGCGCCCTCGCCCGTAGCGGCCTCTTGAATTCTGTACCTGCGATCGCAGTCGCGCGTCAGATAGCGTTTGTAAATGGCGATGTCTTCGGGGGTGTCATCAACGATTAAGATCGATGGTCGTTTCTCAGTCATGATTCTCCGCCTTCAAGGTTTGTACCCGTTTAAGGTCTTCGAAAAACGGATGGGGATTTATTTTAGGCCGACCTGCCGCCGGCTACCAACTTCAAACGTTGCGGTTGGCGCTCAGGGATGCTTTTATCTGTCATCCATTGTTCGAGCTTGATGAAAGTCTCGATAGCCGCCCTGGTCATGGCTTCCTCGATTTCACCCGTCACCGCGTATTTTTTGATCTGCTGGCTGAAATCGTGCCACATACGCACGGCCTGATCTCCGTAGCTGTCGAAGAAAGAGCAGCCGAAGCCGGGACCAACGCCGAGCGCGCGGTTCAAATGGCGCGCGACGATCTGCCCTCCCAGAGTCGCGATCTCAAGCGAATACAGACACCCGAACGCATGAGGCGGCGCCTCGATCGTGGGCAACGCGGCGCAGCGCGGCAAGGCCGCGAGATCTTTGATTCCGAGCGCCCGCAAGTCGCTGACCAACAATGGAACCTTTTTCCTCGGCTCGAAATCGAACCCGCCTGCGCGCCGGTTGAAATGCTTTTCAAGCGCGGCTTCGATCGGCCCGTAAAAACCCAGAAATCTCTCGATCAGCCGACGATAATCGTCGATCGTCGTGAGGTAGTGAAAGAGATCAAGTCTTTCTTTCAACTGCAGGTGAAACCGTAGCGTCCTCTGCCTGAGCCTGATCATAACCATTCTGGTAACTCCTTAGCATCCGCTGCTGGCGGCCGCGCCCCTGGAAGCGGAGTCGGGAGAGACGGGGGGACGGAGAGATGGAGGGACGGAGAGACAAAGAGATGGGGAGTTTGAGTGTCTCTCCGTCTCTCTGTCTCTCCGTCTTTCTGCCTCTCCATCTCTCCATCTCTCCATCCCCTCCCCTTGCTGCGCGCAGACGGCGTTCACAGCCAGTTTGCTCGTGATGAGACGCGACGCCTCCAACAGATCTTCGACAAGCTGCGCCTGCGCCCGCGCGTTGCGTTCGATGATTTCGGCGGCGCGCGCCACGTCCCGCGCGCCGCCTGTCTGTCGCCGCAGTACCCACGCCCATCCGAGTATGGCGTTGAGCGGCGTGCGCAGCCTGTGAGAAATCATCGCCAGGAATTCATCCTTCTCGCGCGCGGCGTTTTCAGCCGCAACGCGCCACCTCTGTTCCCGATGGTAAAGCTGGCAGTTTTCGACGGCGATTGAAACCATCTGGGCCAGTTGCGCCAGGATGGCTTCATCCTGCTCCGTAAATTCGCCGTCGTACTTATCCGATAACTGAATCAGCCCCAGATTACGCCCGCCGCGCGAAGTGAGCGGAGCGCCCAGCCACCCGCGCATTTCCAACCCGCGCAATATCTGCGGATCGCGGAGCGTCGCCATCATACGCAGCGCCGCCATCTCGCGCGGCGTCGCGTCACGGCTGAACGCCGCCACTTCGCCGACCGCCGCCAGTTCGCGCAACATCGCCTGTTCGCGCAACGTCACCACGCCTTCCAGGGCAGCCAGACCGAGTGGCCAATATGGCCTGGCGCCCGTCTGATCACGCCAGGCGCGCTGCGATTCCAGATCGGCCTGCGTCAATCGCATCGGCTGGTTCAACCGGCAGACCAGCGAGCCGACCCACGCCCCGACGCGCCCGTCGTGATGGTCAATGAGATTTTGGTCGTATTTCTCCGAAAGCGAAATGGCGTTTAGCCATCCGCCGTTTACGCCCGGAGCGTTTGTATCCGGAAAGTCGGAGGTCAAACTGGTCGCCGCCTGATGCGCGCCAATCAACTCGCGCGCATGGTCGGTCACAAGCTGCAGAATTTCGTCGGGCGATCCGGCGGAATTGATGGCGAGCGCGGCCTCAGCAAGTTTCTTCAGCGCCCAGGACTGCCGCCGTTCGCCGGCAAGAACGCGCTCGCTCTCGGTATCGCCCGTCGAGCGGCGCAGCAATGTTTTGATATTCGCCAGCAGGAACTCCGGCGTTACCGGCTCGAGCAGGTAACCGTCAGCGCCCTCTTCCAGGGAGCGCGCCCGCCTCTCACAACCGACAAACGTGGCCGACACGAGCAAGACCAGAGTCGAGGACATATTGGAAGAGGTCGCGGAATCGGTCTTGATCCGGCGGCACACTTCGATACCGCTCTGATCAGGAAGATTGACGCTCAGCAAGACAAGTTGTGGCGACTCGAGGGCGATCAGCCGCAACGCATCGGCGCCGGTTCCGGCTTCGACGACTCGATAGCCAGCCCCCCGCAAAATACGACTTTTGGCACAGAGGCCGGCTTCGCCGCCGTCCACGTTAAGGATCGTGATTCCAGAGTTATTCATGTTGTTTCTCCCGAAAATGCATGGCGTCCTCTATTGGAGCCACTGACTGAGAGGTGTGAGGCGCCAGGTGTGAGATGTCAGGTGTGAGGTGTCGGGTGTCAGGTGTCAGTGAAGAAGCCTCTCTCCCCATTTTCATCTGGCGCCTCACACCTGACATCTCACACCTCATACCTGACACCTGACACCTCACACCTCACACCTCACACCTCACACCCCACACCTCACACTATTTCGCCACGACCACCGTCGCGTCATCGAGTCCGCTTTTGAAATCGCGATGAAGCACAGCGGCGATCAGCGCCGGGTGACTGGCGAGTAAACCGGGATAGTCCTCGGCGTTCCAGCGCGCCAATAATCCGTCGGTGTGCATTACCAACGCCGAATTCGCGGGCCAGGGATAAGCAAATTCCCGGATCTCGGCCTCATACCCGGCAATTCCATTCAGCGAAACCAGGTGATGAGCTTTGCCGTCGCTCACCACGCGAGCCGAAATGTTGCCTACCCCGGCGAAGCGGATCGCGCGCGCGCCGTCCAAGAGGCGAATCTCAGCCACGGCCACCGACGCGCCTCGTGTGTCGCTCAAGCGTTCGTGAACGATCTCAAGAATTTCCGCGGGCGACAGCGCGTGGACCTCATCCATAACTCTGACGGCCGAGGCCGCGGCTCCGGCGGCTTCCGCGCCTTGACCCAGGCCATTGGCGACCATGATCAGCGAACGGGATGGCTGATGTTTCACTGCCCACGCGTCGCTCGGCGCCCGCGCTCCCGCAGGGGAGTGGGGAGTGGGGAGAGACGGAGGGACGGAGGGGCGGAGGGACGGGGCGTTAATTGGCCCTCCTCCTCTCTGTCTCTCTGTCTCTCCCCACTCCCCACTCCCCTTGGCCTCCGGTTTGGCAGTGGATACCGCGCCGGATTTGACGCGGAGAGAGGCATAGTCGTGCGTCGTGGCGTAATACCGCAGCGAACGCGCCCAGACCTGCGCAAGGAGCGCCGTGCCTTGCCCCGGACGCGAGTAAATGTCGAAGAGGTTCGACGCTCGCGATATCGTGTGCAGCCCCATCCCCGCGGCGCCCGAAGTCGAATAACCGTCGCGCATCGCCGCGCTGAGATGAGCGATGCCCGGCCCACTGTCGAGCGCGATGATCTCGACTACAGGCTCCGTCTTCCCAATCACGCGCGCCATCATCTGTCCTCCGCCCGCGTACCTGAGAATATTGGCCGCGGCTTCGGAGGCGATCAGCGCAGCCCGTTCCGCTACGCTGTCGTCGAACGCGGCTTGTTTCGCCAGATCGAAGCTGACGCGCCGCGCCTCCTCGGCGTCTCCCGCTTCCGTGATTTCAATCAACGAGTGGTTATTCATTTCCGCCAGCTCTGGCGACGCCATCTCCTTCCCGGCGCGCCGGACCGGCGCAGCATAAGTTGACGATGTGACTTGAGATAACATGTGTTCGATCATCTCCTTCCGGTAACCGTAATGATTCCGATCCTGATTGAGAATTTCTTCGCCGGACCAGGAGTTTGGAGTTCCGCTTTCAGGCGTCCGTCTTGGTAATCCAAAGCGCCGCCTGAAGACGGAACTCCAAACTCCAAACTCGGCCGCCTGAAGACGGAACTCCAAACTCCAAATTCGGTAATCCAAAGCGCCGCCTGAAGGCGGAACTCCAAACTCCAAATTCGGCCCGGTCATGAAGGCCGCGGCGCATTCCCTCGCGTCAGCGCCAATTCAGGCTTTGTGAGCGCGAAGGAGTGAGAGCGCCGCGACGTGGGCAAACCAAAATAGCGGTTTCAGTAGTTGGGCTAAACTTGCGGACTCCCGTGGGGGTGAGGCCCGGTTGCATGAATGACGATACAAGCGCCAGCTTTGACACCTAACCGCCAAACGTCCGAGAGAAACGGCTATAACTCATAGCCCATTCATATCTCCTCCCGGAATCGTGGGGCTTCGGGTGACTGAACAATTCAAGCAATGCTCGCAAACTACTCTAAGAGCGTGGAGCGTTTGGCTACTTGCCGGGTGGAAACGCCGCCCGCTCTTGTTCTGGCAAACGCAAATATATTGTTCTCCGCAATTCGGGATAGCGGATGGGGCGAGTGAGGTCGATACGCTATAGGCCGGGGCTATCGTTATGCCGAAAATCGTCCGGTATCGGGAAAGCTGAAGACTGGTGCGGCGATCTTCAACGCCGAGCGCTACGGCGCCAAATTTTTCCGTCCTCACCTCAAACCAATCTATTTGTGGGTATAGATTGGGAGCAAACAACCAAACAGTTCTGATTCCGTGATCTACCGATTATCTCGCTTCCTGTCTGATCATATCACTGGCCATATCACCGGCCATGTCACCGGTCAAACCACTGGCTTCATATAGGCTGCGCGGCCTGCTCAGCCGGCCAGTCAGGCTGGCGACTATGGTCAGCAGTTCCGTAGGCTCCACTGGTTTCGTCACGTGCATCTGGAACCCGGCGGAGAGCGAGCGCAGGCGGTCTTCCGCGCGCGCGTAGGCGGTCAGCGCGATGGCTGGCACCCGCCTGCCGCGTTGCGACTCAATCTCGCGCAGTTTACGGATCAATTGATAGCCATCAGCCTCCGGCATTTCGATGTCGGAGATCAGCAGTTCGGGTTGCCATTCTTCGGGCCGCTCGAAGACAGCCAGCGCCTGACTGGTTGAACTGGCGGTCTCCACGATGGCGCCGTACTGAGTGAGTATGGTTCTGATCAGATCGCGCGCATCCGAATCGTCGTCAACCGCCAGCACGCGCAACCCGTCGAGTTCCAACGCTTGATCCAACACATCCAATACATCCAACGCATTTGGTCCATCCGGCGCGTCCGCGTCGAATCCAAAGCCCGGGGGGCGCCCTCTGATTCCTGGGACTCCGGCGGCTCCCCCAACCGAATGTCTGAGCAGGTTATCCTTTGTCCATAACGCCTGGGACGCCTGTGGCGCCTGGGACGCTTGGGCCTGCTTGGCCAGTGGCAGCTTGACGACGAAGGTCGAGCCTTGATCAAGTCCCTGACTTTCGGCGCGTACGCTGCCGCCATGCATCTCCGTCAAGTGACGCACGATCGCCAGTCCAAGTCCCAGCCCGCCTTGCCGGCGTGTGCTGGAACCGTCGCCCTGGCGGAAACGATCGAAGACGAATGGCAGAAAGTCCGGGGCGATTCCGGCGCCTGTGTCGCCGACCGTGATTTCGACATGCTCGCCGGCGCGTTCGAGCCTCACCTGCACCTGTCCTTGCGCGGGAGTGAACTTGATCGCGTTTGAAACAAGGTTCCACACGATCTGGCGCAGCCGGTCAAAATCACCTGAAATCTCCCCTGCCTCGTAATCTAAAACAAGCTCAATACCGATCGCCCTGGCGTCGGCCGCGGCGCGCAAGGAATCCACCGCCGACTCGATCACCATCGCCGGCTGGACGGGCCTCACGTTCAGGCTCAGCTTGCCCGTGATGATGCGCGAGACGTCGAGCAAGTCGCAGATGATGCGGTTCTGCGCCCGCGTGCTGCGTTCGATGGTCTCCAACGCCCGCGTGGTTTCGTCCGGGTTGAGTCTGCCGTCACGCAACAGTTTCACCCAACCCTGAATCGCATTGAGCGGCGCGCGCAGCTCGTGCGAGACGGTGGCCAGGAATTCGTCTTTCAAGCGATTGACATCTTCGGCCTGCTCTCGGATGGCCCGTTCACGCGATAGAAGCTCATCGCGCTCGTTCTCGATTTGTCTGGCGCTGGTAATGTCGCGCAAAATCGCCACCAGAAATTCCGGGGTTTCGCGCTCGCTCGAAACCGGCGAGATGATCACGTCCCACCACTTCAATGTCCCTTTCGCTGTTTTGCAGGAACCGGTGAAATGGCCCTCGCCTCCACCGCGAGCTGTTTCAATCGCCTCGCGCGCCGCGCCGCGCCATTCGCTTTCCCACAAATCAGTCCAGGCCGCGCCGGCGTAGCCGGAGAAATCGTCAATCTCCATAAGCTTCAGACCACGCTTGTTGATCGAAATCAACCTCCCGTCCAGATCCAGCGCCTCAATGCGGTCCGCGGAACTTTCGAGAATGCTGCGGCTGAACTCTTCACTCGAACACAACGCCTCTTCGTACTCCTTGCGTTCGTGAATGTCCATACAGAAGCCGATGTAACCGGCGAGCGTCCCGGCATGACCATCGAGACTATCAAGCCCATCAAAGTTGAAACGCGGCGCGCCGTGATTGAGAACCCAGCGGTACTGGCCATCATGCCGCCGCAGCCGGTATTCCATCTCGAATTCATGGCGGTCGTTGAACGCTTCGACGTATGTTTCAAGACAACGCTCGAAATCCTCCGGATGAATGCCTTCGGCCCATCCGTTCTCCATCTCCTGTTCTACCTCCCGGCCCGTGTAATCGAGCCAGCATCTGTTGAAATAGTTGCAGACCTTGTCCGCGCCCGACATCCAGATCATGACAGGGGCGGAATCGGCGATCAGCCGGAACCGGGCTTCGCTTTCACGCAGCCGCGACTCGGCCTGCTTGCGTTCGACCAGCTCTTTCCGGTCCCGCCACAAATCCTGCTCCACGCGTTCGCGTTCGATCATCTCGGCCCATAAATCCTGGTTGGCGCGCATCAACTCGGCGGTCTGTTCGCCCGCGCGTCTTTGCAGGTCGGAGTAGGCTTTGCAGAGCGTCGTTTCGGCCAGCATGCGCTTGGTGTCGATGTTGTGCAGCCGTGTCGCGCTGCGCCAAACCAGGGCCAGGAAGAATAGAGCGCTTGCCAGCGCCAGCAATGGCGCCCCGAATGAGTTGTCGAAATAGCCGGCTTTTTCGCCGACCAGCCTGAGCCAGGCGTAGGCCGCCGGAAGGAGAATCGCCGCCGGCAGCAGGCGCCGCGCCATATACCCGCCCGCGGTTTCGCTGGTCAGCAGCGAAATCATGCCATTCCTGGGGCGCGCGCAGACGACCCCGATGGAGAGCGCAACGAAAATAACCGCCATCAGCGCCGTCATCTCAGGCCAGCCTTTGGCGGTGATGAGATTGTAAAGAAACGAGGTTTGATAAGCGTGCCCCAGCGCCGCCACCAACGAAAGAAATAGAGCGATCAGCGCCAGATGCTGAGCCGGTCTCGCCCCGCGGCGTGTTTCGATATCGAGCATCGTCAGCGCAACCCCATTGAGCAGGAAGGCGAACGCGGCGCTCGGCGCCATCCGTGTCGAAAGACTTCCCTGCCCGCTCCAATACCCAAAAACCGCGGCTAACTGAGTCTGCCATCCACCAACGCCGGCAACGCCGGCAACGCCGCCAACACCGCCAACGCCGCCAACGCCGCCAACGCCGGCAGCGCCTGCGGCCCCCCAGTCGAAGAGGTATCCGGCGAGTACAATCACCGCGATTGCCACCGCGACTGACGCGCAAAGCTGAGCAAGACGACGCGAAAATCTTCGGACAAAACTATTTTCTCCCGATTTATCCTGTTCGGTTTTACCCTCAGTCCCATCCTCAGTTTCATTTGGAGTAGTTTCGTTTGGAGTTCCATTTGGGCCAACACCCCATGCCTTATCCGAATCTTCATCATCCGAAACCTTGATCAAAGAGGCGCGCATCAAAGCCGCTTCGAGGAGAAACTTTTCAGCCCGCGCCTTCAAAGGCGGCGTCTTCCTTGCCTTTATCCCCGACTCCCGCAATACCCAGAGCGAGACCCCACACAGGATGAAACAAAGCGCGGCGTCAGGAGTTATGCCCAACGGCGTTCGGCCGGTATGGCCAGACCAATTCGAAAGCTGCAGGCCGAAAACGCCAAAGCCGAATATCCAGCTCGCCATCGCCAGACAGGCCATGACGATGACGATCGCGCCCGCTGCCAACGTAAGCAGCCCCAACGCATAGATCAGACTAAACCGATATTGTGCGCTCATAATCGTACGACGTAACCGGGCGACCACCGCGGTAGTCGCAAAGACCCTTTTGTAAGGGGACGTCAATGCAGGGCTGGAATCAGTTCGAACACTGCCCAATGCGAATTAAGAAGGGTAAGCGGGGATGCTGGAGAAGCCCGGGGCTCAATGTTATCAGGCCTATGACAGATGGGGCTCGGATCTGCCCTCAAAGTCCGCTGGTTAAAGGAGAACGGAAAAACCGGCGGACTCTCCTTGCCATCTATCTTCCAGCCAGCTATGGACACTGGCTTCTCCAACATACGTTCAGGCGCCAAGCGAAAACAGTACCGCGCGCGTAAGCAAGCGGTTGATTGATGAGACCGCTTGCTTACGCGCGCGGTACTGCGCCAATCTCGCATGGTTTGATTTAGATGAACTGGCCGAGCAGGGGAGCGCCGGGTCCGCGAAAACCCAGACAAAAAGCCGGGCCCAGGACACGCAAATATCCGCGGCGCCCCTCGCCGCTCCCCTGCTCATAAGGCTCTTCCTCAACGGAAGAGTTCTCTGGCGATCTCCGAAAGCGCGTTCATCACGGGCGGAACGATCCGCTGCGCGCGGCTTCGCGTCGCAATACCGCCGGCCATTAACAAGCCGACACCGACCCCCACGCCGAATGCGATAAGCGTGGATCTGCCCGGATTTTCACGACTGTAGTCCATCGCCTGTTCCCAGGTTTCATTCAGACCATGGCTTGCGCGGTGGTAATCGGCGCCAGCGCTCTGTCTGGCCCTTCCGGCTCTTCCGGCCCTTCCGATTTGATCCATGATCCCACCCGCTTCCCGCTCCATCGTCGAGGATGAATGCTCGCGAGCCTGCCGAGCGGCGCCGCCACTGGTCGCCTGACTTGTTTGACTTGCTTGCCCACCTCCTGAGGGCTGTCCCGTCTTAACTGCTTCCTGTGTGCTTTTCGTCGGTTCTACCATTGTCCCTCCTTGCTGTTTGCCGACTCTGAAGGGTACTGCTCATAGGCGTCAGCAACCCTGTCAGCAAATCCATTCCGCAAATAATCTGTCACGGCTTTGGTAATCATCCCTGTGGCCGCCGCCTTCACCGTCCCGCCAAGACCCAAGCCGGATTTGCGCGGCGCGAGGTCTTCGAGTTGATGGCGGAAGCGGGCGCCCAGGTCCTCGATGCTGTAGGCCAGAGCGTCCTTGATGCGCTCTCCGGGCGATAGACGTGGCTTGAATATCCCCAATGTTCTGGCGGCAAGCAAACCCAGACCTGCAGCCACGCCTAAAGCCGCCAGAGGATGATCAGAGACATAGGCTCGCCAGTCCAACGTTCGCTGAAAGCGATCACTCAACCTGTCCACGGCCTCCGTAATTGATTCGCGCCGGGCTGCGATGTCCTGGCGAATCTCCTCGGCGCTGCGTTCATCGCCGGAAGCCTGTCCTTGCCAGGAAACTGCAGTTAGGTCATCTCTTTCAGCCATTCCTTGTTCTCCTCAAGAGTCTCGATCGTTTGTTCCGGTCTGAGGTTTATTCGTTTGAACCTGCTGACGCCAATCGAAATAACGACCCCGGCAGCCATCCCCAGGATTAGTCCTACGATGAGGGCGGACTGCCAGGGTCCCACGTATTCAGCCAGCGCAATGATGACTGCAGCGCACAACGCCAGCGCGGCAATCAGGGCGGCCATCGTCCCGATTGCGACAACTGACGCGGCTGACTGAACCGTTTTCAGTTTTTGCTGCAACTCCCGCCGGGCAAGCGCCACTTCGTCACGCGCCAGACTGGCCGACTCACTAGCCAAGGCGCCGATCAACTCTCCAAGTGATTCGCGTCTGGCGCCCATCTGCGTCATATTGCCCATCCCATAGGACTCATAGGTACCATGGGACCTATGAGTCCTATGGGAGGATGACCTCCAATCAGATGGCTCCCAGACAGCCATGGCGCTTACCTCCTACGCAGCAAACCGCCGAGCGCCAACCCGACTATGCCCGCAACCAAAAGGCTACGCCCCGGATTGCGGCGCACCTGATTTTCAATGTCGGATTTCAAACGCTGCGGCTCCATCTCGTTCACGTAGTCAGCCGAGCGTTCCAGCCAACCGGCAGCTCGATGCCCGAAGGCCGAGATTTCAACCGGTTGACCAGATCTATCAGCCTTCTGATGAAGCGCCTGCGCCGCCGCCTGTAACTTGTCTGCGACTGTTGTTCTGATTTGCTTAAAAGTCGAACCACTCTCCTCCTCCTCGTATCTTTGCGGATATTCCTGATCCCAACCTCCTTCATGCTCACTCATACGAACTTCATCGAATCCGCTTTCGTGTTCTGTTCGTTTCATTTCACTTTCCTCTTCACGCCCTGTTTGCGCTTTTTCTATATAGGAGTTATTACTGAAGATCAGAGAGGCCGTTTGAGATGGGTTTAATCCTTCCCAGACAGCCTCCCCGATTCAACAAGAGAGAGGAATCATTCGTCGCCGAAATGTCGTTCTCGAATTACTACCTCCCTCTTCCTTTCGGCATGCTTCACCTTACGTCTTAATCTGCCTTTGTTATTGCAAGGCGCAGGCCATAACCGCATCCGCCATTACGTGGCATTGCGTGGCATTGCGTGGCCACATCACTCGCGTTTGCGCCTATCAGTGATTACCTCTTTGACAACATTCACCACACTAACTCTAATAAAGGCAGATAGTTTAATGTTGAACTCAACAACACATGGCCGCCTGCCGCTTGCTGACCACTTGCTGAATGAACTCGCCGAACCACGGCCGGAATCAAACGACCTTCGCCACTTAGGCTCGATGGAAAGTGTATTGCGAAGAGACAGGCGCACTTACTCAATACACACTGGACATAGGCCATACAGACAAACTTGATTGAACTTTCAAGGCACGGTTATTGCCGCCTGGCCGAAATGACCGATGAGAAAGAGTCAGGAAACTGCGGTACGGCAGCGGGGAGCGGTAGCGACCTGGCGCCTCCCGCAAGCGCGAGATATGAAGGCGCCAGGTCGCTACCGCTCCCCGCTGCCGTACCGCGTCTCTGAAAAGATAGAGAAGGCAAAATGTGGACAATTGTGGCGATAGGTTTGGCTCTATGGTTTTACGGATTGATCAGCGGCGTGGTCGGAAATATGGTTCACCTGCTGCTGATCGGCGTCTTAGTGGCGCTGGTGTTTCACGCCGCTACCAATGGCGCCTCCTGAGATCGAAGCAGTATGACGTCACAAACGCGCCTATGAATAGAACCGAAGAGCAATTCCGCATTGAACGCGATCCGTTGGGAGAAACGCGTGTGCCCGCTGGCGCGCTTTACGGCGTGCAAACAAAACGCGCGCTCGACAATTTCCGGATCAGCCGCCTGCGCGTAAATCCGGCGCTGATCACGGCCTTCGCCGAAATCAAGAAGGCCGCCGCCGAAGCCAACATGGAGACTGGCGTGATCACGCGGGAGATCGGCGAGGCCATCTCTCGCGCCGCCAGCGAAGTGATCTCCGGACGCTTCGACGATCAATTCAAACTCGATGTCTTTCAGGCAGGCGCGGGCACTTCGTACAATATGAACGTCAACGAGACGCTGGCCAACCGCGCGCTGGAACTGCTTGGATCCCAGCGCGGCGATTATTCGCGTCTTCATCCGAACGATCACGTCAACAAGTCGCAATCCACCAACGACACAATGCCGACGGCGATGCGCATCGCCTGCCTGCGGCTGCTCGGCGAACTGATCCCCGCTCTGGATCGGCTCGCGCGGTCGTTCCATGAAAAAGCCGACGAATTCCGGGACGTGAAAAAATCTGGCCGCACTCACCTGCACGACGCCATGCCGATGACCCTCGGCGACGAATTCGACGGTTACGCCGGCGTCATCGAACGCGCGACCGACCGGTTGCGCGTGGCCGGAGCCGCGTTACTTGAAGTCCCGCTGGGCGGCACGGCCGTGGGCGGCGGCCACAACGCGCATCCTGATTACGCTCGCCTGGCGGTCGAACGATTGAGCGGGATCACGGGGTTGCGACTTACTGAGGCGCGCAACCGGTTTCAATCAATGCAGAGCCTGGGCGATTTCGTCGCCTTATCGGGCGCGCTGCGCGGCCTGGCCGTGGAGATGGGCAAGATCGCAAACGATCTGCGGCTGCTCAATTCAGGCCCGCGCACAGGGCTTGCGGAGATCGAGCTGCCGGCAATGCAGCCCGGCTCCTCGATCATGCCGGGCAAGATCAATCCGGCCATGCCCGAAATGGTCAACATGGTCTGTTTCCACGTCATTGGCCACGACGCGGCGATCACGATGTGCGGCGAAGCGGGACAACTCGAATTGAATGTGATGATGCCTTACGTCGCTTACGCGCTGATGGAATCGCTGGAAATCATGACCAACGCGGTGAAAACCTTCGACAAAAAATGCGTGCGCGGCATTATCGCCAACCGCGAGCGCTGCCGCTGGTACGCCGAGAACACCGTCGGGTTGGCCACCTTACTCAACGAAGAGCTTGGCTTTATGGGCGCCGCCGAACTGGCCAACCGCGCGATTGACTCGGGTAAGAGCATTCAAGAGCTGCTCGAAGAGGAAACCAGGAAAGACGGAAGCAAGACCAAGTCTAAGGGGACGTAAAAGTAAATCAGTCCGATCCGTGTTCTATCCTCCCTCCGATTTTCAAAAACTCCTCAAAAAATCCCTGGGTACGCATCGCTTCCAGCGCGCCTGCTTCTTCATGCGGCCCTTGATCGAAGCAAAGCGCGCTGGAAGCGATGCGTGCCCAGGGGCGATTTTCATTCTTTCAAGGCGTCGCAACGCTAAATGACTGTGGCGTTGAGCGACATTCGATGTGGTGTATAGCCACAGTATCGAAAACATAGACGGAACTCTCTTCTCCCCATTGATGACCCATAACTCCGAGATTCAAGATTTGAGATTCGCGGATGAGCGCCACGCTGGAAGATCTGCCCCCGCCTCCACGCCGGTCCACCCGGCGGCGGATGCTTGTGTATTCGGCGCTGGGCCTGATTGCGCTCATCATCATCGCCGTCCTGCTCGCCCTCCTCTACCTCCGCTCCGAGAAGTTCAATCGTTTTGTCGCCACCGAGATTGAAAAGGCGCTCGAGGATTACGGGCTGCTCGCCGAGATCGGCGACCTTAAGATGGGGCGTGGATTTCGCACAGTCACACTTCGTAACGTAAAACTTTTCAACCGGCAAACCGGCCAGCTCATCGCCACGATTGAACGCGCTACGGTCTCGATTACGATCCGCGATCCATTCGCGCTCAAGTTGCGCCGCGAAATCGCCCTCGACCGCCTGGAGATTACCGGGGTTGACCTGCGAGTCGTCTTCGACGAGCAGGGACAGTCCAACTTTCAAGGCCTGCGCCGCGCGCCGCCGAGCGATCGCCGCATCACTTTCGATTATTCAAGGCTGGTCGGATCGCTCGTTAACAGCAAACTTCTTTTCATTGACCGAAAACACGGCGTCCACGGCGATCTGCGCGACCTCAGCGGAGAGGCGCAGCCGATTGAAGGCAGCGATCCGCCGAAGGTCGGCGCGCAATTGACTGCGGGCGCGGGCTACCTCAGCCGCGATGGCCGAGAGATGGCGATTGAAGCGGTCGAATTCATCGGGCGCGTGATGGAATCAGGGGCCGAGATCGAGCGGCTGGCGCTGCGGTCGCCGGCGGCCGAAGTCACGGCTTCCGGACGATTGGATGATTGGCTGGCGCTGCGTTACCAGTTGGACACGCAGGCGCGAGTGAAGCTTGAGGAAGCCTTCGCGTTCTTCGCGCCGAACCTATCCATCAAGGGCGTGGCGAGTTTTAACGGGCGAGTCGAAGGCGAAGGCGCGCGATGGAACGCGACTGGGATGATAAGGTCAAACGAGTTGGCCGCGTCCGGCGTCACATTCCGTGACGCGCAGGCTGAAAAGGCGCGCCTCGATTCACAGGATGGCCGATGGACTTTCTCAATCGGTCAGACAAAAGCGCGCTCGATCGTCGCCGAAGGAATTGAATTCACGAACGCGACCGCGTCGAAGCTGAGTGGGACGGTTATTAATGGACGAGCGCAGGGCGCCGTCGATCAGGCCACAGTCGCGCGCGTTAAGATCGCGCGGAGCGAATTCAACGAGATCACGTTGCGAGACGTCGGCATGGCGTTCGGATCGGACAAGCGTAAGAAACCGCCTACTACTGAGAATGGCCGATGGACTTTTTCAAGCGCGCTGGCGCAGGCGCGATCAGGCGTCGTCGAAGGAATTGAATTCACGAACGCGACGGCGTCGAAACTGAGTGGGATGGTTGTTAATGGGCGAGCGCAGGCCGCCGCCGATCAAGCCAGAGTCGAACGTGTCAAGACCGCGCGGAACGAGTTCAACGAGATCACGCTGCGCGAGATCGGAACGACGTTCGAATCGGGCGCGAGCAAAGGAGCGCCCGCCTACTTGAATGGCCGGTGGACTTTTTCAAGCGCGCTGGCGCAGGCGCGATCGGGAACCGTCGAAGGAACTGAATTCACGGGCGCGTCAGCGTCGAAACTGAGCGGGACCGTTGTTAGCGGGCGAGCGCAGATTACCGCTGACCAGGCCACAGTTGGACGCGCCAAGGATGGACAGAGTGAGTTCAACGAGATCACGCTGCGCGACGTCGGCGTGACGATTGGATCAGGCGTGGGCAAAAGGGCGCCCGGCCATTTGGATGGCCAGTGGACTTTTTCAAGCGCGCTGGCGCAGGCCCGTTCAATCGTCGTTGAAGGAGTCGAATTGACAAACGCGTCGGCGTCAAAAGTAAACGTGACATCCGTCGCCGGGCGGGCGCAGATCACTTCGGGCCAGGCCACAGTCGAGCGCGTCAAGACCGGGCAGAACGAGTTCAACGAGATCACGGCGCGCGATATCAGCGCAACGCTTGAATCGAGCGCGGGCAAAGGATTGCTGGACGGCCAATGGAAGTTTTCAATAGGCCAGACAGAGGCCGGATCGGGCGCCGCCGAAGAAGTCATATTCACGAAGGCCTCAGCGGCAAACCTGAGCGGAACGATTGTTGGCGGGCGAGCGCAGATCACTTCCGGCCAGGCCACGGTTGAACGCGCCGAGGCCAGGCTTGGCGTGTTCAATGAGATTACGCTGCGCGACATCAACGTGACGCTCGCGTCCGTGCGCCAAGGCGCGAGCGAAGCGCGCGGACTCATAAGCCTGCGAGACGGATCATGGGACAAGATCAAATTCGGGCAAACCACGGGGCGGTTCGCCGTGAATCGCAACGAAATCTCTTTGAGCGGTTTCAACACCTCGGCGCTCGGCGGCGGCGTCAGCGGAGATCTGACTGTCGGACTTTCGCCCAACGGATCTTCGAAGTTGCGGGTGGAATTCACGGGAGCGCAAACGGCTGAGCTTTTCTCGTCGCTCGGCGTACGAAACGATCATCTCGTGGGAACCGTCACGGGCCGCGCCGACGTGACCTGGCCCGGGACGAACCTGCGATTGATCAGCGGCGACATCTCAGCGCGATTCGACGGGCAGACAACTTCAACACCCGACGCCATTCCGGTCAAAGGCGAGATCGTGGCTAGGGCGCAAGACGGCGTGTTTTACTTCGACCCGCTCACGCTCCGCACTGACGCTTCAACTCTCAACGCGACTGGCAAGCTGGCGCTCGACGGCGATTCCGACTTGCGATTCTCACTCACTTCGACGCGCGCTGAAGAATTGCAAACCATCCTCAATTCGCCCGGCCTCGTCACAGGCCAGGTCGCGCGATTGTTGAAGACCTACGAGCCACAGGTCTTCGGTGATTTCAGTTTCACGGGGACGCTCACCGGCCGGCTCGACAATCCGGCAATCACTGGCGATCTGCAGGCGTCGAGCTTCGGATTGCGCGACGAGGTTCTGGGCGCGCTGAAAGGACGCGTCCTGATCTCTCCGTCGGAGTTTCGATTTGAGCAAGGCTCGATTACCACCGACGCGGGCGGATCGGCGACGATCAATTTCGTGACCACATACGACGCCGCGGCGACTGATGGCAGTCTCGACATCACATTCGAGCGCATCAACCTCGACACGATGCTCTCAGCCATGGGACTTCCAACCCAGCAAAAGCTCGCGAGCGGAGAGGTCTCCGGCGAAGCGCATTTGACCGGATTGCCCGCCGCGCCGCGCGGCGACGTGAGTCTCAATCTAAGCAACGGCGTCATCGCCGGCCAGCGCGCCGAATCGGCGACGGCGATGATCAGGTTCGACGGGCAGATGGCGCTCATCGAACGCGTCGAAGCGCGATTGCCGCAAGGCCGTTTCACGGCCAGCGGCGTCGTCAACCTGCAAACCAACGAATACCAATTTCAGGGACAGGCCGAGCAGTTGGGGCTTCAGCGCGTCGCCGAAGCGCTTGAACTCAGCGCCGCGCGGATCAGCGGCGTGGCCGACGCGACCTTTCAGGTGAGCGGCGATTTCGACAACCCCGAAAATTTCAAAATCGAGATGACGGCGCAAGCGCGGCAGGTCACGGTTAACGGCAGGGAGACCGGTCCCGTCACTTTGACCGCGCGCACGACGCCGGATGGGCGCGTTGACGTTGAGCTGACAACTGGCGTCGCCGGGAGTCAGCAACCGCTCACCGCAAGCATCGAATGGCGCCGAACGGGGCGTCCCATCGTCATCAGAGCCAACCTGGAAAATTTCGACATCTCGCCGGTCCTCTCGGTCTATGCGCCCGAAATCGCCCGATCAATCGCCGGGCAGGTGTCGGGAACGCTGCGCATCGCCGGGCCGCTGATCAATGCGCAGGGCGAAGCGACCATCGCCGGTCTGCGCGGCGCGCTCCTCCTCACGAACGTCTCCTTGGAGGTTTTGGGAACGCCCGTGAGCGTTTCGACGCCGCTTGAAATCACGATCGGCGACTCGCAAATCCGCATTGAATCGGCGCGGATCACGGCGCAAGGCGCCGACCTCAGAGTCGGCGGATCGCTCGCCATCACTGAAAGCGCGCCGATCAATTTTTCGATTGAAGGCCAGGTCAACCTGAACGCGTTCGACCGGCCGGACGACGGGATTGATTTCGACGGCGAGGCCGTGGTGAACGCGCGGATCGGCGGCGCGTTCAATGATCCGCGTCTGACGGGCGAAGCGATCTTGCGCGACATCTCGGTCTCGTCGCCCGCCTCGCCGATTACGATCGAAGAAGGCTCCGGCCGCATCACGCTTTCGGGCGACCGGCTGACGCTCGAAAACTTTACCGCGCGCGCCGGCGACGGCGTCGTAAGAATCAATGGGGGCGTGACGATCGCGCAGTTCAAGCCGAGCGAATGGCGGTTCGACATCATCGCCGATAACGCCGACGTATTATGGCGAGGGATTCGAGCGACGGCGGACGCCAATCTGACGCTCACGGGCGCGCCGCAAGCCCAGCGGCTCAGCGGTGTGATCACCATTCCGCAGGGCGACTTCACATCCGATTTCTCTCTGACCGAACTCGGCGGAAGCGGTCGCCTCCGCATTGGCGGCGTCGGCGGAGGCGGGATCACGGCGAGCGGCGGCGCCTTCTCCCCCATCAGTCTGGACATTCACGTCGAGGCGTTTGACTCTTTCGTGATCCGCAACAACCAGGTCAATACCATCGCTTCGGCGACGCTCAATATCACGGGGACGTTGGAAGATCCCGACGTCATCGGGCGGGTCACGTTTGAAGGCGGCACGATCACCTTTCGCGGCCGGCGTTACGACATCACCGTCGGGACACTGGACCTGCCAGGGGGAACCGCCGAAGAGCCTCGGCTGCAAGTGCTGGCCGAAAGCAACATCAGCGGCTATCGCGTCTACGTCGGCTTCAACGGCCCGACGGGCAACCTCAACATCACCCTGAGGTCGGAACCCGATTTGCCGCGCGCCGAGATCATCTCGCTGATCACGACCGGCCGCGCCGACGCGGCCGCGCAGATCGGCGCGGATCCGGCGCTTTCGGGATTGAGCACGGCGGCTTCACTATTTTCAGAAGAGTTCTTCTCAAAACCTCTCGAGCGCGAGGCCCAGCGGATTCTCGGAATCAACCGCTTTCAGATTGAACCCGTGCTGCGCCCCTACACCAACCCAGCCGCGCGTTTGACGATCGGACGCCAGCTCGCGCACGGATTGACATTCATCTACTCGACCAACCTCGCCACAAATCAGGATCAGACGGGTCTGGTCGAATACGACATCAACAAGAATTTCTCGATCCTCGCCGCGTACACGCAGAGCGGCAATATTCAAATCCAGGGGCCTGAAGAAAACATTTTCACGATTGAAGTCCGCGGACGCAAAAATTTCTCCCTCGGCGTGACCCCGCCGCCCACTACGGGCGCCGCGATCACGTCGAATCTTTCCCGCAGGGCGCTCCCAGCGGCTGACTTGCGCCTCAGTTTGAGCGCTCCCGGACCGAAAGAGGTCGAGATCAGCAGGAAGCGTCTGCGTGAGCTTTTGCCGGTAATGACCGAAGGGTTCAGCCGCGCGCGGATGCGGCTGGGCGAGCGCAACCTGGCCAATTACCTTCAGGAAAAGGGATATTTCTTCGCCGAGGTCAAGGCGCGATGTGAACCTGCTGATTGCAAGGCGACCGACAGCGCGGGGCCGCGCGTGTTTTACGACGTCCGTACGGGCGCGCGCTACAAGCTAAAAGACATTCGCATCACCGGCGCCGAAGAGCTGAACAAACACGAACTGGCCGCTGATCTGGAATCGAAGGAAAAAAGCCTTCTCGGAGGAGTCCCGCTTTTGGAGAATCTGCCGTTCGTGGGAGGCGGCGCGCATGGCGTCACCAGCAACGACCGTTTGCGCGTCGACCGCGAAACGATCCGCGAGCGATTGATGAATATGGGCTACAGATCGGCGCGGGTCGAATCGCGGCTGGCCGTCGACCCCGACGACGATGATCTGGTCGTGATCTTCGATGTCGTCAAAGGGCCGCGATCAATCGTTGACGACATCGTCATCCGCGGCAACACGATGGTTGAAGCGCCCCTGCTCGGCGCGCTGACGCCGGTTAAACGCGGCGATTTCTTCTTGTACGACAAGGCGCGCGAAGGCGCCAATCAGATCAGGGATTTTTACACCGAGCGCGGATACCTGGACGCGAGGACGGAAGTAAGCCTATTGGACTTGTCCGACAACCGTGTGCGTTTGATTTACGACGTGAACGAAGGCGCGCGCGCCATCGCGCTGCAGATAGTAGTGACGGGCCAGACCATCACTCGCGAAGAATCCATCCGGCGCTTTTTCGATTTCAAAACGGGCGAAGTGTTGACGCCCAAGCCCCTGCGCGACGCGGTGCGCGACCTTTACGCGACCGGCGCGTTCCGCGAAGTGATCATCCGCACGGACCCGATAGCCGGAGCTGACGTTGACGCGCGCCGGGTGAGCGTGAATGTGATCGAATCGAAGCCGCTACAGATGTATTACGGGCTGGGCTATTCAACCGACAGTGGGCCGCGCGGCACACTGCAGTTGACGAATACGAATTTGTTCGGGCGCATAATCTCAGGCTCGGCGAGATTGCTCATCAGTCAAACCGATCAACTGGCGCAACTCTCACTGACCGACCTGCGCCCGTGGGGCACGAAATGGCCGACGACGATCTCGGCCTTTTATAACCGCGATTCCAACCTGCGCCCGTTCGTGCGCAGGAGGCTGGTGGACCCCAATGCGCAACCAAACAATGTGGGCCAGTCATTCGGCGTCAACCGCTTTGTGGGCTTCGTTCAGACCGAGCGCAAGTTGAGCGACCTGATGGCGTTGCGGTTCCGCTACAGCTTTGAAAACGCCAAACTCTTCAACCTCGAAAACATTCCCGAAATTGAGGTCACGCGCAACGAGCGCGCGATCCGGCTGGGCGTTTTCTCAGTGGGCTTCACGCGCGAAACGCGTGACAACGCGCTCTGGCCCACGAACGGACAGCTCTTCAGCTTCGATTATGGGCTCGCCGCGCGCTCGCTCGGCGGCAACGAGTCGTACAACAAGTTCTTCGGCATGTACCAACGCTACGATACTCCGCGCGGCCTCGGCGGAGTGACCTTCGCGATGGCGGCGCGCGTGGGTCTGGCCGATCTCTTCGCAGTCTCGGACCGCGATCACGACGGAATCATCACCGAGCCGGAAAGAAGATTGCCGATCAGCGAACGTTTCTTCGCGGGCGGGGCGACGACGCTGCGCGGATTCAGATTTGAACAGGCCGGGCCGCAGGGCATTCTGGAACCGCGCAACCCGAACGAACTGCCGACACTCGTGCCGATCGGCGGTGACGCGCTGGTGATCCTCAATTTCGAGCTTCATTACCCATTGACGCGGCGATTGCGACTGGTCCCGTTTTACGACCTGGGCAATGTTTTCAGGCGCGTAAGCGACATCAATTTCGCCGGCATGACAAATTCCGTGGGAGTCGGGCTGCGATTCAACACGCCGATCGGGCCTGTCGGCGTGGATTATGGTTTTCTGCTCGACCCGCCGTCCTTTGTTACCGCATCGGGCGCCGTGCTTCGCCAGCCGAGCGGAGCCTTTCAATTCAGGATCGGCCAGACGTTCTGATGCGCCAGACTTTGGAGTGCGGCGGGTCCGAGATACCGCTGGCGAATTCGAGTGGTTGTCGCATTTATTTCTCAAAGATCATTCATATGCCACATGAAATATGCCATATGAAATATGGCGCTGGCATTTCCCTTGCCTCTTCATACTCGGAGTAAGGAGGGAGAGGAATGTCCATAGGATCGCTCTAAGAGGCGGTGATGGAGAAACGTAAGCCCCGCATCCTGATCGTTGAGGATGATGAATATTCGCGCGAAGCGGTTGAACATCTCCTCAACGCCAAGGGCTGCGAAACGAAATCGGCGGCCGGAGGTATCTCTGGGTATCGCGCAGCGCGGCGTTTCCTGCCTGACGTCATAGTTCTCGATCTAAACCTGCCTGACATCGACGGCCAGCAGGTGCTCAGAAAACTCCGCGGCAATCGCGTTCTGGGGCATGTGCCGATCATTGTCATCACGGGTTACGGACCTGATGAGATTCCAGTGGGAGTCAGTTCGAGCGCGGACTTCTGCATCACCAAACCGGCTTCATTTGACGAGATGATCCGAGCGATCTTCAATCTGCTGAGGGGGATTGCGGCATCGCGCGCTGGAAACTGATTTTGTGGGCTCGGAGATTGGGGCATTAGCAACCGCGGATTGTCACGGATAATCCGTGTTGATCCGCCGCATCCGTGACAATCCGCGGTTGCCAATGCCCCAATTAAAAAGTGGCTATTGCATTTATCTTCATTATCCTGCTGCTTGCGATAATCCTGTTCGTGACCGAGGCGCTGCCGATGGACATCGTAGCGATCATGATGTTGCTGGCTCTGGCGCTGGCCAGGATTATCACGCCCGCCGAAGCCTTTCTCGGATTCGGTGACCCGGTGATCATCACGCTCACCAGCTTCTTCATCATCTCAGCCGCGCTGTTCAACACGGGCGTGGTCGAGGCCATCGGCCACAGACTCCACCGGATAGCAGGCGAAAGCGACCTCAGGCTGCTGGTCGTCACGATGCTGACGGCGTCTTCGATCGCGGCGTTCATGAGCAATGTCGTGACAACGGCGGTTTTGATGCCCGGGGTGATCGCCATCGCCAAACGCATAAGGCAGTCGGCTTCAATGTTCCTGATGCCGCTCGCCTTCGGCGCCGTGCTCGGAGGCAAATGTACGCTCGCCGGGTCGCCCACGAACCTTGCGGTCAACAGCCTGCTGCCGAAATACGGCCTGACGCCGTTTGGGCTTTTCGAATTCGCGCCCATTGGCGTCCCAATCGTCGTCGCCGGCGTTCTTTACATGGTTCTGCTCGGATCGCGGTTGCTGCCGAAGCGTGGGAACGGGACGGCGGCGGAGAGGCGGCAGGAAAAGGATTATCTGACCGAACTCATCGTGCTGCCCGATTCGCCGTTGATCGCCCGGACGCTCACCGAAGCCGATTTCCGCGGTAAATACGAATTGCGCATCATCGGCATCGTCCGCGCTGGCGAGCGCGTGTTGCCACACGGCGCCGCGATTTTGCGGCCTGGCGACCTGCTGCTGGTCAGAGGAAAACTCGACAAGATTCTGAGCATCAAGGAGAGTCAGGGTCTCGACATCAAGAGCGATACGATGTCCGATCAGGAGGATCAGCCCGGCGTCGCCACGACGGATGGCGCTGGCGACGCCGAGACGGTAATCGTGGAAGCGATCCTCGCTCCAAACTCTACTTTCGCCGGCCGCACGCTCAGGCAAATTCACTTCCGCTCGCGTTACGGCGCCGACGCGCTGGCGATCTACCGGCATAATCAATCACTCTCCGAAAACCTCGAAGACATACAACTGAAGGTCGGCGACATGCTGCTCATCCAGGGCAGCCGGCGCCGCATCAACAGCCTGCGCGAAGACCCGAATTTCCTGACGCTCGATGATGTTCAACATACTCCGCTCAGGAAAAACAAGGCCGTCTGGGCCGTCGCGATCTTTATCGGGGTGGCCGTCACGGCCGGCTTGAACCTGGCGCCGCTCGCGCTCGTCGCTCTCTCTGGCGCGGCTGCGATGCTGCTGGCCGGCTGCATCACGGCGCGTGAGGCTTACGCCAGAGTCCAATGGCCGATCATCGTGCTGATCGCCGCGACGTTGCCGATGGGTGTGGCGATGGAAAAGACGGGCGCGGCGAAACTGGCGGCGCAATATGTGACGCAATATCTCGGAGATTACGGGCCGGTTGTGGTGATGGGTGGTTTCTTCCTTTTCGCCGTCACGCTCACCCAGACGATGGTCAACGCGGCGGCGGCGCTGCTGTTGACGCCAATCGCCATCAATGTCGCCCAGCAGTTGCAGGTCAACCCGCGCGCTTTCGCCATGACGATTGCGATCGCGGCCTCGACCTCATTCGCCACGCCGCTGGAACCGGCCTGCGCAATCGTTTACGGCCCCGGCAGGTATCGCTTCGCCGATTACGTTCGTGTGGGTGGAATTTTGACGGTGTGCATTATGGCCGTGACCTTGCTGGTCATCCCTATCTTCTGGCCGTTGCGGTGAACATTTTCCATTTGAGATTTGACATTCCTGATTTCGCGATCTGCTGAAAATGGAAAATGATCTCTGACTGAGCGAACGTGGCCGGGGCGAACATTAAAACACGAGAGGGCCAAAGCGCGAGATTTCAGGCGTCTCCCGCGACGCTCCCACGCCTCCCCGAGAACTCATCTCTTCGCCGTTGGGGCGGTAAATCCATAGAGCCAGCCGTCACCAGAACCTTCCCACTAATTGCGTGCGCAGTTCCCGCTCTCGCAGGGTCGCGTTACGAAGCAACATCTCCTTGATAACGATCTCCCTCTCCGATTGCGCCATCTTTTCCTGCATGTCGGAGATCCGCATCTGAAGTTGCAGGATACAGGAGAGCGCCGAGGCCAGTTTCTGCTCAAGCGGGGTATCTGGCGAATTGATGTTGTCGAATTCCTCTTGAAGGCCCTCCGTGACCGGAGGCTGGCTCGGAATGTGGTCGGCGAATTTGATTATCGCACTCATCTGTCTCCTCCCTTAGCGCCGTCATATTCGCGGCGGCTCTAACTCTATCGGTTTAATTCAAATTCCGCACAGCCCATTCGATTTCGCTATCCCGGTCAGAGTTCGTGTATGCAGTCGAACGCCGCTGTGAGGGTCGGCTTGGTTGCCGGACTGGAGTCACGCCAATCCGGTGGTCTTTCAATTCAAATACTCCCCTATTCATACCTTATATCCGCCTGGGTGATTCGCACTCGGATCCGAGACAATACCAACCAATGCAATGGCAAGGAATGTGCCAATCGCTCCCGCTCCTTCCCGGCATCTTATTGTTGTATCTCCGCAATCACTCTCCATTGATCCTTCCCCTCCACCCTTTAAACTTGTCTTTCGTCAATACGCTTACTGCTTGGTTGGCGGACAGCTTATGTACCCGAGTGACGTTGTGAGCGCAAGACATCTTGTTTCACACTTGCAACACGATAATCAACCTGATATTGTTAGTTTACAGGCGCTGTCCCGTGGTCCGAGCTGGTGTGGTAGAAAGGTCGGGCCGTCCGATCTTCGGTTCGGATCGCCGGGGCGGCAATTTAAGGAGTCAGACACGAGAATGAGGTCTAATCAAAAAGACAAACGCGCGCAGAGCCTGGCAGCGATGGGATTGGTGACGCGCGAAGGCTCACGTTATTACGTAAAGACCGCCGCGGCGCGCGGGCGGCAGGAAAGCTATGAAGTTTGGAGGGACGAAAACGGGCGGGTGCGTTGTTCGTGCGCCGAATTCGAGCGGCTGTCGGATGACGCCCCGGCCTTTCGATGCGAGCATATCCTGGCCGTCAAATATTCTCTGACGGCGAATGTGGCGGCGAACGCCGCTGAACCGGAGATTCACAAGGAGGAACACGACATGAACGGCGAAGAGAAAGAAGTCGCGCAGTCCGCTCAAACTGAATCCGAACCGGAACCGATTGACGCCGATCAGGCGGAGCCATCGCAACCCGCGCAGGTCGTGCCGCTGACCTTCGCGCATCTATTACGCACACTGCGCCAGCCGATTGAGCCCAGGTTGATCAAGACACGCGAGGGGTGGACTGATCGTCATGGGAACACGCGCTGGGTCGAATACATCGAATGGCATACGGCGGCCGACATCCTGGATCGAGTCGCGCCCGATTGGTCGCACGCCGTACGCAACATCACACAGGTCGGCGACATGGTCGCGGTGACCGCCGCGATCACCATTGACGGCGTGACGCGCGAAGGCATCGGCACCGGCTCAGCCGAAAGTGAAACCGGAATCAAGAAGGCCGAACACGACGCGTTAAAACGCGCCGCCGTGAAATTCGGCATCGCGCGTGAACTTTACCGCCGCGAATCCGAAGCGGCCGAGGAGGGCGGCGGTATTGGGCTGAACATCCCGCGCGATCCGCGGCCCAAGACACTGGGAGATATGGTGACGCCGAAACAGCTCTGGATGATCCGGAACCTTGGCCGCGAGATCGGCTGCGACATCGAACAGGAGTGCCAGTCGCTGATGCAGTCCAACCTGGAAGAGATTTCCAAACGCGCCGCATCGAGCTTTATTGATTACCTGAAACGCCGCCAGCAGGAGAATCAGCCTGAGGAGTTGCGGCGGGCCAGTTAGACGGAGAGACGGAGAGACGGAGAGAAGGAGGGACAGAGGGACAGAGAGACAGAGAGACAGAGAGAAGGAGGGACAGAGGGACAGAGAGACAGAGAGACAGAGAGAAGGAGGGACAGAGGGACAGAGGGACGGAGTGATAGAGGGATGGGATGCGAAAACATCGTTTCTTCTCTCTGTCTCTCTGTCCCTCTGTCCCTCCTTCTCTCTGTCCCTCTGTCCCTCCTTCTCTCTGTCTCTCCGTCACCTGAAGTCGCTGATGAGGATGATGTCGTTGATGGTCATGCCGCGATCAAAGGCCAGATATTTGCCATCGCGCGACCAGGCCAGGCGAAAAATCTGATCTTCGTTGAAGTTTGTCAGTTGTTTGGGCTTGCCGCCGCCGAGTGGCTGGAGCCAGATGTTGGATATTCCATCCTTGGTTACGATGTAAGTCAGCGCGCGGCCATCCGGCGTCCATCGCGCTAATCCCCAGGCTGGCGGCGGCAGCTCGTTGAAGACTTTAATGGGGTCGCCTCCTTCAAAAGGAAGAATCGCCATGACCATACGCCCGGCCTGTTTATCCTGGTATTGGAACGCGATCAACTTCCCGTCAGGAGAGACCGCCGGATGGCTCGATGCGTAGTGAGTCAGTTGCGTCGGGGCGCCTCCATCAATAGACACTTTCCACAGGGTCCGGTTGCAGGATTCATCAGGCGCCGTGTAGATTACCCATCGCCCATCAGGCGAAAGGCTGGGCAGATAATCAAACTTCCCGTGCGTCAATTTCCTTGGGTTACGGCCGTCAGCGTCCATTCGCCAGATTTGGGACGAGCCTGAGCCTTGTGATGAATAAACAATGTAGCGGCCATCGCCCGAAACGGCGGGGGCGATCTCGCGGCGGACGTCGTAGGTCAATTGCTTCTGATTGCCGCCATCGGCATCCATGACCCAAACGTCGGAGTTGTTGCTCGCGGTTGAGCCGTAAACTAGGCGGCCATTGGGAGTCCAGCAAAGGCCGAACACTTCACTGTAATTGTCTCCATACCCCAATCGAATCAGCCGGGCGCGGCTGGCGTCTCCATTCGGCGCAACCCAGAGGCGCGATATCCGCTCCGACCGCCCCGTGACCAGTTCGTCGGCGCGAGCGGCGATACTTGTCCCCGCGTGGGTAGCCAGTTCGTTAGTTACCCTACTCACAACGCCGTTTGGGTAAGAGAAATGCCAAAGTTGATTGGCGAAGACCGGCCAGTCCTGGCTCCAGGCGCTCACTACCACGCCGCTGCCATCCTTCAACCAGGCCGCCGATCCGACCACGTTCCACACTTGAGATCCCAATCTGGCTTCCCTCCCATCCGCCACGTTCACGGTGACAACGTACATATAGAGTTCGCCAGGACGATCCCACCCGGCGGCTGTGGCGATCGTCTTCCCATCCGGCGACCAGGCCGGCCCTCTCACGGAAAATATCTCAGGCATCTTGCGGACGGCCAATGGTCGCTCTCCGCTCCCATCCACACTTGCGGTCATCAAAGAGGTCTCCCGCTTTTCAGGGTTTCTACGGACGAAGGCGAAACGTTTGCCGTCGGGCGAAAACGTAATTGTGCTGTCCACCCAAGCCAGAATTTTTCTGGGAGTCCCGCCGAGGACCGGCGACTGGTAAAGCGTACCATTCGGAGGGTCCTTTTCCCGTTGGTCCTTCTCCTGAACAACGTAGAAGATGAAGCCGCCGTCCGGCGAGAAGGTCATCCCCAAATAGTTCACCTCGGCTGGAGGAACCACTTGCACATCACTGGTCGAGTTTACTTGTCTCACCCAGATGCTCTGTCGCCCGGCATCGCTTAACGCGTACGCCACATATTTCCCGTCGGGCGAAAACGCAGGACATTGCGCCTTCCCGGAAGAGGTGAGCTTCCTGATCTGCGGAACCTTCTTGAAAGGCGCGCCCGATCTGTCCATCAGCGGACTCCATCGAAGAAAGTAGGCCAGACTGAAGGCGGCGGCTACTGTAACCAAGAGGATCGCGGCTGCAATCGCCGCCCTCTTCCTCCGGTTTCTGACCTCAGGTTGTTGAGCTTGAAGAGATGTGATCTCGACCGGATTTTGGGCGTGCGCGGCTAGATCCGCTAATTCCCGCCTGAGCGCCACGATCTCATTTTTGCCGTTTACCCCATTCCCTATGGCGACTTCATCGGTCGCATCATCTTCTTTAATGATAAGCCCGGTTCCAATATGTTGAGCCAGGCGCTGCTCGAATGCGCCATTTACTGTCCTGATGCCAGCGATAAAGCGGTAGCCACGCTTGGGAATGGTTTCGATATATTGTTGTTTGGCGGCGCTCTCACCGAGCGCCTTCCGCAACTGAAAGATGATCTGCGTCAGGTTGCCTTCCTCAACGAAGCAGTCGGGCCAGAGTTGATTCATCAACTCTTCTTTTTCCAGAATGCGCCCCGGGTTCTCGATCAGTACGAAGAGCGCATCCCAAACTTTTGGCGCTAACGGAACTGGGACGCCGTCGCGCAGCAAAAGACGATTGGCGCCGTCAACCTGGAACGGGCCGAACTCGTAAAAGTAATGAGCTTGCTTGGGAATTGACATCAGGAGACCCTTTCAACCAGTCATAAGGCATTAATAACAACTTCTTCAGGACAATCAGCGCGCGCTTCGCCTAAAGTCTGCCGCAGTTCCAAATTAACCAAAGAGATCACCCGCTCCGAACCTGGAAATAAGATGAGTCTATCTTATTCCCAGCGAGCGAGGTGAGTAAACCCCAGTCTTGAGTTGGACCCACAGCAAGAACAACCGCGAGGGCGCGGGGCGCCGCTGGGATGAACTCGGCGAAAAAACCGTGCCTTGGGCAGGTTTTCCC
>Ga0187894_10001184_pt1 | contig 34150 bp, 20 predicted proteins | sample GBC1701081metaG_FD_136650 | JGI IMG/M metagenome (GOLD analysis project Ga0187894, IMG submission 136650) | White microbial mat communities from a lava cave in the Kipuka Kanohina Cave System on the Island of Hawaii, USA - GBC170108-1 metaG ...
AAGAAAATAAAAACCACGAAGAAACGAAGAGGACGAAGAAGGAGAAACCTCAATGATTGAACTTCTTTCCTCTTCGTCCTCTTCGTTTCTTCGTGGTTTTTATTTCTTTTTCTTGAAAGCTATCTGATGATTTCCGGGTGGCGTTCGAGGAAGGCTTTCACGACCAAACTCACGTCGCGGCGTTCGACATCGGCTTCGTAATTCATTTGCCGCATCTCCTGATCCGAAACTTTGCCCGCCAGACGGTCAAACACGGCGCGCAATTCGGGATGGCTGTTGAGAGTTTCGTTGCGGATCACCGGGACTGCATGGTATGGCGGGAAATAACGCCTGTCGTCTTCGAGCGCGTACAGGTCGAGTTTCGCGATCAACCCGTTGGTCGCGTCGCCTGAGATCAGATCAACCTGCTTTTCGGCCAGCGCGAGATAGGTCAGCGACAGGTTCATCGCCAGTGGAGTCTCACGAAACTTCAAACCGTAAGCCTGAACCAGTCCGCGATAACCGTCTTCGCGGTCGAGAAACGCGGAGCCGAATCCCGCGCGCCAGTCTGGCGTATATCTCGCCGCGTCCGAGATCGTCTTCAGCCCGAGCCGCCGCGCGTCGGCGCCGCGAGCCAGAATCACGTATGTGTTGTTGAATCCGAGCGGCGCGAGCATCACGCGCCCAGTCGCGGCGTAGCTGGCGGCGACGCGGCGGTTGACTTCGTCGCCATCCAACATCACCGGTTGTTTGAAGATCGCGGTCAACGCGGTGCCGGTGTATTCGACGTAAAGATCGAGGTCGCCCGCTCGCATCGCGGTTTCGCAAACCAGCGTGTCGCCGAGATTGAATTTGCGCTGGACCTTGATTTGAGTGGAGCGTTCGATTGTCTGCGCCAGCAATTCGCCGAGGATGACCTGCTCGGTGAAATCTTTCGAGCCAATGACGAGTCGCCCACCAGACCTTTCAGACCAGATCAATCCGCCGATGATCAAGAGCAATGAGGTGGCGGCGGCGCCCACTGCGATCCCGATTCGCGATCTTCCGCTCCTTGCGCGATCGGGAGCGGACCATCGCTCCAGCCAGGTCAGCGCGAGGTCTGCGATCAACGCCAGGCCAGCCGCCGGTATCGCGCCCGCGAGAATCATCGTGCTGTCAACGCTGTTCACACCGCGGATGATGTATTCACCCAGACCGCCCGCGCCAATCGCCGCCGCAATCGTCGCCGTACCCACGCCGACCACCGTCGCGACGCGCACGCCGGCCAGGATCGAGCTTCGCGCCAGCGGCAGCTCGACCTGATAGAGCAGTTCACGCCTGGTCATTCCCATAGCCAGCCCGGCCTCACGCACCGACGGGTCAATGTCTTTCAATCCGCTCACCGTCGTTCGCATCACGGGCAGCAGCGCGTAGAGAATCAGCGCGATCACCGCCGCCTTCGCGCCAATGCCGCCGACGAGAGGCATCGGGATCAGAAAGCCGAACATCGCCAAACTCGGAATCGTCTGCACGATGTTCGCAAGGCCGATCAGCGGCGCGCCAACCCGGGGATTGCGATATGAGACGACTCCAAGCGGCACGCCCGCGGCGACGGCAATGCCCGTCGAAACGACGACCAACGCCAGGTGGCGCAGAGTCGCGCTCAGAAATTCGCCGCCGTGATTTAACCAGAATTCGATCAGGCGCATAAGAATTTTGGGGAGTGGGGAAGGTGGGACAAAGGGACAAGGAGACAAGGGGAAGGAAATTTCTTGTCCCTTTGTCTCCTCTTCTCCTTGTCCCCTTGTCCCCTTGTCTCCTTGTCTCTCACTCCTTACTCCCCACTCCCCACTCTCGGTAAGGCGTCGAGGAAGATTTTCACTTCCGGATTGTTTGAGCGAATGATCTCGGCGGGCGTCGCGAACGCGGCGAGCTTACCGTCGGCCAGCACGCCGACTTTCGTGCCCAGCGAAAACGCCTCGCCCAGATCGTGTGTGACGCAGACGACGGTTTTGCGGACCTGCGATTGGATGCGATGGAACTCGCGGTGCATCTCGGCCCGCGTCAACGGGTCGAGCGCGCCGAACGGCTCGTCCATCAACAGAATCGGCGGGTCAACGGCCAATGCGCGCGCCACTCCCACGCGCTGCCGCTGCCCGCCGGACAATTCACGCGGGTAACGGTCGGCGTATGTCTTCGGGTTGAGACCGACGAGGTCGAGCAATTCATCAACACGCGCGTTGACGCGGTCTTCCGGCCAGCCCTCCAATCGCGGCGCGACCGCGACGTTGCGCCCGATGGTCATGTGCGGGAACAGCCCGACCTCCTGCAACACGTAACCGATGCGGCGGCGGAGCCGGATCGGGTCCCAATCGGATGTTGCGCGGCCTTCGACCCGCACGACGCCCGATTGCGGCAGCAGCAGGTGGTTGATCAGTTTGAGAATCGTCGTCTTGCCTGTCCCGCTGCGGCCAACGAGCGCGAGCGTCTCGCCACGCTCAATGGCAAGCGAAAAGCCATCGAGCGCCAATGGCCCGTTCGGGTGACGGAAGCTGACATTGGCGAACTCGATGGCTATTTCAGCGGATGGCGGTGACGAATGATGGCCGTCCATATTTCACTCAGGCGCTACGCATCGGGCCTCCGCATTGATTGCAAAAGTTCATCACGCGAGCCAGTGTCGCGCCGCAATGCGGACAAGTAGCGGTTGCTGATTCGGGCTGCGGCGGTTGTGGCGGCGGAGTTACATAAGTTTGCGCCGACCATGGCTGCGCTTGCGGCGCCGGAGCCTGAGACGGCGTATAGGTCCTGTAATCAGGCGGCGGGGGCGGCATAAACTGCCCCTGATTTTGCGCGCCACGTATTCCCACCAGATCGCGATAGGCCAGCGCGTGCGTCAAGAACAGCAACGGAACCGTCGCCAGCGCGCCGACGCCGCAGGCGAGGCCGCCTGCGGCGACTATCAAGGCGAGCGCCACGGCGAAGAGCGTAAACATCAGCCAATCGCGCTTGGTAACTTCGATGCTGGCCTTGATGGCGTCAATCGCGCCCTTGCCCCCTTCGACGATCATCGGGTATGTCAGAAAGACCATCCCATAAACAATCAGCCCCGGAATAAGGCAGAAGATGCTTCCGACGCCGGCGCCTATCGCGATCAGAAACATCGCCCCCAGCATTCGCGCAAAATACGGGGCGCCTGAAAACAGGTCGCCGACCGCGATTGATTCCCCTCGCAACTGCTTGAATGCCGCGTGGTACAGTCCGCCCATCAGCCAGGACAAGGCGCTGAATAACACCAGGTAGATCACCGGGTAGAGCGCGAATATCCCTACCGGAAATTCCGGTACTTCGCCTTCCCCGGGAGTGGGTATCATCATGCTGATCACACCGATGAACGGCAGATAGACCGCAAACACGATCAGATACATCACCAAAATCATTAACACCCAGACCGACCATTGTCTGGTGAACATTTGCCAAGCCTCGCTGATCCATTCCCAGCGCACGCCAGGCGCATTTTGTGGTTGCATTCGTCTCGCTCCTGTTGAAGAGGGGGAAATTAACCGGGGCACATTGACTCGAAAAACACGTCGGCGCTCGCGGCGCTAAACCACATCGCCGTCACGATGCCGCAGGAAGAAATTCTCCAGACTCGCCCGCTGCGAGGCGACCTGGGAGCGCAGTTGATCCATCTCGCCCGCGTTCATCGGCTTGAATGATTTCGCAAGCGCGACGTTTTGGTCAATGAATTGCGGCTTCGGCATTCCGATCACGGCGGTCGAAACGGGCAAACTCAGCGCGTAACGGATCAGTGGCTCGATGGCGGCCTTGCCCGCGCCAGCGCCGAGGAGCTTCTCCTGCGCCGTGACCTTCATCAGAACCACGCCGAGGTTTTTCTTTTTCGCCGCGGGCAGCGCCAGCTCTTCAAACTGGAGAGCGCGCGTCGGGTTCATCGCCATCTGCACACAGTCCAGATCATTGTGTTCGATTGCTTTGGCCATCACCGCGCCGTCGGTGTGACTGGTCATTCCGATGAAGCGCGCGACCTTCTGTTCGCGCAACTCGTAAATGGCGCGAATCGCGCCGTCTTTGGCTTCGATCTTCGCAAGGTCTTCAGCGGTGGTGAGGCTGTGCAGATGCAGCAGGTCAACGCGGTCGGTCTGCAACCGTTTGAGACTCTTTTCGACTTCGCGCAACACCTCGTCGCGCGTGCGAGCCGGGGGGGGAACCTTCGTCGCCAGCCAGACCTCTTTGCGGCGCATCTTCATGACCATCCCGACGCGCGTCTCGCTCAGGCCCTTGCCGTAATCCATAGCCGTGTCGAGGTAGGTGATGCCGCTGTCAATCACATGGTTGAGCGTGCGTAGCGCTTCGTCTTCGTTTTCGTACATCAGAAAGCGGCTGCCGCAGCCGAACGCGATGACCGGGACTTTGACGCCCGTGCGGCCCAACACTCGCTGAGGCAGTTTCGTTTTCGCCTCGGCCTCCGATTCGAGAATCGAAGGCAGCGCGGTCGCCGACGCGACGGTCAGCGTGGTCTTTTCGATGAATTCGCGGCGTGTGATCTTGTCGTTGTTCATAACGTGTCTCCTTGGGAAATCGTTTGTAGTCCCGCCTTCTCATCTCGCTTAATTCAATGCCATTGGCCTAAGTCGGGACTACGAACTCATGCTTTGATGCCCACTTCGGCCAGATACTGGCGCATCACTTTCGCGTAATGCGGGATTGCAATCTCAGGGTCTTCGATTTCGGGATGCCATTTCTTTTCCCACTCGAAACTGTAGTAACCTCGGTAGCCGCCGCCGGCCAACACTTTCAAGGTCTCTTTGATCGGAACTTCGCCGCTTCCCGTCAAAACATATTGGCGGCCTTTCTCACCTTCTTTCGGCGAGCGCGAATCTTTCAAATGTACGTGGCGGATGTAGCGGCGAAGCTGTTTGAATGTCTCGGCGGGTTTTTCTCCCGCGACGCAAGTGTGGTGCGCGTCCCACAGGAGCGCCACGTTCGGATGATCGGCGCCCTTGATGATTTCGAGCAGTGGCGGCGCCGTCACGAATTCGCCGTGCGATTCGACGATGACCGTCACGCCGCTCCCCTTCGCGTGGTCGCCGAGTTCGCGCAAGCCCGCGACGATCCGGTCAATCGTCGTCTTGCGTTCTTCGCCTTTGACCAGTTGGTTCGGGAAGACGCGCACATAAGGCGCGCCGAGCTGATGCGCCAATTCAATGAAGCGTTTTGCCTCATCCATCTGCTTCGCCCGTTTCGCGGCGTCAGGCTCGTGCATATTTGTCGAAGCGCCGAGGTCCGAAATCTTCAGCCCAAGCGCGTCCAAATCTTTCAAGCTCTCTTTCAGCTTCGCGCCAATGAATTGCGGCGACTTGGGCAAATCCATCTCGCCCATCAAACCTCGCATTTCAATCGCGGCGAAGTGGCGTCGCGCGGCCTGATCAAGAATCGTCTTCCACTCCCAATTCGGACAACCGAGCGTGGAAAAGGCGATAGGCAGCCGTTTGGTTGGCTTACCTGCTTTGATTATCGCCGGCGCGGCCACGGCCGCGGCGCCTAAGCTAACAAATGCGCGTCGTGTGATCATTGGTCAGTTGCTCTCTGATTGCCTGCCCTGATTGCCTAATGGATTGCCTGATGACGGAATAATCCGAAATAGTCCGAAGAAATTATGTGAAGATGTTTCGATCGTGGCGGCGAATCGCCACGCCAGACGCCTGTTTTCGAAAACAACATTGCGAAACCGGACGCATACTAGCCCTGATGCGCCAGACGTGGCAAGCTCACAAACTGAGCCTTTGAAAACCGAAATCCGCCGTGATAGGATGCGCTCGCTTTTGATCAACCGCGTATTTCATCATTATATTTGCGGAGAGTTGGCAGAATGGCTATTGCACCGGTCTTGAAAACCGGCGTCCGAAAGGGCATGGGGGTTCGAATCCCTCACTCTCCGCCACTACCTTCCTTTCCTTTTTAATTGCAACAACTTACATTTCTTGAAGTGTTCTTGGTGTCTATGAAAATCGAAAAATAGACACCAGCGTTTTGCTCCTATCCCCATTACCGAAGGTAACCAAGGGCGGCGAAAAAGCAGGTTCGCATATTACGCGTAGCATCGGAGATTAATAAAAAAATCGCTCTTCTCTAAATAATGCCTTGTTCAAAGTGTCATGTACATGGGTGATTAAATTCAAAATCAGGGATTTGTTCAAAAATAACTTCGCCGTTTTGTATAAGCTAACTCCTTATAGTGAACTGATAATCGGAGTGAGCGCAAATGAAACGTAAATAAGATGCGAGAGAGCATCGGTGTGTCTGTGAAGTTTGTCGACAACATTCACATAGCGTGACAGCCGAAGAACATCGTGCCATCAATCGTCTGGTGGCCACATTGGATGAGAAATATCGTCGACGCTTTGTCGTTATTGGCGCTTCACATCAATCGCTTGAATTCGCCATCTCCACCATCAGCTTGTGGTGTATTAAAGTGGGACGCTTCAAATATGACTGCGACCCATCTGCCAACTGGCGCCTCCAAATGGAGACTAGTAGAATACTGGCTGTTTTCGTAGATTAACGAGAACTGGGCCGAACAACCATTAGTCAGTTACGAAACAGTGCTCAAATTTATTCGAAAAACAAAAACTGATTCTCACGTTGTGTCCTGCCAGAGTGGAATCACACTATCAAGCCCCAGAGCACCGTTTTATCAAACAGCGAAGTTATTTCTGAATAAAGCCTAAAGTCAGGCCACACAACATTGGCGCAGATTGTTCAATCGTAGTGGTCACGGAGGATTGCAGAAGGCGATTAATGCTCTGCGTGCCTCTTCCGTACCTCTGCGTACCTCTGCGTACCTCTGCGTACCTCTGCGTACCTCTGGTGGCCTTTACTGTGGGCTGTGCCTATCTTGGCTGCCTCTATTTCGTGGCTGACGACTATAAGCACGTAATTTACGTAATTATCGAGGATTATGTATGTCAGACGATCTAAGGCCGGGGTCAGAGTCTTGCTCAGAGCACATAGAAGTCTTTGCAGAGCGTTATGACCAATTATTTGCAACTGCGCGATCACTTGCAAATAATGACCAAGGACAAGCTAGAGATCTCGTTCACGACGCTCTGCTAGTATTCGTCCGCCGGAACCCAGACTTACATAAGATCAATAATATCGACGGCTATCTTCACAGATTGGTCTTCAACTTGGCTAAGTCGCAGAAGCGGCGTCTGAACGTCCAGTTAATATATGAACTCTCAATAGAAAGTTACGATTCGGTTGAGATCAGGGTACACGAAATGGCCGATCGGTACCGCGACCCGCATCTTCTCTTACAGATGCAGGATATGCTGCGCATCATTTGTGAGTATGCCTGTTTCCGAAAGGAAAGTCTCAAGCTCGGTAGTGTTCTGATTTTGCGCTTCTTTCATGGTTACCACACGAGCGAAATCGCGCAGATCATGCAGGTGACAGCTAGCGCTGTCAGTCAACTGTTGAAGCTTGCGCGCGCCGAAGCCTGTCTCTACCTCAACGATCCGAAACAGTTAAATTTCTCGCACAAGATCGCTTGCATGAGCAACAGGTCTGGACTTAGCTATGGTTGTTTGGTGGACGATCTGGTGGATGAGTTGCGCCGTGCAATTTTCCAGCCGCCTTGCTCTCGTAAATGCCTATTTCAATTTAAGTTGCACAAGCTGTATGGCGGGAAGCGCCAGGAGGAAATTGACTGTGAGACGCTCGCACACATAGTTAGCTGTGAGCGCTGTTTGGATGCCGTCAACACATTCCTCGGACTTGAGTTGTTGTCGATGCGCTATCCTGCTGACACGCTAGGCAAACGCACAAAAGATGGGAAGATGTTCCGACGGGCAATGGCGGGGCGGGGGACGGTAACCCGGCGGGCAATCCTATCATCGCCTCGAATTTCATATGGCGATTGAATTCATTGAAACGTTCAGTAAGCAGTATTTGTAATTGTCCTTATCCGCAGCTTCGCCATTAGCTCATCTTAGCTTATCGCAGAATGATGTACTAATGAAGGATTCAGTGTGTGTTTTACTCGCTGTAAGCTAAACGCACATTGAGATTATGACGCCACGCTAGAATAATAACTGGCGCAACATGCGGCAGCTTGTTCATGGGAGTCATTCATGTCGCTACGGCGACGCCCTGAAACAATGAAAATCGGTAAGACAGGTTACCAACCTGCCCTACTGATTTTCGGAAGAGCAAAATACAAATACGAGTTTATGAATCATTCAAGTACGCCTGATACTACAAGCTGGTACGTTATACACACTCATCGAAGGCAAGAAGGTCGCGTCGATAAGAACTTAGACACTTTAGGGATAGAGACACTCGTCCCGCACATTAAAAAACGTCGGTATAATAATTATACTGGCGAGGTAACTAATATTGTTAAGCCGTTTTTTCCTAACTATGTTTTTGCCCGGTTCGACGCTCATAAACTGCTCCATAAAGTTCGTCTCACCAGAGGAGTACATAGCGTAGTTTGTTACGGCGCCACCCCGGCTTTAGTCGATAACTGGGTTATTGCTACTATTCAGTCGCGAGTTGGAGAAGATGGCTATGTCAAAATCGGCGAGAACTTAAAGCCAGGTGACAAAGTAATAATTGAAGATGGTCCATTGAAAGACTTTGTAGGTATATTTGAGCGAGAAACCGGCGATGTTGACCGGATTATGATACTTTTACAGGCTATAAGCTATCAAGCCCATGTGATAATAGAACGGGAGCTACTGAGGAAAGTTGGTCAGCCTGAAAGTCGGTAACCCATAAAACAAGTTAACCTCATATGAAACAGCTCATCACGTTTTCTTTCGATGCCGCCAGACTTGCGCTGCAATCCATCTTCGCGCACAAACTCCGGTCCTTTCTGACGCTGATAGGGATCATCATCGGCGTCGCTTCGGTGGTGGTCGTCGGGGCTTCGATCAACGGCTTCAATACGTATGTGATGACCTCTCTCTCGAAGATGATGGGCGTCAATCATTTTGTGATCGACCGATTTGTTTCCCAAGGGAGACTGACCAGAGAACAGAGAGAGAAGATGTGGCGACGAAACAAGCGGCTCTACATCGGGGATTACGAATGGCTCCGGGACCGGTGCCGATCCTGCGCCGAGGTCGGCGCGCAATCCGACACCTCAATCAATCTAAAACATAACGGGCGTGAAACGTTCTTCACACGCATCGCCGGCGTGACGGCCGAAATGGCCCTGGTGGAAGATAAGGGCTTCAGTGACGGCCGCTTTTTCACTGCGGGGGAAGTCGACCGCGCCGCATACGTTTGCGTCATCGGGGCCGAACTCAAAGAGAAATTCTTTGACGGGCGCGATCCCATCGGACAGACGCTCAAGATCAAAAACGCGCCGATGACCATTGTTGGTGTGGAAGAGAAACGCGGCGCGTTTATGGGCAACTCGATGGACAATCACGCCTACATCCCTCTCACGACGCATGGAAAACTCTTCGGCCGCCGCCAGGGGCTGCAGATTCATGGGAAATCCCATAATCAGGCGGTTTTTCAGGCTACAATCGAGGAAGCGCGAATGGTCATGCGCAATCGCCACAAATTGGTCGGTAATGCCGAGGACGATTTCGGCCTGATCAATACTGGCGATATGAAAGATAATGTGGATTCATTTACCGGGACGATTGCATTGGTGGTTACGCCGATCACGCTGCTCTCGCTGATTGTGGGTGGAATCGTCGTCATGAACATCATGCTGGTCAGCGTCACCGAGCGAACCTTTGAGATCGGACTGAGAAAAGCCGTCGGGGCAAAACGTATTCAAATCCTCGCGCAGTTCCTGATCGAATCCTCGCTGCTCTCGGCAGTCGGTGGTTTGATGGGATTACTGTTTGCGGCGGCGTTGTCATGGGCGATTCGTAGCACAACGCTGATCCCAATGACGGTTACAATCGGGTATGTATTCCTGTCTCTGGCGGTGTCCGGCGGTATTGGGATGATTGCAGGTATCTATCCTGCATTCAAAGCCTCGCGACTGGATCCGGTCGTGGCGTTGGGGAAGAACTGAGATGAAACTACGATCCATCATTCCCATCGACATTCCCACCGAAACAGTTTCAATGGCTCTGGGGACGATCCGCGCCCACAAGCTCCGGAGCTTTCTCACGGTGCTGGGCATCGTGGTCGGGGTCGTTGTCGTCATCGCTGTCGCTTCGATCTTGACCGGTTTGCGCGGACGGATCATCACGATGATCGAAGAGTATGGCACTAACAACATCTACGCTTACCATCTGACGACCGGTCCCCGGATGGGCGATCGGGATCGACGCGAGTACATGCGCAAACCACTTAAGCCGGAAGATGCTGAGGCTATCCGGCGGCTGGCGCCGGCGGTGGAGGATGTCGCGAACGTGCTTTTTTTGTGGAGAATTGACGGCACGATCAAATATCGCGGACAAGCCTATAAGGAGGGTGCTTTGCAGGGCGTCTCGGCCAGCTACGCCCAAGTCACCAACCTCTTCCTGCAGGAAGGCCGATTCATCTCCGAAATGGATGAGGACCATCGCCGCGACGTGATGGTCGTTGGCGTGAACGTCGCCGAAGCGATTTTCCCCAATCGCGCCAGCATCGTTGGCGAGCAGGTCGAATTGGTCGGAAGACCCTTTGATATCATCGGTGTGCTCGAAAAGCGCAAGAACTCCTTCTTCGGCAAGAATGAAGAGGACAATGCGGTCCTCATTCCGTTTGAAACTGGCCGCAAACTCTCCCCCATGAATAAGGAGATCAATCTCCACATTCGCGCCAAAACGGGAATGCTGGCCGCGGGATTCGATCAAGTCGAACAGATTCTGCGCCGGCAACGCGGCGTGAAATATAGCGAGCCCAACAATTTTTCTCTTACAACAGCCGATCAGATAATTACACAATTCGACAGCATCACGATGTTTGCGGGGATCTTCGCGATTGCCGTCTCCGCAGTGGCGTTGCTGGTCGGCGGCATCGGCGTCATGAACATCATGCTGGTCAGTGTGACCGAACGCACTCGTGAAATCGGCGTCCGCAAGGCCATCGGCGCGCGCAAAAGAGACATCGTACTGCAATTCCTGTTTGAAGCGATGACGTTGACCGGCTTGGGTGGCGTTCTTGGCGTGATCCTGGCGATCATTGTCAGCTATGTGATTATGTTCTTCATCCCTCAGCTTCCGGCTTCGATCCCGGCGTGGGCTATAGTGAGCGGACTGATTGTCTCGATCGGAGTCGGATTGGTTTTTGGCGTGTGGCCGGCGAGGAAGGCTGCAAAACTTGATCCGATCGAGTGTTTAAGATACGAATGACGAATCATTCTTGGCGCTTCTTTCGCCAATCAGCCTGGCAGGTTGAACCCGTTCGAAACCTGATGTCGAGACACTTTTCGTAATGAAGGAGGCTGATTATGTTAGTGATGGGGATAAACGCTAGTCCCTTTAAAACTCATGAGGATGGATCAGCCTACATCAGCCGGACTCAGTATCATGATAGCGCGGCGGTCTTATTAGACGACGGCGAGGTTGTAGCTGCAATTGAGCTGGAGCGACTTAATCGAATAAAACACACGAATAAGTTTCCAATAGAAGCTATTAAATTTTGTCTGGAGAGCTATGGTGCGAAAATTCAAGATATTGATTACTTAGCGCTTCCTGGAGAAGAAAAGTACTATAATAACTTTATTGAATGGCTGAATACCAGGTGGGCCTTAGAGAATCGAAAGTTTGAGGAATGTTGGGGGATTAGAAGCCTATTGCAGAAGCTACTCTCAAACGGGTTTGATTACGACATTCCGCTCGATAAGCTGGTGTTTGTAAATCATCATTATGCGCATGCCCTGAGTGCTTTTCTACCTTCAGGTTTTGATGAGAGTCTCATCCTAACGTTGGACGGGCAAGGCGACAAGGAATCCGGGAGAGTGATTCTTGGAAACATCTCTTCGCTTAAAACGCTTGCAAGTTTCTCTACCCCGGTGTCGCTCGGCCATGCTTATACCAATATTATACAGATCATCGGCTTTCAAAGCTTTGAGGAATACAAAGCGATGGGCCTTGCTCCATACGGCAATCCCGCCAGATTTAGAGACTGCTTAAGGACTTGCTATGCGCTTTTGCCAAATGGAAACTATACGTTGAACTTTGAGGGATTACAAAAGCTTCTCAGTATGATGAGGCATCGTCGGAGGCAAGAAGAGTTTACTCAGGATCACATGGATATCGCAGCCGCTTTACAGGAAAGCCTCGAAGAAGTGGTATTTCACATTCTTACCCACTATCGAAAAAAGACAAGTCAGCGAAATCTCTGCTTCGCAGGCGGAGTGGCGCATAATTCTGTTCTTAATGGGAAAATCCTAGGCTCCAAACTGTTCGACCACGTATTCGTTCAGCCGGTTGCCCACGATCCCGGTTCCGCATACGGCGCGGCCCTAGCTGTCTACCACAACAACCCGGAGGTTAAGATTAAGCCATTGAAACATCTTTATTGGGGGAGCGATGTTGGAGATAATAAAACCATTTTAGCTGCTTTAGCTCCCTGGCGCGAGTTTGTTTCTTTCCGAAGGAGTGATGATATCTGTCATCAAGCTGCGAAGTTGATCGCCGATGGTAATGTCGTAGGATGGGTTCAAGGACGATCGGAATTCGGGCCTAGAGCCCTTGGGAATAGGAGTATTCTTGCTGACCCGAGACCTGCGGATAACAAAGAGATTATCAATGCTATAGTAAAGAAGCGTGAGGCATTTCGGCCTTTTGCGCCCTCCGTTTTGGAGGAGTGCGCCGAGGAGTTCTTTGAAATCGACTCGGGAAATAGAGATTTTTCGTATATGATTTTTGTGGTGAAAGTCCGGCCGGAAAAGAGACAATTATTAGGCGCTGTCACCCATGTTGATGGGACGGCCAGGATTCAAACAGTGTCAAAAGAAGTAAATAGGAAATATTGGAGCTTGATAAATGCTTTCAATGAAATTACGGGAATTCCTGTATTACTGAACACGTCTTTTAACAATAATGCTGAACCGATTGTCGACTCAGTTGAAGATGCAATTGCATGTTTTTTAACTACCGGGCTCAATTATCTTGTAATTGGTGACTGGTTGATCAGTAAGCAGCAAATTACTACCGCAAGTTACCTGACGTTAGCCCCATCCCTGCCTAAATATATGATGATCTCCAAGGTCAAGAAGGCGGATAATATAGGCCGATCCGCCATCTTTTTCGAGTGCCGAAACAATTTCGATCCAAGTTTTAAACAGGATCTGTCCACTGAAGTATTTGAACTCCTGATACAGGCAGACGGGCAAACTACTCTGGCGGAATTAATGGCTAGTAATCGCATTGTAGGTAACAGGAGCGCGGAAGATTTACGTCAGGAGCTACATTCTCTCTGGTCAAGCCGTATAATTACGTTAAGGCCGGCCGCTATGGCTTGCCCTCAAGCCAACACTGTTCCAGCGCTAGGGCAAACGTCTGAGCAAGTAACTATGAAATAGTAACTATCTTCTGAATTAATGTGACCCAGCCGATCTATCAGAGAGCGCCCTGTGTCCCAGTTCGATGCGCATAAACCCTTCCCCACGACGATAATGCGTTGGTCGGAAGCGGATATTTCCGTTCCCGAAATCAACGATAGAGATAACCCATCTGCCTGGTATACCGAGATCCGGATTGCTTAGGAGCAGGTCTCTCTGTCTTGTGTCTGCCCTTATGCTGTCATCGCCGCCAATCCGGAATTGCTGTATCTCGCAGATCTAGATATCAAAGGAGTGAATGATGAGCTTGTATGATCCTGACCGAGAAGATACAACAATTTACAGAGTAGTCATGAACCATGAAGAGCAATACTCTATCTGGCCGGACTATAAGGAAATCCCCCTAGGCTGGAAAGATGTGGGAAAGAGCGGCCTGAAACCGGAGTGCCTGGCCTACATCAAAGAAGTCTGGACCGATATGAGGCCTCTCAGTCTCAGGAAGAAAATGGAGGAGATGGCTAAGAATCCCCCGCCGCCACCACCACCTCCCGATCCGAACAGACCTCGTGAAAAGAGCCTGGTCGATAAGCTTTGTGAAGGTGGCCATCCGGTTATAGCCAGCTTGCGACCGGAAAAGACAGTGCAGGCCCTCAAAGACAGGATCGATCTTGGGTATGTCCATATCAAATTTACAGAAACCCGGGGTGGGACCGAACTCGGGGTAAGCCTTGATCGAGATACCTTAGATTTGAGCCAGGCTGACTTTGAGAACCAAGTAGGCGAGGTTCACCTGGAGGGAGAGCTTACATTGGACTATGTCAAAGTACGATGTATTGCGGATATCGATCTGAAAACGCTCGCCGGCAAAGGACAGCTAGTGAGGGTGTAGGATGAATTAAAAAGTAATCCTGTACTCACGTTACCGGCGGTGTGCCTGGCCCGCTTTAGGGAGTCCATTCACCTGGGTTGACACGGATGTTCGATCGTGAAGAAAACCATAGGAGAGGAAGATGTTGTCTAAAAGAACCATTATTTTCACTCTGCTGGCTTCGCTTATTATTACCACGTTTCTATTTAGAAACCCTTTTGCGCGGCATCAGACCGGAGCCTCTCAGGAGCAGGCCCCCGCTCCTGTAGAACGTTTTTCCGGTTTGCAACAGCGAGCGACGGTTGTGAGGGACACATATGGAGTGCCGCACATCACCGCGTCCAGCGACCATGACGTCTATTTCATGATGGGTTATTTGCATGCGCAGGACAGGTTCTTTCAAATGGATGTCATGCGGAGGCAAGGCAGTGGCGCACTGGCAGAGATGCTGGGGGCAGGGCCCAATGATCAAACCCTTGGGAGCGATATACAGAACCGGTTTTTCGGCATGGGCCGCGCCGCTAAACGCTCGCTCGGCGCATATTCAAATGAGGCTGTCGCGCTGATACAGGCTTATTCGGACGGCGTGAACGCCTGGCTTGATAATAACCCGCTGCCGCCTGAGTACACAGCGCTTGAGATTGCGCGTGCGCCAAGATGGACGCCACTTGACAGCATTATCATCGTTAAGCTGATCCAATTCCAGGTGTCCTTTGATACGACAGACCTGGAGCGTACCGCGGCGTTATCAAGCTATCAAGCTGCGGGCCGAGCGAGGGGATTTGATGGTACCAAGCTATTTTTCGAAGACCTGTTCACTTTTGCCCCATTCGACCCGGCTGTGACCATACCTCGTCCGGCAAGCGCCGCTTCGTTCTCTTCACAGGAAATTCAATCACTGAATATTCAATCTCAGATGATTGAAAATGCTCGCCGGGCGGGGGAGATGATTAGCCCCGAGATCATTGAAGCCGCGCGCAAGTTCGTAGAGCAGTGCAATCAATATCCGCTACTGAATCGCGCCGAGTTGGGCATTGGCAGCAATTGGTGGGTAGTTGCCGGGTCGAAGACTGATTCGGGGAACGCGATGTTGGCTAACGATCCGCATCTTGGGCTCGGAACTCCTTCCACCTTTTACGAAATTCACCTGATGGTAGATTCACACTCATCACCGATGAACGTGTATGGTGTAAGTTACGCCGGGGTTCCTGGTGTGTTCTTAGGGCAGAATCAATTCATTTCGTGGGGAGCAACTACCGCTGGAATGGATATCACGGATTTCTTTGCTGAGAGGTTGGTGCTCGAAAACGGAACCCCTGTTGCAACGACCTACAAGGGCGGGGCTGAGCCCTTAGTAATTAGCCCGGAGGAATTCAAAATAAATCAAATTCAAAACGGGGTTATGGATGATGTAATCGTAGTAAGTCCCGGCAACAGGCCGAGTGGTCTTGGTGTGCCGGCCGCCGCCCTTATTGTGCCACGGAGGAACAATGGAGCGATCCTTTCGGCCAGTCTGTCCGGCGCCTTCAGCATGCAGTTTGCTGGCTCGAGCGCAACGCGTGACCTGGAAGGCATCTTCGCCCTGGCGCGCGCTCGTAACCTGACTGGTTTCAAGCAAGGATTACAATTCCTGGAAGCGGGATCGTTGAACTGGGCCTATGCGGATGTGGACGGCAACATTGCCAGTTTCATCAACGGCAATATCCCTTTGCGAGAAGACCTCCAAGCCGGGGTCATTGAAGGTTTGCCGCCCTTCTTCATCAGGGACGGGACCGGAGCTGCAAGGAATGAATGGATACCTAGGAGCGATAGCGGACCGGGGTTCAACTACGAATCGCTGCCTTTCGAGGAAATGCCTCAAATAGTTAACCCCGCGCAAGGTTTTCTGGTTAACGCTAACAACGACCCCATTGGCGTCATGCTTGATAATAATCCCCTCAACCAGATGCGCAATGAAGGCATCTACTACATCTCATCAGGATTCAGTCCGGGTTTTCGCGCCGCAAAGATTACCAGCTTGCTTACGCGGCTACTAACTGACAGTTGCGGCGATTGCAGAGTATCATTCCAAGAGATGAAACGCATCCAAAGCAATGTTCAGATGTTCGATGCCGAAGTTTTCACGCCATACATTCTCCGCGCGTTCGAGTCGGCGCGCGGCGCAGGCGCTCCCGCGGAGTTGGCCGCGCTGGCTAACGACCCGGCTGTCATCGAAGCGACTGGACGGCTGTCAGCTTGGGATTTCAGCTCCCCGACTGGAATTCCCGAAGGTTATGATGCAGGGGATAGAAAAGACCTTGATCAACAGCCATCCAATCATGAAGTGTCCAATAGTATCGCCGCCACCATTTATGCTGTTTGGCGCCACCAGATCTTAGCGAACACGATAGCCGCCACGCTTCAGCGGAGCGGGCTGGGGGGCTTCCAACCGAACGGCGATCGTCAGTTGGTTGATCTAAGACTCCTACTAGACAATTTCTCTACCAATCGGGGCGTAGGCGCCTCCGGGCTGGACTTCTTCGCGGTCCCAGGAGTCGATGCCCCGCCCGATATCAGGCGCGACGGCATTATCTTGAAGAGCTTGAAGGATGCGCTCAACCTCCTCGCGAGCAATGCGTTTGCCGCCGCCTTCGGCGGGTCAACGAATCAGAATGATTATCGCTGGGGTAAGCTTCACAGGATAACTTTCTCCCATATATTTAGAGGGCTGGCTCCGCAATTCAGCGTCCCGACGGCTGGTAATTTCGTAAACCTTTCGCCCACACTCCCGGGCCTGGCTACAGATGGCGGCTTCGAAACCATTGACAATGGACCCTTTAGCTTACGGTTCGCTTCATCGCAAGCTTATACTTTCGGCGGTGGCGCGGCTCGAAGATACGTCGGGGAGTTGCGCCGCGGCAAGATCAAATCGGCGCAAGTCATACCTGGCGGGCAAAGCGGCGTGGCCGGTAACCGATTTCATGCCGACCAACTCTCGTTGTGGTTGACAAATAAGTACCATCGCATTTTCTTTTCGCGAGCTGAGATCAATCGCAACCAATACTCGAAGACAGTTTACGGGCCAGCGGACTAATCGGAAAACCGCCTAGCCCCCATCCACAGAAAACGTTTCGAGTTTTGAAGCAACAATCATGGAGCGCCCGCGCCCAGACATAAGTGTGCTCGTGGCGACGAGAAATCGTGCGCGACAGCTGGAGCGGATGTTATTAAGCATAGAGGGGCAGGCGCTCGAAGGGCGGAGCTGCGAGCTGATTGTGGTCGACAACGGCAGCGTGGACGACACTCGGTCCGTGCTGAAGCGCGAGTGGACTTGCTTTACACTCGTTGCGCTCTACGAAGAAACTGCGGGCAAGTCCCGCTCGCTGAATCGTGGGCTGGACGTTGCTGCTGGCGATTTGGTTGTTTTTACCGATGACGATATAACGGCTTCCCCGGTGTGGCTCCGAAGCTTGTATGAAGCTTTCGAGAAATACAGTTCGGCGGCGGTCTTCTGTGGACCGATCGTTCCAAGTTTTCCGCCTGGAACTCCGGAATGGATGCGTAATCATGCGAGAGCAGATGATATGTTTGGGAGGTTCGAACCGGGTTTGGCTGAAGGACCGTTGCCGGTGAGGATGCTTCCCTTCGGCGCCAACTTCGCAGCGCGTTCTTCTGTAATGGGAGGGATGAGATTCAGGCTGGATTTAGGCCCTTCGGAAGAGAATGGCTTATTGTTTGGGGAAGACACGGAATTTGTTGAAAGATTGCAAGGCAAATCGCAAGACATCATCTTTGTCTCCGCTGCCCGCGTTGACCATCACATCACGCCATCGCATCTTGAGCTCTCATCGTTGTTGGAGAGGGCATTCCATCTTGGGCGAGGGATCGCCATGCGTGAACGCAAGGGTGTTTTCCTCGATCCGCCTCGTTTTCAATCTACGCCTATCGATCAGGGTTTTGTAGGACTGGTTGAAAGGGGGGGACGAATAAATCATTACCTGGGTCAACTCTATCAGCTTCATTTGCTGGGCGAGAGATCATTCGATCCTGGCTTGCGCCAGGCGCTGGATCATCTGAAGATCCATTCCAATTTAGATTTGCTGGGAAAATCCGCTCGCCTGTTTTATCCCTCTCTGCGGGAAGGTCAAAATAGGCTCGCCCGCAATCGGGAGACGACCGATCTATGATCAATTGGTTGGACATCGAAGGGCGGTATAGCTTGCCTTGTGTAGCGACCCCGCGAGATCTTGGCAGTCGAGGAAAATCTTCCGCTGCCCTAACGGAATGGGTTGAGGGAAACCTGGGGTTTGTTACGGAGAAACTTCAAACCCATGGGGCCGTGTTATTTCGTGGATTTTCCTTTGAAGGCATAGAGGATTTTGACAAATTTGCAAATGTCTTCTGCCCTGTGCGACAGGATTATATTGGCGGTAATTCGCCTCGCACTAAAGTGAAAGGTGAGGTGTATACGGCGACTGAATACCCGAATAGCGCAAAGATCTCTTTACACAATGAGGCGTCCTACTTGAGAAATATGCCGCGGAAAATCCTTTTTTACTGCGCGGCGCCGCCGAAGGACAGAGGGCAAACGCCGTTGGCGGACTGCAGAAAAGTACTACAAAAAATTGACCCTTCTGTTCGGGAGCGCTTTGCTCGCAAGGGGATTAAGTACCTCAGCAATCTTCATGGCGGCTGTGGATTTGGCCGGTCTTGGCAGGATGTCTTCCAGACGGAAGATCAAGGACAGGTCGAGCGGTGGCTGAAGATGAGCGGCTATGAATACTCGTGGAAAGTTGGTGGAGGATTACAGACGTCGATAGTTGGAGAGGCTGTCATGAAACACCCCGAGACAAAAGAGGATGTATGGGTGAATCAGGCCGAGCAATGGCACCCATCGAGCCTGGATCCTAAAGCCCGCAATGCTCTTCTTTCTCTCCTCAAAAAAGAGGAAGAGTTCCCGCACAATGCTTATTTTGGCGATGGCGCGCCTTTAACAGAGCCGGACTTGGAACATATTAGGCAAGTTCTGGCTGAGCAAGAGGTAGTGTTTAAGTGGACTGAAAAAGACGTCCTTCTCTGTGACAATTACCTCGTAGCCCATGGAAGGCAGCCATTCACCGGTGAGCGAAAAGTTCTCGTGGCTTTTGGGTAACATGAACCTGGCGGGCATTTGAAGAGATGCAAGTAACCTATCAGCCTACGACCTTGGTCGCCCTTCTTTGCCGAAGGGCGATTGAGCAACCGCATCGGCTGGCCTTCACTTTTCTGGCCGACGGTGAAAACGAGGAGAGCAGGCTGACCTATGATGATCTGGACCGCCGGGCGCGATCCGTCGCCGCTCTGCTCCAATCGTTGGGAGCGGCCGGTGAGCGTGTGCTGCTTCTCTATCCTCCGGGGCCGGATTATATCGCCGCCTTCTTCGGATGCCTGTACGCCGGAGCCGTCGCCGTTCCAGTCTATCCACCCCGCCAGAACAAGACCATGTCGCGCATCGCAGCGATAGTTGAGGATGCGCGGCCGGCTGTCGCGCTCACTACTTCGCGGATATTATCGAGAATGCCGCCTCTGCTCGAATCGGCAAACGACCTCAACTCCATGCGCTGGGTCCCCTTCGAGGGAGAAGCCGACCGCGCGCGGTTCGAGTGGCGGGAGCAGGCTATCACAAGCGATAGCCTGGCCTTTCTTCAATATACCTCCGGATCGACAGGCGTCCCTAAAGGTGTGATGCTGAGCCATCGCAACCTGCTTCATAATTCGGCCCTGCTCCGTCACTCCTTTGAATATACCTCGGAGAGTTATTGCGTCAGCTGGCTTCCGATATACCACGATATGGGATTGATAGGTGGAGTGCTTCAGCCGCTTTATGGAGGATTCCCATGCGCGCTCATGTCACCCGTCTCTTTTCTACAGCGCCCATTGAGGTGGTTAGAGGCAATCTCGCGTTACAAGGCTACGATCAGCGGCGGGCCCAACTTTGCCTATGAGCTTTGCGTCCGCAAGATCGGCCCTGAACAAATATCAACACTCGACCTCAGCAGTTGGAACACGGCCTTCAACGGAGCCGAGCCGATACGCGCCGAAACTATTGACAGGTTTGCCGAGGCGTTCGGGCCATGCGGCTTTCGCAAGCAGGCTTTCTACGCATGTTATGGCCTGGCAGAGACTACCCTCATAGTTTCAGGCAGCATGAACTCGGACCTGCCCGTCATCAAGCGGTTTCGGATCGGAGAGCTTGAAAATAACAGAGGTATAGAGAGCGCTTCAGAAGATGAGGACGTGCGGCGGTTGGTCGGATGCGGACAGAACTTGCTCGATACGCGGGTGATCATCGTCAACCCGGAGACTCTCACCAGGTGTTCGCCGGAAGAGGTCGGAGAAGTATGGGTTTCAGGCGGCAGCGTTGCCCGAGGTTACTGGAATCACGCCGGCGAAACGTCCCACACGTTCCGCGCCTTCACTTCGGATACGCTCGAAGGGCCATTCTTGCGGACGGGGGACCTGGGACTGTTGCAAGGCGGAGAATTGTTTATCACGGGGCGGCTGAAAGACCTAATTATCATCCGTGGCCTCAATCACTATCCCCAGGATATCGAGCTCACAATTGAGCGCAGTCACCCCTCGCTACGACCGGGCTGTGGATCTGCGTTCTCCGTCGAAGTCAGCGGTGAAGAGCGGCTTGTAGCCGTGCAGGAGATAGACCGCAATCGAGGGGATTCCGAGGCGATCATTGACCGGATTCGCCGAACCGTCGCCGAGGAGCATGAGTTACAACTATTTGCCGTGGTCCTCATCAGGCCCGGGAGCCTGCCCAAGACTTCAAGCGGAAAGATACAGCGGCGCGCCTGCCGGACCGCATTCCTCAACGGAACACTTGAACGGGTCGCAGAATGGCGTGAACTGAGTGTCCCTGAAAGCGAACCCGGCGCCGACCCGGCGCCTGTGCTTGTAACCCGCGATGCTATTCAAGCCTGGCTGGTCTCCCAGGTTGCGACCAGATCGGGCGTAGACCCGTCGAGAATAGACATCAACCAGTCAATCGGTAATTACGGGATGGATTCGCTCATGGCAATCGAGCTGGCCCACAGTATCGAGACCGATCTGGGCGTGGTTTTTCCGATGGTAAGTTTTCTCGAAAGCCCGAGCATCAGCCGACTGGTCAACCAGGCGCTGGAAAAGATAGATGGGGAGCCGCGAGCGCAAAAGATCGCCGGCTTGCAGCCGCAACGGAGCGACGGCATATATCCGCTCTCCCATGGTCAGAAGGCGCTGTGGTTCCTGCGCCAACTGGCGCCTGAGAGCGCGAGTTACCACATTGTGGGCGCGGCGCGTATCCGGGCAGACCTGGATGTCGCAGCCTTGCGGCGGTCGTTTCAAACTCTGGTCGAGCGGCACGCCGGCTTGCGAACGACGTTCACCACTCGCAACGGCGAACTGTTCCAACATCTGCACGATCAGATGGAATTGAGTTTTCATCAAGAAGATACCTCGGTCTGGAGTGATTCACTGCTGGATGCGCAATTGACAGAGCAGGCGCATGAACCGTTCGATCTGGAGAAAGGTCCTCTCATACGCGTAGTGGTCTTCACTCGCTCTCCGCTGGAACATGTGGTTTTGCTGGTTATGCATCACATCGTCGGCGATTTCTGGTCACTCGCGGTCTTGCTCGACGAGCTGAGAGATTTGTACCCGGCGGAAAGGCGCGGAACAAAGCGGACGCTCGATCCCCTCGCATTGAATTACACCGATTTTGTCCGGTGGCAATCGGAGATGCTGGCAAGTAAGGAGGGTGAACGGCTTTGGTCGTACTGGGAGAAGCGACTGGCTGGGGGCTTGCCGGCGCTCGATCTCCCGACTGACCGCCCACGTCCACCAGTGCAGACCTATCGGGGGGCATCCCATCCATTCAAGTTGGAAGCGCGGCTGACGGATGATTTGAAGCAGTTGGGGCGCTCGCGCGGCGCGACTCTTTTCATGACGTTGCTGGCCGGTTTTCAAGCGCTTCTCTATCGCTACACGAGCCAGGAAGACCTGCTGGTCGGTTCGCTCGCGGCGGGCCGAGACTCCGCCAAGTCGGCCAGGTTAGTCGGCTATTTCGTCAACCCGGTTGTGTTACGAGCCGATCTCTCAGGCCTGCCCACCTTCGCATCTTTTCTCGATCGTGTGCGTCAAAGTGTGCTGGACGCCTTTGACCACCAGCATTACCCGTTCCCTCTTCTGGTCGAGCGGCTACAGCCGGAACGCGACGCCGCGCGATCACCGATCTTCCAGGTCATGTTCATTTTGCAGAAGGCCTACCTGCTCGATGCGGACGGACTGGTATCGCTTGCGGTTGGCGAGAGCGGGGCGCGGGTAAGGTTGGGAGACCTCCTCTTGGAGTCTGTGAGAGTGAAGCAGCAGGCGGCGCAATTCGACCTGACGCTCGTGATGGCCGAAGTCGACGGGCGCTTGTCCGCGTCCTTACAGTACAACACCGACTTGTTCGACACGGCGACAATCATCAGAATCGTAGACCACTTTCAAAACCTCCTCAAAGGCATAGCCGCTACACCAGACCGGCCAATCTCGACGCTGCCCTGGTTGACTGATGCGGAACGCCATTCTCTACTGGTTGAGTGGAACAGCACCGGGGTTGATTACCCAGCCGATTCGTGCATCCATCACCTGTTCGAGGAGCGAGCGAAGGCTAACCCTGATTGGACAGCGGCAGTTTATGAAAATGAGCAGTTGAGCTTTCGGGAATTGAACAGGCGGGCCAATCAACTTGCGCATTATTTGCAGGGGTTGGGGGTGGGGCCACAGGTATTGGTCGGCATCTGCACGGAACGCTCGCTGGACATGCTCGTGGGTTTGCTGGCCATCCTCAAGGCCGGCGGCGCGTATGTCCCACTCGATCCTGCGTACCCAAAGGATCGCCTGGAGTTTGTGATCACAGACGCGAGGATGCCCGTGATTGTGACCGAGCGGCGTCTGGCCCGGCAACTGCCTCCAGCCGCGGCAAAGCTCGTCTGCCTGGATTCGGACGCTTATCTCTCACAGAGCGAAGGCGACCCGGTGAGCGGGGTGGTTTCAGAGAACGTGGCTTATGTGATCTACACGTCCGGCTCCACCGGGAAGCCGAAGGGTGTAATGGTCAGTCACAGGAATGTGGTCAATTTCTTTCGCGGCATGGACGAGAAGATCGGCTGTCATGAGAAAGATACGATGCTGGCCTTGACCAGCGTCTCTTTTGACATTTCCGTGCTGGAGTTATTCTGGACGCTCCTCAGCGGCGCGAAAGTAGTCCTGCTGGCCGAGCAGGCTCTCGGCGGCGCATCGAGATCAGTGACGCGGCCGCGAATCGAGAAGAACCTCGATTTCAGCCTCTTCTACTTCGCAAGCAATGACTCACAAAACAAAGAGGAGAGGTACCGTCTCCTCTTTGAGGGAGCAAAGTTTGCGGACAGGCATGGCTTTGAAGCAGTGTGGACGCCGGAGCGCCATTTCCACGCCTTCGGGGGCTTGTTCCCCAATCCTTCCGTCATGAGCGCTGCTCTGGCGGCGGTAACTGAACGGGTGCGGATAAGGGCAGGCAGTGTCGTCTTGCCGTTGCACCATCCGATCCGCATCGCGGAAGAGTGGTCGCTGGTTGACAACATCTCCGGTGGCAGAACCGGGATCGCTTTTGCATCCGGCTGGCATGCGGATGATTTTGTCTTCTCTCCGGACAGCTATGCTGACCGAAAGGAGATAACTTTCAAAGGCGTTGAGTTGGTGAAGAGTCTGTGGCGCGGCGAACCGGTGAAAGTCGAGGGAGGCGCGGGAAACGAGATTGAAGTGAAGATCTTCCCGACGCCGGTTCAGGCCGAACTGCCCGTCTGGATCACTGCGGCGGGGACTCCCGAGACATTCGTCAAGGCGGGCGAATTGGGCGCGAATGTCTTGACGCACCTCTTGGGGCAGACGATTGAAGATGTCGCGGAGAGGATCAGGCTCTATCGCCGGACGTTGGCGGAGCACGGACACGACCCGCTGTCCGGACGGGTCACGCTCATGCTGCACACGTATATCGACCAGGACCTCGATGTGGCGCGGGAGAAGGTCCGCATCCCATTCACCAATTATCTCAGGTCGTCAATCGGCCTCATCTCCAACCTGATCAACAGCCTTGGTCTTCCGCTCGACCTGAAGACCATGAGCGAGAAAGATCTGGATGACCTTCTGGCATTCGCGTTCGATCGCTACTTTGAAACAAGCGCGCTGTTCGGTACTCCTGAAACGTGCGGCCCTATGATCGAACGTCTGAAAGCGATCGGAGTAGAGGAGGTCGCCTGCTTGATCGATTTCGGCGTTGATGCCGATTCAGCCCTCTCCAGCCTGCGATACCTCGATCAATTGAGACAGCTCTCATCTGGCCGGACCGGCGGCGCCATGGGAGAGATTGATTATTCATTGCCGGCGCAAGCTGCGAGGCATAGTCCAACGCTGATGCAATGTACTCCATCGCTGATGAGGATGCTCGCGGCGGATGCGGATAGTCTGAGCGCGCTTCGTTCATTGAGGATGCTGATGCTTGGCGGCGAGGCTTTGCTCCCGTCTCTCGTTTCTCAGATCAAAGAGAGCCTACCCGCAGCCGTCGTGAATATGTATGGGCCGACGGAGACGACCATCTGGTCATCGACCGATAGAGTCGAGCAGACCGATCGGGGCGTTTCGATTGGACAACCGATAGCGAACACCCAAATTTATATACTTGACCGGCGCTTTCAACCGCTTCCCATCGGGCTGGCCGGTGAACTGCGCATAGCGGGAGCAGGGTTGGCGTTAGGTTACTACAACCATCCCGATATGACTGCCCAGAGATTTATCCCAAACCCCTTTAGCCACGAACGGGGCGCGCGGCTCTATCAGACCGGCGACCTTGCGCGCCATCTCGAAGGCGGCAAGGTGGAGTTTCTAGGCCGCATCGACCAGCAGGTTAAGGTGCGAGGTTTCCGGATAGAGCTCGAGGAGATCGAGGCCGCGCTCAATGAGCATCAAGGCGTGACAGAGGCTGTTGCGATAGTCAGGGAAGACCTGCCCGGAGACAAACGACTTGTCGCTTATCTGGTCCTGGCGCCATGGCAGTCACAGAATACCGAACAGATAGAGGCATTCCTCAGACAGAAACTTCCCGATTATATGATCCCCTCCTCCTTTGTCATGTTGGAGAGGCTGCCTCTGACCTCGAACGGCAAAGTAGATCGCGGGAGCCTGCCCGCCGTGGAAGGGGTTCGTAAACAATTGAAGTCTGAGTATAAACAGCCCCAAGGTGAGCTTGAACAACGGATCGCGGGGATTTGGCGACACGCCTTGAACGTAGACAAGGTCGGAAGGGAGGATAACTTTTTCGACCTCGGAGGCCATTCTCTATTGCTGGCCCAGGTACACGGGCAATTGTCCCACTCCCTTAACAAGAACCTGCCTCTCGTCAAAATGCTTGAGCACCCGACCGTCAGCTCGCTGGCTCGCTTCTTGAGCCAGGAGCAGATTGATTCTTTGTCTATTCAGCAGAGCCAGGATCGGGCTAGAAAACTGCGAGAGGGGCTGAGCAGGCAAAGGCATACTACAGTGAGAGCCAGATCTAAGGCATGACGAGCGATTTAAAGACTAGTGAACCTGTTGAAAGCCCTGTGGAAAACATGGATATCGCCATCATCGGCATGAGCGGGCGCTTTCCAGGTATAGAAAACATCCATCGCTTCTGGCAGAACCTGCGCGATGGCGTAGAGTCGATCCGCCAATTTACCGATGAAGAGTTGAAGAGCTTCGGGGTCAGTCCGGCAGCGCTCGGTGATCCGAGCTTCGTCAAAGCGGGCGCGATTCTTGAAAACATTGATAAATTCGATGCGAAATTCTTCGGCTACTCACCCAGAGAGGCCGAAATACTTGACCCTCAGCAACGCATCTTCCTGGAATGCGCCTGGCAGGCTCTGGAGGATGCGGGCCATAGCTCCGGTGATCATAAGAACCTAGTCGGAGTCTTTGCGGGCGCGAGCCTGAGCACGTACCTGCTCTATCATCTGCTGGCAAATGAGGAGGCTTCGCGGGATGCGTTTCAGACGATGATCGGTAACGACAAGGATTTCCTGAGCACCCGTGTCTCCTATGAACTGAACCTAAAGGGACCAAGTATGGACATCCAGACTGCATGCTCTACTTCATTGGTGGCCGTGCATATGGCTTGTCAAAGCCTACTCAGCTATCAGTGTGACATGGCCTTGGCGGGCGGAGTCTCAGTACAGGTGCCACGGCGTACGGGCTATTACTATGTTCCGGGAGGCATCAATTCCCCTGATGGTCACTGCCGGGCATTTGACGCACAGGCCCGGGGGACCATCTTCGGCAGCGGAGTCGGCATCGTGGTGCTGAAGCGATTGGCGGACGCGCTCTCGGACCGTGACACTATTCACGCCGTGATCAGAGGGTCAGCGCTCGGTAATGACGGTTCCGCAAAGGTCGGGTATACGGCGCCAAGCATCGATGGGCAAGCCCAGGTGATTGCCATGGCTCAAATCATTGCTGGTATCGATGCCGAAACAATCACATATGTAGAGGCTCACGGGACTGGAACGGGGCTCGGAGATCCGGCTGAGGTCGCCGCTCTGACGAAAGCGTTTCGCGCGAGCACGGATAAGAATAACTTCTGCGCTATCGGATCGGTAAAGAGTAACTTCGGTCATTTAGACGCTGCCGCCGGGATCGCCGGACTGATCAAGACCGTCCTCGCCCTCAAGCACAAGCAACTGCCTCCCAGCCTGCATTTCGAGCAGCCTAACCCGGAGATAGACTTTGCCAATAGTCCCTTCTATGTCAACAACCGGCTGCGGGAATGGAATAGGAATGGCTCGATGCTGAGGGCGGGAGTGAGTTCATTCGGAGTCGGTGGGACGAATGCGCACGTGATCCTGGAGGAGGCTCCGGAGACCGAGCCGAGCGGCGCCTCGAGAGAGTATCAGCTGATGGTGGTCTCAGCCAGAAGCCCCTTTGCCCTGGAGACGGCGAGTCGGAATCTGGCCCAACATCTAAGAGAGCACGGGGAAAAGAATTTGGCGGATGTGGCCTACACGCTGCAGGTAGGACGAAGGAGGATGAATCACCGGAGGATGGTGGTCTGCCGGGATGCGCCGGAGGCCGTGCGGCTTTTGGAATCGGATGAACCGCAGCGGGTATTGACAGCTTATGAAGAGGCCGAGGGGAGATCGGTGGTCTTTATGTTTCCGGGAGGAGGCGCGCAGTACGTCAACATGGGGCTGGGACTGTATAAGGCCGAAGCGGTATTCCGCGAGGAGGTGGATCGATGCTGCGAGATTCTGAAGCCAGACATCGGCTGTGACCTGCGAGACTACCTCTACCCCAAACCCGGAGAGATGGAAGAAGCGAGGCGGCGGATGAAGCGAACGTCGGTCGGATTGCCGGCGCTGTTTGCGGTGGAGTACGCCATGGCGAAGCGACTGGAGAGGTGGGGTATCAAGGCCGAAGCGATGATCGGGCACTCTCTGGGAGAGTATGTGGCGGCATGCCTGGCGGGAGTCTTCAGTCTGGAAGACGTCTTGAAGATCGTGAGGCTGCGAGGGGAGTTGTTCGAGGAGTTGCCGAAGGGAGGGATGGTGAGTGTTGGGGTAGAGGAGGAGAAAGTGAGAGGGATGATCGGAGAAGAACTGTCGATAGCGGCGGTGAACGGGCCCGATCAGGTGGTGGTGAGCGGAGAGGAAGAAGCGATAGCAGCGCTGTGCCGGAGAATGGAGGTAGCCGGGATAGAGCATCAGCGAGTACAGATAGAAGTGGCGGCGCATTCGCGGTTGGTGGAGGGGATTCTGGACCGGTACGAGAACTATGTGAGAGGAGTCAGGAAAGAGGAGCCTAGCAGGAGATATATTTCCAACGTGAGTGGGAGGTGGGTGAAAGCGGAGGAGGCGACGGATGCCGGGTACTGGCGGCGGCAGTTGAGAGAGTGCGTGAGGTTCAGCGAAGGCGTGAAGGAGTTGATGGCGGCGGGAGCGGAGGTCATGGTGGAAGTAGGGCCGGGACAGACGTTGGGGAGTTTGGCGCGAATGCATAAAAAGGGAAAGAAGGTGGAGTGGGTGATCGGGACGATGAGACATCCGCAGGAGGAGCAAGACGACAGAGAATATCTGACAGGAACGATAGGGAAGCTGTGGATGGCCGGAGTGGAGATTGAGTGGAACCAGTACTATGAAGGAGAAGAGCGGAGGAGAATCGGATTGCCGTGCTATCCATTCGAGCGGCAGAGGTACTGGGTAGAAGCAAGAGGAGGGATGGAAAACAGTGGCCGGAGCAAAGTCGGCGGTAAGAGGAAAGATGTAAAGGACTGGTTCTATGTGCCGGGATGGCAGAGGAAAGATCTCTCCCGGAGCAGAGAGTCGGCCGGAGGAGTGGGAGAAGAAAAGAAGAAGTACCTGGTGATGGAGGGCGGCGGCAATGTGAGCCGGGTATTGATCGAGAGGTTGAAGCGAGAAGCCGCAGAAGTGATCAGGGTGAAGGCTGGAGAGAGCTACCGGAAAGTAGGCGAGAAAGAGTATGAGATCAGGCCGAGAGAGAGGCAGGATTATGACGAGTTGCTGAGGGATTTGCTGAGTGTGGAAGAAGAGGTAAAAGAGGTAGCGCATCTGTTGAGTACCGGAGGAGATGGAGAGCGGCTGGAGGAGATGCCATCGGAGGAAAGGTTTATTTGGGAGCAGCAGAGAGGGTTATACAGCTTGCTTTACCTGGCGCAGGCTATAGAGTCCAGCGGAGTCAGTGGTCCGGTGAGGATAAGCTACGTGAGCCGTGATATGCAGGATGTCGAGAGTGGCGATGTAGCGGCGGCCGAGAAGGTAACGGCGCTTGGAGCCTGCAGGGTGATCAACCAGGAATGTGAGAAGGTTACGTGCCGGAGTATAGATGTGGGAACGGTGGCGGAAAATAGGCCATGGGCCTCAGAGACAAAGGTGGTGGAGCAGCTAATCAATGAGATCGAGAGCGAGGATGAGGAGCAGGAGGTCGCATACAGGAGCAAGTGGAGGTATGTCAGAAGGTATGAAGCTATAAGTGTCGATAAACGGGGAGTGGATGCGGTGTTGAGAAAAGGAGGAGTGTATGTGATTACTGGAGGAACCGGCAGCATAGGCATCGAGGTGGCGGAGTATCTATGCCGGGAGAGAGAGGGAAAGGTTGTGCTGGTGTCCAGGAACGGGCTTGAGGGAAAGGGGGAAGATAGCGCGAGGAGGATAGAGCATCTGGGGGATCAGGTGATGGTCGAGCGAGCCGATGTCGGGAAGGAAGAGGAGATGAGAAAGGTCGTGGAGCGAGCGGAGCAGCGCTTCGGTCCCATCAATGGCCTGATTCATGCAGCCGGGCTGGCCGGCGAAAAGGCTGTCAAATTGATCCCGGAGGTGACTTCTATAGATTGTGAGATGCACTTCAGGGCAAGGGTTTATGGTTTGTACGCCTTGACCCGGGTTTTCCACGGGCGCCATCTTGATTTCCACCTGTTATTCTCTTCCAATGCCTCTATCCTTGGGGGCTTAGGCATGATCTGTTACTCGGCTGCAAATATCTTCATGGATGCCTTTGCCGCCAGGCTCAGCAAGACCACGGATACTCGCTGGATAAGCGCCAATTGGGATGGATGGCTGCTTAACAGCAGTAGCAGGCTCAGTGGTACGTTTCAAACCAGCCTCGATCAATACGCGATGACTCGTGATCAAAGCCTGGAGGCGCTGGAATATGTCTTGTCGCCTGAAATCGCGGGGCAAGTGATAGTCTCGACCGGCGACTTGCCAAGCAGGCTCGCAATCTGGACCGGGCAGGGCGTCAGCAAATCGGCAAATTCCGATAGTAATACAGCTCAAGCGTCAAATTTGCATACCAGACCGCCATTAAAGACGACATACGTTGCTGCGAGTAGCGAGACCGAGCAAGTCGTTATGAATGTCTGGCAGGACGTACTCGGCATCGATCAATTAGGCGCTCATGATAACTTCTTTGAGCTGGGCGGAAACTCCCTTATCGGATTGAAAGTTATTTCTCGGTTAAAGAAAGAGCTCAATCTAGACATTCCAGTCACCGCATTGTTTGAAGGTCCGACCGTAAGCGCTCTGGCTAAGGTTATCAGCAAAGGTACCGCGGAAGCATCCACCAGAGAAGAGAGTCGCAGCCGCGGTGAGCGGAGAAGAGAGAGAATGCGATTCAAGCAGAGTACGAGTGATGAAATCAGGGCTGATAGCATAACCTAGCGCTGAGCTAAAGAATTCATCATGATTCCTGTTCAAAGGCCTTACCTGGGCCAGGAAGAGCTTGAAGCCATAGGCAAAGTATTTGATTCGCGTTGGCTAGGCATGGGCTCTGTCACAAGAGCCTTTGAGGAGGAGCTTTGCAAAATTTTAGGGGCCAGGAATGTAATTGCCGTCAATACCGGAACCTCGGCCTTACATATCACTTTAGACTCGCTCGGCTTGGAACCGGGCGATGAGGTCATTGTTCCTTCTCTGACTTTTGCGGCTTCGGTGCAGGCTATTCTTGCCGCCGGAGGGCGACCAGTGTTCTGCGATGTATACGCTGACACTTTGAATATTGACGTGCAAGATGCTTTTCGCCGTATGACAGCGCGGACGAGAGTTATTATGCCTGTGCATTATGGAGGGACGCCTTGTGATATAAATGAATTGCTCCCGTCGGCGCGTGAAAGACATATATGGGTAGTCGAAGACGCGGCTCACGCTTTCGGTTCATCCTATAATGGACGTAAGGTTGGGACGCTCGGTGACGTAACTTGCTTCAGCTTCGATCCTATTAAGAATATTACCTGCGGCGAGGGTGGCGCAATAGCTACAGATAATGACGAGATTGCACAGCGGATTATTCCCAAGCGCATTCTGGGAATCGATAATGACACCTGGAGTCGTTTCTCCAATCAGCGGAATTGGTTCTACGAGGTGGTGACGAGTGGCTACCGCTATCACATGCCAAATATAAATGCTGCAATTGGATTGGAGCAGTTAAAACGTCTTGAGAAGTTTAAGCGCCGAAAGCAGGCCATTGTCCAGCGGTATGACGAAGCTTTCAGGAACATCGAATGGCTAAAACTGCTTAAGCGTGATCTGAAAGATACTTTCCCTTTCTTCTACATCGTTCGTGTTTTGAACAATCAGCGTGATAACCTGATGACATTCCTAAGAGAACGGGGGATTGGTTCCGGAGTTCACTACATCCCCAATCATCTGCAACCTCATTTTGCTGAGTTTCGGGTGTCACTTCCTGTTACTGAGCAGGCCTACAATGAAATAATTACTTTACCTCTATATTATGAGATGACCGATGCGGATTTGAGCGCAATAATAGAAGTAGTACATTCATTTTTGTAGAATAAATTTGGACTCTATGCGTGTATTATTGACAAACTTTGGTACAACAGGAGATGTTTACCCGCATATTGCGCTTGCAACCGAGTTGAGTCGCCGCGGCCACAGGCCTACTCTGGCTTTATCTCCCTACTTTGAGCCCTTAGTTGAAGAATATGGGTTGGACTTTTTACCGATTGGGTCAGATTTAGGTAGGATTCAACGTGATATAAATAATGCAATGACGGTTTCGCCCGAAATTGCCGGTTCGGCTGAGAAAATGAATTTGCTTTTTTCCAAGCTTGCATCAGCTCTTCCGCAGTTTTTTTACCAATTGAAAGCGGCCGTTCAGAATTTCGATGTTCTAGTTAGCGGACCGATGCAGCCTGCGGCAAGGATGGTTCACGAATTAACCGGAGTACCTTTTGCCTCGGTTCAGGTTGAACATTTCGGTGGAGGAGGAACGCCAGCTTTTCAACAAGTGAGTAGGTCGCTCATTAATCCCTTTCGGGCACAATTGAAATTGCCGCCGTTATCACACCCTCTCACCAAAGACGCAAACTCACCACAGCTAGCCTTATACGCTATGAGCCGTCATGTATGCCCACCCCCTGTAAGCTGGCCAGCGCATCATTGTATGACTGGTTTTTTCTTCCTCGACAAGGAAGGGTGGAAGCCGGATCCAGAGCTCGTCGAGTTTATTGAGGCTGGTGAACCTCCAGTGGTATTTACATTTGGAAGCATGACACATGAAGATCCAAATACTCTTACATCCCTTCTTCTTAAGGCTATTAGCCATGTAGGCTGTCGAGCAATTATTCAGCGTGGGTGGAGTGGTCTTGCCGATCGCAAATTACCGCCTAATGTGCATAGTATCGGCTATGTTCAATACTCGTGGCTGTTCCCAAAGGCAGCTTGCGTTGTTCATCATGGCGGCCCCGGAACAGCAGGCGCAGCTTTCAGGGCTGGGGTACCGCAGATATTTGTCCCCCACGCATGGGACCAGCCTATCTGGGCAAAGCTAGCGCAAGGAGTATCCTGTGCAGGGCCCTCTATTCCATACACGGAATTAAGTTTTAGGAATCTCAGCGCGGCAATTGCCAGTACGCTGGCTAATCATCATTATTATCAATCCGCTGCCCAATTGAGTATTAACATCAGAGCCGAGCTTGGAGTACAGAAAGCACGACAGCTTATTGAAAGATTACTTGATAGAATAGGACTATCGTAATTGTCGGCCTCGTCCCATATGAGAGTGCAACTGATCACCGATTACCAGAAGTTTCTCGAATTGGAACAGCAGTGGAATAGCGTGATTGATAGGAGTGATGAGAACATATTCTGGCTCCGCCACGAACAGTTATGTATATGGTTTGAGACTATGGTTCAAGCTAGCGCGATCGGGTCGAGACGCGAATTGTTCATATTATTGGTTTACGATGGAGAAGAGTTGATTGCAATAGCCCCTCTTGTGAGAACCAAAATTAAACTCTTCGGCATACCCGTCAGGGCCATTTCTTTCATGCATCAAGGGCGCAGGGAGATAGTAATTCTTAGGAACAAAGAAGAAGTTCTGAATCTCCTTTTCGGCTACTTGCGACAAGTAAAGCATATCTGGTTGAATATGCTCATGGTTCCCAAGAGAAGCGAACATGCTCATCTGATTGAGGGGGCGGCAGCCAGTAACGGGCTGCTGGTCCGCAGGATCGAGCCGCGCCTCAGGAATAGCCACCTGTACATTTCACTCGTGTCTGATTGGGCTCAATACGAGAAGACTCTCTCAAAGCAACACAAAGACAATATCAACAGGGCCGAAAGAAAGCTGAGTGAGTTGGGCAGGCTGGAGTATGAGCAGATCTCTCCCACTGCAGACCTGGAGGCCGTGATAGGTAGTCTGACACAAGTGGAATTGAATAGCTGGAGAATGAATCAAGGCGCTCGGGTCACGAATGTAACAAGCGGTCGGTCTTTCAATTACGCAGCCAGATTTATACATGAATCGGCAAAGCGGGGATACTTGCGCGTAGCCTTGCTAAAGCTTAATGATGCGCCCATCGCCTATTATGTGTATGTCTCCTATAAGAATCACTATTTAGCTATCTGGACCGGCTACGATACGAACTACCGGAAATACTCTCCTGGCCAGCTAATGCTGAGATATGTCTTGAAGTCATGCTTCGAAACAAAGCATGAGCAGTTTGATTTCCTCGGTTACTTTGAATATGAGACGCGGTGGACTAATTCTTTTTTGCAACACGAGGATATAAAGATCTACAGGAGTCGCCTGATGTACGCGCTTGACACCTGGTTATCCTCTAAATTCAAGCCGCATAAGCCCAGGGAACCTCAAACCATGCGTGAGTTTCAGACTTAGCGCGGCTTTGTCCTATTTTGGTCGCCCAGCGGGATATCAGCGTCTGCCAAAGGGGCAGGTCAATGTCACACTTTGCATTATGTATGTTGCCCGAGGCGGGGCATATCCTTCCAACTGTCAGAGTCGCC
>Ga0187894_10001186_pt1 | contig 34120 bp, 32 predicted proteins | sample GBC1701081metaG_FD_136650 | JGI IMG/M metagenome (GOLD analysis project Ga0187894, IMG submission 136650) | White microbial mat communities from a lava cave in the Kipuka Kanohina Cave System on the Island of Hawaii, USA - GBC170108-1 metaG ...
AGGCAGTGAAATCCTTATAGTGATAATTCGGTTTTGATAATCAAATGCAGTATTTCCAGGCCGTAAAAATCGGAAAGGAGCGTGCCAGCAAATCACAAATGACGCTTTTCAGGCTTGGCGGGTTTGCGATGTTGACCCTTACTACAAAAAAGAAGGAAGGCCAGTTTGTTCCAGTAGGAGAGGAGGATCTCACTGCAATAATTCGCACGCCTGAGGGCTTTGTAACAATACTTGTCGATTCCGAAGGATACACTAAAGCCCAATCAAAACCCCTGCAAAAAGAACAGGCGCTGGATATATTCAACAAGGCAATTGAGTCCGGAATCAAGGAATATCCTGGCAAGATGGTGGCGATCTGGACTGAGCAGTATCCCACGGTGCAAAACGAGTTAAAGACCTAAAGCACTATTTCGGTTCCGACAGGTTGTCCCTTGATCGCCTTGTCTATGACAGAAATATCTGCCTTGATTACGCGCGTCTTGATTTTAGAGCGCTCTATTACTTTTAGTGCCACGATGTCCATGAGATCATAGCCGCCAGCAAGCGAGTCCTCGTGTACAAGCATTTTCCGCAGGTTTCTGAGCTCAATTCTCCTAAATTTTTTTGCCTTTGGGTTTTCGTTTGGATCAGAATCGTATATTCCGTCGACATCAGTTGCGTTCAGAAACTCTACTGCATGTACTTTTTCCGCAATGAGTGCCGCAGTTCCGTTTGTGCTCTGCCCTGGGTGCAGGCCTCCAGCTACCACAATTAGGCCACTGTCTACTGCATGTCTTACTTCGGTGAGAGTTGTAGGTGGGTGTGGGTAGGCCTTTCCCTTTAGCGCATAGATGAGAAGCCTTGCGTTAAGTCGTGATACCTCGATTCCAAGCTCATCAAGGGTGGATTCGTCAGCGCCAGATGATCTTGCATGAGAAATGTAATGCCTTGCTATCTTGCCGCCGCCTGCGATTATTATTGGCTGGCAGGACTTGCTTGTTTTGACCAAAAAAGTAGCATAGTCTTTGAGAAGCTTTGTGTTGTTGTCCATGCCAAATATTCTTCCAGATAATTTGATGACGATTCTTTTTTTCACTTTTGACCACCAAGAATCAATTTTGCTGCAATTTCAACTTTTTTTCTGTGCTGTATGGTAGTGTAGATTCTAAGGATATTCATTGATTCTGCCATGGATGAGACCACTGGAATTTTTGAAAACGGGATCTCCTTTGCTGTGGATCCCCTAGTAATGAGTGTGATGGACTTTGTTTTTTCCTTTGACGGTGTAAGCGGCAGCGACGACGTACCAGAGGTGTCTACAAAGATTTGGTTTTTGGCGACTCCTGATTTTTTTGCTATCTTGTCTCGGATTTTGTCTTGGGTTTTTTCGAACTTGTGGGTCATTATTTTCTCAAAGACGCATTTGAGTAGCCTGCGGTTTTGATAGTCTCTTGCGAATTTTTTTGCCCGCCTTATCTCGTCCGTGCTATCACCAAGGGAGAGAATTCGTGAGACTACGAACTCGTCTGTCATCTTTACATAACTATCTAAATCTAGCTCTGTAAAGCCGCACTCTTCGTCTGCTAGCTTGATGAATTCTAGCATCATTACCTCGGCTGAACGCACTGTCTTGTGGAAATAGACTGCTTTGAACATCTGGTATCTTGAGAGAATCATGGACTCAAACGAGTAGAGTGCAGACCTGTCAAGTGCGAGCTTGCTTTTGTAGACGCTCAGAGAGTGGATTATTCTTTGGTGATCGATTTTTGCGTGCTCTGCTCCAGTAAAGTATCCGTCTCGCTGTAGATAGTCCATCATGTCTGCAGAAAGCGAACCCGAAATTATCTCATTTACGAATCGGTACTTGGGATCCCCAAAGGCAAGCTTTGTTATGAATTTTTTATTTACGCCTGATTTTGACAGTGTGTCGCCGATTTCCGAGTGCAGAATTATTTTTTTCCCGATTTCCTCATGGGATGTTTTCTTTTTTGCCTGCAAGACCTCCTCAAAAAGATGTGAAAACGGGCCGTGTCCGACATCGTGCAACAAAGCGGCAAGCCGAATGTCGCGGATTTTGTCCGAGTTCAAAAATCCTTTCTCGGCCAGTGCATTTGCTGCCTGTCCTGCAATATGCATCACCCCAAGGGAATGCTCAAACCTAGTGTGCTGAGCCCCCGGATATGTGAGATGTGCACCGGATAGCTGGCGGATTCTTCTTAACCTCTGAAAAATTGGCGAGTCGATTATTTTGAGCTCTGTATCATAAACTCGGATAAAGTCATGTATCGGATCAACAATGTCCAGATATTTTGTCATATCCTTGCGAGCTTGCTTGATAGAATTTTCATTATTTCGTTGTGCACATCGTCCTTTGCTTTTGACGCGTCGATTATCTTCCAGCCCAGTTTTTTTGCCAGGTTTTTGTAGGTTTTTGAGATTTTTTTAAGAAACTCGGTGTCCTTTTCGAACCTGTCACGCCTTGTTTTTTTGCGCAAAAATGATTCCCCTTGCGAAACATCAAGCACTATGACAAGGTCTGCTTTCGGGAGGCCATCATCTAGGCCCTGCAGCCACTTTAGGTCAAGGCCGTTTGCCACGCCATACACTAGGTTTGACTGATAGTACCTATTCATTATGATAACGGAATTTTCAGAGTGCGCCTTTTGGATTTCTGAGAGCTTCTCCCACCTGTTTGCAGCCAAAATGCAGTGTATTACCTGTGGCGGGAACTTGCGCTTTCCGTGCAAAAACTTGTCTATTTCTTTTCCAAGTGGCGTGGTGTAATCAGGAAAGCTGAAGACCTTGGTCCTAATCTTACTTTTCTTGAGAGCCAACGCCAAGAGCTCAGACTGGGTTTTTTTTCCCGCCTGATCGCTTCCTTCAATTACAACAATCATCAGTTGTAATCAGCTTGTCAGTAATTAAAAATCTAGTGACCCAATCACTCAGATGATTTGTAGTTGTTTGATTTTATTATGCATAGGAAAATCCCCCTTCCAGACAGGGCTCTTGCTCTGTGTCTTGTGCCTTTTGGTATGAAAATGGTGCAGGGAGAAGTCACTTTGTAGATTTCATCTTCAAGCTGAACTTCATAGACTAGCTTGCCTTTCTCAGAGAGGATCAGGTTGATTTCGTCCGTATTGTGCTTGTGAAGCTTACTGTATTCTGGGATTTTTTTGCGTGATGCATCAACTAGGTGTACCGCTATGTGGGTTTTTGATTCTGGGATTGATTTTTTGCTGAGCATTGAAATTCTCTTGATTGGCGCCTTTCCGTGAAACGGAATTTTATGGAGTGGCTCGTTGATTCCTTTTGTTATGAATTTGCGATAAGCTTTCATCAAAATTCTTACTCGCACGCACTAAAAAATTCAGCTAGGATCCGCAACATGACTTACTATATAAGCGATGATCACCAAATGGTATCGTGACATTGGACAGGACTTCGGAATGGTTCGTTCCAAAATTTGGCTCAAGAAATTTCAGAGTCAGTGTAGGGATTTTATTTTTACCATACACTGGAATTGTCACTTGTTTTGCTGTATGGGGATCGCTTTCCGGAAGTTTTGGCGTGGAGCGGCTGGCAGCGATTTGTGCGGTTTATTTTTTGTCTGTCGGCGTATGTGCACATTGTCTTGACGCAGTTGGTGGAAAGACGAAGCCGTGGGGTGAGTTGCCCAGAAGAAGCCTCGTAATGATTGGCCTTGGCGCACTAGGAATTGCGTTTGCTGTTGGCCTACACTATGCTTTCTTGGATTCACCGCTCTTGTTTCCCATCGGGATTGCTGAGGGGTTTTTCCTTTTTGCCTACAATTTGGAGTTGTTTGGTGGCAGGTTTCACAACAACGCGTCAACTGTCCTGTCGTGGGGGATTTTGCCAGTTTTTGCAGGATCTGCAATTCAGACCAATTCCATTTCAGCAGAAACACTTGTGCTTGCTGGTGTTTCGGCCATAGTTACCTATGTTCTGATAGTCACATCCCGGAAATACAAGGAACTAAAAAGAAATAACGATAGTCAAGACTTGATTAGAAAAAAAGAAATCATTTTGAAGCTATTGGCACTTGTGGTCATTGTTGCCACGGTCGTCTTTTTTGCAGTCAGATACTATATTTGACTCCAACAAGGATTGCTGAAGAGTGCCATGTAAGATACTTGCATCGTACGTCAAGACCAATTTTTTTCATTTCTTCTTCATAGCTTCTGGCCCACGTAGTGGCTCGGATTAGCTTTGGGAGCTCGGAAAAGGCCTCTTTCCACTCTGGGATGAGATTCCCTGCAAGATTTAGCAATACAAAATATGCATTCCACAGAAATCTGACCAGTCGGTTTTGCGGATAGGTAAAATCGTGCAGTATCACTCTGCCTCCAGAGTTGAGATGTTTGTCACAGATTCGCACAAGAATTTTTGGGTTGCAGTATTTTGGAATGTATGATGATATAACGCAATCAAATTTTCCATCCAGATTCAGCTTTTCTGCATCTTGGCACACAAACGAGATATTTTGAAACGATGACGAATTTCTTTTTGCCACATCGAGGTAACTCTGAGTTATGTCGACTCCAGTTATCTCGGAGTTTGGGAATTTTTGCGCAAGCTTTCTTGTCAGTATTCCAGTGCCGCAGGCAAGATCAAGAAAAGTGTCGCCTCCTGGAATCTGATTTAACATTTCATTTTTCCAATAGTTGTCCTTCGCAAACGTCGCCCAGGATACAACTTTGTCGTAGGTTGCAGCCGTATTATCAAAGAATTTTGGCACTAGCTCCTTTGGATACATACAGTCCATTACGCGTAAAGCGATTTAAAGCCAATTTCATTTTTTGACCATTCCCTCTCAAAACTTATAACTAAAAATTTCAATCAATACAAAATGGGAATAATGGGAAACATGGCAAAGGAAATGATGAAGGAAATAAACAACAAGTCCCGCGAGTTCTACGAGTTCGTGCTTCCCCCAGTTGACATGCATTTGGATGGCGATTACCTTACAGTAATCATTGACCTGCCAGGATTTGATAAAAAAGACATCAAGCTCACTATTCACAGGAACATTCTTTCAATAAATGCCGAAAAAAACGAGCCGCAAAAGGATGGAGTTGTCTGCAAGCAAAGGCCTAGCATCATTGACAAAAAGATCCTCCTTCCAATGCATGTAAAAGACGAGGATGTCATTTCTGCAAAACTTATCCAGGGAGTCCTGACTGTAAAGATTCCCGTTGCGCAAAAGGGAACACAGATCTCAATAGACTAGTGTTTTCTGAAAACTGCGAATATTCCCATCATTACGAGCGAGCCAACCATTCCAGAGATTCCGGCAGCCTCGTTTGATGAATATACAACTGCAGATCCTACAAAAACGGCGGAAGAAAGGATGCTCCCCGACAGGAGGATGTTTGTTTTTGGCCTTGCGTTGAGTTGGAGTGACCTGTTTTCTTCTAGGAATTTTTTGAGCTCCGGTGCAATTGATATGGTAGCATCTAGTGATTTTGCAAATTTCGTAAAGGAGTATTTGAGCTCCTCGATATACGCGTCCTTGATGAGCTGTTCTTCTTCTAGGATTTGCTTTAGAACTTTAACGAACTTGAAGTCTACCTTGTGTGTCTTGTAGATTCCCTCGATTATTGAGCTCATCCTGAGGTACAGTGCGAGATTTTTTGGTAGTGTAAATGGGAACCTCGACATTGTCTTGTTTGCAAGCTCCATGAGTGCACGAACCTCCATTTCGTCTGGTTTTTTTCCATGCATGGTTCGAATTGAAAGGTCGATTCCCTGCTCTATGACGGAGCGATTAAAATCAGGAGTGAGCATACCAAGATCATTCATTGCGTTTACTGTTCTTGCGGGGTCTTTTTCCACCAGCGCTAGGTATAGTCGGACTAGCCTCATTCTGGTGTCATTGTCGATTCTGCCTACCATTCCAAAGTCGTACAGAATCAGCGAACCGTCGTCTGCTACTGAGACGTTCCCCGGATGGGGGTCTGCATGGAATATCGAATCGCGCAAGAGCATCGTGAAGAAGACCTTGTGTACGTCGATTACGATTTTTTTCCTGTCAATTCCCTTTTTGTCCAGATCTTCAATGTTCGTTATCTTTATTCCTGGAATGTACTCCAGTGTGAGAATGTCTTTTGTGGTGTGATCATCAAAGACTTCTGGAACCAGAACGTTGTGGTGTCGCATGAGATTTTTTTTTATGGTTTTCAGGTTTGCTGATTCTTTGGTATAGTCAAGCTCTTCGTGTATGGTTTCAATGAACTGCGCAAGCATTGAACGGGCAGAAAATCTCAGGTTCGGGTCTACAAACCTCATCGCAAGTGGAAGGACTTTTTTTAGAACCTTGATGTCTTCTTCGATTATATTTTCGATTCCAGGTCGCTTTACCTTGACGATTACGTCTTGTTCCTGTATTTTTGCGCGATAGACCTGCCCCAGTGACGCCCCCGAGATCGGGTTTGTGTTAATAGAAGTAAACGCCTTGTCCAGATTCCCGAGATCTTTTTCAATTACAGGCCTGACCTGTTCAAATGGCGCTGCAGGAACATCGTCCTGGAGCTTTGCCAGCTCTTCTAGGTACGGCTGCGGTAAGATATCAGCCCTTGAAGAAAGCCATTGCCCGAGTTTTATGTATACTGGGCCCAATGATACAAACGTGTTGAGTACTCTGCACCCGTTCCTTTTGTATTTTTCATAATCTACATTTTTCCCCTCAGTTTTTACCCATTCTCTTCTGTCGCGTCGCAGCGTGATTATCAGAGGTATGAGCTTGAAAAGGACCTGTGCGGTTCGGATAGCAGTCATAGAGTCTCCTTATTGTCCTTTAGCCTTTTTTGCCAGCTTGTAACCGATATATCCAATAGCTAATGATGATATCAGTCCTGCGGCGGCTGCGAGCTGCTTGTCTTTTTTTGTCTTTTTGCTTTTGTTGTAGATGTGGGATGTGATTTTTGCTCCCCCTACCGCCCCGCTTGTAAGGCCCACCAGTACTTCTTGCGCGTCAAAAATCAGGTGGCCTAGTGGATCCTTGAGAGGATCAATTCTGTCCATATGTACTAGGTATTTGTCGTCGTATTCCCGTATGTGTAAATTTCCATAACGATACTGCTTTTTGGCGCCATGTTTGTGTCCAAACTCGGTCTCTATTGCGGCCTCCAGCATGAACGGCCGCAATTCCTTTGGGACCTCGATTTCATCCCAAGTCATGATCGGCGATACTGTTTATCCGTTATAATCCTAGTGGGCTAGCTCGCAGCTTGCGCTTTTCTTTTTCTTATCTTCTTTAGAATGACTAGGCCTACGACTGCGGCTATGACAACTCCTACGATCATAGGAGCAAAGTCTGCCACTGTGGGCTCGGGCTTTTTGCTTGTGTCTGTGAGTGTGACTTTTGCATCATGGGTAATGATGGTCTCGTTTCTTAGATCGTCTTTGTATCTGACTGTTATTCTGACATCGTGTTCGCCGTATTTTGGCTCACCATCAAATTCTACTGGAATGTTAAACGGTACAGGAGAATCTGTCTCTATTTCATCTACGAACTGCGTGACCTTCTTTATGTTGGAATCACCTAGTGGCTCCAAGGTTACAAAGGCAAAGAGCGCGTTAGTGTTTCCTTCGTTGATTATCTCGCCGATTATGGTCTGCGTGCCAGAAATATCTATTACGCCCACATTGTAGACTTTTGCGTCAATTAATCCGTTTATGAAAAAGTCTACCGTACGGTTGTCTGTGATTTTTTCTCCATGTGCGTTAAAGTATGTGAGCTGAAGCGGCAGGTGTAATGTCTCTGTTCTGACATTTTCTGGAATGAACACTTTGAATGAGAATTTCTCTGCTGACTTTGGTTCGATTGTTCCTATATCCCACTCGTTTTGGTCAAACACGACGTTTTCCACGTTTGTAATGGGGTTTGCTGTGGCAGAGACTGCAGTCTGCGTGTTTAGCAATGTGATCTTTACATTGGATAGTGATGCGGTTCCCGTGTTTGCTATTTCAATTGTGGCTTCGTTGTTTTTTATTGATGTTAGAAATGGATTTAGCGCTTTTAGGTTGACGACGCTTTCACCGGTCACTTTGAATGTAAAATCAAAGAACGATTGTCTCTGTCCTGCCTCCCTGAACCTAGAATATTCAACCATTGCGGTTCCAGGATATTGTTGGATTGGCGTGTTTTTGTCCACGTTTACGTAAAATGTGAGGGAGAAATGTTTTCCCAAAAGAGTTTCACGTTCTGCGTCTGCCAGGATTAGTGAGCCTTTTCCCCCTGCCGGACTAAATCCCATAGGCAGCTGGAGCTGCCCCTTTATTCCGGTAATGTCCTCAGTTCCGACATTTGCAAATACAATGGTGAATGGGACATTTTTGTCTCCTGGGGCCACTTCCATTTTTTGCTCGAACGTGCCAAAATACGCATCAAGGAACTTGATGTCTTGGTATTTACGTTCAAATGGTGAGTCACCCTTGCCCAGCTGGGCCCATGCGTGAGGTACGGCTATCGATACTGTAAGTAGCAATGTCACGATAATTACAAGTTTCATGCTGTGACCTCCATTTTTGTGGGCAGATCTTCTCCTTCAAATGCGCGGCCGTCCTTTATTGTGATCACCCGGTCTACATCTCCGAATTGGTGTCTGTCGTGGGTCACCACTACGAATGTCTGGTTCAGCTTTCTTGCCATCGACTTCATCAGCTGGATTGTGGTTTCTGCCGTAACAGAATCTAGGTTTCCTGTCGGTTCGTCTGCCAAAACGATTGCCGGTTTGTTGATTAACCCCCTTGCTATTGCGGCCCTCTGAGCCTGCCCCCCAGAGATCTTGTTTGCTCTTTTGTTCATCTGGCTTTCAAGCCCCACGCCTTTTAGCAGGGCAATCGCCTCCTGCGTTGCGTTCTGACTTGTGTGTTGGATGTTTCTTGGAAGCAAGACATTTTCAAGAACCGTAAGGTCTGCCAAAAGGTTTGAAAACTGGAAAATGAATCCTAGCTTGGAATTTCTAAACGCGGATATTTGATTGTCTGAGAGCCTGGTGGTGTTTGTTCCGTCAATGTACACCTCACCGGTTGTTGGCTTGTCCAAAAGGCCTATCATGTTTAGTAGTGTAGATTTGCCAGAGCCAGAGCTGCCTACAATCAACAAAAATTCTCCTTTCTTAACTGAAAACGAGACATCTATCAACGCACGCACCATTGTGTCTCCTTGGCCGAATGTTTTGTTGAGATTTCTTACCTCCAAAACAGTATCAGATATAGCGCATCGCCTCCACTGGTTGAAGCTTTGTTGCTTTGTATGATGGATAAATCGAAGCTACCACAGCAAGTCCAAACGCCATGATTGCAGTCTGGATTATCTTTCCCCAGTCGTAGCTTACCTCTAGTGGGATACTTCCTGCAAACGTCATTTTGGTCTCCTTCGCATAAAAGGTATAACTAAGGCCCATGGCTGTGCCTATTCCCGCGCCTATTGCGCCTATTATCATGCCTTGAACTATGAAAATGATTAGAATGTCCTTTCTTTTTGCGCCTATCGCACGCATTACACCGACTTCTCTTGTCTTGCTGGACACCAACATCATTTGTATGGTCACTACGGCAAAAGCAGATGACATCATTCCAAAATATCCTATCATGTTGATCATTGCAATTCCTGATCTGAATCCGGCCAGTGCCTCTTCTGCAGATTCTTCTATTGTTTCTGCCTTAAAGTCGTCATTCGGAAATGTACGCAAAAAGATTTCCTTGACCTGATCTGCCTTTTTTGGATCGTTTAATTTCACTAGGATCTCCCCTGTCTCCCCGTCACGTCCCAACATGTCGCGTAATGCGTCAATGTGAATTATCGCGCTTCTGTCAAGGCCCTGACCGCCAGGCGACTCTACTACTCCAGACACAAGAAAACGCCTGATTTGATCCTCGCCCCTTCTGTCAGTCACCTTGAGTTTTAGGTTATCACCTACTCTGATGTCACCTAGATCCTTTGCCACTGACGAACCCACAACAATAGAGTTCCTTGAGAGGACATACTGGCCGTCAGTTACCGTCTGATATACAGTCGAGACTCGCGGATCACGGAATGGATCAACTCCGACAATTTGGACGCCAAAGTCTTCGATTATCTTGCCGCCCTTTGTCACGTTAATTGAAGCGGACGACTGAACCCTTGGCGCGGCGGCCTCCACATATGGTATTCTCTCAAACCAGTTTACCAAGAAAACGTCAGATTTTGTGATATAGCTCTCCTCGTCTGTAACCCTGACATCTCCGAACCTATAGCTTGAAAGATCCCTGACAATTGCGTCATAGAGCCCCTGAAATATTACAAAATTTACGTGAATTACCAGAATTCCAATTGATACTGCCAGAACCGCGCCGATCAAACTGCCTTTTTTGTTTGAAAGCATTCTCTTTGCCAGCTGAATCCTGTAATCCATTCCCTTGTATAGAATAAGTCTGATATTTAACATATAGTATCGAAATTATGCATATTATGGACATTTTTATCTAGAAATAGTATTGTTTAATAGGAAAGCACGGTTTAGACTAGCAAATTGGACAAATTAGACCTCCAAATACTGCACATCCTGCTTGACAACTGCCGCGAGTCAGACAGGCGGATAGGCAACAAAATCGGAATTTCCGGCACCGCCGTAAAATCCAGAATAGAAAAGATGATCAAAAACGGGACAATTGAAAACTTTGCGCTAAAGATAGAACCGCCCGTCTTGGGATACAATGTTTTGTATATTGTTACAACTGGCCAGGACATCAATCAGATTCTAAAACAAGTTGAGTTGGTTGGCGAGTCGTTCTTCGTTGTACCATGCATTGGAGGAATCACTGTGTGTGCCATCGTGGTGAAGGAAAGTATTGAACAGAAAATTGAGATTGCGAAAAACCTGATGCGCGACGTACGACTGCTCTCAATTTTCGAGGCTGAAAATCCCGGAATACGTTCTGACCTTACGAAAACGGACATTAAGATAATTAATTTACTCCTGAAAAATCCCAGATCAAAAATTGAGGACATGTCAAGAAAATCAAAACTCTCAACTAAGACAATTACGAGATCTTTGAAAAAGCTTCAAAACGATGAAGCGGTCCAGTTTACCTTGATTTACGATCCATCAAAGTTTGGCCAGTACATTCCATTTGCCGTCTTGGCGTGGGTCAAAGGAGATCTAAATGAAACGCTGAAACTGTTGAAAAAAGAGTTTTCTGGATCGTTTTTACAAAAACCACTTATTGCAAAAAACCAAATTGTCCTGTTTTTGCACAGCGATAGTATCTTTGAGCTTGACAATATCACGCAACAGGTACGAAAAGTAAAAGGTGTCACAGGAGCTGATCTTTTCATACCAAAAAAGATTGCATTTCCGCAGAAGTGGGTGATAGATGCAATCAAGACCTCTAAGGCTTCATCAAAGCTGCATTTGATGTATCAATAAATTAAATAGTATAATACTCAAAACAGATAAGATGCGAAAAAAGAAAATTTACCGGGGCAAGATATTAGATCTTAACATTTATGATTTGACAGTAAGGGGTAAGAAGGTAAAGCGCGAGATAATCGAGCACCGAGGCGCGGCAGCGATTTTGGCGTTTGACGAGAAGGGAAGGGTGATTCTAGTTAAGCAGCACAGATTCGGGCACGGATTCATTCTGGAGATTCCCGCAGGCACACTTGAGCGCGGGGAAAGGCCTGTGAGGTGTGCATTTCGCGAAATTCAGGAAGAAACCGGCTACAAGGCTAGCAAAATGACTCATTTTCTTACGTACTATCCTTCTGTTGGCTACAACAAGGAAGCCATTCATTGTTTTGTGGCCAAGGGGTTAGAGAAAATCAGCGAGCAGGCGCTAGACGAGGACGAGATAATGTCGGTAGTAAAGATCGACATAAGGAAGCTCATCAACATGATAAAGTCAGGTAAGATAGTCGATTCCAAGACAATTTGTGCAGTTCTGACATATGCTGTAAAAAACAAAATTCTCTAGTTATACACCGGCTTGACTAGATCCGCTATGTCAGCCCATGATCTTGATACGCCCTCGAACATGTAGATAAGATCCAAGAGATTAATTTGTAGCTGGTTTTTTTGCTCAATCGAGGAGCGAATGTCAGAGATCTTCCTCTGGAATTTCCTGTGACTAGATATTGCATCGATTGCCATTGGCCTGTTTTGCTCGATGAATGCATCTATAGACTTGCGGTGTATGTGCTCAATGTCTTTGGTCAGCTCGTAGATTTTTCTCAGGTCATTTTTTGAAAGCGCGCTCTTTGAGATAGAATTTGCAATCTCTACTATGGTGTCGTTTGTAGTCTCCATAATGTTTGCCGCAATCCTATAGTCCAACACGTCGATGTTCTCAAGATGGAATGCCGATGCTAACCTTTTATCGCTAATTGTGGAGCGGATGAGCCTTACCAGAAGGAAGTACTGCCTGTCCACTTCGTCATCCCGGTTTGAAAAAGTTTGAAGGTTTGATCTGTCGTCTGAGATCAGCGCCTCCGACACGTCGCTGAACATTCCAAGTGAGATGGAGCTTATTCTTTTTAGAATTTTTTCTGGGTTTAGCGTCGCTGTGTCTAAGAGAAACTGGACGTTTACGTTTGATGAGTCTTCTTCGATTATTTCCATTCCAACAAGGCGCCTCATCGAGTTTCGGATTTTTTCTCTGTCCTCAGCTGGGATGGTTGTCTTTCCCTTGATCCGGATGACGTCATATCCAAGAAGATACGCGCCGATTATGTTTGCAACGATGTTTTCGTCCTGCGTTAGTGGATATGATATCACAACTTCTTTTGAGGGGCGCTCTGACTTGTTGACGGTAATAGAGATTGAATTATCCGTAGTCTCAATTTCGACTTCATCGCTTTTTTCAAGATTATTTGCCTCTACCCACTCCTTTGGTAGCGATACTAGGATGCTGCTACCTATTTTCTGCAGGCGTCGAATGAATTTAGGCAATTTATATTGATATAAGTAATTTAAGCCTTATTCTTATATTTTTGGTAGAATTTAAATTGAGATCAGGATGAAAGGGTCGGCATTTAGTCCAGCTCACATTACGGGATTTTTCAAGGCAGAACTAGATGATACCAAAAAGCCAGAGTTTCAGGGTTCGCTAGGGGCTGGGTTTTCAATTGAGAGGGGAGTCACTACAACAGTAAATGTGGAATACTCGGAGTTTACGGATTTTAAGATCAAGGTTTCCGGATATCAGCCAGATAACACGCAGGTATCTGAATTTGTGATAAAGGAGTTTTTGAAAAATTTTGACGGCAACTATTTTGTAAATGTGTATCATGACATCAAGATTCCGGTCGGATATGGCCTTGGCTGCTCTGCTGCAGTTGCACTATCCCTGTCTTATGCGTTGAATGCGGCGTTCGGGGCAAAGTTTTCAAAAGAACAGCTTGGAACCATTGCACATAATGCCGAGGTGATATGCAAGACAGGTCTTGGTGATGTACTAGCATCATACCATGGTGGATTCGAGATAAGGACAAAGTGTGGTGCACCGGGAATTGGCCAGCTCAAAAAAATCCCAACAGAAACATATTCTGCAATAATGATCTGTTTTTCTCCGATTTCCACAAAACAATTCCTAAAAGAAAGACTGGCGTCAATTAACGGCCTTGGAGGAAAGATGGTAAACAAACTGGTACAGTCAAGAGACATAAACCAGTTCCACGAGTTTTCTATCGAGTTTGCAGACTATGTCAACATCATAACGCCAAAGATGAAGACGGTAATCGAGGATCTGAAATCACATGGAATAAAATCTGGCGTTGCGCTCTTTGGTGAGACCATCTTCATGCTTGTTCCAGAGAGCATGGAAGAAAAGACAGCTAAGATTTTAGAAAAATATCCAGATGGAATAATTATAAGATCAAAAATTGACGATATTGGCGCAAGGCTAGTTAGCTAAATGAAACCAGTCATCCCAGAATCACATCCGCGCGCCAAGTCTCTATACATAAGAGAGAGGCTGGTTCACGCGTTTGATTCTGGGCTTGTGGCAAAGGAAGGTCTCTTGGCGCATGGGAGGGGGGAAGCATTTGACTATCTGATTGGGGAGCGCACCTCCAAGGCTGCAAAAAAAGCAATCAGGGCTGCGGCGGCCATGCTTGTTTTGGCAAAAAGACCAGTGATTTCAGTAAACGGCAACATCGCTGGCTTGTGTCCAAGGGAGATAGTAGAGCTTTCAAAAGCAACTGGCGCTAAAATAGAGATAAACCTGTTTTATGCAAACGAGAAAAGAAAGCGGAGTATCCTCAAGGCCTTGAGGAAAAACGGCGCCAAGGCAGTTCTAGGCCTTGACAAGAGAAATTCGAAAAAGATTTCAGGCCTTGACAGTGCGCGAAGAATCGTGGACAGGAACGGGATTTATGCTGCTGACGTGGTTGTTGTTCCACTGGAGGATGGGGATCGTACATTTGCACTAAAAAAGGCGGGAAAAAAAGTGATCACCTTTGATCTAAACCCGCTTTCCAGGACGGCGCAGACTGCAGACATTACCATAGTCGACAACGTAGTGCGCGGAATGCAGGAGCTCGTTTCTGCTTGCAGTAAAAGTCCACTAAAGACTCCATTTGACAACAAAAAGAATCTGTCTGATTCTATTATTGAGATAAAAAGGAACCTTACAAGGAGGGCAGGCCATGCATAAGTCAGTCAAGGACATATTAGACAAGAAAAAAACCGGACAAAAAATTTCCGTGATCACTGCATATGACTATACTCTCGGATCGTTGTGCGACAAGGCTGGAATCGACATCCTGCTAGTTGGCGACAGTGCCGGAATGGTGATGCTAGGATATGAGAACACCATACCAGTCACCATGGACCAGATGATTCTGTTTACAGAGGCAGTCAGCAGGGCAAGACAAAATGCTCTAGTTGTCGCAGACATGCCGTTCATGTCGTACCAGGCAAGTACATCTGACGCAATTGCAAACTCGGGCAAGTTGATAAAAGCAGGCGCAGATGCAGTAAAGCTTGAGGGCGGAAAGGTAGTTGCGCCCACTATTAGAACAATTGTGGAAACCGGGATCCCCGTGATGGGTCATATTGGATTCCAGCCTCAGACTACCACTTTGGCACAAGGGTATCGGGTTCAGGCAAAGACAAAGGACGCAGCAGTAACCCTAATCGAGGACGCAAAGGCACTAGAAGAGGCCGGAGCCTTTAGCATTGCACTGGAGATGGTGACATCCGAAGTCGCAAAGATGATTTCAGAAAGCGTTTCGATTCCAACCATTGGGATAGGATCTGGAAAACATTGTGACGGCCAGGTCCTAGTAATCCATGATGTTTTGGGAATGTATGACAAGCTAAAACCAAAATTTGTAAAACAATACCTTTCGTTGTCTGGCGACATAATAAAGGCGCTGACAAACTACAGACTTGATGTGGAATCAGGCAAGTTTCCCACTAAAGAGAACTGGTTTTCAATGGACAGATCCGAGCTTGACAGATTGCAGAGAGAAATTGGCTAGAAAACATACTTCCTTGGATATTGTGGAATCGCACGGTACTGAGCTGTCAGGTAAGAAGATAGTGCTTTGCGTGGCCGGAAGCGTGGCCGCATACAAGGCAATCGAGCTTGCAAGGCTTTTAATGAGACATGGTGCAGATGTGACTTGCGTTGCAAGTGAGGCAGTCACAAAGCTCATCCAACCGGATTATTTCAAGTGGGCAACTGGAAACAAAGTCATCACAAAGCTGACAGGGGAGCTTGAGCACATAAGACTTGCAGACTATAAACAATCTGACCTTATCGTAGTGTACCCCGCAACCGCAAATACGCTTGGCAAGCTGGCAAACGGAATCGACGATACCCCCGTATCCACTGTCCTGACCGTCGGATTTGGTTCAAAGACTCCAATCCTAATGGCATTGGCAATGCACGAATCAATGTATGAAAATGCTGCAGTATTACGAAACATTGAATTTTTGAGGGGAAAAATTGAATTTATCAAGCCACGCATGGTAGAAGGCAAGGCAAAAGCCGCCGAGCCTGAGGATGTACTGTCGTACATACTGAAAAAATTCGGCCATTCGTCTGTTCTTGCGGGAAAAAAAGTCCTGGTTACGGCAGGGCCAACCATCGAGCCCATCGATCCCGTGCGCGTAATTACCAACACCAGTACAGGGAAAACAGGGGTTTTGCTTGCTTCTGAGTTGGTATCTGCAGGGGCCAAGGTGACCCTAGTTTACGGGCCAGGAATAGAAAAACCGACAAAAGGCGCCAAGATAATTCTGGTGAAAACGGTACAGGAGATGTTTGATGCCACAAAAAAAGAGCTCATGGCAAAGAAATTTGACATCGTTATTTTGTCTGCTGCGGCAGCGGATTATACCGCAAAGACGGCAAGATCAAAGATCAAGAGCACTGAGAAAAACCTCGTCATAAAGCTGCAAAGGGCTCCAAAGATAATCGATTACGTAAAAAAGATCCAAAAGGGCACATTCCTTGTAGGTTTCAAGGCAGAGACAGACGTATCAAGGCAAAAACTCGTCGAGTCAGCAAAAAGCAAACTTGCCGAATCCAAGGCGGACATGATAATTGCAAACGACATCGGTGCAAAATATGCAAAAAACACCAACTACAACGAGATCTTGATGGTGGATAATACCAAGATAATCAGCAGTGGAAGGAAAACTAAGGAACAGATAGTAAAACTTATCAGAAGACAGCTTGAATCCAGACTTGTTTGATGCCAGTTAAGAAAATTGTTTTATCTGTTTTTGCAGTTTTGCTGATAAACCAGATGCCGAGTTCGTTTGCCCAACCAGAATTCGATTCTGTGAGTATGGGCTTTGGAAAGCCGGAAATCAAGGTTACGCCACTTTCAGGCCCACCTGGCACCGACATTACAATACAGGTGACAAACATGCCTTCCCCGCCAGAGGGGCAAGACCCAAGAATCGAATTTTTTGTGTATCTGCCGTTTGTGACGGCACTTGGAACCGGGGGTGCAAATAACTGCGATGGCGAGAATTGTTTTCCCCTGTATTCGTTTGAAGAAATAAACGGCGACAAGGTTGCAGCAAAGACGATTACATTTACGTTGTTTAGCACGGATAATCCAAAGCCAACAATCCAGAACGGCCAGTGGGAGTCAGTGTGCGATATCAGGGTTAACGGCAAGATAATCGCAAGGTATGGAACAGTCTGCAATGGCGTAGACCAGCCGCTTGGTGAGTACGAGATGAAATTTGGATGGGGCATACAGAGATCAGAGCTTTACGACATTAGAGAAACCGTGACGTTTACGGTAACGGAGCATCCAGTGGTAAACGAACCGGGAACCCAGAACCCTGATGACATAGTGCTTGAAAAATACAAGAACGGTGAGATAACACAGGCCGAGTTCGAAAAGCAGCTAAGTGAGCTTGGGTATGATGCTGAAGGGATAAGAAAGGCAAAAGCGTTACTGGGCAAGCTGCCGCATCAGCAGGGCTCATACTCCCCAGAACAAAAGGCGGAAATCGAGGAGGGGATCAAAAAGGGAGAAGAGCAGCGAAAAGCAGAAAGAGAAGCTGCTGAGGCCGGAGTAGAAGAAGAACGTGAAGAATTTATCGGCGATGATCTACATGAACCGACAACACAAGTAACAGAAGAAAAAGAATCAGTACCACAGCAAAAAGGCGGATGTCTAATTGCAACTGCCGCATTTGGAACCGAGCTTGCGCCACAGGTTCAGATGCTGCGCGAGCTAAGAGACAACACGGTGCTTGAGACAGGTTCAGGGCTGGCATTCATGGCTGCGTTTAATGACTTTTATTATTCATTTAGCCCAACTGTGGCTGACTGGGAAAGACAAAGCCCCGTATTCAAGGAAGCAGTCAGGTTCACTTTGATACCCATGGTTTCGACTTTGTCAATTCTGAACTATGCTGGAATTGACTCGGACTCTGAAATGCTTGGATATGGAATTGGGGTCATTTTGTTGAATTTAGGAATGTATTTTGTTGTACCAGCAATAATTATTGTTAAAGCAAAGAAATACTTTGGAAAATCCTAGTCTATTCTTGTCATTGGATACTTGATTATCTGCGAGCTGTCCCGAAGCCTCAACTGATTGATTTCTTCCAAGTCGTCAAGATCATTCATCTTTATCAGGTTCGGGCTTACAGTATACAGTACATCTCCAATGTAAAATGATCTGCTTGCTTGTGCATAATCATATCCTGTGGAGTTGGAATGCTGGATCGCGCCCTTTAGCGTGAATCCAGTTTTGTCTACGCCAAAGACGTAGAATCCTCGCCAGAACTTGTAGTCATAGTATTGCTTGTCAGATACGTATACTTGCTCGCCCTGTGTCCATATTGGAATTGAGAGAATATTCTTTTCTTTGTCAAAGAGCAGAGCCTTGTGATCAGAGAGAACCTCAGACTCGGTTCCCTGCTTTCCTATTGTTTTGACATCAATTACAACCGGATTTGCAACGTTTGTGACGTCAAACAACGCGACCTTGACTCCCTCTACTTGGGTTCCGCCCCATTGGTTGTCTTTTGTCTCCTTTCCTATTCCGATGACATGGTTTTGATCATATGGGTGCAGATAGCTAGAGTATCCTGGAATCTTGAGCTCGCCTAGAACTTTGGGTGTGTCAGCCGACAGATCGATTACAAAGAATGGGTCGATTTGCTTGAATGTGACCATGTATAATCTGTCGCTCATGAACCTTGTTGAATAGATGGATTCGCCCTCGGCGATTCTTTCTAGCTTGCCTACCGTGTTGAGGTTTTCATCCAGTACGTAGACGTTGTTGGATTGGACAAAGCGCTGTCCGTATGATTCCGAGGTTGTCGCAATTCTGAACCTATTTCCAGATTCATCCATGGAAAACTGGTTTAAGAGTCTCCCGGGCACGTCGGCTTTTGCGGCGTATTTTAGCGTGAGATCATCGATACCAATCTTGTGCACTATGGTTCGGAGCGTTTGCTGCTGAATCCTAGAATCATATTCGTTTATCGAATTTTGGATCTTTTGGAATAGGCTGCCCCGCTCAGATGACGATAGCTTGTTGTATGTTTCTTGTAGTAGATCCGACACCCGGTTCCATTTTTCCTGCTGGGAGATCGTGTTGTCTTTGGTTATCTCTTTGATTTTGTTTTGCGATTCTTGTGGCAAGGCGGGCACGATTGCTTCAAAGAATCTATCTTTTTCTAGTGTCTGATAATAGTTGTATGGGGGGTTTTGTTGGTATGTGATGTAGATATTTTTTTCTGAGACATAGATTGTCCCGGCTCCGCTCATCAGAAATGTCTCTGCGTTTATCTTGTCTTCAAAAATGTCCAGTGCAGTTATTGTGTTGAAATTATAGTATTGTTCTGGATTGCCAAAGTAGAACACGCCTGGCCTCACTACAACGTCTGAGCCTTCCCTGATTAACGGAATGATTGGCCTTGGATAATTGACATCGTTTTGTGTGACAAGGTAGACATTATCGCCAATCATTCTTGCATTGTTGTAATATCCATTTATGGAATAGTCTTTGATGATTTTGGGATCTTCCTTTTCTGAGACGTCCATGACTACGGCATGAGTCAAAGACGATGAGATCTTGCTTGGGGCAAATCCGTATTCTGGTATGTAGTCGGTTTCTTGATAGTCCTGGTAGAAGATTACCAATCGGTCTTTGTTTAGAAACATGTTTTGCAGTGAATAGCCTGGTGGAATATCGATTCCTATCTTGAGTATGATTTTTGCAGATTCCGCTGGGTATGCTTCAATGATTGTGAGCTTGTCTCCAGATAACAGGTATGCGTATTTGTCATCATTTTTGATAAAGTCTGGCTCGTCGACATTTGCGACCTGGATGTTTGTAGTAGAATATCCTGGTGGTGCTGACTCGTCAGGTCTTGAGTTTAGGTTTCTATCAGCGTTTTGTAGTACAGCAACTGCCTCTTCACCGGAATTCCACTGTGACTCTTGGCGCATTAGGTTTGAATCAAAAGGAACCGGATATACAGTTCTGTCAAGCGAGACCGAACCTCCATTTCGGCGATAGTTCAGATTTGTGTCCTGTAAGAATTTTGTAATTTCCTCGTATGAGGCAAACTTTCTTACTTCTTGAGAACTGTTTAGCGAGATGATCTTTGGTTGATCAAACACTGCTGACGGAATATTATATGGAAGTGTATACGACGTGGATTGTGGTAATGATGCAAAATAAAATCCAAATGAACCTGCAACTGCGATTGCTGTGACCACTGCAATTATGATTTTAAAGTTCAACTGATCGCACATCTCCGATTTGCAGTTAAGGTTTGCGTATACATTGTCTGATCATATGTGAAAATGACTTAAGAGGATTGATTAAATTCCAGTTTAATGAATCGCCTTAAATCAAAGCATTTGATCTGCCTATGCTTCGTTGCAAATTGTCTGTGTCTGCTCCCTCAGAAACTGTGTAAGATAGTATGCTCCACCCGCTCCCTTTCCAGATATTCCTGAGCTCTTCCAGCCCACAAACGGCTGCGACTGGACCATTGCTCCTGTGGTTGCGCTTTGGGCCCTGTTTGCGTATGTCACACCTGCTTCTATTTTTGAGAAAAATTCGTCGATTTCATTCTTGTCGTTGCTGAATACACCCGCGGTGAGGCCGTATTCGGAATTGTTTGCCTGTCTTATTGCCTCATCAAAGGTATCAAATTCCTGGACGCACAAAAACGGCAGAAACAGTTCTTCCTTTACTAGACTGTGATCTTTTGGCAGGTCTGCAACAATTGTGGGTTTTACGAAATATCCGTTCTGGTACATGCCATCTTTGAGAATCTCACCGCCAAAGATTATTTTGCCGTCCTTTTTTGCCTGCTCTACTGCTTTTTCAAACTTCTTTTTTGCGGATTCGTTGATTACTGGTCCAAGGTATGTGTCTTTTTCCCATGGCAGGCCAATCTTGAGGTTCTGGGTCTTTGAGATAAGTCTTTCCATGAACTTGGGTGCAATGTTTTTTTGCACATATACCCGCGAGCATGCGCTGCATTTTTGCCCCCCATACCCAAATGCCGCCCTGAGTACCCCGTCTGTTGCCTTTTCAAGGTCTGCCGAATCCGTAACTATTACTGGGTTTTTTCCGCCCATTTCTGATATGAACGGCCTTGGGGCGGTGCTGGTAAATCTCCTGAATCCTGACATGCCGACCTCTTTTGATCCTGTAAACGCTATTCCACTGACTAGATTGCTTTCAATTATTGCCTGACCCACTGTTGACCCTTGTCCGGTCACAAAATTTATCGCACCGGCTGGGGTCTTTTTGTAAATTGCATCAACGAACTTGAATGCGGAAATAGGAGTGTCACTTGCAGGTTTTAGGACGACCGTATTTCCCGTGATCAGTGCGCCGCTGCTCATTCCGATTGCGATTGCCGACGGGAAATTAAACGGCGATATTATTCCCCAGACTCCGTACGGTTTTAGGACGCTCTGGGTTTTTTCTTTCGGGTTTGCGTTTTTTGTCGGTTTTACAAAGCCGTGGTTTGACTCCAGCTGGTCTGCATAAAACCTGAGAAAGTCGATTGTCTCATCTATTTCTCCTATTGACTCGAGCCTGTTTTTGCCGTTTTCCATGCTTACTATGGCTGCAAGGGTATACTTGTCCGCAGAAAACTGACTTGCCACTTCTCGGAATAAACCTACCCTATGCTGGTAAGGAGTATTGCCCCATTCTGAAAATGCGTCTTTTGCGGACTCTATTGCTTGCTGCGTCTGCTCTTTTGTCGCGAGTGGAAATTTAGCTAAAACGATTCTTGTGTCGGACGGAGATTTTACCTCGAAGATCTTCTCAGAACGAATTTCTTTTCCCCCGATTATCAATGGATAGGTTTTGCCTAATTCTTTTTTGAGGGATTCAATGGCTTGTTCAAATTTTTTGTGGAATTCGTCAGTTGCGTTGTTTTGTACTGCCTTTCCCCAAGTATTTTCGTTCTCAATCAAGGTATATGATATATTGTTTAACCAGATAAAATGATTTAGAATTGATGATTATCAGATCTCCCTTACGTTATCCAGGCGGAAAATCAAGAGCAATCAAAACAATTGCAAAATACATCCCAAAGGGCACAAAAAAGTTATGCTCACCATTTTTTGGTGGTGGTTCTTTTGAGATATCTTGCGCACAAAATGGAATCAAGGTATACGGTTATGACATCTTTCAACCTCTAGTAGACTTTTGGGATGTTTTACTTGGTGAGCCTAACAGATTGGCAGACAACGCAGAAAAATATTGGCCACTAAAAAAGGAAAAATTCTATGAGTTGCAAAAAATTCAGCTAGAGTCAAAGAGCAAAATAGAACGCGCAACCATGTTTTTTGTCCTAAACAGATCCTCTTATTCTGGCTCTACTCTTTCTGGCGGAATGGCGTCAGGAGGAAAGGACGGCAATCCAAGATTTACAAAGTCATCAATTGAGAGACTGCGACGTTTTAGGTTAGACAATCTTTCAGTAAAGCTAGATGATTTCAAAAAATCAATCCCGAGGCACAAAAACATGTTGTTATATTTGGATCCGCCATACATGATTCAAAGCAAACTATATGGTAGGAAAGGAGACTTGCACAAAGGCTTTGACCATGAGGGTCTGGCAAGAATGCTCAAGAATCGCAATAAATGGATTTTGTCATATAATAATTCCAAGGAAATACTTGATCTTTATTCCGATTATACAATTTTGCATCCAGACTGGAAATATGGCATGTCAAATAATAAAACATCAAGGGAGGTGTTGATTCTCAGTCATGATATCGCAAAACTGAACCTAAAGTAGTTCTTGTTCTGGCGCACAGTGCTTATGAACCCATTTTCCTTCTTCGTTTTTTGCTATTTCTTTTCCACGGATTATCTGATCACCGCATGCAATGCATAAGGTAGCAAACTTTGCTTTCATGATATGATGTGATTTTGATGTCTAATCAAGGATTTCATTGATTCAGTGTTGAGCTGATGTTAGCTAAAAATCATCTGATTCTACAAGTTATATCCACACTGTTTTTGGACATATCATGCAGTTTGACGCCATGGGAAGAAGACTACGATCCAGCTATCCAGAAATTGATCTAAAAAGGCCAAGAGAACCAATCTCCCTTACAGAGGCGTTAGATCTAGTTGGGCAGTTCGCCGGAAAGGAGCCCACACTAAAACAGTATGAAATCATGAAAAAAATCCAGACCGCAATAGAATCAGGATACAAAAAGATCCTTCTTTCAGCTCCTACCGGAACCGGAAAAAGCTGGATTGCGATTGCGCTTTCCCTGTACCTGAGATCATCTACAATCCTTACCTCGACTGTTCTATTGCAGGATCAGTACCGAAACGAGTTTGGCTTTTTTAACACCGTCCGAGGAAAAAAGCGATTTTTATGTGAGCAGACAAACCGCGTCTTTGACTGCACACATGGCTATTGCAATGACTGCATCTTCAAGCCGCAACCGGAATCATATTCCATATCAAAAAAGGGTACCATCGCAGAGGCGATTCTAGGCGAGGACACGCCCAGAAAATGCTCATACTATGACCAAATTGAAATCGGGAAAAAATCCAGCTTTGTTGCGTATTCTTATGCATCGTATCTTTCGCATCTTTTGTCAGGAGAAGAAATGCCGCAGAGAAAGCTATTGGTGTGTGACGAAGCGCACGAGCTTGACGAAGAGATGGCAAACCAGCTTGCAACAAACCTCAACGGGTTTTACGGTGAGCTGCTTGGTGTAGAGATGCCGAGGTTTTCAGTAAACTCTGATCTTTCCAAGATAAAGCAGTACGTCAGCTCCTTTGAGGAGGCGTTCAGGAAAAAAGAATCCGTCATAAAGGAATGTGCAGAGCACACATTGTATCTCCAGTCAGAAGAACACATCAAAAAACACGCCCACTGTATCAAACATGACATCAAGATAACAGAAGGCTGCGCGCAGTGCGGCAAGGTACGCGAATACATCAAGACAAAAGAGTTCCTAAGGTGCAAGAACCATGTTAACTGCAAGTTCGATCACCGATATATCAACCATTTTGTCCTAAACGATCTCAAAAATTATACCACAAAAATGAAGATCCTGCAAAGGGGATTAGAGTCAGCAGACCAGAACTACATCATTACAGATATACAATCAAGGGTCCAGGACGAGAAAAAAAGCCATAATTTTGATGAGGTGACCATCAAACCGTGGCATATCCATTGGTTCATGGACGAGATGACATCAAACTTTGATCTTTCCCTGTTCATGTCGGCCACCATTAACCTAGAACTGTTCTGCAAGGAAACCGGATTTAGAAAGGACGAGATCTATTTCATAAACGAGGATTCCAACATCCCAGTCCAGAATAGGAAGGTGGTCTTTTTGAAGACAGAGTACGTCGAGGCAAACTCTGACACCATACTCCCAGACAAGATAATATCGCAAATCGAGGCTATTTTGAAGCTCAGATCAAGCCAGAGAGGCATAATTCTTCTCACCAGTTATTCCCAGCTGGATTACATCTTGGAAAAGATCTCCCCCGAGATTAGGCCGAGGCTTTTGCCGCTGCAGCGTGGCCAAGACAAAACGGAGGCAATTTCCGTTCACAAAAACATTCCAAATTCCGTCCTAATTTCCCCCGGACTAGAGTCCGGTGTGAACCTTCCCGATGATGACAGTAGGTTCCAGATAATTGTTAAGGCACCATATTATCCTACAGTAGATGATCTCCGGATGAAGAAAATTTATGATTCCGAATCAGACCACAGAAGGTATTATCTCAAATCCGCATTCAGGCTAATGCAGATGGCAGGCAGAAGTATACGACATGTACAGGATCAGGCCATGACATATGTCCTTGATTCAAAGGCAGAAAGGATGGTATACCACCAGAGAAACGATCTGCCAAAATGGTTCATCGAGGCCTGCGATGGGTTATCTGCCTAGAGCTCCTTTCTCATAAGGCAGAACAGCATCCTTCTGTCAAGATATGATTCGTTTAGCTTGGTTTTGTTTTCCAGAAGAACCTGAATTCTCTTTGATTTTAGCTGGTATGCCTTGTTTTGCATAAAGTGTAGTATCATTCTCATCCCAGTTTTTGTGCCGGTGATGTAACCAAGTTGCAGTACGTCACAATCAAGCTCGGATTTATTCCAGATCCCAACTCCTATCGGCTTTTTGTTTTGCAAGGCCACCACCACTCTTTTCCTTTTGATGAGTTTTGTAATTGCAGCTTTGTCCAGCGGAAACCATTCCCACGAATCTGCATATGTGTCAGAATCTATCAGATTTTTTAGCTGTTTTGCGTTTGTTGCAGTGTGTCCAGTGGTGTCGTGTTTTTTTGGCCTCAGGTTATACAGCCACCACTTTCCCTCTACTTTGTAGCCAAGTGATCTTGCCATTTTGAGCGACCTTGCATTCCCTTGGGCAATGAGCATTCTTGATATTTTACGCCCGTTTTTCCTTGCTGTGGACTCTGCTCTGAGCACGAGCTTGCTTGCGTAGCCTCGCCTTCGGAATTTCGGGCTTACTCTAAGGCCCTCTATCCAGAGCTGATGTTTTGATAGTGAAGCGTTGCAGATTCCAATCGGCTTTTTGTTTTCCTCTAGTGTAAGCAAAGTCTTTCTCGCAAGCCAGGTATCCCAGACATTTGCAACATAGTCACCCCACTGGAATGTTCTATGTAGAAAGCTAAGAATCGGCTTTTTGTCACTTGGCTTTGCTTTTCGTATGATCAACTAGATAGAGTCTAGACTGGTGGTTATTTTTTCTTGAGGTCTACAGAGATATCTAAAGATGATCCTTTCACCTGTTTTGATCAATACTGGCTTTTCTTAGGATAAAAGGAACGGGTATGAATTCTACGAGATTATTAAATACAAAACTACGTCATGCTCAGCTGAATTGAGCTCCAAAATGTTGCTCTTTGCCGTCCTAGCTGTGTTTACCACCATACCAGCTTTCGCAGACGATTCCTGGATGGTAGCAGTTACCGACAAGGCACAGTATTCCACAGGCGAGTCCATGGAGATCTCCGGCTACATCGTAGACCGAAAGATGCCAGTCATTGCAATTAGCGTATACGATCCCGACGGGGAAATCCTTTCTGCAAATGGCGTGGAGCTGCAAGAAGACGATGGCTTTACCAAAATAATATCGCTTGACTCGCCATTTTATGACAAGTCCGGCACGTATCTAATAAAATTCGATTATGGCCAAAACACTAATCAGCTGACTTTTGATGTAATCGGCAGCATCATACCGGAAGTGCCAGAAATCCCGCAGGCTACACCCGAGGTGCTCGTATTGGCCACGAACAAGAATAGCTACTCGGACAACGAATTCATCACCATATCAGGTATAGTCTCGGCAATTGGAGACCCAACCATACTTATTGGAATTTATGACAAAAACGACTTTCCGACCGGGTTTTACACGCCTCAGATCAATTCAGACTTGGGTTTTTCCATATCATTTTTGGCGAAAAGCGGCGTGAATTTCAAGACTCCGGGGAAATATTATGCCAAGGCCCATTACGGTGAATCAAAAGAGACTGTGAGCTTTGAGTTTGTAGAATCCCGTCAAAACAGCAATCAGAACGCAAATCCCGTGCCAAAACCCCAGCCGCAAATAACACACCAGGTGACAAAGCCAAAACAGGAAACAAAACCAGTGGAACCCAAGCCGCAAAAACCAGAGTCGACACAAGTCAAAGAGACAACCAGACAAATAACCAGAGAACCAATTCAAGAAGAAAAACAAGACAATCTTTCAGTAGAGGACGAGCAGCTAGGAGAGATGCTAAACGAAATCACCTTAAACTGCGACTATAACGAGTATACAGATTCAATTGTATACTATGACGGAATGGGTCCTGCGCTGATGCGCCTGTGCAACTATGATCAAGCAATCACATACTTTGACAGATCGTTAATCAATGAACCATCCAATGTGGAGGCCATAACAAACAAGGCAACTGCATACAGCAAGCTTGGCAAAATGGACATAGCGCTAGAATACTACGACTCCGCGCTCAAGATAAAGCCGGACTATACCCCAGCGCTCAACAACAAGGCAAACGCGCTTGCACAGATGGGAAAATTAGAGGAAGCGATTCTGATTTACAATTCCATACTTGAAGAAAATCCAACGTATTCTATATCACAGGACAATTTGCAAAAGGCAAGGGAAAACCTAGTTGAATATGCCAAGAACCGAATTTCAGACGAGCCCAACATTGTGAATCTTGATGACAATACCGACACCAAAGCAAACACTTCTATTGTAAATTATGACGAGAAGCCAAAAAAACAAGCAAACATCATTGAGCACATAGGAAGCATCTTTGCTGGTATCTTTGGATTTCTGTCATAGAATCATTTTGTAACTATTTTGTTTGGGTTTAGGATTAAATCTGGATCAAACGTTCTTTTTAGCTTCTTGAATTGGCCGTATGTTTTCTTGCCATACTGCATCCTGACGAATTTGGTGCGCGCAAGGCCGTCACCGTGCTCCCCAGTTATGGTCCCACCCATCTGAATTACCTGAGTAAAGAATTCCCTTGCCATCTTGTTGATGATGTTTTTGTTGTTTTGTGGCAAGGCCGCGTGGACATGAATGTTCCCGTTTCCTGCGTGTCCGTACATCACTAGCTTTGCGCCAAATGATTTCCCCAATTTTTGTGCAGCTAAGACAAGGCCTGCTAGCTTTTCAATGGGCACAGTCGCATCCTCGATTATGTGTGGTAAGAGATGATCGGCAAGCAGGTTTTTGAGGCTAAAATGCAGAGCGGCGTTTCTGTAAGCCCACCATCGCGTAATTGACGTTTCGTCGTTTAGAGTGTAGAGTATTTTTCCCGATGAGATTTTTTTGATCCTAGTAATGCTGGCGTGTATGTTGGAATCAAACTCTACGAATAGCAAGCAGTTTATTTTTTTGGAAAACCTAGTCTGGAAATTCCTCATTATGTTCTTGTCCACGAGTTCAAGCGCAGATGGTTTTAGCTTTACAAGGGTTGGGCATTCCTTTGTCGCCAGTTCTATCGAGTCATAGCCTAAAACCAGTAGGATGCGCCTCTTGGGAGTTTTGAAGATTCTCAGTTTTGCAGACGTTATTACTCCCAGCGTTCCCTCGGATGCTGCAATTATTTTTTGAACCGCTCCATCAGATGCTGCGTCCAAGCGATACCCGCACGAGTTCTTGGAGACGTGTGGGAATTTTGCCTTGTCCGCAGACTTCGCGATTTTTAGGACAGACTCTGCAATCCTTGTACTTGATGGAAGCTTTACAGCTTTTCCGTTGCCTGTAACTATGGTTACCTCTAGAAGATTGTCAATGATGCCACCGTATTTCAGAGACCTGCTACCGCTTGCGTTTGTGGCAATCATTCCTCCAGTGGTACAGTATGGGCCGACCGAGGGGTTTGGGCCAAGGAATTTTTTGTGCTCGCTTAGGGCTTTGTCGAGTTGGCCCTTGCGGACTCCCGAACCTACAGAAACAGAGTCTCCAGATATTTTTATTCTGTCAAAATTTTTCATATCAAGAATTATTCCGTCGTTTAACGCACTTCCGACAAGTCCTGTTGCCCCACCCCTTGGAGTTACCGAGATTTTGTGTTTTTTTGCAATCTTTAGTATTTTGATAATGTCAGACGGATTTTTTGGGAAAACCACTAGTTTTGGTCTTTTTCGGTAGAGGCTGGAATCCACCGAGTAATAGTTCAGGATTTCGTCGTTCCACGTTATCTCTCCTTTGATCGATTTTTGGAGCTGCGATCTCAGATCCATGGGCATCTTTACGCCAAGCCCATAATTCAAGATTTAAAATTTTTTATAGTAAAGCCGAGTAAATAATGAGATTGAAATTCTTCAGTCGTAATAACAACACTTGTGAGGATTGTAAACGGAAATTCGAGAATTACGCTGAACTGATTTCCCACGCAAGGCATGATCATCGCAGGACAATTGTAAAATGCACCGGCTGCGGCAAGGAATTCATTCACGAAAAAGACCGGTTGCACCACTCACGGGAAGAACACCAACAAAAAGTAAAAAGTCGTTATCAATGAATCACATTCTGGCAAAAGCTGCACTAGATGCTTAGAGTCAATAGTTTGTGCCCTAGATGTGATGTTCTAATGTGTTTGCTGAGATCATGTCCTTTTTCTGCTAACATCTTACCAAACGTCGTCCACTTCGTCTAGTTCCACATAGTCGATCGGCTGGTCCTTTCTCAGTATCTTTAATCTCGAAATGTCACGATCAAAGAACAGATCCGCTGTCCAATCAAGCAGTATTCTCAGCCTTTTGTTGAATTTCGGTATCTTCCTGAGATATACGGTTCGCCAGAGCCACCACGCAACTATTCCATATATATTCAGTCCAGAAATCGATGCGATCGCTGTCCTTTTTCCGATGATTGCCATCTGGCCCTTTGAAACATAGTCTAGCTTCTTTTTCTGCTTCAGTGTTATGTCTGCATGAAGATTGTATGCGGCAATTTTTGCTTCTGCCTCCGCGTTTTGCGCAGTTGGTGGATACGGCCTCTTTGTTCTTGGATCAATTGTGAGACTACAGTCACCAATGACATAGACTCCTGGAAAGTCCGGAACCTCAAGATACTCGTTTACAATAATCTTGCCCTTGTCTGTCTTGAACATAGAATCCCGGATAGTGTCTACTGGCGTAACACCAGCTGTCCAGACAAGTGTCCTTGTCTGGATTGCATCGATTCCAGATTCCTTGACCGGGTTTTTTGTACTGTCTGCTGCATTTTTTATCAAAACCTCGCTACCGTCAAAGCTTACGACGATAGTTTGCAACATGATTTCAATTCCTCGCTGGATTAGCTTGTTCCTTGTGAATTTGGCGAGTTTTTCAGAAAATCCAGGAAGTACTATGGATTGGGCCTCAAGTATTATTACCTTGATGTCGTCCTCCGAAATTTTCGGATAGTGTTTTTTTGCATCAAACAGAAAATCGTGCAGCTCACCTGCAGTTTCTATTCCCGCAAATCCTGCCCCGACTATGACAAATGTAAGCAGGCTTTGTTTCAGAATTGGATCGGTTTCGTTTTCTGCTTGTTCTAGCATATCGATGATTCTGTTTCGCAAGACAACTGCGTCGTTTAGCGTCTTCATGGTATAGGCGTGGTTTTCAACACTTTGGTTTCCAAAGAAGTTGGTCTGTGAGCCTAACGCCACCACCAGATAGTCATAATCAAGTGAGATTCCCCGTTTTTCTTGTGTTCCGTAAAGTATGACACGGCGTCCGTACTGATCTATGTTTTTTATCTTGCCCTCGTAAAAGGTCGCCTTTTTGCAAATGGTTCTGATTGGTATGATTATGTGCCTAGTTTCTATCATCCCTGATGCCACCTGCGGAAGCATCGGGGTAAAGAGCAGGAAATTGTCTTCTGACACCAGAGAGATCTCGACTTCAGAGTCATGTTTAAAGTAAGATTCCAGTTTTTTTGTGCACTCTATTCCGGCAAATCCTCCACCAAGTACTAGGATTCTTTTCCTTGTCACCAATATTCTGCAAAATAAGTCGATATAACGTTTAGTTTACAAAGTTAGTTAGAGTTACAGTAAAATAATGCAGACCGTAAGAAAAATCACATGAAAAAAGAGTTCGTTATAGTCAGGATTGACGCGGCACCTGACGGCGCACCGTATGTGGTGTTATCATTATCGTCCACTAAGGACTTTAAGGAAACACAGTCGTTTCCCCAGTCACCATTTGGCACAGGAGTCATGGGGTTCTCAAACATGGACGATATGATGAAAGGCCTGAACAAAATGCTGTCTGGGGGCTCTTTTGGAGCACCAAGCGGAGTAACAAGTCTCAAGCTGGACATGCGAGAATACAAAGAGCTCGGAATTGCGGTGGGCGACAAGGTCTATCTGGAAATCTCAAAGGCCGAAACTTTGGGCGTCTAACTATCTGGAAATTTCCGCCCTCAGAACTTCGTATGCTTTTGATGCATCTTCTTCCTTTAGGACAAGTATGATGTCATCCTGGGAGAAAAAGGCGTTTTGCATCTCCACTCCGCTGTTGTGGAGCAGTTCTGCCACGTATGATACCGCGTCTGAGCGGTTCTGGTCCTGAGGAATTCGTATCTTTATTTTTGCAAGCCCGGAATTGAAAAGGTTCTTGGTTGTAGGAATCGACTCGAAGATCCTTCTAATGTCTACAAGATCCTCAGTCAGTATACGAAATGTGGAATCTGCCATTCTGAAAAACTCGTAATCGGAATCGTATTGCTCGAACTTGCTCAAAATCGAGGCCGTCTCCTTTTTGTCAATGTCATTTGAGGAAAACCTGACGTCCATTATACCGTCGGTAAGCGAAAGCCTCGCATTTTTGAGAACCGACTCTGACTTTACGTCCTCTTTTTCCAAAAACGAGTCAGCATAGCGCTTTATTGCAACAACTATAGTATTGAGGTTCACTGGGTTGCCTATCTGTCGTTCGACGTCCGGCTGGATCTTTACTGCAAGCGCAGTATAGTTGATCAAGTCCATTTTCATGCAATCGTAAATGGAACGGTTTCTAGTGATGATGTCACGCACGGCTTCTGGAACGGATAGGTTTATGGTCCTCACAAGACTTATTATTCAATGTCATATATAATAGGTTTATGTCATAATCTATATTAAAACTAATAATCTTTATATAACGTCATATATATTACATACTGTAATATGACAATGTTCTTCGATAATGAATTCGACAGGCTCTTCAAGAAAATGTCAAGGTCCTTCATGAACCTTGATGAAATTTTTGACGAGTCCGAGGACGGCAGCACATTTGGGCCATTCTATTACGGTTATTCAATGACCGTTGGACCAGACGGCAAGCCGCAAGTAAGAGAATATGGAAATGTCAGACCGGGGCTGCTTCCAACTGCTGCCACAAGGGAACCACTGATTGACACAATAGTCGACGAAAAGGAAAGGGTCCTAAAACTCATAGCAGAGATGCCAGGGGTTGAAAAAAGCGACATCAAAGTTGTCGTGGAGGGAAACATAGTAAACGTCGACGCTGAACATGGTGACAAAAAGTACCACGGACGGGTACCAATTCGACACAAAGTCGATGCAGATTCTGTCAAGGCAGTGTACACAAACGGCATTTTGGAAGTGCAGTTCAAGCTGAAGCCGGAAGACAAGCCGAAAGGCAAAACAGTGGAGGTAAACTAAACCTCCATTTTTTATGGTGATAATATGAGCGAAATAACACTAAGGATCGATGAAACCGCCCAACGCCACGTTGGAAAAGGAATAGTGGTAATTGACCCCAAAGTCGTCAAGGAAAACAAGTGGCAGACAGGCCAAATTGTAGAGCTTTTGGCAAACAAGAAAACACACGCCAAGATCTGGCCAGGCCCTGCAGACGACTATGGTTCTGGAATAATCAGAATTGACGGTTTGACCAGACACAATATTGGTTCAGGAATTGGAGAAAAGGTCTCACTAAAGATAGTTGATGCAGCCCAGGCAGAGCAGATAGTTCTCTCTCCAATCGAAAAGTTGTCGTTAGATGGATTACAAGAATACATGTCCTCTTTGTACGAGGGCCATGTCTTTACTACTGGAGATACCATACTAGTTAACACACATCTTGGCGGAAAGACACAGCTTATCGTAACTTCTACTAGCCCATCAAAGCCGGTAATCGTCACTCCGGAAACCCAGTTCAAGCTAGGATCCATGACAAAAGCCGTGGATAACTCTGTTCCAAGAATAACGTATGACGACTTAGGAGGCCTCAAAAAAGAGATCCAAAAGATCCGCGAAATGGTAGAGCTGCCCATGAGGCATCCAGAACTGTTCAAAAAACTGGGAATTGAGGCTCCAAAAGGTGTACTTTTGTATGGGCCTCCAGGCACGGGAAAGACCCTTCTTGCCAAGGCAGTCGCAGGCGAGACAAACTCTCACTTTACGGCAATTTCCGGCCCTGAAATAATGGGCAAGTATTACGGTGAGTCAGAGGAGAGGCTGCGCGAGATATTCAAGCAGGCAGAAGAAAATACCCCAAGCATAATCTTTATCGACGAGATAGACTCCATTGCTCCAAAACGCGATGAGGTTACAGGTGAGGTCGAAAAACGAATAGTCTCCCAATTATTGACCCTAATGGACGGAATGAATTCCCGCGGCAAGGTAATTGTGATTGCAGCTACAAACAGACCAGACTCTATCGATCCTGCATTGAGGAGACCTGGAAGATTTGACAGAGAGATAGAAATTGGCATTCCAGATGAGGAAGGCAGACTAGAGATTCTCCAGATTCACACAAGGGGTATGCCAGTAGATGAGAAGGTGAACCTAAAGCAAATTGCCAAGGTAACGCATGGGTTTGTCGGAGCGGATCTGGAATCACTTGCAAAAGAAGCTGCGATGAGATCACTGCGGAGAATTCTACCAGACATAGATCTCAATCAGGAAAAAATCTCTGCGGAGATTCTGCAAAAGATCAAAATTGCTGACGAGGACTTTAGGGAGACATTAAAGGATGTAAGACCGTCTGCACTAAGAGAGGTTCTAGTCGAGATACCAAACGTCACTTGGGATGATGTTGGAGGCCTAGAGTCACTCAAAGAAGAGCTCAAAGAAGCAATAGAGTGGCCTATAAAACACAAGGAAGCATTCGAGCACGTAGATGTGTCCCCGCCAAAGGGAATATTCTTGCACGGTCCTCCCGGAACAGGAAAGACGTTAATCGCAAAAGCGGTTGCAAAGATGACAGAATCCAACTTTATTGCAGTCAAGGGACCTGAGCTGCTATCAAAATGGGTAGGCGAATCCGAAAAAGGCGTAAGAGAGATTTTCAGAAAGGCAAAGCAGGCAGCCCCATGCATAATCTTCTTTGACGAAATTGACTCGCTTGTTCCAAGGAGAAGTGGATCTGATTCTTCGCACGTCTCAGAAAACGTTGTATCACAGATACTAACGGAAATCGATGGACTCGAAGAGCTTCACGGTGTTGTGATAATCGGAGCTACAAACAGACTTGACATTGTTGATGAGGCTTTGCTACGACCTGGAAGATTTGACAGAATAATCGAGGTTCCCAAGCCGGATGCAAGGGGACGAAGGCACATCTTTGAAATACATACAAAGAAAAAGCCGCTCGCGTCAGATGTGAACTTGGAAAAACTAGTCGAGATTACAGACGGCTTTACT
>Ga0187894_10001187_pt1 | contig 34108 bp, 22 predicted proteins | sample GBC1701081metaG_FD_136650 | JGI IMG/M metagenome (GOLD analysis project Ga0187894, IMG submission 136650) | White microbial mat communities from a lava cave in the Kipuka Kanohina Cave System on the Island of Hawaii, USA - GBC170108-1 metaG ...
AACCCCGCTGCTGGGCCCATCGACCGTTGCCATCCATGATGATGGCCACGTGGCGCGGGATCCGGTCGGGCGGCACATCGGGAAGCAGAGCCGTGGGGTCGGCTTTCGGGTTGATTCGGCGCATGCGCTCGACGATGGCGCGGTGCGCTGGGTCGTGGATCGCACCAAGCGGTGTGAGCGGCGCGGACGTGATGGGGGCGGCAGTGGTAAGGGAACTCATGGCTGGGTGATCGAAGGCCCAGGCGGCCTCGGGGAGTTGACCATCCCGCAAGGGTGAGCGGAGCGGCTCGATGACCGAGCGTACCCTTGAGGCCTCGCGTTGGCGGCTTCTCGATCCATCACGCTCTGTACTGCGATTGCATGCATGATGTTCGGGCCAATCCGGTCGATGGCGATGCCTGCCCGCTGGGCCTCACCCACCGCGCCTATGTCGAGAATTGTCGGCAACGGGGGTTGCTGGGGACGGAGGCGGCTTCGGCGCGGTATCGGAGATTCTTCCGCGAGGGGCCTGCCGGATTTCCGGCACTGAATCTCAAAGCCGCCCGCGTCTCGTCCACTCCGAGCCGTGAGGGTGCGGTCGTCAAGTTCCTTCTACGAGTGCCGGGGCGGCTCCCCAGCGACCAGAACTCGTGGGACATCAGCCCTCAGCATGAGGTCCAGGCGGGCGCGATCGAGACCGAGTCGGTCGTGATCCCGATGAGGCGGAGGCATGAGATCTCCAACACTCTCTGTGTGTCCAGCCAGATCGGCTGTGCGATGGGATGCGCTTTCTGCGAGACGGCGCAGATGGGCCTCGTGAGATCGTTGACTCCGGCGGAGATCGTCGCGCAGTGGTACGCCGCGCGGCACCTGGTCGGGCACGCGATCCGCAACATCGTGTTCATGGGGATGGGCGAACCGCTTGACAATCTCGACGGCGTTCTCGACGCGATCGAGGTCCTCACGGACCACCATGGCCCGGGCATCGGGATGCGGTCGATTTCGGTGTCAACCGTTGGACGCATCGACGGCTTGCTGCGTCTGAGAGAGCGGGTCGTGCTCCCCGGTTGGCGGCAGTTGAACCTCGCCGTGTCGATCAATGCGCCGAACGATGAGATTCGGAGCGCGATCATGCCCGTGAACCGATCGATGCCGCTGAGTGAATTGATCCCCATCCTGGCGTCGTGGCCCAAGCGAAAGTCCGCTGCGATCTGCGCCGAGTATGTCCTGATCCCGGAAGTCAATGATCAGCCGGCCCACGCGGCGGAACTCTGCACGCTCATGCGCCCCGTGCGGTGTTGCGTGAACGTGATTCCGTACAACCCTCGGCGCGAATCTCCGTGGCGGGCCCCAACCGACGAGGAGGTTTGGGCGTTCATCCGCGAACTGGAGCGACACGGCCAGTTCTGCAAACGGCGAGGTACCAAGGGGCGCGACGTGATGGCGGCGTGCGGCCAACTCGGAAACGAAGAGATCCGGAATCGGCGGTTTGTCGGTGTTCGCTCGGCGGACGGCGCAGCCTTGAGCACTTCAGGCGGCCTCGCGGCTCTCACCTGAATCGGGCGCGGGCTCCGTCGCGGGTGCGGCCTCGCCCTTGCCATCTTTGGCCGGCGCTTGCTCTTTGGGCTTGGGAGGCACACCCGGGTCGATGCGCGCGCACAGACTCAGGAGGCTCGAGATCGACGCGTCATCCGGCTCGCCCGCGGCGTTCCCGCTGGCGCGCCTGGTCAGCACCACCACCCCTTGGGCCGCGGCACCGGCGAGGCTCGGGAATCCATGCCCCTGCGCGGTTGCGGCGAGGCTCTTGCAGGCTGCGATGGCCTTGCTTACATCGTTCGACGCCACGGACTCCTTGATTTGGGCGGCCCAGCCCTTGACCTGTTCGGCATAGTGCTCGAGCACGGAGACCATTCCAGGCTCTTCGACCAGTGTGCTGTAGATCGGGCCTCCGGGGTCCACTCCTCCGAGGCGGCCCGCGAACGAGTGCAGGATCTTGAAGAGGCTCATGCGTCGGGCGGGCCGCGCCAGCAGCGCGTCGGCGCCCTCCGGCGGCGGCGCTTCGTCGGGCGCGGCGGCCGCGACAATGACGACACCGGCAAACCCACCATCCCTGAATTGTGACACCGCCGGTGCAGCGCCGTCGGTCGGCGGTGGCTCTGAACACAAGATCAGAAGAGGGTGAGGCGGAACGTTGAGCACCGAAAGAACTGCATTCGTGTGCTCGGATTCGGTGGCCGTGAGACCGGTCTCCTGCAACCAGCCCACGATGCGCTTGCGCTCGGCGCTGTCGTCGATCATGCAGAGCGCGCGCCCGGCGAGTTTGGGCGGCGATGCGGATACACCGACGCCCGGTGACACGATGCCCGCCTGCGGCTCGCAGAAGCTCGCCGCGTCGATGGGGTGATCGAAGCGAACGCCGATCTCGTGCAGCCGGCCCGAGATGTAGCGGCACGAAGCCACCTGACCGGGGATGGCGACGACTTCCCCCTTGAGCATGGTGAGGTGCACGTGCAACGTGGTGCCCGGATGAAGGTAGCCGGTGTGAATGAGGGAGATGCCGCCCTCGGAGAGGTTACGAGCGCACAGCAACAACCGCGCCTCTGTTCCGCCTTTATGGCGAACGATCACCGGTAGGCGCGAGCGCCTGAACTCGAACCGGTCGGAGCGGCGCAGGGCCTTGGGTCGGGCCTCGGCGGCATCCTGATCCATGCGCTCCAGGATCTTCTGGATCTCGCCCTCGCCCAGGCGGAGCAGATTCTGGAACTGTTCCGGCTTGCTCATTCGGCTTGCTCGGGGTCCCGGCGCGGTCGCGGCGGGCCGGTGCGCTCCGAGACAGATCGGCAGTCCCCGTGCCGAGGTCCATTGCAACGGGCCCCCGGCTCCGTGGAATCGGGCTGAACTACAGGGCGCGGAGCGGTTATTCGGGCGGAGTACGCTCCGGGGGCGAAGGTGGTCCGGTGATCCGCTGCTGCACGGCGAGCATGAGGGCGGCGCCGGCGACCGCGACGATCCCGCTGATCCATTGGCCGGGGGTGAGGCGTTCGCCGAAGAGCACCGCCGAAGCGCCGGTGACCAGGAACGGCTGGAGCTGAACGACACCGGCGGAGATGGCCACGCCCAATCGGGTGATGCTGGTGTAGTAGAACACGTGCCCCAGGGCTATCCCGATCACGGCGGAGAGGAGCAAGAGCCCAAACTGATCTGGAGCAAGCGACCAGGCTACGAGTCCGGCTCGCGCGCCGAACGCGAGCATGAGCGCAATCATGCCGCCCGCTGTGTAGAGACTGATCGCGGCGAACGCCGTGACCGGATGGGTGCCCTGCATGGCGTGGCGCACCGAAAGCGCATAGCACGCGAAGAAGAAGCCGCTCGCAACGGCGAGCGTGACGCCGAATGCGTGTGTGGATGACGGGTGCGGGCCGCCCGGGAGCGCCACGCCGAGCGTTCCGGCGAAGACCAGCGCTGCGCCGATCAGATACCCGGGCATGCGGATGATCCGGCGTTCGAACGGGAAAAGGAGATACGCCCCCACGGCGACGAACACGATCTGCAGCCGAAGGCCAAACGTCACGAGCCCGGGATCGATCTCGTAGTGTGCGCAGGTGAAACAGACCTGTCCTGCGATATTGAAGAGGCTGGGCACGACGGCCGCACGCCAAAGGCCCGCGGGCAACGATCGCCGCCACGCACCGATGACAATCACGGGAGCCCAGAGCAGCGCGGCGAAGCCATAACGCCAGCCGTTGCTTGTCCACGCGTCGATCGCGTTGGCAAAGTGCTTGAGGAACAACGGAACGCTGGACCAGCCGAGCAGCGTCATGAGGATCATGACCACGCCCAGCGTGGACCTGGATCCGGCGTGCGGGTGAGTGGCGGGCTCGCTCATCGGTGCCGGCGCGCGGCGCGGGGCATCAGCGTATCGGGCGGTTCACCGTGGAGCGCGGATTCCCAAGGCAGCAGACGACCAACGCGCCGGTCGCGGCGATCGTCATCCTCCACGGGAACGCGACTTCGAGCGCCGGGAGGATCGGCTGGATCACTACAGGCTCCAGCAAGGCGGTGATCGCAGCGCCTGTCGCCAGCGCGGCGAGCACGCTGGCGCTGTTTCCCCGTCGAGTGAAGAGCGCGCAGATGTAGACAGCGACGAGCCCGGTGTAGGCGAAAACCATCACCCGGAGCGCGAACTGGAGCAGCGACTCGTCGCCTCCGGCTTTCTGCCAGACGATGCACAGACAGGCGAACGCGCCCAGCACCACCCCCCAGAACGCGACTCCGAGTCGTGCCACCGTCAGGTAGTGTCGCTCGGCGCGCCCGGGCACGAGACGCTTGTACACATCGTTGACCATCGTCGAAGACATTGCGTTCAGGGCAGAGTCCAGGCTCGCCAGCGCCACGGCGAACAGGCCTGCGATCAGCAGTCCCGCCATTCCCGGCGGCACATCGCGCGTGATGAACGAGAGGAATACCTCGCGCGAATCCTGGGGCGGGGGAACGATCGAGTCCCCCATCACTAGCGGGAGGTTGTGGCGAACGAAGAGAAGCAGGCCGATGAGCATGAAAACGAGCACCACAGGGATACCGATGATCTGCGACCAGACGACGGAAAGACCGGCACGAACCGGCGATCGGCAGGTCAGCATGCGCTGCGCAAGGTCCTGATCCGCGCCAAGCACCGCCAGATTGAGCAACGCAAAGCCGGTGAGGGCGGTCCAGATCGTGAAGGGCCGGTTGAAATCCGCCGAGAGGTCAATGACTGTGAGTTTTGAGGATCCATTCGGGCCCGCGGTGCGGAGAGCGTCGATCACTCCCGAAACGGGTGCAGGGATTTGCGCGAGCAAGTATGCGGCGGCGACCAGGATGGCGATGAGGAAGACACAGGTCTGCACGACATCCGTCCAGATCACCGTGGCGATGCCGCCGGCGACCGTGTAGACCACGCCGGCGAGCGACGTCACGACCACGGCGAGCACAAGGTGATCCGTCGCGAGATCGCCGAACACGATGAACGAAAGAGCATGCGCGGCGATGAAAATGCGCGCGCCGCTGGCCATGACGCGCCCGATCATGAACGTCCACGATCCTGCCTGGCGCGCGGCAGGTCCGAAGCGAACCTCCAGCAGTTCGTAAACCGTCGTGACGTTGTGCCGGTAGTACGCTGGGATGAAGAATCGCGCCACGATAAGCGCGGCGATGATCGTTCCGATCGCCGCCGACAGGTACGCAAGACTCCCGTCATAGGCGTCTTGAGGGGCGCCGAGGAACGTCGCGGCGGAGAGCGAAGTTGCAAGCACGGAGATCGAGACGGCCCAGGCGGGCATGCGCCGCTGAGCCAGGAAATAGTCTTCGGTGCCCGACTGGCGTCGAGAAAGCCAGATCCCGGTCGCGACCAGCAGCGCGAAGTACACCGCGAGAATGATCCAGTCGATCGGGGCAAGGTTTGCGGCCAAGATGTTCGGCATGCGGGTGCGCAGAACTGTTTGCTGACGGGCGGCGCGATTGGCGAGGAGGCCGCACTGAAAGATCGGGAGGGCGCGGGCGGCCCGATCAGTTTCGCACATCTCAGGGTCCCGATCCGCGAACCGGATGCAGCCACGCCGGTAGGTGGTGAATCGGGTGCTGGCGAGGAGCGCCGTGCGATACCGATCTAGGATGGTGAGAGACGCGCGATCGAGAGTTCGCAGCCGGGGTGGAGTCGCTGATGACCAGCAACGAGGGACGCGGGACAGGGCACGTGGTCGGGGACAGGGCCGGTGTTCGTGTTGTTCGCGCGGTCGGGGCCGATCCTGTGGCGCTTGTCGCCGCGTTGCTCGTCGCCGCCCTGCTCGGGTTCGCCGCGTTCACCAAGTTCTACGCCCCAAATCCGAAGCAGCTGGTGCTCGACTACTCGACGGGCATCGTTGAGACGGCGGTCATGATCCTGCTGCTCGTGCTGCATCGCCGCTGGTGGATGTGGGGATTCCAGGTCGTGTTCTTTGGGTCGATGTTCGGATACGCGATGTATAAAGCGCTGCATGGCGAGCCGTGCGGCTGTTTTGCAAAGTTTTGGGAGCCTCCCAAGTACTTCACGGCGGCTCTCGATGGAGTGATCGTTGTGGCCAGTCTGGGTCTGATGATGAGGCGTGGGGCCCCCAGGGCGGCCGTGGCAGGAGCGATCGTTCTCGCGATTCTGGGCTCGGGCGCGGGTTGGGTGCTTGCTCAGGCAACAACACCGCCCAAGCGCGCCGAAACCGAGCAGAAACACGGGGGCAAGAACGCGGCGCAGCGGCTCGTCGAGTCCACGGCCATGGCGGATATCCGCCAGCAAGAGGAAGGCGGGCCGGCGTGGCTGGTGTTCTGCTACGACCCAACGTGCCACATCTGCGAGGCGATGAAGCCGCTGATCGAATTCAGGAAGGATGAATTCGCCGAGACCGGCGACCCGGTGCTCCAGATCCGCTCCTTCTCCATCCCTGATCTGGAGAAATCGGTCGGCATCGAGACCTACGCGTGGGAGACGCCGACGCTGTTCGTGTTCAAGAACGGGCGTGTCACTCGCTTGTGGGCCGGCAAGGCGCTCGAAGGCTTCACTCCTGAGCGACTTCAGGAAATCTATGACAAAGTGGCGTCAGGAGAGTTCGATCAGCCCATTGCGCCCGCGCCGGGCACTTCGAATCCTTAAAAGAGATGCGATGACGTCCCGCGTCGCTCGTGGGATTCACGGTTCACGAGCGCGTGCTTCCGCTTCAAGGCCTGACTGTCGCAGCATCGCCGCGACTCGAACGCGCATCGCGGCGGGGTCGGCAGCGCGGACGATGGCGGCATCCAGCGATTCGAGCGCCGAAGACCGGTCGTCCTGCGCGAGCAGCATTCTTCCCTTCTGGAGCCGGAGCTCAGCACGACCGGGCGCGGCCGCGATGGCCCGGTCCAATTGTTCGAGTGCGCCGGCCAGGTCTCCGGACAATCGCTCGAGCGCGGCGGCGTAGTTTTCGAGAATGACCGAGTCGTGCGTGCGGAGATCGGCGGCCTCGGCTAGCAGTTCGAGCGCCTTCCGCGGATCCCCGTCGGCTGCTTGAAGGCGCGCCGAGGTGAGCAGAATGCGCCCTCGAGCGGCGTGTGCACGCGGTGATGACGGCAGGGCGGCCAGCGATTGCCGGGCGAGGTCGAGCGCGATGGCCGGCTCGCGTCGCCTCACTCGGATCTCGGCCAGTTGCTCAAGGCATCGCCAGGAGGCCGGGGCCCGGCGCACGAGTAATTCGAGCAGCGCCAACGCCTCCGAATCGCGCCCGCCCTGCAGCCAGATCAGACGCGACAAATCGGCGGTGATCTCATCGTCGTCGGCGCGATGTGTCAGGGCGGATCGCAACAGCGACTCAGCCTGAGACGCGTTGCCCATCGCGAGGTGCAGCAGGCCCGCACGGAGGGCCGCGCCCGTCGTGCCCACGATGCCGATCCCGCCGCGGGAATCGAGGAACCCCGAGGCGCGGTCGTAATGACCTATGGCGACCCGAATGCCCGGCTCCGTGGACGGATCGAGCCGGGGAGCATCGGGAGCGAGAAGCGCCGCGCGGGTGAGCGCCAGCGCCTCGAACGCGGCATCACCCCGCCACCGGTGGTAGTTCACTAGGCCCGTGTGCGCGACGAGAAGCGCCGCAGCACTCAGCAGCGACACGTACACCGCCCCAATAGCGGTCAGCCCTCCCGCGCGCTTGAGTTGCCACATACCGAGGCGCACATCGCGATCGCGGGCGAGCCGCCAGGCCTTCCAGGAGAGCGGTATGGCGCAGCAGCCGATGCCGACGGCCATGAGCAAGGGGATGATCTCGTACGCGCCACGCACGCAGAGCACGACGGCCACGAATACCGCGACGAGTGCGAAGTCTTCGGTCCGCGAAGTGTCGAAGACTCGCCCTGAACGAGCGCGAGGCGTCGAGCCGGCAGCGAGAGACGGCCTGGCGAACTGAAACTGCAGGGCTCCGTTCGGACAGACACTGACGCAGTCCATGCATTTCATGCAGCCGGGATTCACAACCATTCCGAAGTCCCGGATTTCTTCGTGAACGCGTACGTTGGAGGTGCAAACGCCCGTGCAATGTCCGCATTGGTGGCACTTCTGCGGGTCCACGACAATTCGGCCCACCGAAATGCGGTCGATGGGCCCGAAGATGCCGCCGTACGGGCACCCGTATGTGCAGAAGCCCTTGGCCCCGAGGAAATACACGCACGCGAAGCCGCAAATCAAGAGAAACGGGATGGCGACCAATACGCCGGGAAAAGTCGCCCAGAACTCCTCGGTGGTTACGTGATTGGAGAAGCCGTCGATCGGAAATGGAGCCACGCCGAGGTGGCGGCGCACATCGGGCCAGACAGGCTCGAGCAATGGGGCGACAGCCGCACGCTTCAGCGTCGGCCAGAGAAACATGTAGAGCGCGAGGCCGAGCGGGATGTAAACCAGCAATCGTGACCGGAACACCTTTGGGCGAATGCCGATGCGCTTCAGCAGCCACGCGCACAGGTCCTGAATCGCCACGACATGGCAGCCCCAGCCGCAGAAGAACCGACCGAACACCAGCGTGGCAAGGATGGCGGCGGCGAAGAACAGCACGCCCGCATTGATCTCACCGAACTCAAGCGTGCGCATCGACTCCGAAGGCTCAACGGGCGAGATGGTCCGCCCGCGAGTGAGCCAATGGGCGATGTGGATGGCGAACAGCGCGTGCACCGCGATGAGCACACCGGCACGCCGGCGCGCGTTCCGCGATGGCTTGATATGCCCTGCATCGGACCGCGCGTCAGAAGCGAGCACCGGGAGCGACACCCCCGGGAGTGCTCGGCGGGCTCCTGATGAGAGTGGGGTGGGCGAGCAGGCAGGCATGGCAAAGGATCATCGCGAAGCGCTGGCCATCATCGGCCAGTCGAGTGCATCGAAAAGCGGCCCTCGATCGATCGGCGCGAGGCTCGCTCAGGCCTGGTGACCGCGGCGGCGCGCTTTGGGGGACCAATGGATCGGCTGCGGTTCGGGACCTGATGGGGATTCTTGGGCTGGAAACGGGCGATTGCGATCGGTTTCTTGACCTTTCTTCCCTTGTGGCCGATCCAAATCTATTCTTTACTCGGAGCGTCACCGGGGCCGAGGCACCCGCCGGCGGGACACACCCCACTGCCGGAACGGGTCGGCGGGGAGACCGGGAGAGAGGGGTTCGAATCTCGCGGGTCGCTTAATGGCCCGGCCACGGCGGCGGGAGAGGCTATGCACAGACGCGGGGCGTTTGCCGTTCGAGCCGGAGCGCTGCTCTTCATCGGCGCCGGGGCCGCTTCGGCGGTCGGACCGGACATCAAATTGTGCCGGCTCTACGACCTGCGGCAGTTCGGGCGCGAATTGAACGGTGGTGTCTATCAGGTCGGTCTGGCGGCCGCGACGCGCTCGTGGAACGTCGGTACTGCGAACGTGAACTGGTGGTCGAGTCCTGATTCGCGCCACCCCTTCATCGCCCTGAATGTCTATCGCCTTCTCAACGGCCGCTTTGAGCAGATCGGCTTGAATTTCGTGAAGCACGGGTTCTACGCCGAGAGCGATATTTCATGCGGCGGAACCGGATCCTGCGCCGGTGACTCGACGGGGCGCACGCTCGGCGTCGGGTGCGACGACTTGTACGGAGCGAGCTTGAACTCGTTCCAGAATTACCTCGGCCCCCGGTTCGAGATCAACCCGTGGACCGGCGGCTGGAACTACACCACATCGATTTTTAACGGCAGCCCTCCTGTCACCAGCACGGTTGAGCGCCGCTTGCGCATCCGAGAATCCGACCTCACGGTGTTCAGCGCGACGAGCAACCCGACCGGCGTGATGTATTTTCTGGAGGGGTACTACATCGCCGCGGACGACGTGAACATCTGGAACAGCGGCGCGTGGAAGCCGATCACAGGGATGGCGTTCAACGCGACCTCTTCCACATGGACGTTTACGGTCAGCAATTCAACGGTTCTGCCCAATGAAGGCTTTGCGATCGACGCGTGGACCGCTCAGCAGGGCGCGCGCCAGACTCTGGTCGCTCAGGAACTGCCGGTCGTCGAGAATGTGGCGCAGAACCCGATGGAGGACTGGTCGCCCGATGGACGTGCGATCGTCGCGTCGAGAGTGACGCCCAACACCAACGGGACCTTCCACTTTGAGTACGCGGTGTTCAACATCGACATGGACCGGCAGATCGGCTCGTTCAGCGTTCCCGTTCCCTGCGGCGTGTGCGTGTCGAACATCGGGTTCTCGGCGGTCCCGCATTTCACGGAGCCGACCAACTCCGTGGGCGGCAAGGCGATCGACAACACACCCTGGGTGGGCACGAGGACTTACAGCGCCGTGGAGTGGCGCACGCCCCGCATCGAGCAGCCGGAGCCGAGCAACCCGATCCGCTGGGGGATGCTGTTCAATTTCCGCTTCGATGCGAGCACCGACAAGGTAGACGGGCTCGTGGAGTTGGGTCTGTTCAAGCCGCCGCCGGCTGGCGGGCCCACGGCGATCCTGGGGTTGACCGACGTGCCCGGTTCAGCGCCGGTGTGCGCCGGCGACGCTAACTGCAACTGTCTCGTCAACTTTGGTGACATCGTCGAGATTCTGGCGGGTTTCGGCTCCGTGTACACGCTCGGAACGAGCGGTTTCGGCGATTCGAACGGGGACGGACTAGTCGACTTCACCGATGTGATCTACACGCTGGCCCACTTCAACCAAGACTGCCTTCCGTAGTACGCGTGTTCGAAGCACAGCGCCGCACGGAGTCAAACGTGGACTCGCAAGCCTTGGAACAAGCCCCGCCGGGTGCGATCCGATCGTCAGCGCGGCACACCGATCGAACGCCGGTCGTTTCAGGGGCGTCGAGGCCGGTGAATCCGAAGCGGGAGGTTCGGTTCGCAACGGGTCTCACACCACGAAACGGAGCGATGCGAGGATGATGAAACGGGCGATCGAGCAGCGGATGGCAATCGCGGTGGGCATCGCTTTCGGATCGGCTCTGCCTGTGGCCGGCGCTGCCGGAGCGGGCCCCGACGTCGTGCTGTGCCAGCTGTACAGCCTTGGGGAGCCTTCCGCGTTTAGCGGCGGCGGACGAGACCTTGACTCGGGCACCGTGGGATTGACGGCCGCGACTCGCTCCAGAAACATCGGCACCGCGAATCTCAACTGGTACACCCCCTATCCGGAGGGGAGCGGCGACCCGCGACATCCGTTCATATCTCTGAACATGTACCGCCTGCTGAACGGCCGCTTCGAGCAGATCGGCGTGAATTTTCCCAAGCATGGCTATTTCGCGACGAGCGACACCGATTGCGATAACGATGCGCTGACATGCTCGGGTGTTCCCGCGGGCAATCAACTGGGCGTGGGATGCGACGACCTGTACAGCGCGGGCAACAACGCGAGCCGGCCATATCTCGGACCGCGGTTCGAGATCAATCCGTGGACAGGGGTGTGGGACCCGAGCACGTCCGTGTTGTACGACTACGGATCGATCGAAGCGGATAACTACGCCGAGCGCAGGCTGCGCGTCAAGGAATCGGATCTGACGACATTCACAGCGACGGTGAACCCCACGGGCGTGATGTACTTCTACGAAGCGATGTACATCACCGCGGACGACGTGAACGCGGCCAACAACGCCGGATGGAAACAGGTCACGGCGATCTCCTTCAACGGCACGCGATGGACGTTGTCGTCGAGCGGCGCCACGACCGCGCCGAACGCCGGCTGGGCCATCGACGCGTGGACGATCCATGCGGGCGCTCGCCAGACGTTGGTCGCTCAACAGTTGCCGATCGTCGACAACGTGCCTCAGAACCCGGCGGAAACCTGGTCGCCGGACGGTCGGGCGATCATCGCGTCCAAGGTCTCGCCGAACGGGGACGGGACGTTTCGATACGAATACGCCGTCATGAACGTGGACATGGACCGGCAGATCGGTTCGTTCCGCATCCCGGTGCCGTGCGGGGTTCAGGTGACAAACGTCGGCGCCTCGGGGGTCATGCACTGGAACGAGCCGACTCATGTCGTCGGCGGCAAGGCGATCGACAACACGCCCTGGGCCGGGACGCTAGCGGACGGCGCGGTCACGTGGTCCACGCCCGCTATCGAGGATGAGGAGCCAAGCAATCCGATCCGGTGGGGGATGCTCTTCAACTTCTGGTTCGACGCGTCCACCGACAAGCAGGATGGGATGGCGACGATCGGGCTGTTTAAACCCCCGCCTCCGGGTGGTCCCGTGGCGGTGTTCGGAATGATCGACACGCCAACGATGGCATGTCCGGGGGATGCCGACTGTGACTTCATCGTGACGTTCGGAGACGTCATCGAAATCCTCTCGAACTTCGGAGCCGTGTACCTGCCGGGCAGCGGGGAGGCGGGCGATTCCAACAACGACGGCGACGTCGACTTCGACGATGTGCTCGAAACGCTGGCGAACTTTAATCAGGACTGCTTGTGACGCCCGTAACCGCCGGGTTCGCGATGTGACTTTCGAGGAGTATGCATGCGGCGATCGAGCAACACTCTGTTCTGGGCGACGCGAGGGTGGGCGGTGGTCGCGTTCGCCTTGTTGGCGTCTGGCGCTGTTGCTCAGGTCATGAAATCCACGCGGATCGCTCAGGGGCTGTCGCTACCCCTGTACGTGACATGGGCGCCGGGCGATCCGTACCGTATTTACGTCGTCGAGAAGAGGGGGCGAATCAAGATCATCGATCTGCGCGACCCCTCCGCCGGCGCGATCCTCTTCCTCGATATCGACGCCCGAGTCATTGGCACGAACCCCGGACTCACCGATGAGCGCGGGCTCCTCGGGCTGGCGTTCGCCCCGGACTACGAAACCAGTGGTCACTTCTACGTGAATTACATCAACAACGCAGGCGACACCGTCATCGCCCGTCTGAACCGGCTCACGGCCGATAGCGGCGATCCGGACCCGCTCAACGAACACGTGCTTCTCACCATCGACGAGCCGCTGGATCATCATTTCGGCGGGTGGATCGGCTTCGGTCCGGATGGTTACCTGTACATCGCCCGCGGCGACGGCGGCCCCGGTGGCGACCCCAGCAATCGCGCTCAAACACTCGAAGGCAGCCTGCACGGGAAAATGCTGAGAATCGATCCCGGCGTAGATGGTTTTCCTGAGGACGCGACGCGCAATTACTCGATCCCGCCCGACAACCCGTTTGCGAGCGAGCCTGGAGAGGATGAGATCTGGGCGTACGGTCTGCGCAATCCATGGCGGTGCTCGTTTGATCGATCAACCGGCGACCTGTACATCGCGGATGTCGGTCAGCAAATCGTTGAAGAGCTGAATGTCCAGCCGGCAGAAAGCAGCGGCGGCGAGAATTACGGATGGCGCTGCTACGAAGGCAATGTGGAGTACACCACTTCCGGGTGTCCGCCGCGAGAGGCGATGACCGAGCCGCTGCTGGTGCTCAGGCACGATGAGGCGCCGTTCCCATGCGCGGTCACGGGCGGTTACGTGTATCGAGGGCTGGCCATCCCGGAGGTGACTGGGCGGTACTTCTTCGGGGATTTCTGTGCGGGGCGCATCTGGACGGTGCGATACGACGACACGGCGGAGCCGATGCTGGTCGAACTGACCGACCACACCGCGGAACTGACGCCGCAGGTCGGCAACATCTCCCTGATCGCGTCGTTCGGCGAGGACTCGTTCGGTGAGTTGTACGTGGTTGACCTTTCGAGCACGAACGGAGAGATCTACAAGATTGTTCCGATTACTGATCCACCGGACTGCAACGCCAACAACGTGCCCGATGCTCTTGAGATCGCCAATGGTCTGGAGGAGGACATCAACGGCAATGGAATCCCGGATTCCTGCGGCCCTTGCCCGGGCGATTCCAGCGGCGACCGGTTTGTGACGTTTCAGGACGTCGTGACCACATTATCCATGTGGGGCTCCGAGTACCCCGGATCGACCGGGCCCGGCGACAGCGACGGTGATGGGGATGTCGATTTCTCAGATGTGCTCACGACGATCGCGAACTGGGGGGCGAGTTGCCCGTGACGGCGCACAATCCATGGCCACTGGAGAGTGGTGAGGAAAGGACTCCGGGATGGCGCGCGTAGAGAAGCAGATGCCGGGCCTCGGGGCTGTAGTGGTTCTTGCGGTGTCCGGGATGACGGCCCGCGCGGGCGAACCGATGACGCTTGCCACGACTCGCGTGGCTTCTGGCCTCAATCTGCCGTTGTTTGTGACGTGGGCTCCCGGTGAACCTTACAGGATCTATGTCGTGGAGAAGCGCGGGCGGATCAAGATCGTCGATCTCCGCAATACAGCCGCCGCGCCGATCACGTTTCTGGACATCGACGCCCGCGTCTTCGGCACTGCGTCGCTGGGGCTGACGGATGAGCGCGGCATGCTCGGGCTCGCGTTTCATCCGGACTACGTCGAAAACGGCTTCTTCTATGTGAACTACATCGACGCGACGACGCAGGACACGGTCGTCGCGCGCCTCTCCCGACTGACCGCCGACAGCGGCGACCCCGACCCGCTGCACCAGGTCGTGGTGATGACCTTCGATCAACCCGACACCAATCACAACGGCGGCTGGATGGGGTTCGGGCCTGACGGTTACCTGTACATCTCTTCCGGAGATGGTGGCTCGCAGGGCGATCCGGGCAATCGAGCCCAGGACATCACCTCGAGCCCCTGGGGAAAGATCCTGCGAGTGGATGTGAACGGTGATGACTTTCCCATGGACGCGAACAAGAACTACGCGATCCCGCCGACGAACCCCTTCGCGAGCTTGACGGGTGACGATGAGATCTGGGCGTATGGCCTGCGCAACCCCTGGCGCCCCTCGTTCGATCGATTGACGGGGGCGCTCTACATCGGGGATGTCGGGCAGAATAACTGGGAGGAACTCAACTACCAGGCTCCCGGCGCCGCGGGCGGCGCGAATTACGGCTGGCGCTGCTACGAAGGGAACGTCATCTACAACAACAACCCGGCCTGCGCCGGGACGCTCACGTTTCCGTTTCACGTTTACGCGCACGGAGTTGACCCGTTCGGCTGTTCGGTGACGGGCGGGTACGTCTACCGCGGGTGCGCGATACCGGAGATCGTCGGTCGCTACTTCTTCGCGGACTATTGCGCTGCTCGCATCTGGTCGCTTCAATTCACGGGCATGGGAATGCCGCCCTACAGCGATTACAGAGAGTGGACCAGCGAACTGGACCCGCCGGTGGGCGACCTTGTGAACATCGCCTCGTTTGGCGAGGATTTCTTCGGAGAGATCTACCTCGTCCGAAACAGCAGCGTGTCCGGCGAAGTGCACAAGATCATCCCGCGAACGGCGGCGCAGGACTGCAACTCCAACGGGATCGCAGACTGCGGCGAGATCTCGGCCGGCCTGCTCGACGACGTGAACGGCAACGGCATCGCCGACATCTGCGGTCCGTGCCCGGGCGACGCGGATGGAGACCGGTTCGCTGACTTCAACGATGTGCTTGCCATCCTCGCCGCGTTTGGGGCCAACTATCAGCCCGGCACCGGGCCGGGCGATGTCGATGGAAGCGGCATGGTCGACTTCGACGATGTGCTGTTCCTGCTCGCGAACTTCGGATTCCCCTGTCCGTAGCCCACCACCCCGATCTTGCCCCGACGCGGTTCACTCGAGATCATGCGGGCCCCGCCTGCGATCGCGGGCGAGGACCATGGTGAGATTGAAGTGTGCGACGCATCGCGCGCCGGGTGATTGCGATTCTGCTCCTGTCGGCGGCCGTCGCCGCGGCCGGCGCGGCGTTCGCAGGGTGGGTGTTGCTCCGCGCATCGTTGCCTCGACAGCAGGGCATCGTCCGGGTCGCCGGTCTCGATGCGGCGGTGGCGATCGAGCGCGATGCGCGCGCCGCGCCGAGAATCCGAGGCGAAGCTCTGGACGATGCGATGGCCGGGCTCGGCTACCTGCATGCGCAAGAGCGGTTCTTTCAGATGGATGGTCAGCGGCGTTTCGCCGCCGGCGAGCTTGCGGAGCTGATTGGCCCCGCCGGCTTGGTGCGCGATGAGCGCATGCGCCGCTACCGCATGCGAAGCGTGGCCCAGGAGGTGCTCACGCATCTTCCCGCAAACCATCGGGGCTGGATCGACGCTTACACGCGCGGCGTGAATGCCGGACTGGACGATCTGGGCGCCAGGCCTCCCGAGTACCTGCTTCTCGGCTGCCAGCCAGCTCCGTGGCGTGCCGAGGACTCGATCCTCGTGATGTTTGCCATGTACCACTCGCTGGCGATCGGGCTCCAGATGGAGAAGCGGTTGGACGTGATGCGAGCGGCACTTCCGATGGCACTCGTGGAGTTCATGACCCCTGAATCGACTCGGTTTGACTGCCCGATGCAGGGTGACCCCGCTCCTTATGCGGGTGGGGGGCCCGCGCCGATTCCCGGGCCGGAAGTCATTGATCTGCGGGCAGCTCAGACGCCGAGCCCGGGTGCGCAGGCTCCGATGGAGGACGCTGGGCCGCTGGCACTTGGCTCGAATTGCTGGGCAGTCTCGGGCGCGCACACCGCCGATGGGCGAGCAATCCTCGCCAATGACATGCACCTGGAACTCATGGTTCCTTCGACGTGGTACCACGCGGAGATCGACTGGGGCGCGGGGTGGGCAGTCGGGGTCACTCTCCCGGGCGTTCCGGGGATCGTCGTTGGAAGTAACGGGCAAATCGCGTGGGGGTGCACAAACCTCAATGCCGACGTCGAGGACTACGTCGTCGTTCGCGTAGACCCGGACGATCCGTCGCGGTACCTGACCGGGGCAGGAAGTGAGCCGTTCGAGTCCGTCATCGAGCGCATCGCCGTGCGGGGTGCTGAATCACGATCGCTTGTAATCAGATCCACACGATGGGGCGCCATCACCGATACAGACGCGACCGGCCGGCCGCTTGTACTGAAATGGCCGGCACTCAACCCCGCCACCGTCGATTTGTCGCTCCTCGATCTCATCGAATGCCGAACGCTCGAAGGGGCCGTTCGCGCCGCTCGGCGGTGGCAGGGCCCGCCGCAGAATGTGGTGATCGCGGCCGCCGACGGGCGGATCGCATGGGTTGTCTCCGGTTGGCACCCGAGCCGCAAGGGAATCGATCGGCGGTTTCCCTCCTCGTGGGAGGCTGCCGGCTCGGGGTGGGAGGGCGCGATTCCCGAGGTCGAGCGCCCCGTGCTCATCGATCCGCCGTCGGGGCACATCGTGTCGGCCAATCAACGGGCGATGGATAACCGTTGGGCGGCAGCGCGGGGCGGGTACTGGGCCGCCGGCGAGCGCGCCTCGCGAATCTTGGATCGGCTTCGCACCACCCTCGCCATCGATGAGTCGGCGATGCTTCGACTCCAGTTGGATACGCGCGCGCAATCCCTGGATTTCTACCGCGACTTGATCCTGGAGACCGCGACCGCCGGCGGCGCACCGCGATCGTTGAATCAGGCGTTCCTAGCCGCACAGGGCTGGAACGGTCAAGCGGACTGCGATCAACTCGGCATGACTCTGATCGTGGAGTTTCGTGCGGCGCTTCACAGCGCGATCATCCGCGCGCTCATGGAGCCTTGCTTGCGTCTGGATAAGGAGGCCCGGTACGTGTGGTTCCAATCGGAGGAGGTGCTGCGTCGGATCCTGGAGGAACGACCCGAGCACCTGCTCCCGCCCGGCCATGCGTCGTGGCGCGCGTTTTTTCTCGACTCTCTGCAACGGGCGGCGACGCGAGCGCGACTCGATCGAGGCGAGTCGCGGCGCGCAGGGCTCTCCTGGGGCGAGCGCAACCGAGCCGCGATCCGGCATCCGCTCAGCTCCGCGGCGGCGTTCCTATCGAGTTGGCTCGATATGAAGCGCGCACGACTCGCGGGACACACGTCCGCCGTGCGAGTGCAGACGCCGTCGTTCGGGGCAAGCCAGAGGCTCGTTGTCGCCCCCGGCCACGAGCACGAGGGCATCCTCACGCTGCCTTGTGGTCAGTCCGGACACTTTTTGTCGCCGAACTACCGAGATGCGTTTGCGCCTTGGTCCGCAGGGGCGCGTTCACCGCTCAAGGTCGGCCAGGTCGTGAACAGGATTCATCTCGAGCCAGCGGGTCCATGAGGGCGGGGCTTCGCGACTGCGACAGCATTGCTTCTCTCGTCGGCGCCCGATTCACGAGGATGAACCAGCCCGCTCGCCCGCGGCTTGATCAGCCCCATCGACTTCGCACTGCTGCTGACCTAGGGAGAACCCCGGCCTGCATTGCCCAGGTTCGCAGGAGCGGCGGAGAGTTCCGAGGCATCGAGAGTTTCTCCTCGCCGGGCCCGTGAATTGGGGGAAGCGAGGCTTCACGGATTCGAAAATTTCTTCAAGGGTGACGAGTTGCTCTAAGTCCTTATGGGACCATGGGATGTTCGCTGGAACAGCAGGACTCACCGGGATTTCAGGCCCCGAGGCGACTAGCTGAAAATTGACGCCGCCCGGCTTTGGTGTACGGTCCGGTAATGGCACACCCGTTTTCTGTTTCGCGGGGCTGTGCGCTCGCGCAGAGTTCCGTGGGGCAGTGGGGTTTGGCCATCGTGCGTGCGGGGTAGGCCCGCGGCTGGGATATGAGGACGTGGGGCCCTTCGGGCCTGGGCGCTGTGTGTGCGCGCAGACACAGGGGCCGGTCAGCTTTCTGCTGCAAGGAGGTCACTATGGAGATGAGCCTGAGACGTTTGTTCGGCGTCGCGGCGACCGGGGTGCTGGCGAGCATCGCCCCCTTGGCGCTGGCCGATGCGCCCCTGCCCGCGGGGATCGCGGACCTCGCACTGATCGCCGAGCCCGATCAGATGGATGAGACGGTCGTTGCGGGCGATCGCAACACGACCGATTGCTGGTGGCTCAATGGAAACGCGGACAACCTTGGCGGGTTGCTCTCGCAGACTCTGAACGGCTTCAGCGCGCGGGTCGCCGACGACTTCGTTCTCGAAGCCGGTCACTACCACCTCGTGACGTCGATCTGCGTGTGTATGGCTATTTCGTCCAACGTCACAACTCCGAACGTTTGTCTCGAGGTGTACAGCGATTGCAACGGGTCGCCGGGCAGCCTCTTGACGACCTATTGCGACGATGAGAGCACGGATGTGGTGTACACGAACCAGGGATCGATTGCCGCGTTCCCCGGGTTCAACCTTTGGGAAATCTGCTTCATCATCGACCGGTTCGATCGCGGCGATGACGACGGCTGCTCGCGCTTCTGGCTGTCACCGTTCGGCAATGGCCTCGGGTCTTACTACTGGCTGACGTCGAACAACGGCGTCGTTCAGGGACATCAGGGCCGCTTCCGCAACACCGTCGGCGTCCCCAACTGGACCGATGTTGACCAGGCCAACAACTTCCGTCGCTGCACGGACTTCTGCTTCCGCATCTGCGGCAAGGTCTGCTACATCATCAAGGATCAGAGCAATTACGACCTGAACGGTCTCTCCTCGATCAAGTTCCCGAACGTGATCCCCGCCGGGGCTCGCTCGGCCGACAACTTCCAGATCTCTTCGCGTCATGTCTCTCTCGAGGTCTGCCGCGTCGAGGCGTGGCTCGCCACGAACTGCGACCCTGAGAAGGCGTTCGGCGAGATCTACGGCAACAACTGTGATCTGCCGTCCACTCTGCTCTACACGCTGAGCGATCCCGAGATCACCGAGACGGGCGACACGTTTGCAGGCTTGCCCGTGTATTGCTTCCGCTTTGATTGCCCGCAGATCATTCTCGCGGGCGGGCTCAATTACTGGTTCTCGATCGTGGCGGTCGGCGGCGGCTCGCTGGGCGAGAACGCTGTGTTCCTCTATCGTGCGCTTGAGCCGGGCTGCATGGACATCCACATCTCCGAGGGTGTCTACAAGAACGAGTTCGCCGGATTCTCAAGCTTCACGCCCGTTTCGCATGAAGACCTGGCAGGCGTTCCCCGCGACTTCGCGTTCCGCGTCTACGGCGCGATCGTGAAGGGCCCGGTCACTCCCGGCGCCAGCGGTATCTTCGGCGATACCAACGGCGATGGAACGGTCAACTTCCTCGACATCATCGATGTTCTGCGGAACTGGGGCGCCACGGAGTAATCCAGCGCCAACGGTTCTGACTTCTACGACTCTTCAGGCCCCGGTCCGGTTCACGGACCGGGGCCTTGCTTTTTGCCTTATGCAAAGGCCACGATCGTGGGTTCTGCACGGCCGCTATACTCGGTCCATTCGCAGGGGCGCATAGCTCAGTTGGCTAGAGCGCACGCTTCACACGCGTGAGGTCACTGGTTCGAGTCCAGTTGTGCCCATTGCCGCAACCCCGCGATTGGCGCCGCTCATTTCCGTGGGCTGCGCGCCGACTCTTGTTCCTGAGCGAGCAGGTCTGAGTAAGACGCCCCGATGGGTTCCCCGAGCAGGGGCCCCAGGTGCTTGAGCAGGGCGCGAACGCGTCGCTGGCAAAGGCCCGCATGATTGCGGGTGGAGACGCGGGCCTCGATCTCCAGGAAACTTCCGAGGCCCCGCACTTCGTCAATATGAACTCGAACATTCCCGAGGATCCACAACCCGCGGGCCTTGTCCACAACCAGCCAGACGGGCATCGGACGCTCGCCGAAGCGGTCGCGGGCCTCGGTTTCTGAGTAGATCGTGAAGTGGCTTAAGCGCGGTCGGGGGCGGTCCGTTCGGTGGTAGAAGATCCATTCAGCCGGCTCGCCGAGAACCTCACGCTTCTTGAGCCTTCCCTCAGCCACTTTGAAGTACGTATCGCGCTGACGGATCGTCCCGAGGGATCGCGCGCCGAGACGCCGGCAAACCGCGGCCGCCAGCGCGGGTTCCCGCAATTCGTACTTGCACTCGATGTTCTGCATGTGGAGCGCCAGTGTCGCCGCCTATGAAGCACTTGGGCTGATGCCCGATTCCTTCAAGGCGTCGAGAAGGCGGGCTTCATCCCATGTCGTCACGCCGAGTGCCCGGGCCTTCTCGAGCTTGGAGCCTGCATCGCGTCCGACGATGACGAGATCCGTGTTCTTTGATACCGATCCCGTGACCTTGGCACCCAAGCCTTCAAGGATTTCGGTCAGCGCCGGGCGCTCGAATGAGTCCAAAGTGCCGGTCAACACAATCGTCTTGGCGGCAAAGGGCGAGGCCGCCGTGCTTGATCGTCGACTCGCGGCGAATTCCTTGCTGGTCAAGTCAACGCCCACCTGGCGGAGGTCGCGAAACGTCTTTTGGGCTGGTTTGGAATGCAGATACTCGAACACCACTGGCGCGGTGTCGGACCCCAGGCCGGTCTCCGGACGCTCTTTGGGGTCACGCGCGAAACCGTACCTTGAAGCTTCTGCGGGGCTGCACGCCTTGGGTCGCAACTGTGGTTCCTCGGCGGCGAGAAGCTCGTGCACGTCCCTGAAGACTCGGGCCAGTTGCCGGGCAGTCACATCGCCCACGTGCCGTATACCCATGCCCGCCAGAACGCGGGCCATGCCGCGGCCCTTGGCGTCTTCGATGCCCGCAAGGAGGTTGTCGACTTTCTTTTCGCCCATCCGCTCCAGGTCGATCAGGCGGTCGCGGTGGCGTTCGAGGCGGAAGATGTCGGCGAATTGATTGAGGGGGATCTCATGATCCGTTCCGACCGTGGCGCGGATCTGATCGATCGTTTTCTCTCCTAGCCCTTCGATGTCCATCTGGCGGCGCCCCGTGAACCAGATGAGTTTTTCGCGCACCTGGGCCGGGCATTCGGGGTTGATGCAACGCCGGCCGGTCTCGCGATCCGCTCCATCTCGTTCGACCTCAACCGGGCCTGCGCACGCGGGACATTGGTCGGGAGGATGGATCCTTCGTGCCCCGGAGCGCCGCTTCTCGAGTACGACCTCGACAACCTGTGGGATGATCTCGCCGGCCTTCTCAACCACCACGGTGTCGCCCTCGCGGATGTCTTTGTCGGCGACCAATCCGTAGTTGTGCAGCGTTGCATGCCGGACCGTCGTGCCGGCCAGCAGCACGGGCTCCATGATGGCCCGAGGCGTTATCCGCCCCGTCTTGCCTACCTGGTGCTCGACCCGAGTCAGCACCGTCTTCTTGCGCTCCGCGGGATACTTGTACGCGATGCACCATCGCGGCGACTTTGAAGTCGCGCCCAGCACCTCCTGGTGATCGAACGAATCGACGCGGATCACCATGCCGTCAACCATGAACGGCTGCGAATCTCGCTTGTGACCGAATCGTTCGATCACGGCCATCACCGAGTCCGCGTCGTCGCATAGAGACGTCTCGTTGGTGGGCACGCCCAAGGACCGGATCTGTTTGAGGAATCCGGAGTACGTAGGCGCGAACGACTCCGGGCGGACGACTCCGCGACCGTGGGCGGCGAACCCCAGCCGTCGTTCGGAAGTCACGCGGGGATCGAGCTGCTTGAGCGTGCCCGCACAGGCATTTCGCGGGTTCATGAACGGCTCTTCGCCGGCTGCCTCCCGCTCTTCGTTGATGCGCAGGAACTCCCGGGTGGGAAGAAAGACTTCGCCTCTCACTTCGAGCACATCCGGGACGCGGGTCCCGTCCTCGGGTCGCAGAGTCAACGGAATCGCCTTGATCGTGCGCACGTTGTGCGTCACATCGTCGCCCGTCTGCCCATCGCCACGGGTGGCGGCATGGATCAGGCGCCCCTTCTCATACCGAAGCGACACCGCGACGCCATCAATCTTTGGGTCGCAGGCGAATCGCACGCCGGAGTGGGCCGGAGCCCGCGTCGGCTTGAGTCCCTCCTGGACTCGGTTGGCCCATGTGCGCACCTCATCCTCGCTGTACGTGTTGTCGATGCTCATCATGGGAAGGGCGTGCGTGATGGAGCCGAACGACCCGACGGGCTGATCCCCGATGCGCCGCGTGGGGCTCGATTCGTCAGCAAGTGCCGGATGCTCGGCTTCCAGCCGCGCGAGTTCGGCGAGCCGCTCGTCGTATTCCTGGTCCGAGATGAACGGGGCGTTCTCGACGTAGTACGCCCGATTGGCGCGCTCCAACAAATCACGGAGTTCGCGGGCTTGTGCCGCGGGGTCGGTGCTTCGACGGCTCGATCGGGCCCGCGTCATGGTGACGGCTCGGCTCCTTCCGTATCCGCGAGGTGACGGGATCTCGCGATGTTGCGAGTATCGTACGGACATGCCCGCCTGCATCCTCGACGGGAAGACGGTTGCCCAGCGACTGCGAAAGTCCATCGCTGACCGCGCGGCGGCGCTGCGCCAAGCCGGGAAGCGGGCACGCCTCGATGCGGTGCTCGCTGAAAGTGGCGGTGACGCAGCGGCGCGGGTCTACGCGCACAACCAGGAGAGGATGTGTTCGGAGCTGGGGATCGAGTACCACCTTCACCAGGTTCAGGGCGGAGATTCACGGGGGGACTTGGAATCCTTGATCCGTCGGCTGAGCACTGATGCGCAGGTGCACGCCCTCATGGTGCACCTGCCGCTCCCGGACGGAGTGGACCCTTATCCCATCCAGAGCCTCATCGCGCCCGAAAAAGATGTGGAGGGCGTGAACCCGGCCAACATCGGGAACATCGTTTACGGCCGCTCTTCTATCGCGCCGTGCACGGCGCTGGCCGTCCTGCGGCTGATCGAGTCGACGGGACAGCCGCTGCGCGGGCGTTTTGCGGTTTGCGTCGGCGCCTCGGACCTGGTGGGGAAGCCGGTCGCGGTGCTTCTGATGCGCCAGGAAGCGACGGTCGTGTCCTGCACCAAGTTCACGCAAGAGATCACGGGACTCACGCGCCGGGCCGATGTGCTGGTCTCGGCGACCGGCGTGCCCGGTCTCGTGCGAGGCGACTGGGTCAGACCGGGGGCTGTTGTGATCGACGTGGGGATCTGCCGAGTGATCGGCGCGGACGGCAAGTCTCGAACGGTGGGGGACCTGGCGTTTGATGAGGTGCGCGAAGTGGCCGGTTGGGTGACGCCCGTGCCCGGCGGAGTGGGTCCCGTCACCGTTGCTGTGCTTCTTGAGAACGTGGTCACGGCGGCGGAGCGCAGATAGGCGACATGGGGGCTGGAGCGAATCGCCGCCGCAGACCGAAGGTGTTTCGATAGGCTGAGACTTCCCGTTGACCGGGGAGGCGGACTCGCGTTCAATGGCTGTTCGGTCCGCGGCAAATCGCGGGGCAAAGGAGCCTCCATGCTGGGCGTGTTCGGCTTGCCGGGTGGCTGGGAATGGATCGCGATCCTCGCGATCGGTCTGCTGCTCTTCGGGCGCCGATTGCCGGAGGTCGGACGCAGTCTCGGCCGCAGCATCATCGAATTCAAGAAGGGCCTCAAGGGCATCGAGGAAGAGACGGAGGAAAACTCCGCTGCCCCTCAGGTTGGGTCGGGCGCTTCCAGGCCAGCGCTGTCAGGGCACGGGGCTGCTGGCTCGGTCTCAGCCGAGCCGAGGCGCGTGAGCGCGGGCGAACGGTTGCAGAGCGAGCCCTAAGTCGCTTTCAGATTCGCTTAATGAAAAGCGGCAAATGATCGGACCTTGCGGTCACGACCCGACCGGGGCGCCGAGCGCCCGTGGTTGTCGAGTGGAGATCGCGCACGAGGATTCGCGTTAAGACTTGGAGGCTCGCGAGGCGCGGCTATATTCGTCTTGTATGAGCACCGTCGGCGTCTCCGCGAGTGCCAAACTGAAGCGCCGGCGTTGCCTGTACTGCGGGTACGACGGGCGCATCCTGCAGGGAGAGCGGCGAGAGCACACGTGGCTATGCCCGAGGTGCGGTGAGGACCTGTACGCCCGCCCGCCGAGGTCTTACGCCGAGATGGAGGGTCTTGTCGAAGATCGGCCGACGATTCAGAGCCTTCCAATCCCGATGCGTGCACGCTGGCCGCTGGGACTCATCTCCCGCGGTTCAGGGTTCTCCTTCTCACGACGCGAGAAGGCCTCCGATGCCGCCGCGAGATACCGCGCGAGTGACGTGATGGCGTTTGTTTGTGCGGCATTGACGGTTGCGTTCCTGGTCGCCGGGTTGGCGTCCGCTCTAGTCAGTCGCTAGACCTCGCCAGAAGCGGCCAAACTCGGAGGAGTCGATAGCCTGAGGGCCCCACCAAGGAGCCCGGGCATGTCTGTTGAATCCGTAGCGGGGAGTTTGGCATCGCGGGAGCGGGCGGGCATGGACCGCCTCATGGACTGGCTGCGAATCCCCAGCGTGAGCACTGATCCTGCGTATCGAGCGGATGTGCGCCGGGCCGCGGAATGGTGTGCAGGCCAACTCAAGGGCGTTGGATTGCACGCTGAGCTGCGTGAGACCGGCAGCAAGGACAAGCCCGGCCACCCGGTGGTCTGGGCGACTCACGACGGGCCCCCCGGGTATGCCGGCCCTCACGTGCTCTTCTACGGGCACTACGACGTCCAGCCTCCGGACCCTCTCAACGAGTGGGAGAGTCCGCCCTTTGAGCCGGTGATCCGGCGAGGTTCGGGCGGGGCCGACCAGCCGGGAGATCGGATCGTGGCTCGCGGCGCCGTGGATGACAAGGGGCAGGTTGCGACGTTTCTGGAAGCGCTGCGCGCCTGGCACGAGGTCGGCGGCGGCATCCCGATCCGGTTGACCGTGATGATCGAAGGCGAAGAAGAGTGCGGCAGCCGGAATCTTTACGCCTTTGTCGATCAGTACTTGAAAGAGATCCGGCACTGCCACATCTGCGTCGTGAGCGATACCGGCATGCTTCGGCGCGGACGCCCGGCAATCACATATGGGCTGCGCGGACTCGCGTACTTCGAGGTGGTGCTTCACGGACCGAATCGCGACCTTCACAGCGGACTCTGGGGCGGGCGTTGCCCGAACCCCGCGAATGAACTCGTGAAGGTGCTGGCACAACTCTGGGACAAGGACCGGCGCGTCACGCTCCCCGGCTTCTACGACAAGGTGCTCGAGCCCAATCCGGGGGAGCGAGCCGCATGGAAGGCGCTCCCGATTGACCAGAAAGCGGCCCTCCGAGAGATCGGCCTGCCGCCGGAGGCGGACATCGGCGAGGCTGGTTGGACTTCGACGGAGCGGGAATGGGCCCGGCCAACCGCCGAAGTGAACGGGGTTTTCGGGGGCTACCAAGGCCCGGGTGCGAAGACCGTGATCCCCGCGCGGGCGGGCGCCAAACTCTCGTTCCGATTGGTCGCGAACCAGGACCCCAACGATGTCAAGAAATCGTTGCGCGCGTGGCTTGAGGCACGCACACCGCCGGGATGCCGTTGGGAAGTGACCGATCTGAGCGGCGGGTTTCCGGGCAATGTGGCCACGGAATCGCCGTTTCTCAAGGCCGCGGTACGGGCGCTTGAGAAGGCCGGACACTCAGCGCCGGACCTGATCAAGTCAGGAGGGAGCATTCCCGTCGTCGGCATGCTCAAGAGCAAGGCCGGCCTCGATTCACTCATGGTGGGGTTCGGGCTGGAAGACGATCGCGTCCATTCGCCCAATGAGAAGTTCGAAATCGATTGTTACCGGCTGGGCATCGCTTCTCACGTGCGACTGATGGACGAACTGAGCCGCCTGCGACTGTGACCAATCACGCCGCGATGCGAGCGGGATGCGCTTCCGGTGTGCGCCCGCTGACGGAATGCGGAACATCGCCGGGCGTTGGGCTCACTGCGGCGAGCATGCGCCGACGGCGGTTGAGTTGTTCGTTCTGCAACAGCCGGGCGTCCACGATCAGGTCGTGCACCGCCCGCTGTCGCAGCAGACATCCTGCGAAGACAAGCAGCACGGCCGCGCCCAAGAGCGCGATCACCAGCGCGGAGAGCAAGTATCGAAGCACGACCGGGTCCATGCCCCGAGTCATCGACCCGTCGGGGCGATCGATTGAGCCGGATATACTTTTGATGTGAGAACAACCATTGCGGCGCGGGCGCTGAGGCGGATTGGCACGGCGCTGATCGCCGTGGGGATGACGGCTGCCTCGGCTTCGGGACGGACCGCGCCGGGGGCCGCCGCGGCGGGCCAGTCAAGGCCCGCGGACTCGCAAGTGGCCATCGAAGTCGAAGTGTTCGGCGTCGGCGGGACTGTGCGGCCCGGGGCGCTCGCGGGGATCCGGCTCCGCTTAACGGATTCGGCGGATGCGCCGCGCGAAGTGGCGATCCGGCTGCTGATGCCCGATCCCGATGGCGACACCACGGACTACACGCGGATCGTGACACTCAATCCGCGCATGGCGTTGGGCACCTGGCTCTACGCGCGACTGCCGTGGGACGTGCGTTCCGGCTCGGCGTACACGGTCACAGCCCATCGGGCGATCGCGCCGGACGGCGGGTCGGTTGAGATCGGCGAACAGATTGGAGCGACGCGCATCGGTCCGTCCAGGGTGGTTCTGGAACGCGAGGGCCTGATGGCCGTGCTCGGGCCGTTGGCGCTCGGGCTCGAGCAGTACGGGCAGGTCTATCGCGATCAGGGATTCGCGCCGGCGGCACACGAGATAACGCAAATCGTGGGAGGACTGACCCCGGGCGTGCTTCCGGATGATTGGAAGGGTTTGGCGACTTTCGACGTGATCCTCTGGACGTCGGCTGGCGGCGAGCCCGCGCAGCTCGCCAGCGATCTGGTAGTCCAGGCCCTTCGCGAGTGGGTGCACCGCGGGGGACACCTGGTCGTCGTTCTCCCTCCGGTCGGCCACGCATGGACGAGTTCAACGAATCCGCTTGGCGATCTGATGCCGGCAGCGCGCATCGAGCGCGTGACAGGCGTATCGCTCGAGCCCTATCGCCCGATCCTGACGACGGAGACTCGATCGGAACGGCCGCTTCCGCGAGATGAATCGATGCATCGATTCGTCATCGCCCCCGGCACTCCGGTAAGTGAAGCAACGCCTCTGATCGAGGGACCGGACGGCGTGGTCGCCATTCGGCGCACCGTCGGCACAGGCGCGGTGACGCTGATCGGACTGGATCTGTATTCGCGAGGCCTGAACGCGGGCCGAGCGGTCCGCGCCGATGCGCTTTGGCATCGAGTGCTCGGGAGACGCGGCGATGTGCTCTCGCCTGCGGAACTCGAGAAAGCGGGTTCTGAAGCGGGCATCATTCGACGACGATTCGTTTCAGTCGACGGCCGGATCCCCGACTGGATCTCGGAGACACGTTCGGCAGGTGTCGGCGCCCTCCTCGGCGTCATCGTCTTCGCACTTTATTGGCTATTGGCCGGTCCCCTCGGGTTCGGGCTGCTCAAAGCAAGGGGGCTGGAGCGGCACGCCTGGATGGTGTTCGTGGCCGTTGGAGCTGTGTTCACGTTCGTCGCCTGGGGCGGCGCGGCATCGATGCGACCAAAGAACGCGAAGGTTTGGCATTACTCAACATTCACCGCGGTGCATGGGCAGCCGGTGGTTTCGGTCAGGTCCTTCGCAAGTGTGCTCCTTCCCGCGTACGGGCTGCGCACAGTTTCGATCGACGCGGGCGAGGCGGACCGGCCGTGGAGGCACGCGCTGACGCCCTGGAGCGACCCGAACTCAGCGGCCCGGCTCTCGTTCCCGGATGCGCAGCACTATCCCGCTGATGTTCGCGCGTTGACAAGCCTGCGCGTGCCGGCGCGAGCCACGATCAAGCAGTTTCAGGTTGATTGGCTGGGCCGCACGCCGTGGGCGCTCCTCCGACCGACAGGCGAGGCGGCGCGCCCTGAGGTCGGGCCGGACGGATCGCTCAAGGGCGAACTGACGCACGAACTGCCTGTGCCCCTGACCGATGTGCGAGTGATCCTGGTTGCCGGGCCGGCGCGGGTGCTCGATCCTGAAGAGGCCGTCAGGATGCGCGGAACGCCTCCGATTCCCTGCGTCGCTTACGCTTGGGATCGAAAGACACCTTGGCCCGCCAACGAGCCGATGTCGCTGGATCAATACGTGCCATCGCAGGACTCTCGGCTCGAGGGCGCCCTGTCCAGGTTGGCTATTCGACTGTCGCTAGCCACGGCTCTTGTGGACACGCCGCCCGAGACCACGCCCCCGGAAACGGACCAGCGGGTTGCGCTGTTTCCATTGATCGATCCTCCCGACTGGGTGAAGGGATCTGGACAGGAAGGAATGCCCACGCTGGAACGGCGGATCGCCCACGAGCTGGATGTCGCTCGATGGTTCACGCAGCCGTGCCTCATCGTGATGGGGGCGATGGAGAACGGCCCCTTCCCGGCCCTGCTGAGCGTGGAGGGGGAGACTCTCGGGTCGACTTCCGCCGGCGATCGGAGCCGCGTGGTGGTGCGCTGGATCTATCCTTTGCCCGCTGCGCCTCTTCGCCTCGGAGAGGCATCGCGTCGAGCCGGCGGGCTCGCGCCGGGGACTCCCTGATATGGCGATGATCGAGACGATCAATCTGTGCAAGGAGTACGGCGAACTCGTCGCCCTCAACAACCTCAACCTCTCGATTCAGGAAGGGGATTGTTACGGCTTCATCGGGCCGAACGGCGCCGGCAAGACGACCACGATCAAGATCCTCGCGACCCTGCTCAAGCCGACGCGCGGGCAGGCGATGATCAACGGGCTTACGGTCGGATATCAAAACCGTCAGATCCGCCCCGTGATCGGCTACGTGCCCGACTTCATGGGCGCGTACGAAGACATGGTGGTGACCGAGTACCTGGAGTTTTTCGCCGCGGCGTACAACATCCACGGCCCGCAGCGGCGCAAGGTCGTCAGCGATGTGTTGGAACTCACCGATCTGTCCTACAAGGCGGGGGCCGAGGTGAACTCGTTGTCGCGCGGCATGCAGCAGCGCCTTTCCGTAGCGCGCGTGCTGTTGCACGACCCGAAGGTGCTGCTCATGGATGAGCCGGCGTCGGGTCTCGATCCGCGGGCCCGCATCGAGATGCGCGAACTGCTCAAGGAACTCAAGCGGATGGGCAAGACCATTCTGATCTCGAGCCACATCCTTCACGAACTTGCGGAGTTGTGCAATGTCGTGGGGATCATCGAGCGGGGGGTGTTGCTTTTCTCGGGCACGGTTAAAGAGATCATGCTTCGGGCGCGCGTCGAGCACGTTTTGCACGTGGCCGTCGCGGAGCGGACGGATGAAGCGGCCAAACTCCTGCACACCGTTCCTGGCGTCAAGCGAGTTTCCGTTGCGGAGGAAGAGACTCCGTCGGCCGCCGCGGCAGGCAATGGGGCGGGGAGGGGAGTCCGGCGCCGGGTGATTCACCTCGCATTCGAGGAGTCCACGATGCACGCGGTCAGCGACATCCCCAGCCGGTTGATCAATGCGGGCTTCCGACTCACCCTTTTCAGCGAGGAAAAAGTGAATCTGGAGACCGCGTTCATGAGGTTGACCCAGGGCCTCGTGCAGTAGGTTCGGCATCCGCCCGGATGCGAATTGCATTGGATTAAGAACGCCCGTCGTCGGGCGCGGTACAAATCGGGAAGGAAACGGGGCTGCCGGAGGTATGGGCCCCGACCGAAATCTCAAGGAGGCTGGTTCCATGCGCAGGCATCTGCAGAGGTTCGCGCCGGGTGTGGCCGCTCTCGGTCTTGTGGTCGCTGCGGCGATCGCCGGATCGGGTTTCACTTATCCGCCGACCAAATCCGTGGATCAGGTTGACGATTACCACGGCACGAAGGTCAAGGATCCGTACCGATGGCTCGAAAACGACGTGCGCACTTCGCCCGATGTGGCCGCCTGGGTCGAAGCGCAGAACAGGGTGACCTTCGGGTACCTCGAATCGATTCCGGAGCGCTCGCGCATCAATTCGGCGCTCACTCGCCTCTGGAACTACGAGAAGTATTCCGCGCCGTTCCGGGAGGGGTCACGCTACTTCTTCTCGAAGAACGATGGCCTCCAGAACCAGAGCGTGCTGTACGTGCAGGAATCGCTGAACGCCGAGCCGCGCGTTCTCATCGACCCAAACACGCTCTCCAAAGACGGGACGGTGGCGCTCGCGGGCATCGAGATCAGCGAGGATGCGAAGTACATGGCGTATGGACTGGCGACCGCCGGCAGCGACTGGTCCGAGTGGCGCGTCCGGGACATTGAAACCGGCAAAGACACCTCCGACCATCTGAAGTGGATCAAGTTCAGCGGCACATCTTGGACCAAGGACGGCAAGGGCTTCTTCTACGGCCGGTACGACGCCCCCAAGGAGGGCGAGCAGTACCAGGCCAAGAACCTTTACCACAAGGTGTACTACCACGTTCTTGGCACTCCGCAGAGCGAGGACAAGCTGGTCTATGAGAACAAAGGCGAGCCGGAGTGGACGTTCGGCGCCGGCGTGTCGGAGGACGGCCAGTACGTCTTCATGATCACGTCCAAGAGCACGGACCCGAAGAATCTCGTCACCTACAAGGAGTCCAAGCCGGGCGCGGAATGGGTGCACCTCATTAAAGAGTGGGAGGCCGACTACACGCCGGTGGGCAATGACGGCCCGATCTTCTTCTTCCGCACCGACCTTGATGCGCCCAAGGCGCGCCTGATCGCCATCGACACGCGCAACCCGGCAAAGGCCAACTGGAAGACCATCATCCCGGAGACCAGCGAGGCGCTGCGCGGCGTTTCCTTCGTCAACAACCAATTCATCGCGTCGTACCTCAAAGACGCAGTGACGCGGGTGCGCGTGTTTGACCTCTCGGGCAAGCACGTGCGCGACATCGAGTTCCCAACGCTGGGCTCCGCCGCCGGCTTCGGCGGCAAGCGCGATTACACCGAGACCTTCTATTCATTCTCATCGTTCGCCGTCCCGCCCTCGATCTACCGGCTGGATCTGACCACCGGCAAGAGCACGCTCCTGCGTCAAGCCAAGGTGGACATGAAGCCCGAGGACTTCGAGACCAAGCAGGTCTTCGTCCCGAGCAAGGACGGCACGAAAGTCCCGCTGTTTGTCACCCACCGCAAGGGTTTGAATCTCAACGGCCAGAACCCGACGATTCTCTACGGCTACGGCGGCTTCAATGTCGCCACTACGCCCAGCTTCAGCCCGACCAACGTCCTCTGGCTGAAGATGGGCGGCGTTTACGCGTCCGCGTGCATGCGCGGTGGCGGCGAGTACGGCAAGGACTGGCACGAGGCCGGCCGCCTGCTCAAGAAGCAGAACGTCTTTGACGACTTCATCGCATGCGCCGAGTGGCTCGCCGCTAACAAGTACACGAGCGCCAAGCACTTGGGAATCCGCGGCGGCAGCAACGGGGGGCTGCTCGTCGGTGCCGTCATGACGCAACGACCGGATCTCTTCGGCGCGTGCGTGCCCGCGGTGGGTGTCATGGACATGCTGCGCTACCAGAACTTCACCGCGGGCCGATTCTGGGTGGCGGAGTACGGCGGCTCGAATGACGCTCAAATGTTCCCATGCCTGCTGGGGTACTCGCCCTATCACCGATTGCTCGCCCGCGGCCAGCGCGCCTATCCCCCGACTCTCATCACGACTGCGGACACCGACGATCGAGTCGTTCCCGGGCATTCGTTCAAATTCGCGGCGGCGATCCAATCGGTGCAGTCGGGCGATGCACCTGTGCTCATCCGCATCGAGACCAAGGCCGGGCACGGGGCCGGCAAGCCGACGGCCAAGATCATCGAAGAGTCGTCCGACGTCCTCGCGTTCCTCGCCAAGAACCTCGGAATGCAGTTGCCCACTGAGATCAACTGATCGCGGAGCATTTGCTTTCTGAGATCGATTGCCCATTGACCCGGGCCCTGCTGACGCAGGCCCGGGTTATTCTTTGACGATGCTCGGCCTTGTGCTCGTGTTGGCCGCCGCGGCTGCAATGATGTCGTGTGTGTTGACTTGGATCGTTCGCGCGGCGGCGCGAAGGCGCGGGCTGACAGATTCGCCCGGCGTCGCGGCACAAGTCAAGCACGTCCGCAGAATCCCCAACGTAGGCGGGATCGCTATCTTCTGGGCGATCGTTGGGCCGATGCTGGCCGGCCTGCTCGCGCTGCGAGTGCTCGGCGACGAAACGGTGGGGGACTTCTGGCCGTCGATCGGCCCGTTTCTCGAGGGCATGCGAGGTCAAACACCGTTGGCCGCCGGGTTTGCGGGCTCTCTGCTCCTGCTCCATCTTGCGGGGCTCATCGATGATCGGCGGCCGCTAGGGCCGGGGTCGAAGTTGGCGGTCATGTTCGGCGCCGCGCTCGTGATGGTGACCGGCTTCGACGTGCGGCTGCTCACGTTCCTGGATTCCTATGTCGGCGGGCAGTGGCTCTCGATCTCGCTCACCGTCATCTGGCTGGTCGCTATCACGAACGCCCTGAACTTCATGGACAACATGGATGGGCTGGCTGGCGGCGTCGGCGTCGTCGCAGGGTCGTTGTTCCTGGCGGCCGCGCTCCTCAACGAGCAGTGGTTTGTCGCTATGACGCTGGCGCTGCTCGTGGGGGCCCTGGTCGGGTTTCTCGTCTTCAACTTTCCGTGGCGTCGCGACGGCGCCACCATCTTCATGGGCGATGGCGGTTCGCTCGTGGTCGGCTTCCTGCTCGCGTTCCTGACCGTGCGCACGACCTACATCGACCCGCAGGGCCGCGGTGAGGTAGCGGCGACAAGCGGAGCCTGGTATGGCGTGCTGATGCCCGTTTTCGTTCTCGCGGTGCCGCTCTACGACATGGCGAGCGTCGTTGTCATCCGACTCTCGCAAGGACGCAGCCCCTTCATCGGCGACCGCCAGCACTTCAGCCATCGGCTGCTCCATCGCGGGCTAAGCGTCCGCCAGGCGTTGGCGGTCATCTGCGGCTGCACGGCGGTCACGGGCATCAGCGGGATCATCGTGGGGCGCGTCGCGCCCTGGCAGGCCGCGCTTCTCGGGGGGCAGTCACTGATCGTGGTCGCCATCCTCGCGCTCTACGAGCACGCGAGCCGTCCAAAAGCGATTGATCGCACAGCCGGGGCCGAGCCGTGACTCGTGCCGTGGCACTGCGATGGTCGGGCCTGAGTCTGATCCTCTGGTCGATTTGCGTTCGCGCGCTCTCTGTTCCCTGCCGGATTCCCTGGTGGGACATCGATCCATTGCTGGGGTTTCAGCCCGAAACCACGTTGCTTCCTTCGCTGGCCTTCGCGCTCGATGCCGCCTCGTGGCTCGGCGTTGCGTGCGTGTTGGTCTCCGAATCAATGCTGCGGCGATCGATCATGTGGAAGAGCGGCCTTCTCGCGCTCGTCGGATGCGCCGGCGTCATCTTTCACGGGTGGGTGCTTGCGCCCCTGACGGCACGCGGCTCTGGTCCCGGCGTTCCGCTGCGAGGAGATCTTCTGAGCGCCCGTGCAGGCTCAGCCTGGGCCGCCGCGATAGTCGGGGCCTG
>Ga0187894_10001189_pt1 | contig 34038 bp, 26 predicted proteins | sample GBC1701081metaG_FD_136650 | JGI IMG/M metagenome (GOLD analysis project Ga0187894, IMG submission 136650) | White microbial mat communities from a lava cave in the Kipuka Kanohina Cave System on the Island of Hawaii, USA - GBC170108-1 metaG ...
CCGCCAGGCGGTGGTGTGCTTGGCGATCTGGACCAGGCCCAACCGCGACACGCCGAGCGCAAGCAGCGCGGCGGCGAGCAGCGCCACCACCAAAGCCGCGTGCCAGCCGCGCCGAGTGACCGCGTCCAAGCCCAGCCCCGCGTAGAGGGCGAGCGGCAGCGCGAGCAGGTAAAGGCAGTAGTAGTAGTAAATCTTGTCGTAGCCGGGCAGCGCGTACAGCTTGCGCAGCGGTCCGGGGCCGTAGGTGACGGCGATGGCAAACACCAGGAGCGGAATCAATACGGGCGGCGTGCGCCGGGTGAACAGCGCGTAGACCGCGAGAGCCAACGTCGAAACTCCGACGTAAGGAAGCGTGAAATGGGGAAAGGGGACGGCGTTCTTATTACGTTGCAAGAAGTCGAACACGGCGCGCGGCGCCAGGAACGTCGCCCAGCGGAGCTGGTTGCCCTGCAGGCGAGCGCTCTCCAAGATCTTTTCGCCGCGCAGCTCCGTCTTGTACGTGTAGCCCTGGCCGAGGAGCTCCAGGAAACCGACCCACGACGCCGCCGCCACCGCCGCGCAGATTCCCAGGGCGCTCACTGACAAGGCGATGGCGCGCATCGCCTGGCGCGGCTCGCGCACGGCGAGCTCCACGATGCGGGCGCCGAGATAGAGCGCCCCTACCTGAGGCGTCAAAAAATTGGTCGACGGATGCCCGACCGTGGCGCCCAGGGCGAACGCCAGCCCAGTCCCGAGCGTGGCGGTTGCGGTCCGTTCGCGGGCCAGGCAATCCGCGCCATAAAGAAGCGCCGGCAGGAATGCCGCCGAGCTTCCAATGGAGAACGCCGTATACCCGGCGAGATACCCGGACGACGGATAGACCAGCGCGGCCAGCAAGCTTCCCTCGTTGCCTGCGCCCAGCCGCCGCGCCAGCAAGAAGGTGAACAGGCCGGCAAAGAACAGTTGGCCCACCAGCGACAGGTTGTGAGCGCGCGCGCCGGGAAACAGATAGAACGGAAGCCGCAAGGGGTTGAGCGCGCTGCCCTGAAAGGTCAGCGGCGTCGGGGCGCCCAGTCCCACCAGCGGGTTCCAGCCCGGAACGTGTCCTCGGCGTATCTCCTGCGCGTTCCAGTATTCGTACGGGTAGTTCAGGAGCGCGGGCGATTGGTCGTTCTGGCGGGCGTCCGGCACCGCCTGCCCACAAGATCCAACCCACGCCGGGTCGTCACAAAAGATGTCCGTTCGGGAAAGCGGCTCGCCGAGGACAATGCCCCGACCGTAGAGCAGGAGCAGGAAGGCGGCAATGACGATGGCTGCCCGACGCAGACCAGGATCCCTCCCGTCACCGGGTGTCATCAGCGGCGCACGATACACCATGCATCGGCGATCCCATGCCGACCTGCGCCACGTGGCCCTTCCCCGAAGGGTGTAATGAATGCGTACGCGTTTCAGTGACGACGGAAAGTTTGCATTCGCACCGCAATCGGATTATGAGCCTGTGGGCATGAAGAACAACAAAGGACCCAGGCATCCCCCTTCACGCGAGCTCTGGCGCTTCTGTATGGACCGCCTGCGTGAGATCCGCGGCGCCGACACCCGGGAGCGTGATCTCGCCAACGTGCTTGGCTTCGAACATTCGCGTGCCGTGCGTTGGAAGGAAGGCCAGATGTACGTCGACCGCGCGGAGTATCTGCTGCGGCTCGCCGATCGCCTGGAGGTCGAGCCGATGTTGTTGGTGGGACTTGCCGCCGGGAACATGTCCCCCGAACAAGCGCGACGGCAGGTGGCCCGCGCTGGTCGCTCAAGCAGCGACGACGGGGGGAAGGACGGCTCGAAGAAGAGCGATGGCAGCCGCGGCTCGGTGTTGCTGGTGGCCGCCAACGCCGAGGGCCAGTCGGATTTCATGGAGGCCATGGGACGTCGGTCCGACCTGGCGCCCATAACCGCCACGAACCTGGTTCAAGGCATCTCGCTCGCCGAGCGCCACCGTCCCGAGCTCACGTTCCTGGACCTCGGCGCCGCCAACGTTCATGCGTTCGATGCGTGCCGCATCGTATCCTCGCTCATGGGATCGTCGCAGAACCGCTGCCGCGTGGTGGCCGGGACCGCCACGGTGACCGATACCCTGGAGAAGTCGGCGCTCATGGCCGGAGCATCACAGGTCGCGCTGTTCCCGTTCTCCCGCCACGTCTACGACACCGAGCTCGATCGCCTTGAAGAGCGCCTTGGCCCGCGCCGCAAAAAGTCCGCGTAGCGGCCGGACGACACCCGGTCAGGGGGCAGCGGGCTTGCGGAACACGTATTCGATCTGTTCGAAGCCGCCCACCCAGTAGCACCAAAAGCGGCTGCACACATACGGCTGCAGGTTCGCCAGGTTGGTCACCACCGTGTTCACGCGCCTGAGGACGGCGATCTGCCACGGTTTGATGAGCGGCTCTTTCAGATCGAAACGGATCATGTAGTCGAGCCGCATGGACACTAGCTCAAACGGTACACCGACGTAGCCGGCAAACGACGGTTTGAAATACTCGGGAAACGTGACGTCGAACCCGTGCTCGTGTTGCGGGTGCGTGATGCCCCGCGAGAAGTGAGGCACCTGGATCTCCAGCCGACCACCCGGCTTCAAGATTCGATGCAGAGCGCGCATCACGCCGAACACGTCCCGCAGGTGCTCCAGCGAGTGTGACATCCGGGCCAGCTCGAAGTGGTCCGCCGGAAACACGCCGTAGGACGCGAGGTCGCTCAAATCCATGAAGACCTGCGCACCGACGGCGGTGTCGACGTCGACGTTCAGGAATCCCGGCTCGGGAAACCGCCCGCAGCCGAGATTCAGGCTCCCGGGCAGGGGATCCGGCAGCCGCATGGGCGGCGGCGCGGCGCGGAGCGGCGGCTTCGGAGCTGAGCGCTTCGAGGTGGTGGCGGCCATGGCGCCGCATCTTACAAACTCCTATCGGGGCTTGCTGCCCGGCGGGGGCGCCGCCCCAGGGACCGCGGGAGCCGGAGGAGCGAAAGACGGCGGAGTGTCCACGCGACGTCGCGGTTCCCAGTAGCTCTCGACGAAACCGCGCGCACCGTCTTCGGCGCGACTCGGCGCACGGCCGTACTTCGCGAGCGCCAGGATGATCGTCGATGCCAGCAACACGGCTCCTGATGTCTGCGACACCCAGCGTCGCGGGCGATCGTCATCGCCGCCCATTCCCAGAGCCAGCCCCAGCACCAACACCAACCCCAGAGGTGCCAGAGACACCGCCCCGTGCAAACCCAGCAGGGTACCCAGGCTATACGGCGCGTAGCCGCTGGCGAGCAGCGGGATGGTGAGATCGAAGAGCGGATTGTCGAACTGTTCCGGATAGTGCGGATAGACCGTCGCGGACAGCGCATTCATGAAGATCGACACGGCCACCAGGCCGCCGAGCGCGACGGCGACCGCGGAGCGCGCGCGCGGACGGCCGCGGCACCGGGCATAAAGCAGGCCCGCGCCCCACGCCAGGAAAGGAACCGCCGCCGCAATGTAGCGGGGGCCCACGCACCACCCGCCGCGCCAGTTCGACATGCGCCACAAGAACGCGAACATCGCTGCCGCGATCGCGAGCATCAGCGCGCCCTGCAGACGGGGCCCCTTGATGATGGCGGCGATGGCCCCGGCCACGCCCAACAACAGGAACGGCGAAAAGGCGAAGAGCCCGTAGCTCGGCGCGAAGGTGGTGACCGCCACGGCTGAGGAATGGACCTTGCCGAGGCCGATGAACCAGTTGTCCTTCTGGTACCAGAGCTGGGCGAACCCGGTGTTCTCCAGGTGCGCGTAAGGGAAGTCCCACGGCCGGCCGAAAAGCGCGGTGTGATAGGCGCCAAGCAGCAACGCGGGAAGCGACGCTCCGAGCAGGAACCAGCCCCACCGCCGCCGCAGGACCGCCGCGGCGTACGCCCCCAGCAGCACCGCCACCAGCGCGGCCTGATACTCGAAGACCACGGACAGAGCGACACAAACACCCGCCCACTGCAGCCGGGCCCGGGACGGCGGCGGCTCGCCGCGCGCCGGCAGGAGCATGAAGCCCGTGTACGCGGCCGCCGCCGCCTGGGCGTGGCCAACGAACGTAATGCCGTACGGGTACATCAGTGTACCCACGCCCAGCCCCAGCACCAGGAGGTCGCGGACCGCGGGCGACTTCACGATGCGCTCGATGTGGCGGGCGAAGAACCAAAGAAAGATGAGCAGCGGGAGAGCGACCGATCCGACCCGGAGGGCGAGCGTGGCGCCCAACTTCGAGGGCGGATTCCAGCCCAGCAACTTCCACAACTTGGTCTGGGCGTAAAGGACCGGAACGCCCAGAAAGGTGGTGCCCGGGGCCTTGCCCGAAAACAACATCTTCCCCGAGATCGCCTTGTCGTTGACGTAGCCCCACTCGGCCATCACCTTGCCGAGGTTGAGCTCCCCGTGTTGCACGACGGCGCGCGCGGCCCACACCCGCACATTTTCGTTGGGATTGTTCAGCTTCTCGAAGTACGGGAAGGCCGACACGTAGGCGATCGCGACCACGAGCCAGGCGGCATTTCGCCGCAGGGGCGTCTCCATCTCGTTCGTGCCGACAGCCTACCAACCGGCGGTTCAAAACGGCGGCAAGAAGGTGATGAGCACGACGAACGGCGGCCGGCGCGCGCCCAGGCTCGACTGACCCAGGCAGACGCGATCGTGGCGGTTCAGCGGAACCGCCACGTCGAGTGAAAACAGCTGCTGATAGACGCCCAGGGAGTCGTGCAATATGCGGACGCTGGCGCCCGCTTCGAAGAACACGCCTTCCTTGTCCAGCGCGTAGCTCTCGCACGAGGTCAGCGCGGCGGCGCCCGCGAACAGGCTGCCGGCGAGCGCCCGCACGGTGGTGAGGTGGGCCAAGTTCCACGACAGATTGGAGACGAAGCGATTGCGCAGCTCGACCCGGGCGGTGGCCCGCGCGCGGCCGAACAGCTCGTCCGTGCCGTAGCCGCGCAGCGCGCCCGGACCACCGGCGCGGGCGAGCTGCGATCGCAGCACGGCGCCCCCTAAAGGATGGGTCGCGGCGACGTCGATGCGTCCCGCCAGCACATGCCCGGGCGCCAGCTCCCACAACCGCAGCACCTCCACCCCCCCCGACAGGTGCGACCGCTGCTGGCCATCGTCCAGCCGGGTCAGCGCGTAGCCGACGGAGGCGCCAAACCCCTTCGCGCGCCACGGATCGATGATGTAGTCGCGGTCGTCATGCTCGATGCCGACGCTGACAAACCCCCGCCAGCCGGGCGACGGCACGCCCCCCGACCGGCTCCCGAACGACGGCTCCAGCCGATCGAACCGCACCGCCGCGAACGCGCTGGAGGCGAGCTGGTTCCGGTTGACCTGCGGGCCGAAGAGGCGCGCGTACACGCCTCCGACTCCGATCTGCGTGGTTTCGGAGTGAGCCGCGAACAGGGAGATCTGGTTCCGCAGCTCGTGCTGGCGCTTCAGCGTGAACAAGGCGAGGAAGTTCGCGGTCAAGTTGCTGACGTTCAGCAGCGCGCCGAATCCGCTGTACAGCAGACGCACCCGCGGAGGATCGCGATTGTCCATGCGCGGATCGTCCGAAGCGCGAAGCGATCCCAACGGCGACTCGATCAGCCGCCGTCGCGGGTCCAGCTCCACCGAGGCGAGCGGCGCGGGGAGATCGATCTCGAATCGCTTGGCGCGGCCGCCGTCGCGCCACACCAGATTGTGGACACCGCCCGCGCGGTCCTCGACGCGGACCTCCACCGGCTCGCGGATGTCGGCACCCTCCCGCCGCACCTCGATGACCACGCGCGCGCCACCGCCGTCGCGGGGGACGGCGTCGACCGAGGCCAGACGATAGTTCACGGCGGGCGGCGGCCCGAGCCACTGCTTCCAGAACCACGCGAGATCGCCGCCGAAGATCTCGGCTGCGGCCTGGCGCAGCGGAACCCGCCCTCCGATCAGCCTGCGGCCGAGGCGAGTCATCCCGGTCGCTCCGACGAGATCCAGGAGCTTCTGATAGACCAACCGTCCCCGCGGGCGGCCGCCGGGAAGCTGCCGGACGTCGTCCTGGGGCCCGTCCGCTTCGAGATCGCCGAAGTAGGTGGACGCGGAGGCGACCAGCGGCGCGTAGATGAGCTGGTCCACCGCCGGAAGAAACGCGACCGGCATCAGGAGATCCCGCGCGTGCTCGATGCGGTTGAATTCGCGCAGGATGAACACGTCGGTCAGGAACGCCGCCAGCACCTCGGCCGAAAGGTCGATGTCCTCGTCCGCTTCCACGCCCTGCAGCGCGGCGCCGAGGCGGGCCTCGAAGACCGCGCGCACCAGAGCGAAGGTGTGGAACTTGCGAACTCGATCGGCGGGGAAGATGCGGAAGAGCTGATCCGAGACCAGAACGATCGGGCCGTGCACCTGGACCAGCTCGTGGCGAAGCGGCGCCTCGACCACGACGAGCTCCGGCGCCCCGCCGGTCAGTCCCTGTTCAGCCAAAAACGCGAGCGCACGCCCGACGCTTCCCAGGACCACGCCCGGAATGTCCTCTCGGACATAAGGGATGGCCTCGCCGGCGCTGCTGGGCGGACGTGGGTCGGCATGGAAAAAGCGCGTGCGCACCCCCGCCGCCTCTGCCGATGATTCGTAGTAAGGAGCCCCGGCGATCAGGGTTGCGTAGGGCACACCGCGGGAGACGGCGGAGATCGGGCTGCCGGCGCTGCGCGCGACGGCGTCGCCGATCAAGACTCCCGTGTTCCGGGGCGCCGTGACGCGCGCCATGACGTCCACACGGGGCGGCGGCGCATCGAGCTGCCAGCCCTGTGGCCCCAGCGCCGCGGCGAAGGGATAAAACCCTCCCATCGCCCGGCAGCGGCGGCTGGCGCCACCGCCGCCCAGGCACCCGAAGGACGCCAGGCGCACCGGGATCTCGGTGACGAAGCGCGCATCCAGAACCACCGTGCTCCCCGGGGGAACCGGGATGGCCAGGGGCACGCGCGCCAGGGTGCGGTCGCCGGCGTGGGTCCGCTCCTCGACGAACCGCGCCGGCAACGGCTCGCCGGCGATTCTCACTTCCATCAGCGTGATGCGGGCAGGACTGAACGATCCCGGGTAAATCCAGTGGTAGTTGATGTCTCCCAGGGCGGACGGCCCGACCGACAGGTGGTTGGGATAGAGCCAAAGCGGGACGTCCCGCAGGGGAACCTGGCTGGTATTGGTGACGGTCAGCCGGACGATCCCCTCCACGCGGCGCGCGGCCGGGTCGATGGCGACGTCCAAGTCCACCTGCGGCCGCGCTACCGCCCGCCCCTGTCCCCAAAGCATCGCGAGCCCGAGGGCGGCCGCGCCGGTCGACGGTCTCACCCGACGAAGCTAGTACAGATCCCCGGAAGTCCGGTACCAGATCGGCGGGAGGCAGGAGGCGTCTTCGCGTGGTTATACTTAACGAAGTCGAATGAACCGGGAGGACCACGATGAGTAGCCTGATGGCGCGCGACAAGTCCGAGGCGAAGAAGAAAGGCCTCTACGCCGCCGGGGCGTGGGGCGGGACAGCGCTTCTGGCGATGGCCGCAGGGCCCATCCTGTGGGTGCCCGCCGCAGCCGGAGCGGGCTACCTCACCTGGAGGTGGTTCATGTACCGCGCCAAGCGCGGGATGCGCTTCTAGTCGTAGTCCGAGCGCTGCGGCGTGGGGTGGCGGCCAGACTCGCGGCCGCGGCGGCGAGCACGAGCCATCCCGCCGCGGGCCTTTGGGCGCCCGATTCGTTGCCTACGGCGCAGCTGCAGCCGCCCTCGTCGTCACCGCGCATACCGGGGCATTCGGCTTGGCCAGCGTCGGGCGGGTCGGTCATGGGGTAGCACTCCGCCAGGTTGCTGGTGACGGCGACGTCGTCGATCGCCGCTTCCACCGCCCCTTGCATGGGGGCGGCGTCTTCCGCGATGAACCGCAGGCGCAAGGCAGTGCCCGCGGTCAGCGACGACGGCAACGCTACGTTGCGCAGGGTCCACCCGCGGGTGTTGGCGCGTTCCATCCGGTCGAGCTGAACCCAGGGCCCCCCGTCGACTCTGCCGAGCACCGTGAAGCTGGCGTGCGGACTGTCTTCCAAGACCGCGACTCGGGCTGAATTGATGATGGCGCGCTGGCCCGCGAAGGCGACTCGGTAGCGCAGCCGTGGATCGCGCAGACCGGTCAGCGTGTAGTCGGGCGATTCGAGTGTGGTCTTGCCTCCGGCCACCCAGCCGTTCTCCACCGCCGCGAGGCCCGTGACCCATGCCGCCTGGCCGCCGTGCGCCGCGCCCGGCTGGATAGCGGTACCGAGGAGCAGGTGCTTCTCCGGTTTGCCACGCTCCCACCGCCCCCCCTGGCTGCTGTCGTCGCCATCGGGATTGACGGTCCAGCCGGCGTCCGTCTCGAAGCCGTCGCTGTAGCGCTCCTCGGCCCCCACCATGATGGACGTCTTGCGGCGGTGGTAGTGAAAGTCGCTCTGGGTATACGCCTTGAGCGGAACTTCGCTGCCGCACGCGACGCCTGTCAGGTCGAGCATGTAAGTCTGCACGGTGGAGGCGCCGACCGCCAAGCCGCCGATGCTCTTCGTGTCGGTGAGCTTGGCGTGGGCGTCCGCGTCGAGCGACACCTTGATGGCGCCGGTGGTGTCACGGCTGCCCGTATTCTTCACTTCGACCTCCACCGGAATCATGCCCGCGGCCGGCGCCATCACGGCTCCGCTGGGCAGGCGCATGGCGTCGACGCGCACCACGTCGGATCGCGGATCGCCGCAGTCGGACGAAAGCTGCGTGCAGATGACCTGACGGTGCTGACTAGCCGGCCCGTTCCACTGCTCCCACCAGACGCGCCCTCGATTGACCTGCGCTCCCAGCGTCGTCATGTAGTTGGCGGGATTCTCGTTGGGGGTCAGCAGGACGATGTTGGCCTCGCGCCAGTAGTTGGGACTCTCGTCGGCGGACGGAATACGAGGGCCGTTGGCGGCGATGATGCTGTCGATGGTGATGTCGACCCGCTTGCCGGTAATCGTGGGCCCGGTGGGTTTGGGCGCCGTCTCGTAGGGGGTGCCGCAGCGAGGCGACCGATAGAGGCTCGCTCCGAACACGATCTCGTCGATGAGGAAGAAGGGCGGCACCTCGTCGGCGGCCAGTAGCCCCATACCGTAGAGATCGAGGTTGCCGTACCGTTCTGTGGCGTCCACGGAAGTGAACGTGTGATTCCCGGTGCCCATGCCGTCGGGGCCGTTGTCCACCCACTTGAACCCGTCCTCGACGGATCCCTGCGATTCCACGAATCGGCTGTAGTGCGCGCAGTCCCGTCCCAGCATCGCGTCCGATACCATCCCGGTGCGGGGATCGATGAAGTTCATGAAGATCAGCCAGCGGTGGGCACTCTCCTGCCCCCACACCTCGATGACGTTGGACGTGGGCATGGTCAGGCCGGTGTGCTGGCGTTTCATGTTGAGGACCGAACGGAGGACGCCCCGCGAGCCGTACGTGGCGCTGCGGTCGCCGCGCCTGAAAGCCGCCTCCAGCACGGGACCCAGGCCGCTGACGTCGTTGAAGATGGTCAGCTCGTACGCGCCCGCCATCGGCGAGTTCTTGTCGTTGAAGGACAGCCACACCGTGATGAAGTGGAAGTTGTCGCCCACCGCCTTGATGACACGCCGGGTGACGGCGGGCATCGACCGAAGCCCGTAGCTGACTCCGTCGAACTCCACGGTTTCGTCGTCGCCCTGCAGGATCAACACCTCGCCCGATTGAATCATCACGCCCTCGCCGGCGGGCGGGAACGCGTGGCGGTTCTCCCGCCGCCAGCGGGCGGCCCGTGCCGCGAAGTCGGCGTCGCGCTCTAGGGCACCGGAGGTCCCGTCGAGACGCAGCGCCATGGGCGGTTTGACGTGCAGCTCCGGATCGTACGCGGGGACCAGACGCTCGGCGGACGCCTCGGGCACATGCACCGCCGCCGCCCAAAGGAACGGGGCCATGAACGCGAGCGTCGGGCGAAGGCGGAGGGGCAGTCGGTTGCGCTTCATCACGAGCTCCTAAGGCGAAGACACATGCGGAGTGCTTTTGACACCGCCGCCATCACCCGGCAGCAAGGCGCGGCATTGTACTCTCATCGGCGACCGCGGGACGAGCCGCTAGTACCTCGCAGGGCGTAGAACGCCCTACGGCTCGATACGCGGACCCCGCAGTACCTCCCTACCACCCCGGCCGGCCACCCTTTCCAGGGGACTAGAGATCGAGGTCGGCCTGAGAAGCGCGCTCGGTGATGAACTTGAAGCGGGCCTCCACGTCCTTGCCCATCAGCTCGCCCAGCACGCGGTCGGTCTCGGCGGCGTCGTCGACGGTGACCCGCAGCAGGCGGCGCGTGGCTGGGTCCAGAGCCGTGCGCTTGAGCTCCTCGGGCTGCATCTCGCCCAGCCCTTTGAAGCGCATCACCTCCGGGCGCGCGTTCTTGGGCAGCGCGGCGAGGATGCGCGCGCGGTCGGCCTCGTCGAGAGCCCAGTGCGTCTCTTTCCCGTGGTCGATGCGGTAAAGCGGCGGTTGCGCCAGGTAGACGAAGCCGCCGCCGATGAGGGCCGCGAGGTGTCGATAGAAGAACGTCAAGAGCAGCGTCGTGATGTGATGGCCGTCGGAATCCGCGTCCATGAGGAGCACGACCTTGTGGTAGCGAAGCCGATCCACCTTGAGGTCGGCGCCCACGCCGCAGCCGAGCGCCGACACCACGTCCTGCAGCTCCTTGTTGGAGAGCACCTTCTGCAGCGACGCCTGCTCGGCGTTGAGCACCTTGCCGCGCAACGGCAGGATGGCCTGCGTGCGCCGCTCGCGCCCCTGCTTGGCGGAGCCGCCGGCGGAATCTCCCTCGACGATGAACAGCTCACTCTTGGCGGGATCCGTCGACGAGCAGTCGGCCAGCTTGCCCGGCAGGTTCAGGCGGTGGGAGATGGCGGTCTTGCGCGAGACCGCCTGGGAGGCGGCGCGCGACGCCTCCCGCGCCTTGGCCGCCAGCGCGATGCGCTCGACGATGGCGGCGCCGGCGGTCTTGTTCTCCAGGAGGAACGTCTCCAGCGCGGGGCGCACCGCGCCGTCCACCGTCGCCTGCGCCTCGGGGTTTCCCAGCCGCTCCTTGGTCTGACCCTGAAACTGCGGCTCCTGCATGTACAGCGACAGGACACCCACCACTCCCTCCCGGATGTCCTCCGCGGTGAGCGTCACGCCCTTGGGTCCGACGCCCGCCGCCTCGATGAACGACCGCACCGCCTTGACGATGGCGCTGCGGAAGCCCTGCTCGTGCGTTCCCCCCTGCGTCGTCGGGATGCCGTTGACGTATGAACGGATGGTCTCCTCGTGCGACTCCGTCCACTGCAGCGCCGCCTCGATGCGCACGCCGTTCTCGCGCTGGAAGTAGAACACCTGCGACGCCGTGGGCGCCTTGCCCCGATCGCTCACGACCTTGGTCAAGAAGTCCGCGATGCCCCCTGCGTGCTCGAACACCTCGGACTGCCGCCCCGACGTCTCGTCACGGAAGGTGATTTTGAGGCCCTTGTGCAGGAAGGCCTTGGCGTCGAGACGAAAGCGGATGGTTTCCGGATTGAAGGTCTGCGTCTTGCCGAAGATCTCAGGATCCGGACGAAAGTGGATGGTGGTTCCGGTGCCGCGCGCCGATCCGGTCTTCTTCAGCTTCGTCGTCGCCCGACCGCGTTCGTAACGCTGCTCCCACTCGGCGCCGTCGCGGCGGATGGTGGCGATCATCTCGGCGGAAAGGGCATTGACCACCGAGGAGCCCACGCCGTGCAGGCCCCCCGAGTACTGGTACTGCCCCGACGAGAACTTGCCACCCGCGTGAAGCGTCGTCAGGACCAGCTCGAGGGCCGACTTCTTGAACTCCTTCTTGATGTCGACCGGGATTCCGCGCCCGTCATCCGCGATGGTCACCGAGGCGGCGTCTTTGTGAAGCGTCACTTCGATGTGTGACGCGAAGCCGTTGATCACCTCGTCCACCGAATTGTCCACGATTTCCCAGAGCAGGTGGTGGTACCCCTTGGCGTCGGTCCCGCCGATGTACATACCCGGCCGGCGCCGCACCGGCTCCAGCCCTTCGAGGACCGTGATGTGCTCTGACGTGTAAGCGGCTGAGGCCATGTCGGGATTCACGGCGACTCGTCGATCAGTTCAGCAGCGTCGGCGGAGCCGGTGGCTCGGGAGCAGACACGCGCACGATGCGCGTCTTGCGCTTGAGGACGTGACCGCGGCCGCCGCGCGCGGTGACCTGATACTCGCCGGGCCCGACCGCCAGCTCCTTGCCGGCATCGGTCTCGGCGACAACGGCCGCTTTGTCCTTTTTGGGTCCGAGGCCGAAGCCCATGACCATGTCTTGGTCGCCGACCTTGATGACCGTGACGCCGCGCCCGGGAGACGAAAGCTCCGGGATCTCGTCCACCCGGCACAGCAGCGCCCGCGCCTCGGCGGTCACCACCGAGAGCACGTCGTCAGGCCGCGACGGCAGCACGCCGACGATCTCGTCGCCCTCTTTGACCTTGGCGAACCGGCGGCCGACGCGCGTGGAGATCTCACGGTGCGGATCGAGATTGAAGCGCAGCCCAAATCCGCGGCGGCTGACAGCCAGCGCCACGGCTCCGGGCGGCGCGGCGAGCCGGCTCATGATGATGGCCCCTACGGCGCGCTCGCCGTCGCGGAAGTTGAACAGCTTCTGCAGCGGTTCGCCGTACCCCGTGGACGCCGGCACGTCGTTGACCCGCATGACGTAGCAGCTCCCCAGGTTCGAGAACACGGCGAGCGCTTCCTTGGTCGAGCCGCGCAGCGCGCTCAGCACGGCGTCGCCCTCGCGCAGGCGCGTGGCCGAGATGTCCTTGACCTCGCGCACCCGCTTCAGCCAACCGTCGCGCGAGAGCACCACTGTCACCTCCTCGTCGACGATGAACGCCTCGGCGTCGAACTCCACGTCGTCGCCGCCCGCGCCTCCGATGCGGGTGCGGCGCTTGTCTGCGAAGCGAGCGCTGACTTCCTCCAGCTCGTCCCGGATCACGCGCCAGAGCTTCTTCTTGTCCTTCAGGATGGCCTCGATCTCTCGGGCGCGCGCGCGCTTGGCTTCCAGCTCGGCGAGAATGGCTTCGATCTCGAGGCGCGCCAGCTTGTAGAGCTTGGTTTCGAGGATGGCTTCGGTCTGCACGTCGTCGAGATTGAAGCGCTTGCCCAGCTTGCCGGCCGCGTCGGCCTTGCCGTCGGACTTCCGGATGATGCGGATGGCTTCATCCAGGGCGTCGAAAATGACGGCGAAGCCTTCGAGGATGTGGATCCGTCTGCGAAGCTCCGCCAGCTCGAACTCGAAGCGGCGCGTAACCACCTCCTGGCGGAACTCGAGAAACTCCTTGAGGATGGCCGCCAGGTTGAGCCGCATGGGCCCCGCGATCTCGCGATTCGCCGTCGGCACCAGGCACGTCATGTTCACGTGGAACCCGGTCTCGAGCGGCGTGTGCTTGTAGAGGTACGCCATCACCAGCGCCGGATCCGCTCCCGGGCGCAGCTCGAGCACGATGCGCACGTCGTCGGTGGACTCGTCGCGCACGTCGACGAGCATGGGCAGCTTCTTGCCGATGATGACCTCGGCGATGCGCTCCACCAGCGTCGACTTGGATAGGCTGTAAGGAATGGACGTCACGACGATCCGCGGACCGCCCTTCTTCGTCTCCTCGGTCTTCCATTCGCCGCGCAGATGGATGGCCCCCTGCCCCGTCTCGTAGATGTCGCGAATCTCCTTCTTCGAGTTCGTGATCTGGCCGCCGGTGGGAAAGTCCGGGCCCTTGATGTGCTTGAGCAGGTCTTTGCTGTCGAGACTGCGATCGTCGATGAGCGCGATGGCGGCGCGACAGACTTCTTCCAAGTTGTGCGGCGGAATGTTGGTCGCCATCCCAACGGCGATACCGGCGCTGCCGTTGCACAGCAAGTGCGGAACCTTCGCCGGCAGCACGATCGGCTCCTCGGTGGTGCCGTCGTAGTTGGGACGGAAATCCACCGTGCCTTGCTTGATTTCTTGCAGCAGCTCCATCGCCAGAGGCGCCAACCGCGCTTCGGTGTATCGGTAGGCGGCGGCCGCGTCGCCGTCCAGCGAGCCGAAGTTGCCGTGCCCGTGGCACAGGCGATAACGGAGCGAAAAGTCCTGCGCCATGCGGACCATGGCCTCGTAGGAAGACGTGTCCCCGTGGGGGTGGAACTTGCCCAGGACCTCGCCCACGATGGTCGCGCACTTGCGGAAGCGGGCGTCCGGGTAGAGGTGCAAGTTCGCGTACATCGCGTACAAGATGCGCCGCTGCACGGGCTTGAGGCCGTCGCGCACATCGGGCAGGGCGCGCGCCGTGATGACGCTGACCGCGTAGCTCAGATAGCGGCGCTGAGCCTCGTCCGCCAGCGAAGCATCCGCGGGCGCCGGCGGCTCGCCCCCCCCGCCGTCGCGTCCGCCCGCCCCGCCACCCCGGCCAGCTCCGCCGCCCTTGCGTCCGACGCGGCCGGTCTCGGACGAGGGCGCAGCGCCGCCGCGGACGGCCAAAAGATCGAGCTGTCGTTGAGCCATGGCGAAGGACGAAACGTCCGTTCAGGCACCCTACGAGACCCCCACACAGAGATCAAGAAAGGCCGATCGCCGCTTCGTCAGACATCTAGGAGGACCGGCGAGATATGTGAGAAATCACGTTTCCAGGGGACTAGCCGCGGGCGGCGCGGAACAAGGGGGCTAGCAGGGGGCGACGGCCGAGGACGATCTCGACGGCGCGGGCGGCCTGGTGCACCAGCATGGGCAGACCGTCGGCGTAGCGGCGCACGCGGCCGCGCACGCTGCGGGCCAGCGGCGTAGGCTCGCCGTAGGCCATCTCCAGGATCACGGTATCGCGGGCGACGCCGTCGAGGCCGCGACGCACCTCGCTCGCGGCCCACGCGGCTGCCGGGACCGCCGACACCAGGGCGCAGGCACCGTCCAGGGATGCCGCGAGCGCGGCGGGCGTCCAGGGTGACACCATGACCCGGCCGCGCAAGGCGCTCGGTAGCCGGGCCGCCATCCGCCGAGCGGCAGCCGGCCGGCGGGCGAGCACGCGAATCGCGGCGCCTTCGCGCGCCAGTGCCACCAGCGCTCCTGCGGCCGCGCCGCCCGACCCCACCAGAACCATCGCCCGCTGCCCCTTTCGGGCCCACCCCTCGATTCCCAGATCCGCAAGCGCATCCAGTAGACCCGCCCCGTCGGTGTTCTCGGCGCGGATGTCGAAAGCCCGCTTGCGCCCGAAGACCAGCGTGTTGGCGGCGTCTGCCGCGGCGGCGGTGGGGCCGCAGGAGTCAGCCAGCCGGGCAGCGGCCCGCTTGTGCGGGATGGTCACGTTCACGTAGGCGAGACCGCCGGCCGCCAGATCGCCAACCAGCCCCGGGAAGCGCCGCGGTGCTACGTCGAGCGCCAGGTAGCGCCCGCTGACGCCCAGGGCGGCCCAGGCCGCCTCGTGGATGGCCGGGGAGCGGCTTGCCCCCACGTTCGCGCCCAGCACGGCCGCCTGCAGCCGCCTCATGATTCGGCTTCCGGTCGCGGTCGCGCCCGCGTGCGTTCGACGCGGCTTTCGATTTCGCCGTCGCGCAGGGTGACGCGTAAGGCGTCGCCGGGCTGAACCTGACCCGCGCGCGTCACGAGATGGCCGTCGGGGCCCCGGGCCAGGCTATAGCCGCGGTCGAGGACCTTGAAAGGAGACAGCGCGTCGAGCTTACCGGTCGCGGCCTCGAGCGCGCGGCGTCGTCTGGTGATGGCGGCGGCCGCGGCGCTTTCCAGCCGGCGGGCCAGGGTGAGCAGCGCCGCCCGCTGGTGTGCGATGCGGCGCTGTGGATGGCCGCGGTAAAGCGCGAGCTCTACGTCGCGCAGGCGCGTCCGCTCGCCAGCAAGCCGTCGGCGCAAGGCGCCGGCGCCGCGGCCGGCGAAGTCGTCGAGGCGTTGTCGGCGCTGGTCGAGCAGCCGCCGCGGGTCACCGAGGCGCGCCTGCCCACGCTCGAGCGCGAGGCGGCCGGCGTGAAGCTGCGCCTCGACGGCCCGCACGACCCGACGGTGAAGCACGAACAGCTCGTCCCGCAGCTCGTCCGCGACGGGGACGGCGTGCTCGGCGGCCGCCGACGGGGTGGATGCGCGCAGGTCGGCGACGAAGTCGGCGATGGTGAAGTCGGTCTCGTGCCCGACCGCCGAGATGACCGGCACTCGGCACGCCGCGATGGCGCGCGCGACCGGCTCTTCGTTGAACGCCCACAGGTCTTCGAGGGATCCTCCCCCGCGCGCCAGGACAATCACGTCGACGTCCGACACGGCGGCGGCGGCGCGCAGGGCGGCGGCGATGCGAATCGAGGCGCCTTCGCCCTGAACGACGGTGGGAACCAGCAGGATGGGGACGGGAAAGCGGCGGTGGGCGACCCGCACGATGTCGCGTATCACCGCTCCCGTGGGCGACGTGACGACGGCGATGCGGCGCGGAACGTACGGTATGGGCCGTTTGCGAGCCGGATCGAAGAGCCCCTCGGCCGCCAGTTTTTGCTTGAGCTGCTCGAAGGCGACGGCCAGCGCACCCGCGCCGGCGGGCTCGATTTCGGTGACCGCCAGCTGGAACTTGCCGCGTCCTTCGTAGATCGTCAGGCGGCCGCGGCAGCGGGCGAGAAGGCCGTCCTCCACGCGGAACGCCAGGCGTCGAGCGTCCCGATTCCACATGACGCAGTCGATCTGCGCGACTTCGTCCTTGAGGCAAAAATAGATGTGGCCCGGGCCGGATCGGGTGAAGCCGGAGACTTCTCCTTCGACGCGCACATCCGAAAAACGGCCTTCCAGCATGAGCCGGGCGGCGCGCACAAGATCGGAGACCGCGTACGTGCGCGGAACGGCCGGCTTCGGATCGGGTGCGGCCGTCGGGGATTCGGGTACCGGCACCTGCGCCGCAGCCACCGAGGCCGCCGCGGGCTGTGGCTTTCGGGCGGCGAACCGGGCTTCCAGCGAGAGCTGGGGATCGTCGCCGGTTTGTCGGGAGGACCGGCTCACCGAGCACCCGCCCGGGCCGCCGCTCGTTCATAGTCGGCGGCGCTGGACCGCGCCAGCTCCAGATCCTGGACCGCGCGGCGCGCGCGCTCTTCGGCGTCGGCAGCCAGTCCTGCGTATCCCCAGCTCCCGTCATCGCCCCGAGCGAGCGGCCAGCGCGCGCCCGAGGCCGCCACGGCGTCGGCGGTCTTCCCGTCCGCCGCGATCTCGACGGTGGCATCCGGCCCGGCGGAAAGCGGCGCCAGCGACGCCAGGGCGGCGGGTCCGGCCTCGGCGGCAAAGAAATCGGCCGCGGTGGCGCTGGTCGCGCCGGATGCGTAACGCCGCAGCTCGCGTTCGCGTGCCGGGCCTTCGGGATAGTTGCTAAGGATGATGTCGTAGGTCTCCCGGTGGCAGCGCTTGACCGTCATCCAGGACCAGCGCGTCTGCTGATCCACCGCGGCGAACAGAGCTTTCCCGTCACCCGCCCGCACCGCATGGCTCAGCCGGTGCGCCGCTTCGCCGGGCGTCTTTGCCTGACGGGAGCAAGCGAGCGCGAGCAGGGACGTCATGAGGAAGAAGCGGCGCGCCACCGCCGGGAGGATAGCCTGACGGCGGCCGCCGGCCGCCAGGGAACTTGCCGGCGGCCGGCATGTCTATGGCGGGGTGGGGTTGTGTTAGATCCAGCGTCAGGACCAGCATCGTGACGAATAGGGATCCGCCCCGCCTCTCCGCGACGGACGAGTTCGCCGACGTCCCCTCGGCCCGCACGCGGCATCCCGTCCTGGCGCTGGGGGTGGTCGGCTTGGCGGTCTTTCTAGTCTTCCACGTGCGCGCCGATCTCGTGTTCGCCCTTTCATCATCGCGCGCCACCGACCTCGGCGACGCGCGCGCGCTGTTCGCCGGGGACGGGACCTCGGCCGCTCGGCCGCTGCCGCTCAACCGTCTGGTCAGAGTGTCAGGCCTACCCGACCGGGAGAGCGCGGTTCAGATCGACACTCAAGGATCTTGGACGTTCTCACAGCTCTTCCGCGTGCTCGGGACGAACAGCCGGCTTTATGTTCACCGGCAGGACGATCCGCTGCCCGCGTCGCTGGCTGAGCGGGACGTTTTCACGGGACGCCTCATCCACATCCGCGATTTGTCGTTCCAGAGCGCTATCCGCCGCTACTACGCCGGCCACGTGACCGCCAGCCACCACTTTTCTGCGGCCGAGATTCGCACCGCCTTCGGCAAGCCGCAGGCGACCGTGCGGGATCGCGCCGGGGACGCGGTGGTGCTGCGCGATCAGGATGTGCTGGCCATCGACGTCGCGCCCGCGGACCGGCTGCGCATTTCTCTGCCGCGCGAGCGCTTCGTCGACGCGCCCGCGGCGCGCGCGGAGATCGAGCGGCGCGGCGGGACGAACATCAGCGCCGCGCCCGGGGTGGCTGGGTCGTCGGCGTCGTCTTCTTCTTTGCCCCCGCCGGGATCGCATCACGTGTTCATCGCCGCCTTCCCGCCCGACCGCCGCGCCACGGCGCTGGCCGAGCTGGGCGATCTGGATCGGCGGGTGGAGATCCGGCCCGAACGCGAAACCCATCGGGTACGGCTGTCGTCCATGGCCGCCGCCCCCGCGGGCGAAGACGCCCTGGTGCTCGACGGCGCACGCGTGCCGCTCAGAGATGTGCGCGCTATCCGATCTCTGGCTCCGGCGCAGATTCCCGCCGACGCGCTGCTGCTGATCGAAGGCGACGTGCCTCGGGATCACCTGCACACCCTCCTCGCGTGCGCGGTCCTCGTCCTGTTCGCCGGAATCAACCTGGCCGGGCTGCGCCGCGGCCTCAAACGGACTTAGACTCTTCTCGGCCCTCCATGCTCCGGCTTTACGACACGCGCCTGCGGCGCAAGGTCGACTTCACGCCACGCGAGGCCGGCAAGGTGGGTGTCTACGTCTGCGGCGTCACCGTGTACGACTACTGCCACGTCGGCCACGGCCGCACCGCCGTCGTGTTCGACGTCATCGTACGGCACCTGCGCGCCAGCGGGTTCGATGTCCGTTTCGTCCGCAACGTCACCGACGTGGACGACAAGATTATTCGGCGCGCGGTGGCCGAGGGACGGTCGTCGGCGGCGGTGGCTCACGAATTCGCCGACGCGATGACCGCCGACTACGCCGCACTGGGCGTCGCGCCGCCCGACGTCGCCCCCCACGCCACCGAGCACATCGACGACATGCTGCGCATCATCGAACGGTTGATCGCCGCCGGATGCGCCTATGCGGCGGGCGGCGACGTCTACTGCGCGGTGGGCGCGATGGCGGGTTACGGCCAGCTCTCCGGCCAGAGTCCCGACGAGCTTTTGGCGGGAGCCCGCGTCGAGATCGGCGAGCACAAGCGAAGCCCGCTCGACTTCGCCTTATGGAAAGGCGCCAAGCCCGACGAGCCGCGCTGGGACAGCCCCTGGGGACCGGGACGGCCCGGTTGGCACATCGAGTGCTCGGGAATGGCCCACCGCTACCTGGGCGAAACCTTCGACATCCACGGCGGCGGTTCCGACCTGATCTTTCCCCACCATGAAAACGAGATCGCCCAGTCCGAGGGGGCCTTCGGCCGCGGCAGCTTCGCCCGGCATTGGCTGCACTCGGGCATGGTGAGCTTTGGTGGCGAAAAGATGTCGAAGTCCCTCGGCAACGTCGTGGGCATCCGCAAGGTGGCGCAGACGCACGATTTGGAGTCACTGCGGCTCTTGATGATGGGCGTTCACTACCGCAGCCCGATGGGTTTCGAGATCGCGAAGGACGAAGGAGGCGGGGGCCAGACGCGGTTTCCGGATCTCGACGACGCGGAATCGCGACTGGAATACTTCTACCGCACGTTGGAACGCCTGGACGCTGAGCTTCCCGGCGCGGGCGGCGCCGCCGTGTTGCCCGCCGCCGGACGGACCGCCGCCCGATTCAAAGAAGCGATGGACGACGACTTCAACACCGCCGCGGCGCTTGGCCATCTGTATGAGTCGTTCCAGCTGGCCAACAAGCTGCTCGACGATCCCCAGTCCGCGCCACGGGACGTCCGGCGCGCGACGGTGGCGGCGCTGGCCCGTGATCTGCGGCAGGCGGGGACCACGCTGGGTCTGTTCGCGCGCGCGCCCGGTGACTTTCTGCTGGCGCGCAGGGGGCGGGTCTGCGCGCGGCGCGGGATTGATCCGGCGGCGGTCGAGGCGCGCATCGCCGAGCGGACGAGCGCGCGCGCCGCCAAGAGCTTCGGACGGGCGGACGAGATCCGCGCCCGGCTGCGCGCGGACGGCGTCGAGCTGATGGACGGCCCCACCGGAACGTCGTGGCGGGTGGTGGTACCGTGACGAGGCACCCATGAGCACCACCACAGCCACCGGCGATTGCGGCGTGTGCGGCGCGGATGAGGTGCCTATCCACCTCCTGGCGACCTGCGTCCGCTGTCGGGCGGCGGCCGGCCGATTCCAGCATCAGGAGGGCCCCCGCCAGCCAGCGGGCGGCAAGCGCGGGCGCAAGGCTTTGCAGGGATTGAGCTACGACGAGACGTTCTGCTGCTCGTTCTGCGGGCGGTCGCCGCGCGAGACGCGCAAGCTGTTCTCGGGTCCGTGGGTCTTCATCTGCGACGGCTGCGTGGCGCTGGCGGTCGAGGCGATCCGCGAAGAGGACGGCGGCGATCGCCCCCGCCGCGATGACGACCACCACGCGCCGAGCCCACAGGGAGGCCGCAAGACCACGCTCGGTCGCGCGGTGATGGCGGAAGAAAGCCAACGCCGTGAAATCACCAATGTGGGACGCGCGCCGTCCGCCCCCAGCCGCCGCACTCCGCGCTAGCAGGTCCGCCGCCTCAGCAGGAGCACACCCACTTCCTGGCGGTGCACTGGCACCGGACCCCGCCGTTCATGCAGAAGCCGCTGCTGCAGGCCGCCCCCGAGGGGCCGCAGCTCCCGGACATGGGGCACATGGCGGCGTCGGGCGTGGGCCGATCCGCCGGCGGCTCGCGATCACGGGCGCGGTCGGCGGCGACCGCAGTATCCCGGGACGCGTCCGCACGGGCGTCCGGGCTCGAACCCGAGGAATCGGCGCGCACGTCGCGCGGCGTCTCGGCCGCAGTGCCGGTGTCCGCGCGGCGGGTGTCGGTGCCACCGCCGGCATCGGGATCTCCCTCCAAGACGGCGCGCGCGCAACCCCAACGCGGGGCCGCCGCGAACGCGACGAGGATCGCCAGAACGCAGCAACATTCGTTTCGAGGCCGTCCGGGGTTGCCGCATGGTCGGATACTCGCACGCTTTGCCACTCGCGCGCACCCGACCCTGGTCCGCGTGAGCTAACATCGCGCCGATGGCCTCGGGACGCTACGTCATCATGGTCGCCGACGGTGTCGGGTGCGGGGGCGCGACGGACGCGGCGGACTATGGTGACGCTGGGGCGGACACGCTGGGAAACCTCGCGCGACGCGTGGGGGGCCTGGCCTTGCCCAACCTCGAGCGTCTGGGTCTGGGCCACACCACCAGCATTGCGGGCGTCCCGGCCACGTCGGACGCGGCGGGGGCCTGGGGCACGATGGCCGAAGCGTCGGCCGGCAAGGACACCGTCACCGGACACTGGGAGATGGCCGGCATCGTCACGCGCCAACCGATGGCGACGTTCCCGCACGGCTTTCCCGCGGACATCACCGGGCCCCTGGCCGCCGCCGCTGGACGCGCGCTGATTGGCAACCGGCCGGCGTCGGGCACGGAGATCATCGTCGAGCTCGGCGCGCAGCACATCGCGACCGGCGCCCTCATCTTGTACACGTCGGCGGACTCGGTCCTTCAAGTGGCCGCGCACGAAGACGTCGTGCCGCTGCCGGAGCTTTACGCGGTCTGCGAGGCGGCGCGTACCATCGCGGATCGCCACCACATCGGCCGGGTCATCGCCCGTCCGTTCGTGGGGCGGCCGGGCGCGTTTTCGCGCACCTACAACCGGCGCGACTATGCGATGCCGCCGCCGGAACCGACGCTGCTGGACGCCATCGCCGCCGCCGGTCTGCCGGTGGTGGGCGTGGGAAAGATCGCCGACATCTTCGCCGGACGGAGCGTTACCACGTCGCTGCACAGCGAGGGCAACGCCGACGGTCTGCGCTTGACGATCGAGGCTCTGGCGGCGATGCCGAGCGGCCTGCTGTTCGTGAACCTGGTGGATTTCGACATGCTCTACGGCCATCGCAACGACAGCCCCGGCTTCGCACGCGCCCTATCGGCGTTCGACGCGTGGCTGCCCGTGCTTTTCGCCACTCTCAGCCCCGGTGACGTCGCGTTCATCACCGCCGATCACGGCAACGACCCCACCATGCCCGGCACAGATCACACGCGGGAACGGGTGCCGCTGCTCGCGTTCGGTCCGGGTGTGCGCCCGGGATCGCTGGGTGTCCGCACCAGTTTTTGTGACCTTGGCCAGACCGTCGCGCAGGGGCTGGGAGTCGCGCCGCTGGTACGCGGCATCAGCTTCCTGCCGCTGCTCGCTCTTCCGCCCGCGGCCGCCGCCTCCTGATGCCTGCGCGCCGCCGGCCGCCGCTGCCCGTCCCCCTCTGGATCGCGCGCAAGCGGGACGGAGGCGCGCTGCGCGACCATGAGATTCGCGCGGTCATCGAAGGGGCGGTCTCGGGAGCCGTGCCCGACTACCAGATGGCCGCCCTATTGATGGCGATCGTGTGGCGGGGGCTGACACCGCGCGAGCTCGACTCATGGCTGCAGGCGATGGTGTCGTCGGGGGACCGCCTGCGCCTCGGCGATGTGCCGGGGCACAAGGTGGACAAGCATTCCACCGGCGGAGTGGGGGACAAGATTTCGTTGTGCCTGGCGCCCCTGGTGGCGGCGTGCGGTGTCGCGGTGCCCATGATCGCGGGGCGGGGCCTCGGCCATACCGGCGGCACGCTGGACAAGCTGGAGGCGATCCCCGGCTTTCGCACGGCGCTGTCGCCGCCCGAGATCCGACGGGCGCTGCGCGACGCCGGCTTCGTGATCTGCGGCCAGAGCGAGCGTCTGGTCCCGGCCGACCGGTTGCTGTACGCGCTGCGCGACGCCACCGCCACCGTCGAGTCCATCCCGCTCATCGCGTCGTCCATCTTGTCGAAAAAGATCGCCGAGGGGGCAGACGCCCTGGTCATGGACGTCAAGGTGGGGCGCGGCGCCTTCCTGCCGTCGCGAGCCGCCGCCCGCGCGCTGGCCTCCACCATCGTGAGGCTCGGGCGTCGAGCCGGCCTGCGCACCATCGCGCTGCTGACCGCGATGAACCAGCCGCTCGGTCGCGAAGTCGGGAACGCAGGCGAAGTCCGCGAGGCCATCGAAGTCCTGGCCGGCGGCGGCCCCCCCGACACACGGGCGCTGACCGTGCGCCTCGGCGCGGAGATGCTGGCCCTCGGCCGCGCGGCGCGGACCGTCGCCGACGGCGAGCGCCTCATCACGAACGCCCTCGCGTCGGGCGCCGGCCTCGACCGCTTCGCCCGCGGCATCGAAAAGCAGGGCGGGGATCCACGCGTGGTGGACGACCCGGATCGGCTGCCGCGCGCGCGCCGTCGTGCCGTCGTGCGCGCGCCGCGGGCAGGCGTCGTGACGGTGGTGGATGCCCGGGCGATCGGGCAGGCCGCCACCGTGCTCGGCGCCGGCCGACTGCGGAAGGAGGATCGGGTGGATCCTTCCGTCGGCGTCACGCTGCACAGCAAGGCGGGCGATGCCGTTCGGCTCGGCGAGTCGCTTTGCACCGTTTGGTACAATGACCGCGCCCGATGGGAGGCGGCACAGCCACTGCTCGAGCGCGCGTACCGCCTCGGCGATCGCGCTCTCCGCTCCTCTCCGCTCCTCGTCGAGGAAATCCGGTGAACCCATGAAGCCCGCCGACACACTCTACGATCGCATCGCGGCCGCTTCGGAGGCGGCCGCCCAGCGTCTCGACGCTGTAGGGGCAGAGGTCGCGGTCGTTCTCGGCTCGGGCCTGGCGGCGGTCACTGACCAGATGCAGGACGCGGTGGGGGCCGCATACGCCACGCTGCCCGGATTCCCTGGGACAACGGTCGCGGGCCACCCGGGGCGTTTGGTAGCGGGCATCATGGCGGGCCGCAAAACCGTGGCGCTGTGCGGACGAGTACACGGCTACGAAGGCTATCCGCCGGCGGAGGTCGCCTTCGGCGTGCGTGTCGTCGCCGCGCTCGGCGTTCGCACGCTGATCGTGACCAACGCGTCGGGCGCGCTGGATCCCGGGCTTCGGCCGGGCGAGATCGTCGCCGTCTCGGATCACCTGAACCTGACTGGCTCGTCTCCGCTGACTGGTCCCAATGACGAACGCCTGGGGCCGCGCTTCGTCGACATGACCGATGCTTATGCGCCGGGTCTGCGCGCCGTGGCCGCCCGCGCCGCGGCCGACGGGGGCCGTGCGCTGCGCGAGGCGGTCTACGCCGGCATGGCCGGACCGTCCTACGAGACGCCGGCGGAGGTGCGTATGCTCCGGGCGCTGGGCGCCGGGCTGGTCGGCATGTCGACGGTGTACGAAGTGATCGCCGCTCGTCACGCCGGCCTGGATGTCCTGGGGTTGTCGTTGGTGGCGAATCACGCGGCCGGGGTGAGCCCACGGCCCCTGAGTCACGAAGAAGTGACGCGCGCCGCGGCGGCCGGGGCCGGCCCGCTGGGAGATTTGGTCGCTGCGGTCATCCGCGCCTTGCCCGCGGAGCCGCGCGCCCGTTGAAGCGCATCCGCAGGGGGCCCACCGGCGCCGGGGCCACGCGCCCGCCGTGGAGCGCGCTGATCCGCGCCGCGCGTGCGGTCCGCGCCAATGCCCACGCTCCCTATTCGCGCTACCAGGTGGGCGCCGCCGTCCTCGACGAGCAGGGCCGCATTCACGTGGGGTGCAACGTCGAGAACGTCTCGTATGGCTTGACGGTCTGTGCAGAACGCAACGCCGTGGCGGCCGCCGTGGCCGCGGGCGCGTCGTCACTGCGTGCGGTAGCGATCGCCAGCGAAGACGCAAGGGCCCCCGCCCCGCCCTGTGGCGCGTGCCGCCAGGTGCTCGCCGAGCTGGCCGCTGCGGACGTCCCCGTCATCCTGCTCGGGCCGCGCGGCGCCGGCCGGCGGCATCGCCTGGGTGATCTGCTGCCGCACGCTTTCGGCTCGTAGAGAACGCGCGCCCGCGCTCTCAGTGTTCGGCGGCCGGGGCCTTCTTGGCGGCCGGGGGCGGCACGGCGCCGGGAGGAGCGCCGGCCGGGCCCTCCGGCTTGGGGACCTCGCCGCGCGCGACGGCTTCAATCTCTCGCGCGGCAGCCACCACCTCGTGGCGCGCCTCCATGTAGTCACCGGACGCGACCAGGAACTCCTCCAGGTCCTCTACCTTCTTGCCCTTGCGCGACTTGCGCGCGCAGCTATCCCAGGCCTGCAGTTGGCGGGCGTCCTCCTCGAAGAATTTCTTCATCGACGCCTTCCAGGTTTTCGAAGGGACGGGCTTTGCTTCCTTGTCGATGCTCGTGAGGAGAGAACCGCACTCCTCGCGCACCTTGGCCATGAAAGCCACCGGGTCTTTCTTGTAACAAGTGTCGGCCAGGAACTCGAGAACCTCCTGGACGTCCTTCTTTTTGTCGAGATCCGGAATCGCGCAGTACATGAACTTCTCGAAGGCGACGCCTTCGGGCGACGGCTCGACGGTCATGTGCCACGCATTGCCCGCGTCCTGGATCAGCTTGTCTACATCCTTGACCTCGGCGCGCGACTTGATCTTCTCGGCGTACACCTCGATGCCCGCCTTGAGCTTCGGCAGCGACGCTTTGTATTTCGCGATGGCGGCCTGGTACTCGACGGGCGCGTCGGTCAGGCCGTTGGCGGCCGACATGGCGCGTTCGATCTTGGGGAGGCACTCGTTGACGACGTGATCGGAGTAAGTCTTCTGCTGGGTGGCGTAGGCCCCTTCGATCCGTTGCTGAATCTGATCGGTGCTGGAGAGCGCGCCAATGTCGACCTCGCTTCCGAAGGCGCAATTCCAGAAGGCGCCGGTCTCGGTCTTCTCGACGGTCACGAACTTGGCCGCGTAGTTCAGCTTCTCCTGGGCGGCGGCCTTCTTCTTCCGGTCCTCCACCATCTTGAAGGCCACGACCCCGATGACCCCTAGGGCGACAACGCCGAAAATGGCTTTATTGCGCTTCTGCGCCTTCTCGCGCCCGGCCATCAGGCGCTGAAAATCGTCCAAGCCGCCGGGGGGCGGGGCCGCAGGCGCGGCAGGAGGCACCGCCGCCGGCTCGGGTGCGAGCGCGGGCGCGGCGGCCGGCGGCGGAGCAGCGGTGCCGGCCATAGGAGGCGGAGCCGCGGCCAGGAGCGCCGGTGAGGGGGGCGCCGCGGGCGCGGCGGCCGGCGGCGCGACAAAAGGGGCGGGCGCAGTCGCGGGTGCCGCAGCCGGCGCCGCGAACGGCGGGGCCGGGGCGCGCGTGGGTCCCGAGCCGATGGGAGGAGCCGGGACGCCCACGGCCGGCGTCGGCCGAGGCGCCGCAGCGCCGCCGATCCTCGGCGCGAAGGGCGGCGCCGGGACCTTGGCGCCCGGAAGCGGTGTGGCGCACTTCGAGCATGTCGCGAACCCGTCCAGGTTCATGTGCCTGCACTTGGGACAGGTGATCATGGGGGAGTGTCTGCACAGGGAAGCAGACCCAGTCAAGAGCCGCCTGCTCCGCTACCGCGCCAAGCGATAGGTTCCGCCATAGGCGTAGCCGCCCAGGAAATCGTTGGCCCCGATGAGGGCGGTGGCGCTCTCGCCCGCCAGCCGGTGCACGCACCCCGAAAGGTCCGAGGGTGCGCGGCCGAAGCGCCCCGCGCCGCAGTCCGCGACCGCCAGCGTGGTCACTTCGAAGCCTCCGCCCGCGGCCGACCACAGCGACGGCTCCAGCGAGAGGCCATCGAAGACCACGTGAGATCCGGCCTTCCGCGCGATGACGATCGACTCGGGAAGCAGCGAAGGCCCGGCGACGATGGATTGGTCGTCCCACCGCTCGACGGGAGCCAGCAAGACCATCGACGGCTCACAGGGAACCAGCTCGGCGATGGCCACCGGCTTGGACGCGCGCACGAAGAACGGCCCGGGCGTCTCGTACTCCCGAAAACCTCCGGCGCGCGGAATCCGGTCGAAGGCAGGCGGCTCGCCGGGCCGTGGGCTCGGCTCGGGCGTATCGAAGGCCAGCTCGGTGTCGTCCTCGGCGGCGACCACGCGATAGCGGTGAGCGAATGGCCACCCCGGGCGGCCGTCACACGCTTCGGGACGCGGAGGTAAAGGGGTGGCCACGTAAGATCGGCCCCACGTCGCCGTCGGCAGCAACGCCTCTTCGATCTTGTCGCACCAGCGCGACTCCGACGCGGCGCGGTCCGGCCTCCCGTCGGCGGCGCAAGCCACACCGGACAAGACAGCGACAGGCGCGTCCGCGGTCACCCGAACGCCGCTCAGGTCGGATCCGGTTGCGGTCGTCACCCATTGGAAGACATCGCCGTCGTCCAGCGCGAATGACAGCGGCGCCGGCTCGGCTTCGATGACCGCGGTCGTACCATCGCGCGTCCCCACGACGACGATGGTCGCGGGCAACGGCCCCGAGGCGAACACCATCCCTTCGGGCGACGGCTCGGGCCACCCCAGCGCGCGGTATTCGAGGCCCAGCGCCTCCCGCGGAGGCAGCAGCGTCGCTGAGGACGAAGCCGAGCTCCCGTTCCGGCCATCCGAGTTGAAGATCGCCGCCGTGACCGGACGGTCAGCCCGCAGCCGCCGCCCCCGGCCACGCGCGGGACCGGTTCCTTCCCGGTGGATGTCCAGCGGCCGGCCGTCGGGCGTGGTCAGCGCGAGGAAGATCGCGCCGCCCGCGGCCACCATCGCGATCTGATCCGTCCGCCAGGCGCCTTGGGTGTCGCGTGACTGCACCGCCAGGCGCGCGCCGCCGGCCGACGACGTGACGAACAGCGACAGCGATCGGCCGTCGTCCTGGTCCGTGTTGTCGGTGTCGGCGAAATAGAAGAGGCAACCCGAAAACCCGTCCGCAAAGGCGCAGGGATCGGCGCCGGGTGACGCAGGCGCGGGCTGACACCCGACCGCAGCCACAGCCGCACCCGCAGCGGCGGCGGCCACGGCGACGGCGGCCGGTGTCACCCCTTCTTGGCCATCTGCTTCGTGAACACCGACCAGGATCGAAGGTAATCAAGCGCCATCTGGAGCTGGTGGTCGTCCAGACGCTTGCGCTCGACTAGCTTTTCGCCCTGCTCGTTGCGCAGCCGTTTGTCGTAGTCACGTTCGCGCCGGATCCCGTCCTCCGCGTCCGACGACCCCGCCGCCGCCGGGGCCGTCGCTTCGACCACCACGTTGGGCGTGATGCCTTGGCCTTGGATGGAGCGGCCGCTCGGCGTGTAGTAGCGCGCTACCGTGATCTTCAGCCCGCACGGCTTGGGCCCGCAGCCGTCGACGTCGATCACGGTCTGCACCGATCCCTTGCCGAAAGTCTGCGTCCCCATGACGACCGCACGCCCGTGATCTTGCAGGGCGCCTGCCACGATTTCCGCGGCGGACGCCGTCGCCCCGTCGACCAGCACGATCATGGGGAAGCCCAGACGGGTCCCGCGCGCGTGGGCCTTCGATTCCTCCATCACGCGGCCGCCCTTACCCCGCGTGGTCACCAGAAGGCCGTTCGCGATGAAGCGATCGGCGACCCGGATCCCTTGATCCAGAAGCCCGCCCGGGTTGCGTCGCATGTCCAGGATGAGCCCCGCCAGCCCGGCTTTGCCCGCCTTGCCCTCCAGGTTGTCGAGGGTTTCGTTCAGCAGCGCATCCGTGGTCGACGAGAAGAATCGGACCTTCACATAGCCGTAGCCGTCTTCCAGCAGCTTGCCCTCCACCGGCTTGACCTCGAATTTCTCGCGCTTGAGGCGAAACGTGATTTCGCGTCCGCGGCGGTCGACGATCAATACGACGCCGGTTCCGGGGGCGCCCTGGATGCGGCGGACCGCCTCGTCCAATTCCAGCGCGCCCACGTCCACGTCGTCGATGCGGCGAATCACGTCACCCGGCTCGACCCCCGCCCGCGCCGCCGGTGAGCCTTCGATGGGTGAAACCACCACCAGCCCGCGCTTGCGCCGCTCGACGTCGATGCCGATGCCGATGATCTCCTCGTTGCCCTCGGTCTCGCGCTTGAGCTTGCCGTACTCTTCGGGGTCCATGAAGCGCGAGTGAGGATCGAGGACGTCGGTGAGACCGCGCGCCGCGCCGTACATGAGGTCGGTCTCGGCGATGTCCTCGACGTAGCTCGACTCGATGTGTGACAGCACCTTCGTGAACACGCCCAGCTTCTGATACGGGCTGAAACGCCCCGCCATGAGCGGGGGGGACACCGCGGCGCCGCCGGCGAACGCGGCCATCACGAGGACGATCCCGAGGAACAGGCGCGTGGATCGGCGCGACGACATGATGCCTCCTGGACCGACCGTGCGGTCGGCAGAGGCAGTCTACGTGATCTTGTACCAGCCGGCCGCGACCGCGCCCGTGACCAAGACCCAGATCAGGAACGTGCGCTGCATTCCACTCGAACGCGCCTCGTCCACCTTCACGTCGATGGCGTCGAATTGCCGCAAAACCTCGTCGGTGGCCGCGCGCTTCGACAGCTCGCCCTGGGTCTCGCGCAGGCTCAGGACTTCCTTCGCGTTGACGCTCCACGCGTAGTACGCGGCGGGGACGAAGCCGAGGACCAGCGCGATGCCCAAGCCGATGAACGCCCGCTTGACCGGCTGGTCGGCGATGTCGTCCAGACGGAACGGCCGTCCGCGACGCTCCATCCTGCGAGCGACGGTGCGGGCCGGCTCGAGGCACTTGCGGCAGCCGGATGTCTTGGTGGTGTCGTAGTACAGCCCGTGTTTGGGACAGCGGACGCTGTGCAGGTTCTTGCCGTCTCCTTCCACCGCCAGCCCCGACGCGGATCGGCTGGCGCTGGGACCGACGTTGGCGATGCCGGCGGCGCCCGACAGCGAGATCGAAGGGGCCGCCGCGGCCGGCAGATCTCCACTGCTGCGCCGGAGCTCGCCGATCTCCAGCCCGGATCCCGCCAGGGCGGGGTCGTCCTCGGGGACGCTGAACGGATCGCGCGCCGGCGCCGGGTCGTTCGGGCGCGGGCTCATCGCTTCCATCAGCGGCTGGCTGGGGGGCGGCGCGAACGGGTCACGACCGACAAGGCCCGCGGCCGGCGCGGGCTTCGGCGGCCCGGGCGCCGGCGAGAGCGACGGCGCGGGAAGCTCGAGCGGGCCCGAGGCCGGCATGGTGGCCAGAGACGAAAGGCTGATGGCCCCGTCGGAGGACAAAGGCGGCACCGGCCCCGGCCGGGCGGCCACGGGCGGCGTGAAGGCGGGCGGAGCGGCGCCCGAGATCCGGATGGTACCGCCACTCGACGGACCGGAAATCGTCCCGCTGGCCCCCCCGGCCGGGCGGGGCACGGCCGTGCGCGGGGCACTGGGCGGCAGCGGCGCTCCCAAGGGATGAATCAGAGCCATGGCCCCCAAGCCGTCGAGCTGCTGCGCCAGCTTCTCCGCCGTGGCCTGGTCGAGACCCTTGCCGACCCGGAAGCGCCCCTTCGACATGGCTTCCGCCACCTGAGGCGCGGGTATGCGATAGCGCCCTGCGATGGCCGCGGCCAGCTTCATCTGGCCGGTCAATGATGCGTCCTTTCCGCCTTCGACGTACACGTCGAAAACCGAACCGCTCACGAGTTCAGTATATCGACGCACGAAAAGTTGACCACATCTGATCCGTTGCCACGATATGGTCATGGGCGGATCTCCGAAGGCGGGCTCGAAAGCGGTAGCTTCTTTCCGGCGGCGGCTGGCCATCCCGGTCTCGCACTCCGGGACGCACGGCAAAGGGACGTGGGGCGTCCGGCGCCTGCGCGACGCTCCGGCCGGCGTCCCGTCACGTGGACGTATCGTCCTGCGAGTTCATCGCGCGACCCCTCGGTAGTCGCCGAAGAGAACCGTGATCGCGGCGGCGGTATCGGCTAGCATCGCTGCGCGCCCATGACTGCCGCGCCCCCCAACGAACGTCGCCAGATCCCGCGGATCGACGTGTATGCGCAGGCCAACGTCATCAGCGGCGGCGAGGTCCACCTGATGGGCGTGCGCAACCTGTCGTCGGGCGGCGTCTACCTGGAAGGCACGTCGGCCGAGTACCCCGACCTGCGGCCGGGAACCGAGATCGAGCTGACCCTCTTCGGCGCCGAAGAGGGCCGCGGCGACGACGAGGACCTCAATGTGCGCTGCGTGGGCCGCATCGTGCGCATCGACCTCGGCTTCGGAGAAAAGCGACCGCCCGGCTTCGGCGTCGCCATGAATCCCGTGGACGACGATCAGCGCGAGCGCCTGACCAGCCTCCTCATCCGCGCCGCCGGCCCCGGCTTGCGGCGGCGTTAGGACCCGGGGCGGTGACATCCGATCCGCGCGCGATCATCGGGTGTCGTGCGTAAATTGCCGGCTTCGGCCGCCGATGTTAAGACCGGACGGGTGCTTCGGATCGTCAAGCTGCTTGTCTCCGTGGCGCTGCTCGCGGTGTTCGTGTGGTGGGGCTTTACGGTGAAGCTGGGCGAACGGACGTTCTTCGGCCATCTTCAGGCCATCGCGCAGACCAAGGAGTCGCAGGATCTCGTGAGAGGGACTCGAGAAAAGGCGGAGCCGCTGGTGGAAGACGTCCGGCGCCGCGTGACCGGGGCCGCGGTCGACGCCGGCACGACGCCGACCCCCGCCACACCTCCACCGGGGGAAACGCCGCCGGCCGCGCCGCAGGAGTCCTTGACGGACGGCGACCGCCGCCAGCTCCGGCGCGTCATCGGCGCCGCCCGTCAAGCGCGCGAGAAGCCCGAGCCTTCGCAGGCGAGGCGGGCGCCGCCGCAGGCAGCACGGCCTCCCTCTTCGAAATAGACACCCCATGGCCCTGGATCCCCGCCGCGCGACGGCCACCGTGACTTTCCTGCTCGTGTCCATCGCGTCCGTCTACTTCCTGCAGAGCGTGTTCGACCGCAGCGACCACAAAAAAGGGTTGGCCATCGCCCGCGCCTGGTCTGCCGGCGGTGCCACCGTCGAGGGGGTGCTGGCGCACCGCAATCCCGGCGCGTCCATCGCCTGGCGCACCGCCATCGCCAACGGGTGCTACGGCGTGGTCCGGGCCACCGCGCTGGTGGTGCCACCCTCCGGGCCCGCGGTCGAATACGGGTTCGACGTGGACATTCCGCGCGTCCGGTTGGTCGCCGCCGACGACCGGGCGGCGGCCGTTCTCGCCGAGGTCATGGCCCCTGCGGGCACGGCCGCAACCTCCGCGCCGGTCTCCGCGCCGGTCGCAACACCCGACGCGGCCCCATGAAGGTGCGGACCGTCCGCTGTATGGCGGCGCTGCTGTCGGCCGCGGCAGTCCGGCCTTCGTACGCGGACGCCGCGCCCACCCCCGCCACCGCCCCGGACGCACCGCTGTGGACCGCGCTTCCCAAGCCCCGCAAGCTGGCCCCGCCGCCCAGCACGGCCGACCTCGCCGAGCGCGCCCGCCCCGCGGTGGTTCACGTGCGCGGCCTCCGCGAGCTCGGAGCGGCCGGCGGATCTGGCCCCGGCGGCGGGGCGGCTGACGGCGAGCGCGGCGTCTCAGTCGGAACCGGCTTTATCCTGAATCCTGGCGGCCACATCGTCACCAACGAGCACGTCGTCCGGCAGATGACCGATCTGCGCGTCCGCCTCTACGACGGCCGCGAGCTGCCCGCGTGCGTGATCGGAGCCGATGCGCCCACCGACATCGCGTTGCTGAAGGTCGAGGCCGGCGGCACGCTCCCCGTGCTGCCCTTCGGCGACTCCGACGCGCTCCGGGTGGGCGAGCCGGCGATGGCCATCGGCAATCCCTTCGGGTTCAACCACAGCGTGACCACCGGCATCGTCTCCGCGAAGGAGCGCGTCGTCGATCGCTCCGGCGCCGGCCGGCCCTCGCGCGACGAGAATATTTACTCGTTCTTCATACAGACCGATGCCTCCATCAACGTGGGCAACTCGGGCGGCCCGTTGCTCGACGGGCAAGGCGCCGTGATTGGCGTCAACGCCGCGTTCTGGGCGGGCCACCCCATGCAACCGGCGCAAGGCATCGGGTTTGCCATTCCCATCAACATGGTCAAATCCCTGCTGCCGCAGCTGCGCGAAAGCGGCGATGCCGCCCGCTCGTCGCTGGGCGTGGACGCACAACCTCTCGATTCGTCACTCGCGGTGGCGTGGAAGCTTCCCTCCACGCGGGGCGCGCTGATAGCACAGGTGGAGCCGGGTTCGCCCGCCGAGGCAGCCGGGCTGGAACCGGGCGACGTGGTGGTGTCCTGGGACGGAGCGCCCGTGTCTACCGACGAGGATCTCAAGATCCGGGCGCAGCTCAGCACACCCCAGGCCCGGGTGCAGGTCGGTATCCTGCGCCGCTCGCAGCCGCAGTCGCGCCACGTCACCTTGCGCGCGGCCGTCGCCGCGCCGGGCGTGGCCACGCGTCCCCCACACCCCGCCGGATGTGGACGCCCGCGGGGGGCGCGCGATACCTCGTGGGGCTTCGAAGTGGAGGAAGCCAAGGGTGCCGCCGCCGCGCGTCTGCCGGGGGGTCACGGTGTGCTCGTGCAGCAGGTCGCCTCGTCCGGTCCCGCGGTCGAAGCGGGACTACGCCGGGGGGATGCGCTGCTGCGGGTGGGCGCGTCGCGCATTCGCGCCCGCGAAGACATCAACCGGGCTTTCGCGGCGGGTAAGCCCGGCGATACGCTGCCCATGCTGGTCAAGCGCGACGGTCGCGACTTCTGGATCGCCTACACCCGGCGGTGACGCGAGCCACGCGGACGCTGCGGTTTCTCAGCCGGCGGCGCCGCAGGGTTGTCCGGCGCTGCCACCACGGGCTGCTAGTTGCTAGTCCCCTGGAAACGAGAAGACTTGCATATCTCGCCGAGGCATCTTCGTTCCTGGCAAGGCGCGAGGAGCGCGAATACCCGAAGGTATTTAAACGACGAGCAACACAGCCAGGGACGA